>ENA-OPCS01000001-OPCS01000001.1-human-gut-metagenome-genome-assembly--contig:-NODE-1-length-393191-cov-9.066318_pt1 | contig 393191 bp, 360 predicted proteins | sample MGYA00241256_ERZ501492 | MGnify/ENA primary metagenome ERZ501492 (study PRJEB25962, sample SAMEA2042512) | human gut metagenome | biome: human gut; feature: human-associated habitat; material: faeces... | reverse complement strand
TCAATGAAAACAACGGCTTTTTTGACAAGACCAAGATGAAGGGCGTGCTTTCCTTGCAATACACTTCAGTTCTAAAACACATATTTTCTGCATATACTATCAAGAGCTTGTCTGAACAAGGACACTTAATTTAGTATGGAGAATAGTATATGAAACAGAGAACAAAAATAATATTCTTAGCCTATTCTGCACTGGTGATTTTTATGTCATCAGCATGTATATATATGTCACATATGATTAAATCAAGATATCAGGACACATCGTCAGAAATCAATATTTATAAAAATGTATATGTAACTAATATAGAAGATAACACGATAACTGCCAATATGTATGGTAATATAAAGAAATTCAATAGTGGAAAGATAGCAGAAGATGTAACCGGGTGTTTATGTGATATTACCGTTGAGGATGGAAAGATTGTTGGAGTTAATACCAAGACGGATGTTGTAAGTGGAAAGGTGCTGTCAGTTTCACAAGACAGCGTTGAAATTGAAGGTTATGGTTCTGTTAAGCTGGATGAGGACTTTATTATGTATGAAAAAGAAAACTCATTGATAAGTAATTACAGCAGTATAATTGTCGGTTATGCATTACAGGATTTTATTGTGGCGGATGGAGAAGTCTGTGGTGCTATTAAGAATAAACCTTTGCAGGCTGACAATATAAGAGTAATTATCAAGACAAGCGGATTCAGAGATATATTTTTTAATGAAGCAGCTTTTTGTGCTGATTCAGGAATGATAGTTGAGACTGGTGAAGAATCTTATGAGACGGCACCCGGGGAGACGGTTGTGTTTAATACGGATACAGAAGACTTTAATGAGGGCAGAATAAAACTAATTCCTAAATCAGGTGAGATACAGTTCCAGTCAGTAAACAGAGGCATAGGAACACCTTCATATGGCGGAACTCTTGAAGTTTCACTGTATGATGAGGGAATTGTTGTTGTAAATGAAGTGGGGATAGAAGATTATCTTAAAAAAGTTGTTCCTAGCGAGATGCCGTCAGGGTTTAATCTTGAAGCACTGAAATGTCAGGCTGTATGTGCAAGAAGCTATGCTTATACGGAACTTTCTAATAACTATTATAGTGCTTATGGAGCGCATATTGATGACTCAATACAGTTTCAGGTATATAATAACTCACCGCGGGCAGAATCAACAGATACTGCAGTAGATGAGACAGCGGGACAGGTGCTATCATATAACGGAGAAGTTGTTAAGACATATTACTATTCAACCTCATGTGGAAGCACAACAGACGTTACACTTTGGGGCAATACAACAGAAAACTATCCGTATTTTGTTGCGGAGTGTGTGGGTGGAGTGGACAGAGGACTTACACTGACAGTAGAATCGGAGTTTAATACATTTATAAAAGGTGAAAATGAGGCTGATTATGATTACGACTGCACCTTGTACAGATGGAGCATGGAGGAATCTGTTAAAGAGATAAGTGAAGGATTTGCACGTTCTACAGGGAAGAATGTAGGAAACATAAAAGATATTGAAGTACTTGAGCGTGTTAATGGAGGAGCGGCAGTAAAAGTTAAGGTTACAGGTGATAAAGGCGAGACAGTGATAGACAGTGAATCAGCGATTAGGGCAGCATTTGGCAATGCAAATGTGGATATGAACACTAAGTCAGGAACGACAAGATATGCTAATCTGCCAAGTACATTCTGTGTGTTTGAGAAGGTGACGGAGGGAAAGAAACTTACAGGCTTTAAGATAACAGGAGGTGGCTACGGACATGGAATCGGCATGAGTCAGAATGCTGCCAATAAAATGGCAGAATCCATGACTTACGCGCAGATTCTGGAATTCTTCTACAGAGGTACTACGCTTACTTTGATTTCTTCCCAAGATAATGTTTGAATATTTTTTCATCATTGATGAAGTAGTTAATCTCTGCACCTATGAATATTATAATCATACAGGCATACATCCATATAAGCGCTATGATAATAGTAGCAAGACTACCATACATGTATGAAAAGTTCGGTGAGTGGCCAACATAAAGAGAATATAGAGCTGTAAAAAGATACCATCCTAAAGCAGAAAAGAAAGCTCCTGGAATCTCTTTATAGAACTTTTTTCCTCTTCTTGATACAAGTGAGAATGCTATAGTAAAGAAGAGTGTGAATATACTTGGAAAGAGAAAATGTTTACTGTTAAATATACCTCTGAATATCACGACTACATTAGTAAGCTGTGGTATATATTTCATAGTGAAGTTCATAATATTGTTACCAAATACCATAAGTATAAGGCTGGCAATAATAAGAATCATAAATATAAGGGCATAGATACTTGCTCTTATTCTCTGGAAAAGCCAGTTCTTCTGGTTATCTTTTCTGTATATCTGTTTTAATCCACGGACTATAGCCATGAAACCTTTACCGGCAGCCCATATGATAGCAATTGCAGTAATGAGGGTTAATGCAGTTGTTGAATTGTCATATATATCAGTGAGCATTGCCTGGACAATAGGCTGCAGCTGAGTTGGAAGAACGCCATAAATAACCTTTAGAAGGTCTGCTTTGGAAACCGGCAGAAACTTTATAAGGCTTAAAAGACCAATAAAGAACGGGAAAAAGCTCAGCATAAGATAGTAACATGCTGAGGATGCGTAGTCGCCGATGCGGTCTTCAGATATTTTAGTGACAATTCTTTTAATTAATAATATTAAATTGAGCATTCTTATACCTTAATCCTTAATTGAATGTTTTCAAGATATTATATGTTATTTTATAGAATTTAGCAATTACTTGCAAACAGCAGTTATTTTATGTAAAATGTGATACGTGTAATTATGCACAGTAAATATAGCGAGGCAGATATGGGAATAAGTGTTAAGCTTCAGGTGTTTGAAGGACCTTTAGATCTTCTTTTACATTTGATTGATAAGAATAAAGTTAATATATATGATATTCCGATTGCAATGATTACAGAACAGTATATGGAATATGTTGAGCAGCTAAAGAAGGAAGATCTTAATGTGGTAAGTGAGTTTCTTGTAATGGCGGCAACTCTTCTTGATATTAAGTCAAGAATGTTACTTCCTAAGGAAGTGGATGAGGAAGGCAATGAGGAAGATCCAAGAGCAGAGCTTGTTGAAAAGCTGTTAGAGTACAAGCTGTATAAGGCTATGGCACAGGAATTAAAGGACAAGCATACAGATGCAGAGAGAACCTATTATAAGAAGCAGAATATTCCGGAGGCGGTTGCAGCATATACACCGCCGGTTGATCTTACAGAGGTTATTGGTGATACAACACTTATGCGTCTTAACAGAATATTTGCTGATGTTTGTAAACGTAAGGAAGATAAGATAGATCCTGTACGAAGCAAGTTTGGAAAGATTGAGAAAGAAGAAGTTACCATGAGTGAAAAGCTTGTGGATATTAAAGCATTTATGATGGAGCATGAAGCTTTTAGTTTTAGGGAGCTTTTGTGGAATAATCCGTCAAAGGTTGCTGTTATAGTAACATTTTTAGTTGTGTTAGAGCTTATTAAGACTGGATTTGTTGAGGTTAAGCAGGAATGCCCGGAGGATGATATATTCATAAGGGTGGTCAGGGATCCTGAGCTTATTGAAGATATAACAGAGGAGTAGAATGATGAGTTTAGAACAGATGGAAGGCATAATTGAGGCTGTGCTTTTTACTATGGGTGATTCTGTTGAAGCAGGTAAGCTTGCAGATGCCATAGAACAGGATGTGGATACAACTGTTAAGATAGTACACAATCTTATGGATAAATATGAATCAGAGAACAGGGGAATAAGAATCATTGAGCTTGAGAACAGCTTCCAGCTGTGTACCAAGCAGGAATATTATGATGCACTAATAAGAGTGTGCAGCCAGCCAAGAAGATATACACTGACAGACGCGGCATTAGAGACATTGTCGATAATAGCATATAAGCAGCCTGTAACTAAGATTGAGATAGAGAATATCAGAGGTGTTAATTCAGACAGAGCAGTAAGCAAGCTTGTTGAACTTGGTCTTGTGAAGGAAGTTGGAAGACTTGATGCACCGGGAAGACCAATGCTTTTTGGAACAACAGAGGATTTCTTAAGGTCATTTGGAGTACAGTCGATAGACGAGCTTCCAACAATCAGTGAAGATATGGTTGAACAATATAAGGAAGAGGCAGAGTTAGAGCTTGCAAGCGAAAGCTTTGACGCAGATAATCAGGAAGATTCTGATGGTCAGATAACATTAGGAATATAGAAAGGAAGTTGACATTATGGAAAGAAAGAATGCATGGAAGAAATATTCAGACGAAGATAAGAACAATGTATTCACATTTGCAGATGAATATAAGACTTTTATATCTGAGTGTAAGACAGAAAGAGAATGTGTAAAAAAGGCTGTAGAACTGGCAAAGAAAGCCGGATACAGAGATTTACAGGAGATAATAGCAGCTAATGAGACACTTAAAGCAGGCGATAAGGTATATGCTGTTAATATGAAGAAGGCAATAGTGCTTTTTAATATTGGAAGTGAACCGATAAGCACCGGTATGAATATACTTGGGGCACATATTGATTCACCAAGACTTGATATCAAGCAGAATCCTATGTATGAAGATTCAGACCTGGTACTTCTTGATACACATTATTATGGAGGAATCAAGAAATACCAGTGGGTAGCAATTCCTCTTGCACTTCATGGTGTTGTTGCATTAAAGAATGGCGAATGTGTTGAAGTTGTAATAGGAGAAGACGCTGACGATGCGGTTGTCGGAGTATCAGACCTTCTTATACACCTGGCTGCCAAGCAGATGGAAAAGAAAGGAAGCTCGGTGGTTGAGGGCGAGGACCTTGATATCCTTATAGGAAGCATGCCGGTAGCATCAGACAGTGATAATACAGATGAGGATAAGGAAGAAAAGGAAGCAGTTAAGAAGAATATTCTTGCAATTCTTAAAGAAAAATATGGGATTGAAGAGGAAGATTTCTTATCAGCAGAGCTTGAGGCTGTTCCGGCAGGACCTGCAAGAGATTATGGCCTGGACAGAAGCATGATTATGGGATATGGACATGATGACAGAGTGTGTGCTTATCCGTCGCTTATTGCACTTCTTAATACACCACAGGTTACAAGAACGGGCGTATGTATTCTTGTAGATAAAGAGGAAATTGGAAGCGTCGGCGCAACAGGTATGCATTCAAGATTCTTTGAAAATATGGTCGCAGAGGTTATGGACAGATGTGGTGATTATTCAGAGCTTAAGTTAAGAAGAGCACTTGCTAATTCTTATATGTTATCATCAGATGTAAGTGCAGCATATGACCCTAATTATGCATCAGTGTTTGAAAAGAAGAATTCAGCATTCTTTGGAAAAGGTATGGTATTTAACAAGTACACAGGTTCAAGAGGTAAGAGTGGTTCTAATGATGCTTCTGCTGAATTCATTGGAAAGTTAAGAAAAGTTATGGATGATGCAGATGTGTACTTCCAGATGGCAGAGCTTGGAAAAGTAGATGCAGGCGGTGGCGGAACAATCGCATATATCCTGGCTAATCTTGATATGAACGTAATCGACAGTGGAATTGCCGTACAGAATATGCATGCACCATACGAGGTAATAAGCAAGGCTGACCTATATGAGACATTAAAGGGATATGAAGCATTTTTACAGATGTAAAATGTTTGTGTTAACGAAAGGACAATAATATGAAGTGGAATAAATATTCAATCCAGACAACTACAGATGCAGTTGATATGATAAGCAGCGCGCTTAATGATATAGGAATTGAAGGTATCGAAATCGAGGATAATGTACAGCTTACTAAGGAAGAAGCTAAGTCAATGTTTGTAGATTTCATTCCTGACCTTCCACCTGATGATGGCAGAGCTAAGGTTAATTTCTACATTGACAGTGAAGAAGATGATGGCTCAATGCTTGAAAAGGTTAAGGCAGAACTTGAAGATTTAAGAATGTTTATTGATATTGGTGAGGGTACAATCACAGAATCAGAGACAGAGGATAAGGACTGGATTAATAACTGGAAGCAGTACTGGCATACATTTACAATAGGAGACTTATTCATTAAGCCTACATGGGAGCCGGAGACAGAGGAGATGAAGGGACATGCGGTACTTAGCATTGACCCGGGAACAGCTTTCGGAACAGGCTCACATGAGACTACAAGAATGGTTATAAAGCAGCTTCAGAAGTATGTTAAAGATGGTGATGAGGTCTTAGATGTCGGCTGTGGAAGCGGTATACTTTCAGTAGTTGCATTAAAATATGGTGCAAAGCATGCATTTGGTACAGACCTTGACCCTAATGCAATTATTGCATCAGAGGAAAATGCAGAGCAGAACAATATAGATAAGAAGCAGCTTGAGGTTATTGAGGGTAATATCATTGATGACAAGGCTGTTAAAGATGCCTGTGGCTATGAGTGCTACGACATTGTGTGTGCCAATATCCTTGCAGACGTATTAGAGCCGCTTTCAACATGCATACATGAGCATATGAAGCACGGTGCTTATTTTATTACCTCCGGTATTATAGATACTAAGGAAAATGAAGTGGCAGAGGCATTTAGAAAGAATCCTGAGTTAGAGATAGTTGAGATTAACCATGATGGCGAGTGGGTTAATATCACAGCAAGAAGGAAGTAGTGTATGTATCATTTTTTTGCAGAGCATGAGAATATCCATGATTCATATATAGATATAGTTGGAAGTGATGTTAATCACATTAAGAATGTATTAAGATTCAAAGAAGGCGACAAGCTTCTTATAAGCAGCGGAGATAATGTTGATTATGAATGCAGCATTGCTTCTATGTCGGATGAATATATAAGGGCAGATATACTAAGCAAGGACGAGCAGGGGAAAGAACTGCCTTCAAGAATAATCCTGTTTCAGGGACTGCCTAAGGCTGACAAAATGGAGCTTATAATACAGAAAGCTGTAGAACTCGGAGCATACAGTGTTGTTCCTGTAGCAATGAAAAGAAGCGTTGTAAAACTAGATGCGAAGAAAGCTAAAGCTAAGGTCGAACGCTGGAATGGCATTGCATTAAGTGCAGCCAAGCAAAGCAAGAGAAGTATCCAGCCTGAGGTGACAGAGGTTATGACATTTAAGCAGGCACTTGAGTATGCAGGAAAGTTAGATAAACTATTACTGCCTTACGAGTGTGCAGAAGGTATGGAAAAGACCAGAAAAGTGATTGAAGAAATCGGACATGGAGAATCTGTTGGCATATTCATAGGTCCTGAGGGCGGATTCGACAGGTCAGAGCTTGATGAAGCTGTAAATGCAGGCTGTGAGATAATCACACTTGGCAAGAGAATATTAAGAACTGAGACAGCGGGAATGATGCTGTTGTCAGTGCTTATGTATAATATGGAAGAATAAGCGGAAAAGAGGCAATATGGAAGCATATCTTGATAATTCTGCTACAACGAAATGTGCAGCAGAGGTAGTAGAAACAGCAGTAAAGGTTATGTCAGAAGATTATGGTAATCCATCATCAAAGCATATGAAGGGCGTTGATGCAGAGAAATATATCCGTGAAGCTAAAGAGATAATAGCAAAGACTCTTAAGTGTCAGGATAAGGAGATACTCTTTACTTCTGGTGGAACAGAATCTAATAACATGGCAATAATCGGAACAGCAATGGCTAATAAAAGAAAAGGAATGCACTGCATAGTATCATCTGTAGAACATTCATCAGTTAAAGAGCCATTCAATTTCCTTGAAAAAGAAGGCTTCAGAATAACATATCTTCCAGTTGATAAAGACGGAATAGTTGATATAGAGGCTCTAAAGAATGCACTTGATGATGAGACAATACTTGTTTCGGTAATGTATGTTAATAATGAAATTGGTGCAGTTGAACCGATTGAAGAAATCGGACATATAATTAAAGATTATAATCCTGATATTGTATATCATGTTGATGCGATACAGGCTTATGGCAAATATAAGATATATCCTAAGAAGCTTGGTATTGATCTGTTATCAGTCAGCGGGCATAAGATTCACGGACCTAAGGGAAGCGGATTCTTATTCATTAATGATAAGACAAGAATCAAGCCTATTATATACGGTGGCGGACAGCAGAAGGGCATGCGTTCAGGAACTGAAAATGTTCCTGCTATAGCAGGACTTGCAACTGCTGTAAAGCTTATATATAATAATGACTTTGAAAGCAAGATAGCACATTTGTATGAGTTAAAGGATTACTTCATAGATGAGCTTGAAAAGCTTCCTGATGTGCAGGTAAACAGCAAGAAGGGTACGGATTCGGCACCACAGATTGTAAGTGCAAGCTTTAAGGGAGTAAGGGCAGAAGTGCTTCTTCATTCACTTGAAGATAAAGAAATATATGTATCATCTGGTTCAGCATGCTCATCTAACAAGCCGGGACTGAGCAACACACTTGTTGCAATCGGACTTGATAAGGAACTGCTTGATTCAACACTACGATTCAGCTTTTGTTATGAGACAACTAAGGAAGAACTTGAATACACAATAGAAACACTTAAACAGCTGCTTCCAATGCTTAGGAAGTACACAAGACGATAAGGAGAGAGTAATGTATAAAGCATTTTTGATAAAGTATGGAGAAATAGGAGTTAAGGGAAAGAACAGATTCATCTTTGAGGACGCCCTTGTAAGACAGATTAAGTTCTCACTTAAGGATGTTGAGGGAGAATTTGATGTAAGAAGAGCAGATGGAAGAATCTATGTTAATGCACTTTCGGACTATGATTATGATGAGGTGATTGATAGTCTTACAAGAGTATTTGGTATAGTTGGAATCTGTCCTGTAGTTCAGATTGAAGATAACGGATTTGATGACCTTGCTAATCAGGTTATCAATTATCTTGATAAGGCATATAAGAATAAGAATCTTACATTCAAGGTTAATGCAAGAAGAACAAGAAAGAATTATCCAATGAACTCAATGGAGATTAACATGGAGCTTGGTGGAAGAATTCTGGATGCATTCCCAGAGATGAAGGTTGACGTGCATAAGCCTGAGGTTCTTTTACAGGTAGAAATCAGAGGAGATGTTATTAACATTTACTCTATTGAGGTTCCGGGTCCTGGCGGAATGCCAATCGGAACAGCAGGAAAGGCTATGCTTTTATTATCAGGCGGTATTGACAGCCCTGTTGCAGGATATATGGTTGCCAAAAGAGGTGTACAGATTGAAGCAACATACTTCCATGCTCCTCCATATACAAGTGAAAGAGCAAAGCAGAAGGTAATTGACCTTGCAAAGATTGTATCTAAGTATTCAGGTCCTATTACACTTAATGTTGTTAATTTCACAGATATCCAGATGGCTATATATGAGAAATGTCCACATGATGAGCTTACAATCATTATGAGAAGATATATGATGAAGATTGCTGAAGATTTAGGAAAATCAAGCGGATGTCAGGGACTTGTTACAGGAGAGAGTATCGGACAGGTTGCAAGCCAGACAATGGCAAGTCTTTACTGTACTAACGAAGTGTGTACAATGCCTGTATTCAGACCGGTTATCGGTTTTGACAAGCAGGAGATTATTGATATATCAGAAAAGATTGGCTCATATGAGACATCAATACAGCCATTTGAGGACTGCTGTACAATATTCGTTGCAAAGCACCCTGTAACCAAGCCTAATCTTAATGTTATCAAGCAGCATGAGACTAACCTTGACGGAGTTATTGAGGAGCTTTACAAGACAGCAATTGAGACAACAGAAAAAATTGTAATTGAATAAAATAAAACCGCTTTATCTGTAACAGATAAAGCGGTTTATATGTTCTTACACATCATTACTCAACGATGTATGGCTTTAATACGGCAAGGATTGTATCAATATCATTGTCTGCATGAATGTTCAGGTCAATTGGCTTAGAAAGATCAAGACTGAATATACCCATTATAGACTTGGCATCAATTACATATCTGCCAGAAACAAGATCAAAGTCAACATCGAATTTAGTGATATCGTTGACAAAAGATTTTACTTTGTCGATTGAATTTAATGAAATCTTTACAGTTTTCATTAGAATACCTCCTTAAATGTTTTTCTATAAACTATAATATCTATTTGTTAAACCTATGTCAATAAAGAAATGTAACAAAAATTAACAGGAAATGAGGATTAAATTGAAAAAAGTTGCTATACACAGTCTGGGCTGTAAGGTTAATTCCTATGAGGCAGAATCAATGGAGATAATGCTTAGGGATGAGGGGTATGAGATAGTGCCTTTCAGTGAAGATGTTCAGGCTGATATATATATAATTAATACATGTTCAGTGACTAATATTGCTGACAGAAAATCAAGACAGATGCTGCATAAGGCAAAGAAGATGAATCCGGAGGCGGTTGTTGTTGCTGCTGGCTGTTATGTGCAGGCAGACCCTGACGGAGTTAAAAAGGATGAATGTGTTGATATCATTCTTGGCAATAATATGAAGATAAGTATTGTTGAAGCATTAAATGATTATTTTGGCGGTTCGGATAAAACAAGCTATCTTGTTGATATTAATGACAAGTATCAGGAGTATGAATCGCTTAAGATTAACCAGACAGGGGAACACACAAGAGCGTATATTAAGATTCAGGACGGATGCAACCAGTTCTGTTCTTACTGCATAATACCATACGTAAGAGGCAGGGTAAGAAGCCGTAAGCCTGAAGATATAGTAAATGAGGTTAAGACGCTTGCAGCTACAGGTGTTAAGGAGGTTGTTCTTACAGGAATTCATATATCATCTTATGGAACAGACCTTGAGAATATAAGTCTTATAGAACTTATAGAGGCAATCCATGAGATTGAAGGAATTAAAAGAATACGTTTAGGTTCGCTTGAACCAAGAATAATTACAGAAGAATTTGCAAAAAGGATTGCCAGATTAGAAAAGATATGTCCACATTTTCACTTATCATTACAGAGTGGATGCGACAAGACATTAAAGGCAATGAACAGAAAATATAATACAGAAGAGTATTATGAGGGCTGCGTAAAGTTAAGAGAAGTGTTTGATAATCCGGCAATAACTACTGATGTAATCGTGGGATTTCCGGGCGAGACAGAGGAAGATTTCCTTGAGACACGCAAGTTCCTTGAGAAAGTACATTTTTACGAAATGCATATATTCAAATATTCAAGAAGAAAGGGAACTGTTGCTGACAAGATGAAGGAGCAGGTAGCAGACACTGTTAAGTCAGAAAGAAGTGCAGTTCTGCTTGCGTTAGAGAAGGCACAGTCACTTGAATACAGAAAGATGTATATCGGAAAAAGGCTCGAAGTTCTTATAGAAGAATTGACAGAAATAGATGGCAGGTCATATTATACAGGATATACAAAGAACTATATAAGAGTGGCAATAGCCGCTGATGAGTTTAAGGATAATCCTGTTAATGATATATATGAATGTATGGCTGATAAGCTTATCTGTGACGGGGTTACTATATTAGCGAGGTATAATTAATGTCAAGAAAGAATACTAAAGGAACAATATTAGCTATAGATATGGGCAATACTAATATAGTTATTGGCTGTGTTGATGATGATAAAGTAATATTTGAGGAAAGGCTGAGTACAGACCTTTCAAAGACAGAGCTGGAGTATGCCATCAGTTTTAAAAATGTTCTTGAAATCTATAATATAAAATCAGAGGATATTAATGGTGCAATTATATCGTCAGTTGTTCCACAGCTTGTTAATGTAATTAAAGCTGCTGTTGAAAAGGTTGTAGATATAGAGCCTCTGGTTGTAGGACCTGGAGTAAAGACGGGGCTTAACATTCTTATGGACCAGCCGAAGCAGGTGGGAAGTGATTTAATAGTTGATGCAGTTGCAGCGACACATGATTATGGCGCACCTGTTATTATAGTTGATATAGGTACTGCAACTACTATAAGCGCAGTTGATGAGAATGGTAATTATATAGGTGGTGCAATTCTTCCGGGAGCAGGTGTTTCAATGAATTCACTTTCATCAAGAACTGCGCAGCTTCCAAGAATCAGCTTTGATGCACCAAAAGGACCGGTTGGAAAGAATACGGTTGACTGTATGAAGAGCGGTCTTATATACGGACATGCAGGAAGTATAGACGGAATTATAGATAGAATAATAGATTGCTGTGGATTCGGAAAGAACGGAAAGCCTGCTGCAAAGCTTGTGGCAACAGGGGGGCTTAGTAAGGTTATAATTCCATTCTGCAGAAACAGAATTGAGACAGACCCTGCACTTCTTATAAGAGGTTTGAAATACATTTATGATAAAAATGTCTAGAAAGTGGCTGAATAGGCGGGAGGAGATAATATGCTTAAGGGAAAGACAGTTGTTCTTGGAGTAACAGGCAGTATAGCAGCATATAAGATTGCTAATCTTGCAAGTATGCTTGTAAAGAAGCATGCCAATGTGCATGTTATAATGACTGAGAATGCATGCAATTTTATTAATCCGATAACATTTGAGACACTTACAGGAAACAAGTGCTTAGTTGATACATTTGACAGAAACTTCCAGTTTAATGTTGAGCATGTCAGCCTTGCAAAGCTGGCTGATATATTCCTTGTAGCACCTGCTTCGGCAGATGTAATAGGAAAGATTGCAAATGGGATAGCAGACGATATGCTGACTACAACAATTATGGCATGCAAATGTCCAAAGCTTATATCACCTGCGATGAACACTAATATGTTCACTAATCCTATAGTACAGGATAATCTTAAGAAATTAGAGCATTATGGATATGAAATTATCCAGCCTGACAGCGGTTATCTTGCATGTGGAGATACAGGTGCGGGAAAGATGCCATCGGAGCAGGTTCTTCTTAATTACATCTTAAGGACAATAGCTAAAGATAAAGATATGGCCGGAATTAAGCTTACAGTTACTGCAGGACCTACAAGAGAGAAGTTAGACCCTGTAAGATTCTTATCTAATAATTCCACTGGAAAAATGGGATATGCAATTGCTAAGATGGCAATGCTTCGTGGAGCGGATGTAACACTTATATCAGGAAAAGTAAGCCTTGAGCCGGTGCCATTTGTTAAGATGGTGGATATTGTTTCAGCAGAGGATATGTATAATGCAGTAATTAAGAGTGCTAAAGACGCAGATATAATAATCAAGGCAGCAGCAGTTGCAGATTACAGACCGTCTGATGTAAGTGAAGAAAAGATTAAGAAAAAAGATGGTGATATGTCAATTCCTCTTGAGCGGACTAAAGACATAATAGGCACACTTGGAAGCAATAAAAGAGATGGATTGTTTCTGTGCGGATTCTCAATGGAAACAGAGCATATGCTTGACAATTCCAAGGTGAAGCTTACAAAGAAGAATCTTGATATGATAGTGGCTAATAATGTCAAAGTGGCAGGAGCCGGATTTGGAACAGATACCAATGTGGTTACTGTTATTACTAAAGACGCAGTCGAGGAGCTTCCTATGATGAGTAAGGAAGAGGTTGCTGACGCACTTCTTGACAGAATAATGAAAGCAAGATAATAATAAAAAAATAAAAACAGGCTGCCGGTTAACAGGCAGCCTGTTTTGCTACATATCTTCGCCAAGTGCCTTGATTCTTCCGTAAGTACTTAAAAGATATAAGCCAGAAAGACCTACAAGTGCGTAGATTATACGGTCAACCATAACTGATCTGAATATAAAATGCACAAGATTAAAGTTGAGGAAACCGATAAGTCCCCAGTTAAGCGTTCCTACAATGGCAATTGTAAGAGCAATGTAGTCTATAGGTTTAGAATTCATAAAATGCCTCCTTAAAATAGCGGATTTGGTTTTGAAATTAGTATGGAAAATGTAAGATAAATCATACTGGTAAAATATGGATTTTATTGAGAAAAAGTGTAAACTTGACGACTTTAAACCTTGTATCATACTGTCTAAAATGCTACAATTACAGTGTTTGTGAATCAGCACAGATAAAGTGCGGAAATAATGAGGTTTATCATGGCGGGAAAGAAAGTAGTCAGATACAGAAGAAAGCCGAAAGCAGCAGCAATTATATTTGGAATAGTGCTGGTATATATTGTGTGCTTTATAGTTATATATGTTTCAAAAGCAAAGGTACAGACATATGAAGTTGAAGTGGGTTCACTAATGAATAATGCTTCATTTACAGCAGTTGCCTTAAGACAGGAAGAAGTCTATAATTCCTCATATTCTGGTGATATTAACTATTATCAGCGAGAGGGAACAAGAGTTATGACCGGTGATACAGTGTATACGGTTGATGAGACAGGAAGAGTTTCAGATATACTTGCACAGTATACATCAGGAGATGGCAATGCACTTTCAGATGAGAATCTTACAGTCATTAAGAATACACTTACTAATTACAAGACTGAGTATGCAGACAGTGGATTCAGTGCAGTTTATGATCTCAAGTCAGATCTTAATGCAACTGTACTACAGTCTATTAATGAGAATATTATGGCCAATCTTGATTCAATTGTAGCAAGCACAGGAAGTCAGGACCTTTTTAAGACTGCAAAGTCAGATAAACCGGGTATAGTTGTTTATTCGGTTGATGGTTATGAAGGAGTTACCGAGGAAACAATTGGCAGTGTTGACTTTAAGAAAAAATCATATGATAAGCAGAGTCTTAAGTCAGAAAAGCTTATTACAGCCTCAGATCCTGCATATAAGCTTATTACAAGTGAGAACTGGACACTTATGTTTCCAGTTACACAGTCAGATATAGACAAGTATTCTCTTTCATCTAAGGATACATTATCAATTAAGTTTACCAAGGATAATATTACAGGCACATTTCCATTCAAGATAGTTAATGATGGTAAGAACTCATATGGTGAGATAACATTATCAAAATATATGATAAGATATGCTACAGAGAGATTCCTTGAGATTGAGATAATTGTGTCAGGAAAGTCAGGAATCAAGGTTCCGGTATCGGCGGTAACCGAGAACGAATTCTATAAGATACCTAAAGAATACCTCATAACTAATGGTGAAAAGGGTGATTATGGATTCCTTGTAGAACAGAGCGATTCAGATGGTAAGCTGAATCAGGTATTTAAGGCTGTTGATATATATAAGTCAAATGATGAGGCTGTGTATATTAAGAAGACAGAACTGGCAGCCGGCACTGGAATAATCAGGATGGATTCAAGTGACAGGTTCGTTGTAGGACCGGTTGAAAAGCTTAGAGGTGTGTATTGTGTTAATACAGGATATACAGTATTTAAGCTTGTAGAAGTAATAGATGGCAATAATGAATATTACATATTAAAACAGTCACTTAGTCATGGTGTGTCAATATATGACAGAATAATTCTGGATGCAGACAAGTATTCAGAGAATGAGATGATATATTAAAGCTTATGCATATCAGATTAATGACATTCAGGAGGCATTATGTTAAAGGATAATCTTATTGAAGTAGAAGAGCATATTAAGAAAGCATGTGAGAAATCAGGAAGAAATCCAGAAGATGTGTGTCTTGTTGCAGTAAGCAAGACCAAGCCCAAGGATATGCTTATGGAAGTATATGACTGTGGAATAAGACAGTTTGGAGAGAATTATGTTCAGGAGATGGTGGACAAGGCAGATACACTTCCTAAGGATATAACATGGCATATGATAGGACATCTGCAGAGAAACAAGGTAAAATATGTTGTAGGACGAGCTGCATTGATTCATTCAGTTGATTCAGAAAGACTTGTCGTTGCAATAAGTGATGAAGCAGTAAAGAAAGGCCTTATACAGGATATTCTTATTGAAGTTAATGTTGCAGGAGAAGAGAACAAGTTCGGTGTAACATGTGAAGAAGCGGAAGAATTTGTGAAGAAAATAGGAGTGCTTCCGGGAATTAAGATAAGAGGATTCATGACAAGTGCACCATTTGTTGAAAATCCTGAAGATAACAGGAAGTATTTTAGAGAATTAAAGCAATTACTGGTTGACATCAATAACAAAAACATAGATAATGTATACATGAATGTTTTGTCCATGGGGATGACTAACGATTATACTGTTGCTGTAGAAGAAGGGGCAACTCATGTAAGGGTTGGAACAGCGATATTTGGAGCCAGGGACTATTCACATTAATATGTTTTGGGGATACTAAAGAAAGTCAGATTATTAGATATAGGAGAGTGTTTATAATGGGAATGTTAGACGGTTTAACTAATATGTTTAAGATGCATGACGATGATGATTTTGATGACGATTACGAAGATTACGATGATGATTTCGGTGATGACTACGATGATGAGAAACCATCAGAAAGAAAGAATCTTTTTGGAAGGAATACCAAGAAAGATACAGTAGCAGACGAAGATGTTTCATATACAGCAGAGAAGCCAAGATTTGCTTCCAAGTCTAAGGTTGTTCCTATGAAGACACAGTCTCCAAGAGGACTTGAAGTTGTTGTAATAAGACCAGAATCTATGGAAGATGCTAAGGAGATAACTGATACACTTCTTACAGGTAAGGCAGTTGTGCTTAACCTTGAAGGAATCCATGTTGAGATAGCACAGAGAATAATAGATTATTCTGCTGGTTCTACATATGCAATAAGGGGTAACCTTCAGAAGATAACTAATTATATTTTCCTGGTGACTCCACCTAATGTAGATATTTCGGGTGATATTCCTGAGATAGTAACAGGAGGAATTGATCTTTCATCATTTAACAAGAATGAAAACAGATTTTAATTGATCTTCACAGCCACCCACATATAATGGGTGGCTGTTTAAGTATAAGGATAAGGGAGAATGTTATGAAGTGTATTAATGTAAAGTGCGAAGGTAAACCAGCATACGATATTGTGATTGAAAGTGGATTCGGGGGACTTTCAGAAGCCTTTAATAAGCTTGAAATAACAGGGAGAAAGTTATGTATTGTGACAGACAGCAATGTAGGTCCTTTATATGCAGAACAGGTAAAGAATGAGCTTGAAAAAACAGGCAATACAGTATATGTGTATACATTTGCAGCAGGAGAAGAGAATAAGACTCTTGACACAGTACAGGATGTATATGAATATCTTATAGAGAATCATTTTGACAGGAATGACTGCCTTGTAGCACTTGGCGGAGGAGTTGTTGGCGACCTTACCGGATTTTCTGCGGCAACATATCTTAGAGGAATTAAATTCATACAGGTTCCTACATCACTTCTTGCACAGGTTGATTCAAGTATTGGCGGCAAGACAGGCGTTGATTTCAGGGCATATAAGAATATGGTTGGAGCATTCCACCAGCCAAAGCTTGTATATATGAACATGTCAGTGCTTAAGTCACTCAGTAAGAGACTTTTTAATTCTGGATTTGGTGAGATTATTAAGCATGGTCTTATTAAAGACAAGGAATATTACAACTGGCTTAAGGACAATGCAGACAGAATTAAGGCACTAGATCCAGATGCACTTGAACATATGATATATGTGAGCTGTAATATCAAGAGAGAGGTTGTTGAGAATGACCCTAAGGAGAAAGGTGAAAGAGCACTGCTTAATTTCGGACATACATTAGGACATGCCATTGAGAAAGAGATGAACTTCTCACTTTATCATGGAGAGTGTGTTGTGCTTGGAATGATAGCAGCACTCAATATATGTGTCGAGCTTGGAACTATAACTGCAAATGAAAGAGATGATGCTCTTAAAACATTTGCATTATATGAATTCCCTGACCATGTCACAGGAATTAAGATTGATGATGTTGTTGCGGTATCCAAGAATGACAAGAAGATGGATGCTGGCAAGGTTAAGTTCATTCTTCTTAAGTCAGTCGGAGATGCTTATATTGACAGAGATATAACTGATGACCAGATGAGAAGAGCACTTGAAGGTGTAATAAGATAAATGTTTAATAACGGAGGCCGAAAGTGAATAATAAAAAGAAAATATTCAATTTGTTATTTTATATTATAGGAATTGTTGTTCTGACTGAATTAGACCAGATTACCAAAGCACTTGCAGAAGCGAGGCTTTTAGGAAAACCGGATTTTAAGATAATAGGCGATGCTTTCGTATTCTCTTATCTTAGAAATTCAGGTGCAGCATGGGGAATGCTAAGCGGTAAGATTAATCTGTTTCTTGTGTTTACAGTTATAGTTATGCTTATAGTAACTTATGTAATTATTAATCTTCCTGCAACAAGAAAGTATATGCCACTTCTTATAACATGTACATTACTTGTATCTGGTGCAGTAGGAAACTTTATTGACAGGGTAAGATTCGGATACGTAAGGGATTTTATATATTTCAAGCTTATTAATTTTCCGGTATTCAATGTGGCAGACTGCTATGTTACTGTTTCAGTTGCGCTGCTTATAATTCTTATTCTTTTTGTCTATAAAGAAGATGATTTCGAATTCTTAAGGTTATCGAAGAAGGGTGATAATAATGAGTGATTCAGTGCAGAATTTAATTGCTGAACCAGAGGATAAGGGGACAAGAATAGATAAATATCTGTCGCAGGAGTTAGAAGATGTGTCAAGGTCACGCATACAGAAGCTGTTAGATGATGGAGATATTACGGTTGATGACAAATGTGTCAAGTCTAACTATAAGCTTAATGGAACGGAACATATCACAATAACAATTCCTGAACTTATTGTGCCACAGATACTTCCGGAAAACATACCTCTGAATATAATATATGAAGATGATGATGTGATACTGATAGATAAACCGAAGGGAATGGTTGTACATCCGGCTGCAGGACATTATACAGGAACAGTTGTCAATGCACTTATGTATCATTGCAGGGATAATCTGTCAGGAATTAATGGCGTTATGCGTCCTGGAATAGTACACAGAATAGATATGAATACCACGGGTGTTATTGTTGCATGTAAGAATGACAAGGCACATAATGATATTGCTGCACAGCTTGCTGTCCATTCAATAACAAGAAAGTATTATTGCATTGTCCATAACCGCTTTAAAGAGGAAGAAGGCACAGTGGATGCACCTATAGGGCGTAATCCAAAGGACCGCAAGATGATGGCGGTTGACAGAAAGAATGGAAAACGTGCTGTTACACATTACCGTGTACTTGAGAATTTTGACAAATACAGTTTTATAGAATGTCAGTTAGAGACAGGCAGAACTCATCAGATAAGAGTACATATGGCAAGTATAGGACATCCGATACTTGGAGATGATGTGTATTGTCATGCCAGGAGTGGATATAAGCTGCAGGGACAGACACTACATGCGGGTGTTCTTGGATTTATACACCCGTCAACAGGTGAATATATGGAGTTTATAGCACCATTGCCCGAATATTTTGAGAAGCTGCTTAAGGATTTAAGAAATGGAGGTAGCAATTGAGACGAAGGGAATTTATAGATATGATATTGAACAGTATTTCAGATACATTTGATATATACCATAATTACTGGTTTGAAGGTAGAAAGTTTGTTATATATGCTTACAGCTATAATAAGAAAGACAGATTTTCTACAACAGATGATGCCAAGTTATGGGACTCAAAATGCTATGAGCATCTGTTTTTCATTAATTGTGATACGCTTGGCATGAAAGAGCTTGATGATTTATATGATTTTGCTGTCAATAAGATTGAACCGCATTTTGTAAGAGGTGACGGAAAGCTGCCGGCTAAGAATCATATGTATACACATATATCATTTATAATAATCACAAGAAACCAGGTGCTTCCTGATGTTGAGAAGGCACTTAAATCTAAGAATTATAGTAAGAATTATATGTTTGGTGCAAGAGGTTTTTCTAATATCAGACTGGCTTGTGTTACACCGAGCAGATACAGTGTGATATCTAATAAGGCTGGAACTAAGATAGCAGAATTTCTTACAGAGATACTCTTGCATATAGACCATTATGAAGAGTAATTAATAATTATTAAAGATTAATTTAATTATGCTTAATATGTAGATTTTACCACAGAAATAATGTATAATATATCTAAAGTATTTCGTATACAATTGAAACCAGGAGGTAGGAACTATGGATGAGAGAACAGTTATTACTATCGGACGAGAATTTGGAAGCGGTGGACATGAGATAGGCATGAAACTGGCAGAGAAGCTGGGGATAAAGTGCTACGACAAGGAACTGCTTGAACTTGCAGCTAAGGAGAGTGGACTTTGTGAAGAACTTTTCGCATCTCAGGACGAGAAGCCTACTAACAGTTTCCTTTATTCTCTTGTAATGGATACATATTCACTGGGATATACTAATTCATATGTGGATATGCCTATTAATCACAAGGTTTTCCTTGCACAGTTTGATGCTATCAAGAAACTTGCAGAGAGAGAATCATGTGTTATTGTAGGAAGATGTGCTGATTATGCATTGGAAGATAATCCATATGCAGTAAGTGTATTTATCAAGGCAAGTCTTGATGAGAGAGTACAGAGAATTAAGAGAATCTATGAACTTAATGATTCTAAGGCTGCAGATCTTATCCAGAAGACGGATAAGAGAAGAGCAAGCTATTACAATTACTACTCAAGCAAGAAGTGGGGAGAAGCTAAGAGCTACAACCTCTGTATAGACAGTGGACTTGTAGGAATAGATGGCGCAATTGATATGATACTTAAGTTTATTGAATTAAAAGAGAAGAACATGGGCAAAGATATTTAATTCACTTTTAATATATACACGGTTGGTAAGTTATGGATTTTAATGGCTATAAGAGAACGAAGAAGTTTGATATTAAGAGATGGTTTAAGGGAACTAATTCAATCGTATACCTTGTTATACTTGTTGTAATGGTTCTTGGACTGCTGTTTGTGTTAAGAACTGTTATCAGTATGCATAACAGCAATAAGAATGCTGATAATGTATCACAGGAAGAGACCACTGGTGAAACTGATTCATCAGAGACGGATACACAGACACAGACAATTGCAAAGAACCAGTCATATTATATCAGAATAAGCATAGCGAAGCATACGCTGGTTGTTTATCAGCTTGATGACAATAAAGAATTCTCTATTCCTGTTAAGGCTTTTAAAGTGGCTCTAGGACCTAAAGTTGCTCCTGCCAAGACGGCTATATCAGAGAAATCTTTATGGCGTAAGATTACAGATATATATTATGTCAGATACTCTTCAAGACTTGATAATGCTGAGTATCTAAGTACCGCAACATATTACAGCCAGAGTGATAATAATCTTAATCCAAAGTCATACAATGCCATAGGTCAGAATGTGTCGGAAGGTTCAATACTTATGACATGTGCCAATGCCAAGTGGATATATGAGAATTGTGGTGCGAAGACAACTGTTGAGATAGTTGAGAATTTTGATATAAGTTCTGATATTAAGGTTGAAGATATAAACAGAATAGCTGATAATGCATATAGAGACCCGACAGATAATGTGAATGGCAGCAGTAATATACAGAATAATAACGTTTCACAATACAATCAGACACAGGCTGAAACAGAAGCTGTCACGAATGATGACAGACCTCAGGAGACTGAGGCACAGACACAGAAGAATGATTCTCGAGAGACACAGCCGACAACTGTCAGTCAGCAGGAGACTACTGCCCAGTCATCAGAGGCACAGAAGCCGTATGACAAGACCGTGTCAGAGTAATTTAACAACACATTTATAATAACATTTAATCCCTTTTCGCTTTTTATAAAGCCGAATGTATGCTATAATAGGTACATTCGTGTATTTATGAAAGGAAAAGGGATTATTTTATGTCAAACATTATTATTTTAGCAGCAATTATACTTTACCTGGGAATGGTAGTGTGGATAGGTGTAATCTGTTCTAAGAAGAACAGTGATGTAGGAGACTTCTATCTTGGTGGAAGAAAGTTAGGACCTGTTGTTACTGCAATGAGTGCAGAAGCGTCAGACATGAGCAGTTACCTGCTTATGGGTGTTCCGGGACTGGCATACCTTACAGGTCTTGCTGACGCAACATGGACAGCAATTGGTCTTGCACTTGGTACTTACCTTAACTGGCTTATTGTTGCCAAGAAGATAAGATTATATTCACATGGTTATCAGGCAATAACACTTCCTGATTATTTCTCTAAGAGATTCGGGGATGACAAGCATGTAATTACATTAATATCTGCAGCACTTATTGTAATATTCTTTATACCATATACAGCATCAGGCTTTGCTGCCTGCGGAAAGCTGTTTAACAGCCTTTTAGGCTTTAATTATCATACAGCAATGATTGTCAGTGCTGTTGTTATCGTACTTTACTGTACTATGGGAGGATTCCTTGCAGCAAGCACATCTGACCTTGTGCAGAGTATTATTATGACATTCGCACTTGCTGTAGTAGTTATATTTGGAATTGTACAGGCAGGAGGAATGGGAGTTGTACTTGATAATGCCAAGGCACTTCCAGGATATCTTGATATGTTCCATACACATATTGCAGAGACTAATACATCAGGTGATTATGGATTCTTTAAGATTGTTTCAACACTTGCATGGGGACTCGGATATTTCGGAATGCCACATATCCTTTTAAGATTCATGGCTATTGAAGATGAGAACAAGTTAAAGATTTCAAGAAGAATTGCTACTGTATGGGTATTCATATCACTTATTGTTGCAACAGGTATCGGTGTAATCGGTCTTACACTTTCTAAATCTGGTATTATTGATACTTTAACAGGAAGCGAATCAGAGACAATTATTGTTAAGATATCACATTATCTTTCAACATTTAACCCTGTAGCAGCATTTATAGCAGGAATTATCCTTGCAGGTATTCTTGCAGCTACCATGTCAACAGCAGATTCACAGCTTCTTGCAGCTTCATCTGCTATATCACAGAACCTTGCGGTTGAGGTGTTACATATTAATATGTCTAAGAAGACATCAATGCTTGTTGCAAGACTTACAGTTGTTGTTATATCAGTTATATCAATATTCTTTGCACTTGATCCTACAAGCTCAGTATTTAAGATTGTTTCATTTGCATGGGCAGGTTTCGGTGCGGCATTCGGTCCTGTGGTTCTCTGCTCACTTTTCTGGAAGAGAGCCAATAAGTATGGAATTATATCGGGCATGATTGCTGGCGGTGCAATGATATTTATATGGAAATTCGGTATTGCTAAGCTTGGTGGAATATTCGCAGTATATGAGCTTTTACCAGCATTTATATTTGCAACAGTAGTTATTATTGTTGTAAGTCTTGCTACAGGAAAGCCTTCGCAGGAAGTTATGGACAAGTTTGAAGAAGTTAAGAATATGAGCAAATAACTATAGAGAAGGTGCTTTATATATGGGATATACAATCGCAATATGTGATGATGATAAGAATATGGCAGACAAGCTGACAGTTTCATTGAAGAATGAGTTCATGAAAGCAGGCAGGAATGATGTAATCATAGATTACTATGACACAGGCGTGCAGTTACTGGAAGCTCTAAAGAATAAAATGTATAAAGCAGTACTCCTGGACATTAACATGGAGCCGATGGATGGATTTGCTGTGGCTGAGGCTATTGGAAAATCAGGATACAGGACTAAGATTATATTCGTTACTTCGCATGAAGATGTTGTATATGATACATTTGATTATACTCCGTTCTATTTTATCAGAAAGTCAAGATATGAGACTTATGTACAGAGAGTCGTTAAGAAGCTAATCGCCATTGATGGTTATGAAAAGACGATTGTTCTTGATGATAAAGATGGAATTATCAATATTAATTCAGGTGATATAACCTATGTTCACAGTGAGGACCATTATCTTACAGTACATACGGCTGATGGGAATTCCTATGTAATCAGGAAGAATATGATGGAATTCGGACAGGATATAACAGGTACGGATATAGTAAGGGCTCATAAAAAATATATGATTAATTACAGGTATATTTCAAGAATCAACCAGAGTACTAATGAGATTATTATGATTGATGGTGAAACTCTCAAACTTGGAAGAAGCTATAAAGATACATTTATGAAGGGATATATGCAGTACAGGCACAACAGACAGACATATGAATGATATATTGTTAAATATTGTTAATATCAGAATGGCAATAATGATATGTATAGGAGTAATACTTGTAAGAGAGATATATCTGGTACTGAACGGCTATATTGCTAAAGCAGCGTATGTGGTATCGGCACTGGTTGTCATTGCTATAGCAGCTATTACTTATGGCGTGATATATATTGTAAATGTTAATCTTATTATATATAAAACGGGAATGTATGAGTTCACTGTTATAGTTATATATATGACATTGATTGCACTTGTGAATACATTTAAAACAATCAGACATGGCAGTTTTACGAAGATAGATATAATTAATATAGCAGCATATGTTTTGGTATTATGTTTTAATATATATCTGTTAATCAGATTAGGAATTTCTGATGGCGGCAACGATGTCATGCTGATTATGAACATTATAGTGTTAAGTCTGGTGCTTGCAATTATATTCTATAGAACGCTTGTAAGGCTCTATCAGGAGAATTACAAGGGACAAGAGGCAGAACATTTAAGAAATGTAATAGAGTCAGGTGAGGATTATCTTAAAAATGTTCAGGCAATGGATAAGCAGGTAAGAACTGTAAGGCATGATATGAATAATCAGCTTCAGGTTATATATGGTCTGCTTTCACAGGAAAGATATGAGGAAGCTAAGGATTTTCTTAAGCAGTACAGTATAAGTCTTGAGAAAACCAAGGAATATATTCATACAGATAATCCGATATTCAATACGGTTATTAATAATAAGATTGAATATGCCAAGAGTGAAGATATAATAATAACGACAGGTCTTCATAAGACATTAAAGCCTATGCATGGCAACGACCTGTACACAATTATGGGAAATGTGTTAGACAACGCAATAGAGGCTGAACTTAAAGAAGAACCGTGTAACAGGGAAATAGAAATCCGTTCTGTATGGAATGGCAATGATATGATTATAACTGTAGAGAATTATATATCGAAGTCAGTATTAAATGATAATAAAGAGCTTCATACAAGTAAGCAGGACAAGAAATCACATGGTCTTGGAACACAGATTATCAAGAAGCTTGTAAAGAAGAATAATGGAACATGCGATTACCATGAGGAAGGTAATATGTTCTGTTGTGAAATAAGATGGTAATGAAACAGAGCCGGAACAGTTGGATTAATCCTTCTGTTCCGGCTTTTTGCAACTATACTTATAGTCACCATGGTCGTTCACGACAAAGTTGCTGTCGTTCACGACATTGATGTTGAAATGGGGAAGATAGTGCAATACTATATAATTAGCTGTACAAACAAATGTTATGGAGGTTTATTATTATGAAAACAAGAAGAAAAAAACTTGTAAAGAATGTATTTATTTTTATTGCGATGTTTATGATTGTTGGAATGTATATTGTACCAGTTACTTCTAATGCTGGACAGGTGGCAAAAGGATGGGGATTTGCTTTTAATTATGATGGTCAGGAAAGATATACAAATCCTGAGGCTAAAAACACAACATCTTCAGTTAGAATGTACTGTGAATATTCAGATTGTTATAATTCATATTATTACGCAAAAGTATATTCTGAAAAAGATGGAAGTACAAGAGATGCGTCACATGGCTTACAGTATTCATTTTCAGAGGGGGAAAAAAAAGACATGTCAAACTGGGTTGTGGAAAATGGTTATGACAGAGCATGTATAAGGCTGACCGGTGAAAATATTGATACAGAATATGGTACATGCTTTGGCGGATTTTGGTGGCCGGATATTTTAGATTAATTTTATAAGTTGTACAGCTAATAAAAGGAAGGGCTAATAATATAATGAGCAAAGTAAAGAAAATTATTCCTAGCTTTTTCTTAATGACTGCGTTGTGCGGATGCACAACGCAGTCCATAGAGGACGCTAAGAATATAGTTGAAACGAAAACATATGCTTACAGATATGAATATGAGACAGAACAAAATGGAGAGGCAATAACACAGTATCACGAAGAAAAACCGACAAATACAGATTACGTTGAAGATACAGAAGAAAATATTTTATATCTGCAAAGTAAAGCAAGCATGCTTAAGTTTATGAAAATGAATGAAACATTTACAAATGGAGATTGTGAATATAAAGTTACAGATGTAATTGCCACAACATATCGTGACTATGCATATGAACTTGTAAATGATGAGTATACCGAAGGAATGATGGACTATCTGAAAAAGATTAGAAATGTTGATGATAATGGCTATTTAACAGATAAAGAGTATAGATTTATCTGGGTAAAACTCAATATTAAATATAATGGAAGGTCATCAACCAAATTAAATATGAGCACATCATTATATGTAAAAAAGAATGATAAACTTGTAAGTTATGGAAGTTATTTAATTGAAAGTAAAGAGCTATGGCTTTTACCGGATTCAGAAGAAAAGGTTGCAGGAAGAGTGGCAGTTAATCCCGGTGAAGAAATGGATATGTGGATATGTTTTAAGGCAAAATATAATAGTGGTTACACATATTATATGACAGGCTCTTTTGGTTATAATGATGACCCGAGATTGTATACGGGAAATCTTATAGAATTAAATATAGAGGATAAAGAATAATGAATATGAAAGTAACAAAAAAATTACTTTTAATAGAATTTAGGAGAGTTTTTAAAAGTAAATTGTTTTATATAAGCTTGATGATTGGAATTATACTGGTAACGGGGGCTTTTATAAATGAAGCTGTTCCACATATGGATATTTTATATGCGTTTGACGGAAGTGCTGCATCATATCCTTTTTCTGTATTTAATTCATGGATTGGAAACTGGATGGGATATGAGCCATTTGCTACGTCATATTTATATGTGTGTATTTTATTGGCATCGTTACCATATTGTCATACATTTTCAAAAGATAACAAGAATCAGTACATATTGCAGTATTATTGCAGAATTGACAAAAATAAAGTACATCTGGCAAAGTTTATTACGACATATGTTACAGGTGGAATGATAGTATTTATCCCGGTATTTCTGAATCTGATTATGACAATGATGTTTATACCAGCATTGAAACCGATTGAGAACGGTATGTTTATAGGGGCGGGAATGACTATATTGTCAAGATTATATTATGATAATGCATTTGTATATGTTGCTATATATATGGTTCAGTTTTTTATATATGGCGGAGCTTTTTCTGTTATAGCACTTGCATTTTCATATTTTTTTGATAATTCATTTCTTGTTATGTTAAGCCCTTTCGTAGCTTTTTTTGGATTGGGAGTGATATCAACATTATGTAGAAGATTGTTTGGATTGATTACTTTTAATCCAAATGTTTTAATGGCACCTTCGCATCTTTTGTATGATATAGAACTAATTCCTTTTATCTGTGAACCGATTGTGATTACTCTAATCAGTGCGTATATTTTTTTCAGGAAGGGAAGAAACAATGAAGCGATATAAATGGGGGATTCTGACAATTATCCTTGTGATATTAATTACATGCATTGGAATGATAATAAGAATAAATGTCTTGTTTCCAAATGCCAAAGTTATTACATATACAAGCGATAATCCAGCTGATTTAGATGGATTGATAATTAAACCGGTTAATTATAAAGTGTATACCATGGAAGAATATTCTGAAATTTCGTCAAGATATAAGAATATTCAAGGGGAAAAAGCGGATAAAAGCAGAGTTGTGGTACTTAATATTTTACTGAAAAATACAACAGAAGATATAATTACATATTATCCATCAGGGAATATGGTGATTGAAAAACTTCATGCACGAAATGGTGTTACATTGCAGGAACCAGATAAGATGACTGTAACAGTTATGCCAGGAGAGGAACTGGAAGTTGGCTTACATGCGTATATTGGACCAAGTCAGTTGGATTATAAATTATTTGATAAGATAGATTCGTCAACGGTTACATTTGTATATTCCTATTATCCGTACAGACAAAGGATAGTATTTAATAAATGAATGAGAAAGCTTGTATTTGATAAGAGGTGAATTTATGGGAAACAGAACGTGGAAAAAGCTGTGTTTTGCACTGATATATTTGATACCGGTTATTATATTCATTAGTACGCTTTCTAAAATGTATAAAGTGTTCTGGAATGTGAACGCATGCATGTCAGATTATTATCTTGCCGTATTTGATTGGAAGACGATTTCTTTCATGGGATTATTCGAGATGATATATGTATCTTTTGTATCTATTGTAATTATTAAAAGAAATATAACTTCGAATAGAATTGTTCTTTACCAGTTAATGGGAAAAATGTGGAGAGACTGCATTAAAAGAGGCATATTAATAACTTTGCTTATTCCAGTGGTTAATTGTCTGATTATAATGCTGACAGGGTTAAGAGAAGGGGCAGTTTTTGGATGCAACTGGAATATTACAGGAAGTTTAGCTAAAACATGGATACCTTATCATGAACTGGCATATGAGAATACATTTGCGGTAATAGTCCTCATGTTATTACTGGATATCTTAAGACTTCAGATTGTTTATGTGCTTTTATGTCTGCTTTACTGGATTACAAGATCGGCTGTGTGGAGTTTTATCATAATATATTTTAATGTATTATTTTTAAGTATAGGTAAAACAGGGCTGTTTGACAGATTTGTGATGTATCAGACGGACATGTACATATATGGAATATCTGTATTTAACAATATAGTACTGCCTGTTATTATCTGGGCGGTGTGTGCAGCAGTAAGTTATCTGACATTCAGGTTTTATAGAAAGGACATGCTTAAGAACTAATGAGATGTTTTATTAATGTATTTAAGGCAGACCTGAAAAGGTTTTGGAATATTGCATGGAAATTATACATAGCATTTGCAGTGTATTCTTTAATGCAGGCTTTAATATTCTTTGCTAATATGAACAAATCAATCAATAAGGGGAGGATAGCAGCAGTGTCGTTAGGCGACAGCCTTATGGATTTCTTTAAAGGAGCTAAAGAGTTCTATCCCGAAAGAAATCTGGCGATGGATATTCCGGTGCTTGAGATATTTGTCCTTTTATTTCTGCTTTTTATTGTTGCGTATTATATTAATTCGGACAGGAGTGCGTTAAGCAGGAGCATAATGATTGCCTCGCGTTCACCAGTGTACTGGTGGGTCAGTAAATATATTATCGCAGTATTAGCTGCACTTGTATATATGGTTCTGATAATTGTAACATTTGCAGTCAGTGGCTTTGCAGTTCTAGGAAATAAGTTCAGTCTGAGGATGCATTTTACCGCCAGAGAGAACATAAAACTCATACTTGGAAGTGAAGATATAAGCTGCAATACCAATGTTGTGTTACTTATGGTTCTGTGTACGCTTAGCTTAATTACTGCATGTATTATAATTCTGCTGGTTTCATATGTGTTTAACTCTATATTTGGATTTATTATTAATCTGTTGTTATTCATATTCAGCATATGTTATATGAAGTGGTTTGGCTTCTATAATTATATGATGATGTACAGAATCCCGCATGTTTATGACAGATGGTATCTTGGAGCGTTATTAATGCTGGGGATAGATGTGGGGATTATGGCTGCTGGAATTATATATTCAAGAAAAAGAGATTTTCTGTAGGAGGAGTAAGTATGTATATTGAATTGAAAAATGTATCTAAGAAAATTAAAGGCATTGATATTCTTGATGATGTCAGCCTTAGAATGGAATCTGGAAAGATATATGGTTTCAGGGGAAAGAATGGAAGTGGTAAGACAATGCTTATGCGTGCAATAGCAGGTCTTATCAAGGTTACAGGAACAGTTGATATTGATGGGAAGATATTAGGAAAAGATGAAATGTTTCCTCCAAGCATAGGAATTCTTATAGAGAATCCTTCATTTATCAGTAATTATACAGGATTTGAGAATTTAAAGACGCTGGCTTCTATCAGAGAACGGATTGATGACGATAAGATAAGGCAGACACTTACGGAGGTTGGGCTTGAACCGGATGATAAGAGAACATTCAAGAAATATTCACTCGGTATGAAACAAAGACTGGGTATAGCGGCTGCGATAATGGAAGATCCGGATATTATTATTCTTGATGAACCTATTAACGCGCTTGATGATTCAGGAACTGAGCAGGTAAGGCAGATTCTTTTAAAGCACAAGCAGAGAGGTGCGTTAATTATTATTGCCTGCCATGATGCTGATGAACTGGAATTCTTATCAGACGAGATTATAGAGATAGCAGAGGGCAGAATACAGCCAAAGAAAGAGAAAAAATAAGAAAAAAAGTTCCTGCAGCAGATATTTAAAAATATAAGACTGCAGGAACTTTTTCTTAATCTTCGTCGTTAATATCTTTCTGTGAGACAGCAGCGGCTATAACTGATATGATAACTACAGCAGCAATAATAGCAACTGCAACACCTATAATTGGTCCGATGAATAACATAAAACTCATAATATTACACCTCTTCGAACATATTTATTATATCCATTATATATCGGAATTATAATATGTACAAGCAATTAAGCATCTTTTTTAGATTCTTTTTCTTCTTTAGCAAGGTTTTTGTTAGCAGTTGAAAGCATAAGCTTGATTCTGTTTAACTGGTTAACTTCGGAAGCACCAGGATCATAATCTACAGCAATTATGTTAGCTTCAGGATATGCTGCACGAAGCTCTTTGATAACTCCCTTTCCTACAATGTGGTTAGGCAGACATGCAAATGGCTGACAGCATACGATATTGCCTACACCATGATGGATAAGCTCAATCATTTCACCGGTAAGAAGCCAGCCTTCACCAGTCTGGTTGCCAAGTGATACGAAGTCTTTAGCGTAATTGGCTGTCTCACTAATCTTAGATGGAGCATCGAATCTCTTGCTTTCTGCAAGTGCCTTGGTTCCAGCCTTTCTGAAGGTTTCAAGTATCTTTATAAGTGTACTTGAAAGAATAGCCCCTTTCTTAGGTGTCTTTAATAATTCATGCTTATATGTTGAATTCTGCATGCAGTAGAGAAGGAATCCCATAAGGTCAGGCATAACAGCCTCTGCACCTTCTGCCTCAAGTAACTCAATAATGTGGTTGTTAGCAGCAGGCATGAACTTAACAAGAATCTCTCCGACAACACCAACTCTAGGCTTCTTGATATCCTTAAGCGGAATATTATCAAAATCCTTAACAATAGCACGGAGGTTCTTATTGAACTCTTTCATATGAACCTTATTTTTAGAAAGCTGCTCAATGCAGACCTTCTTCCATTTTTCATGAAGTGCATTAACTGAACCAGGAACTGCCTCGTAAGGTCTTGTACGGTACACAACATTCATGAAGATATCACCATATTCAACAGCCATCATAGCTTTCTTAAGCATTGGTATGTCATAGCTGAAGCCTGGATTAGATTCAAGTCCCTGTGCACTCAGTGAGATTACAGGAACATCTGGAATACCAGCCTTTATGAGTGCTCTTCTGATGAATCCAATATAGTTGGAAGCACGGCATCCACCACCTGTCTGTGACATAATCACAGCAGTTCTTGAAAGGTCGTATTTGCCTGAAAGAAGGGCGTTCATAATCTGTCCGACTACCATAAGTGAAGGGTAGCATGCGTCGTTATTAACATATTTAAGACCTACATCTACTGATGATTTGTTGTCGTTCTCAAGGACTTCAATATTGTAGCCACATGAATTAAGGGCAGGACCTAATATGTCAAAATGTATCGGTGACATCTGAGGGCAGAGAATTGTGTAATTCTTTCTCATATCTTCAGTAAACTGTACTCTGTGGTAGGCAGATGACTGAATCTTTCTCTGGTAATTCTTCTGTTCACGGACTCTTAAAGCAGCGATTAGTGAACGTACTCTGATTCTTGCAGCGCCAAGGTTATTAACCTCATCAATCTTAAGTACTGTATATATCTTTCCAGACTTAGTAAGTATATCGTTGACAGCGTCAGTAGTAACGGCATCAAGACCGCATCCAAATGAATTGAGCTGGATAAGGTCGAGATTATCTACAGTCTTTACATAGTTAGCAGCAGCGTAAAGTCTTGAATGATACATCCACTGGTCAAGAATGATAAGAGGTCTTTCAACTGTTCCTAAATGTGCAACACTGTCCTCTGTAAGTACTGCAAGTCCGTATGAATTAATAAGTTCAGGAATACCATGGTTTACTTCAGGGTCAACATGGTAAGGACGGCCGGCAAGTACGATACCGCGCTTTCCGGTTTCGTTAAGGTAAGCAATTACTTCTTCACCTTTATTTCTGACATCCTGTCTGCAAGCCATCATTTCATCCCATCCGGCTTTGACGGCAGACTTAATCTCTGCGGCAGGAATGTATGATGAGAATTCCTCAACGAGTCTTTTTGATATCTTCTCCTCACTTTCAAATGACATGAAAGGATTTCTGAAATCTATATTTTCTGACTTAAGTTCTTCTACATTATTCTTGATGTTCTCAGCATATGAAGTAACGATAGGGCAGTTATAATGGTTGTTAGTGCCTTCATATTCGTTATGCTCATAAGGTACACATGGATAGAAGATAAATTTAACTCCCTGCTTAATAAGCCACATGATATGACCATGTGCAAGCTTTGCAGGATAACACTCTGACTCAGATGGAATTGATTCAATACCTAATTCGTAAAGCTTGTGGCTTGACTGAGGTGAGAGTACAACTCTGTATCCGAGCTTTGTGAAAAATGTATACCAGAACGGATAGTTTTCATACATATTAAGAACTCTTGGAATACCTACAGTACCTCTTGTAGCCTTTTCTTCTGAAAGAGGCTCATAGTCAAAGAGTCTGTGGAACTTATAATCGAAAAGGTTAGGAAGCTTTTCTTTGTTCTTCTCTTTACCAAGTCCACGTTCACATCTGTTACCTGTGATAAACTGTCTGCCGCCAGAGAATTTATTGATTGTAAGGTGACAGCTGTTAGTACATCCCTTACATCTTGTAAGCTTTGTTTCATATGTAAGAGAGTTAATCTTATCTATAGAAAGCATAGATGATTCTGATATACCGTCATATCTTTCTCTTGCAATAAGGGCAGCACCAAAAGCGCCCATTATACCAGCGATATCAGGTCTGATTGCCTGAACGCCTGTAATCTTCTCAAAACTTCTAAGAACTGCGTCGTTGTAGAATGTACCACCCTGAACAACGATATGCTTACCTAAATCATCAGGGTCAGAAATCTTGATAACCTTGTATAAAGCATTTTTAATAACAGAATAAGCAAGTCCGGCAGAGATGTCTGCAACTTCAGCGCCTTCCTTCTGAGCCTGCTTAACCTTGGAATTCATGAATACTGTACAACGTGTTCCTAAGTCAATAGGGTGGTTCGCAAATAAAGCAGCCTTGGCAAAGTCCTGAACTGTGAAGTTGAGGGATTTTGCAAATGTTTCTATGAATGAACCACATCCTGATGAACATGCTTCGTTAAGCTGTACTGAATCTACAGTCTGGTTCTTAATCTTGATACATTTCATATCCTGTCCACCGATATCGATGATACAGTCTACTTCAGGGTCAAAGAATGCAGCAGCGTAGAAATGTGACACTGTCTCAACTTCGCCCTCATCTAACATAAGAGCCGACTTGATAAGTGCTTCACCGTAACCTGTTGAACATGACTGTACAATCTTGGCTTCTGGTGGAAGCAGTGTATATATCTCTTTAATAGCTTTAATTGTTGTAGCAAGTGGTGAACCGTTATTGCTTGAGTAGAATGAGTAAAGAAGATTACCGTCTTCATCAACTAAAGCAACCTTGGTTGTTGTTGAACCCGCATCGATTCCGAGATAGCAGTTGCCCTTGTAAGATGCGATATCAGCAGTCTTAACATGATGAGAGCTGTGACGCTTTGTGAATTCATCATATGCAAACTGGTTCTCAAAAAGAGGTTCCATACGTTCAACCTCGAACTCAAGCTTAATCTTTCCTTTAAGTCTTGCGATAATGTCTTCTACAGGAACACATACATCTTCACTGTAATTCATTGCTGAACCAACAGCAGCAAATAAGTGTGAATGGTCAGGAGCAATGATTTCATCCGGACCTAAGCTTAATGTACGGATAAATGCCTGTCTTAACTCTGATAAGAAATGAAGTGGTCCGCCTAAGAATGCAACATTACCACGGATTGGTTTACCACATGCAAGACCACTGATTGTCTGGTTTACAACAGCCTGGAATATAGATGCAGAAAGGTCTTCCTTAGTTGCACCTTCATTGATAAGAGGCTGGATATCAGTCTTGGCAAATACACCACATCTTGCGGCAATAGGGTATATTGACTTATAGTTCTTGGCATATTCATTAAGTCCCATTGCGTCTGTCTGTAACAGAGTTGCCATCTGGTCAATGAAAGAACCTGTACCGCCGGCACATATTCCGTTCATTCTCTGGTCAATACCGTTAGTAAAGTAGATAATCTTAGCATCCTCACCACCAAGCTCGATTGCAACATCACACTGTGGAGCATAATCCTGAATGGCAGTAGACACGGCTACTACCTCCTGTGTAAATGGTACTTCTAAATGTTTGGCAAGAGTAAGTCCGCCTGAACCTGTGATAACAGGATATACTTCAAACTCGCCAAGCTCAGCCACTGCCTTTTCAAGAAGTGACTGGAGTGTTTCCTGGATATTCGCAAAATGCCTTTCATAATCAGAAAATAAAATATTATTATTATCATCTAAAACAGCGATTTTTACAGTTGTTGATCCAATATCAATACCTAATTTGAATTTGTTCATAACCTAATACAGCTGCAGCTGTCCTCCTTAAAATAAATATACAAAAGTTACCCATTGCATAGTGACTTTGGCGAAAAAACGCAGAATATGTCATTTTCTATGCAACTCATGCATTATAGAGTAAAATGGAATAAATTTCAATATTAATAGGAAATAATAAAATAGCTTTAATTATTTATGGTGGATATTTTTATTAAAATTTAAGAACTTAAGAGTAAGTTTAATTGACATCATATTGTTTTGTTTATTATAATTTCTTGTATATGATTATGAATTATTAGTCTGTAACATGTGTAAGACTGAAAGGAACATTTTATGAACTGGTTTGCTAAATTTGAGAAAAAATTCTCTAAGTATGCGATTAAGAATCTTATGTTTTATATCATTGTCCTTTATGCAATAGGATTTGTGATGAATACATTTTTTAATGGATTATATGACGCATATTTTTCACTTGATTTTGCTATGATTTTCAAAGGACAGGTATGGAGACTCGTCACATTTATATTACAACCTCCTTCTAACAGCATAATATTTGTGGTATTTGTGCTGTATTTCTACTATCTGATTGGTTCGGTACTTGAAAGAATATGGGGCTCGTTCAGATTTAATGTATACTTCTTTACAGGAGTTATCCTTAATATACTTGCATCACTTATTATCTATCTTATATGGGGATTAAGCTTTAAATTAAGTACGAATTATATTAATCTTGCGTTGTTCATGGCATTCGCTATGGAGCAGCCGGATATGGAGGTTTTATTATTCTTCATTATCCCAATCAAGATTAAATGGATGGCAATACTTGATGCTGTAATATTCGGAATTACTATAGTATTCGGATATCTTGTGCCTTTTCTTCCAAGAAATGTATGGTACAGCCTGTATGCAGCAGGTTTCCTTGCGCCATCAGCAATTATGTGTTATGCCAACGCAACGGCGGCGCTTGTGTCAATGCTGAATTTTATAATATTCTTCTTCCTGTACAAGAAAGGCCCGGCAAAGAGCAGTACACAGAGAAACTTCGACAAAGCAATGAGAACAGCAAAGAAAGCACAGCAGAACGCCAGAAAAGACTATTGGCAGCAGAATAATACAGCACAGTCTGGCACATATGGTTCTGTGTCCCCAGACAGCAGAACACAGGATAGTCAGGCACAACACGCGAAGCGCGGCGTGCCGAAGCACAGATGTGCAGTATGCGGAAGGACAGAACTTGACGATGAAAACCTCACATTCAGATTCTGCTCAAAATGCGCCGGCAACTACGAATATTGTTCCGACCACTTATATACCCACATCCATGTAACCGGGGATAAACAGTAACCATCTGGGGTAGAAGTGTAAGCAAAGAGAAACAGGGATGGTGTCAGAATTGAATTTTCTGAGTTGTGTGGGAGTTAAAGCCAGAGTTTGCGAAGCGCGGTTCAAAAAATCGCGTTCAAGCGAAGCGCGTTGATTTTTTGAACAAAAAAGCGAAGCAAAAACTGGCTTTTACTGCCACTAAACGAAGAAACCTGAAAGACTGACACCGTCCCTGTCTCTCTTTGCGTATCCTTCCACCCCCTAAAAAGCTTGTTAAATAAAAAACTTAGTTGATTTGACACGCAAATATGTTATTATATTGTAGGTATGTGTTTGAAAAGATTTTAATTATTTTGGAGGAAACAATGAAAAAGACTAAGATTATTTGCACAATGGGTCCTAATACTAACGACAGAAACCTTATTAAGGATCTTGCGTTAGCAGGAATGGATATTGCAAGATTTAATTTTTCTCATGGTGACCATGAGGAGCAGGCAGGAAGATTTGCCTTAATTAAAAGTGTAAGAGAAGAACTTAATATCCCTATTGCAACTCTTCTTGATACTAAGGGACCTGAGATCAGAACAGGTGCTGTTAAGGATGACAAGAAGGTTACACTTGTTGAGGGACAGAAATATACATTAACAACAAGACAGGTGCCAGCAGATGATAAGATTAATATGGTAACTTATGCAGGTCTTCCAGAAGATGTTACTACAGGTAATATTATTCTTATCGATGATGGTCTTATCGAGCTTAAGGTTGATAAGGTTGAAGGTACAGAAATTGAATGTACAGTAATTAATGGTGGTGATCTTGGTTCTAAGAAGGGTGTTAATGTTCCTAACGTAAGCATCAGACTTCCAGGCATCACAGAGAAAGATAAGGAAGATATCATCTTTGGTGTTGAGCAGGGATTTGATTTTATCGCAGCTTCATTTGTAAGAAATGCAGCATGTATCGAGGAAATTAAGCACCTTCTCTGGGAGCATGGTTCAGATATCCCAGTTATTGCTAAGATTGAGAATGCCGAAGGTATTGCTAATATAGATGATATCATCAGAGTTGCTGATGGTATCATGGTGGCTCGTGGAGATATGGGTGTTGAGATTCCTGCTGAGGAAGTTCCACACGTTCAGAAGGAAATCATCAAGAAGTGTAATGCTAAGTATAAGCCAGTTATCACAGCTACACAGATGCTTGATTCTATGATCAGAAATCCAAGACCTACAAGAGCTGAGGTTACTGATGTTGCTAACGCTATCTACGACGGAACAGATGTTGTTATGCTTAGTGGTGAGACTGCTAATGGAAAGTACCCATTAGAGGCTGTTAAGATGATGGTTAAGATTGCAGAAAGAACAGAGCAGGAGATTAAGGGACATTCAGTAGAATATTCTAATCTTCACAGCAAGAGAAGCATTTCAAGCGCTGTATGTAATGCTGCAGTTCAGACAGCAGATAACCTTGGAGCTAAGGCTATTATCTGTCCTACAATTTCAGGATTTACAGCAAGACTTACATCTAAGTTAAAGCCAGAGGCTGAGATTATCGGATGCTCTCCATACGATAACGTTCTTAGAAAGATGCAGATTTACTGGGGTGTTAGACCTCTTAAGACTGCTACAGAAGCTTCTACAGATAAGATTATTGAGCATGCATTAGTAGTTTCTGAACATGCTGGCTTCGTAGAAGAAGGAGATACAGTAATTGTTTCAGCTGGTATCGCTACATCTTCTGATCCTTCATCTAAGAGAGGACTTACTAACACAATGAGAGTAGTTACAATCTAGTGTTAATTTGATACATTTGTTTCGGAATGAGGCTTGATTTTAATATTCTATTATGTTATAAGTAATACACAATTAATATTACAAAGCGTTGATGGAAACAAGTAGGTTATTACTGAACTTACAGAAAGCAGCCGGTTGATGAGAGGCGCAAGGGTAAGGGTAACTGAATACATTCCGGAGCGGCGAACTGAAAGCATATTGTAAGTAGGGGCAGCCGGAGTAGCACACGTTATAGTGCATAAGTCCATGCTGGTGGACTTAATGAGGTGGCAGATGTGAGTCTGTCATGAATAAAGGTGGTAACACGTAAGTTCAGGCTTTCGTCCTTTTAAAGAAGGGCGGGAGCCTTTTTTGTAAGCAATGAGCCATGCAAGCCAGAATGTGCTTGCACAGATTCTGGCTTATATGGCGAATGCCCATAATGAACAACGGAGGTCGCAGACCGGGAGTTGTGAATTATCAAGGCTCGGGAGCAGCAAAGCTGCGGAGAGACTTGGCTTACAAAGTTGCGCGAGCAGCAATAAGAAAAATGAAAAGAGAGGAAACAAAAATGACACTTTATGACGAATTAGTTGCAAGAGGTCTTATTGCACAGGTAACAGATGAAGCACTTATCAAAGACCTTATTAACAATGGAAAGGCTACATTTTACATCGGATTTGATCCAACAGCAGACAGTCTTCATGTAGGACACTTTATGGCACTCTGCCTTATGAAGAGACTCCAGATGGCAGGAAATAAGCCAATCGCACTTATTGGCGGTGGAACAGCTATGATTGGTGATCCATCAGGACGTACAGATATGAGAAAAATGCTTACACCAGAGCAGATTCAGCACAATGTTGACTGCTTCAAGAAGCAGATGGCAAGATTCATTGATTTCTCAGATGACAAGGCATTACTTGTTAATAATGCTGACTGGCTTCTTAATCTTAACTATGTAGAACTTTTAAGAGAGGTTGGAGCATGCTTCTCAGTTAATAACATGTTAAGAGCTGAATGCTACAAGCAGAGAATGGAAAAGGGATTAAGCTTCCTTGAGTTTAACTACATGATTATGCAGTCATACGATTTCTATATGTTATACCAGAAATACGGCTGTAATTTACAGTTTGGCGGTAATGACCAGTGGAGCAACATGTTAGGTGGAACAGAACTTATCAGAAGAAAGCTTGATAAGGATGCTTCAGCTATGACAATCACACTTCTTCTTAACTCAGAGGGTAAGAAGATGGGTAAGACAGCTTCAGGTGCTGTATGGCTTGATCCGGATAAGACAAGTCCTTACGATTTCTATCAGTACTGGAGAAATGTTGATGATGCAGATGTTCTTAAATGCATCCGTATGCTCACATTCCTTCCACTTGAAGAGATTGATAAGATGGATAGCTGGGAAGGTGCTCAGCTTAACAAGGCTAAGGAGATTCTTGCTTATGAGCTTACAAAGCTTGTTCATGGTGAGGAAGAAGCTAAGAAAGCAGAAGCTACAGCAAAGGCAATCTTTACTGGTGGGGATGCAGCTAACATGCCTACAGCAAAGCTTGAAGCAGACAGCTTTACAGATGATGAAATTGATGCAATTAATCTTGTGTTTGGAGCAGGACTTGCAACAACTAAGTCAGAGGCCAGAAGAACTATCCAGCAGGGTGGTGTTTCTGTAGATGGAGAGAAGGTAGCAGATATAGCAGCTAAGTTCCCTAAGAGTATGTTCGAAGGAGACGGAGTAGTTGTTAAGAAGGGTAAGAAATCTTTCGTTAAAGTATCTGTTAATTAATTGTTTCCCTGAAAAGGAAGGATTATGAAAAAAGATGAGATTACAAGGGTTAGGCTTTTAAGCCTCGCCGTTCTTATGGCTTTGAGTCTGTTTATTTTACTTGTTCTTGTAGGAAATAATGAATTCGGACAGATAATCAGTAAAATGAATAATAATTCACTTAATATTTCTGAAAATCAGAATTCAGTATACAATCTGTATTACTATACGGGATTTAATGTTGTATATCAGTTATTTTTCTCGCTGACGGTATTATTTACGGCAGTATCACTTACAGGAATTCTTTTAAGAATAGGCAACACGGGTATAATTGCTTCTGTTGCTGCTATATTTAATATGATGACTGGAATATTGCTTTTAATGGCAAGAATATTGGAGTCGTCATCATCAATGCACGCATGGATAGATTCTTTCTATATTGATGGTGTGGTAAAAGGACAGATTGAGACAGCACAACTGATGGATAAAATACCTGCGTTGTATATATTGTTGGTGATTTTGGGAATACTTGAGCTGATGATGGTGAAAAGCTCCGGTATCAGACACATAAAAATGTTTTCTAAAAATAAACAGACTAACGCAGTGGTTTTTCTTATGCCGGCTCTTGTTATATATGTGTGGGAAGGCTTTATAAGAAGAAATATATTGTCAGAAATTATAAAAAATGGTGATTCACAAAGGATGACAATTAATGAATATCTTACCGGATATTATATTGGCAATAAAATATTCTTTAACTGGTCATGGATGATAATGCTTTTAATAGCAACCATTATTTGTATAATTATACAATCAGGTATTATCAAGGGATTAAGCGGCAGGGCAGGAATGTTGGCAGGTATCGGTATTCCGGCACTTGTAACGATAATGCCATCTGTAATATATGCATTTAACCCGCCTGCACTGTTTGGATATATTACGCTGGATATATCGTTATGTGATATGACTGATAACGCATTTTACATGTATCTTGTAACTTTCTGTGTGTGCATGACGGCTGCATACATACTGATATATCTTGTGATAAGCGGGCTTCTGGATATGAGAAAGCTGGCAGGTATATTTGTTATAAATGTTGTTATAAGTGTAATTCTTATGATTATTGTTTCGGGCAAATCTTCACTTGCAATCCAGTATATGCCGTGGATAGTGGCAGACTGCGCATCAGTTATACTGGCGTTTATATGTGTGGCTGTTAAGCCTGTTAATAAGAAAATGGCTGAGTTATGCGGTGCCTCCAAAAAAGTCTGACTTTTTTGGGCACCGCATGATTAAATTCTGATTCAGCCATTATTTTATAACTGTTTAATATCTTTAATGTCGGTGTCTGCAACCATTGAGTAGTTGGTGTAATACACAACGAATCCCGGTTTGGCACCGGCAGGCTTTTTAACTTCTTTCTTTAATACATAATCGACTTCAACTTTTTCCTGCTCACGGCCTTTAGAGTAATAGGCGGCAAGGCTTGCTGATTCTTCAAATGTCTTGTCAGGAACTTCCTTTCCATCTGTTTTGAGAAGTACATGAGAACCTGGCATCTGCTTGGCGTGAAACCACCAGTCATTACCGTTGCCTGTCTTGAATGTAAGTTCGTCATTCTGCATGTTATTCTTTCCAACATATATGTCAAATCCATCACTTGATACAAAATGCATCGGCTTGTTGGCTGTGATTTTGTGCTTTCCTTTAACAGTTCTTTTAATATATCCAGTTTCAATAAGCTCTTCCTTAATATTAGCAAGATCAGCTTCTGTTACTGAAATCTCAATTGCATTGATAATAGATTCAAGGTAACTTATTTCTTCAGTAATCTCCTGAATAAGACGGATTCCGGCTTCATAGGTTCTTTTAAGCTTGTTATATCTTGCAAAATATTTGTTGGCATTCTCAATTGGTGTGAGAGTGTTATCAAGCGGAATCTTAATTGTAGTATTATCGTAGTAATTAAGTGCTTCATATTCCTTAGAACCTGCAGGAATACTGTAAGCGTAGGTTGTAAGAAGTTCGCCGTAGATACGGTATTTGTCTTTTTTCTCAGTGTCCTTTATCTGCTTTTCCTGAATGTCAAGTTTCTTGTATGCTCTTTCAAGATGTGTTGTTACAATTCTTCTTATATCAACAGACTTCTGGTGGATTCGTGTTGCAATCTCTTTCTGTCTGTAATAATCGATAATCAGTCTGCTTATCGAATCATATTCTGTGTGGTTGTCATACATAGAAAGCTTCACAGCGGCAAATTCTGCAGGCACACCGTTGTCAGTTACCATATCGGGGTGGTAGATACCATTTCTTACATCAGACATAAGTGCGTCAAATACGTTGTATAATGCATCTTTCATAGGCTCATCAAGGCAGTTGGCAGGGTGTCCGCCATCAACTCCGGCACGGTATGCAAGCTCTTCTGCTATACATGTGCTTATTCCTGTATAGCTTGAAAGCAGTGCCTTGACAACAGGTACAGGCTTTGTAAATACTGTTTCGTCAAAATGCTTTCTGTCAGCTTCAAGCGGATTAATCTTGTCAGAAGTATTAGGAATGAAATAAGGTCTTCCAGGTAAAACTTCCCTGACTGAGCTTGTCTGTGCTGATATATGCTTGATACTGTCTAATATAGTATTATTGTCGTCACATAATATTATGTTACTGTGTTTACCCATGAATTCTGCGATTATGTGCTTTCTGCACAGGTCACCTAGTTCATTTAAATGTTCTGCCTCAATATCAATTACACGCTCAAATTTTGGCTGTGTTATAGATATTATTCTTCCGTTGTTCAAATGTTTTCTAAGAAGCATGCAGAAATTCGGTGCAGTAGCAGGGGATGGCTTGTTATCGTCTGTAAGATATGCAAGAGGAAGCGATGCATTTGCAGATAAAACAAGTCTGTACTGACCAGATTGTGTCTTTATTGTAAGCATTATTTCATCGGCTTCAGGCTGTGATATCTTGTAAAGTCTTCCGCCGTTAATTGTGTCGTTTAATTCATTAACAATACTGGATATTGTAATACCATCGAATGCCATAATGTCTCCTTTAATTAATATTCATTAATCTTATTGCATTATATTAACATACTTATTGCTGTAAGTCTTGTTATCTTTCACAAAAATTGGTATACTTTCCTAAGCATTATATGCGAATGGAAGGATAGAAACAATGATTAAAAGTATGACAGGCTTTGGCCGGAGTGAAATAGTTAAAGGTAACAGAAAGATTTCAGTTGAGATTAAGTCAGTTAATCACAGATATCTTGAGGCAGGTATCAAGATGCCTAAGAAGCTTAATGTATTCGAGAGCAGAATGAGAGACTTACTTAAGAAGTATGCAACAAGAGGCAAGATTGATATATTTATTAATTATGAGGATGATTCAGAAAGTCAGGTTAATCTTAAGTTCAATCAGAATATAGCTGATGAATATATGGCTATATTTAATAATATGTCCGAAAAATACAATCTTAAAAATGATATGACTGTTGGAGGTCTTGCCAGATTTCCAGAGGTTATCACAATGGATGAAGTGCAGGAAGACGAAGAGGAGTTGTGGCATTTTATAGAGGAAGCCATGAAGGCAGCCTTAGAGCAGTTCGTTAATACAAGAATTCTGGAAGGTGAGAATCTTAAGAAAGACCTTTTAGGAAAGTTAGACCACATGGAGGAGCTTGTCGCATTTGTTGAAAAGAGAAGTCCTGAGATTATGAAGGAATACCGCAGCAAGTTAGAGAGTAAGGTTAAAGAACTTCTTGGCGATACAACTATTGATGAGAGCAGAATCGCAACAGAGGTTATTATATACGCAGACAAGATATGTGTTGACGAAGAAACTGTAAGATTAAGAAGCCATATCGAGCATGCAAGAAAATGTCTTAACGAGGATGGCGGCATTGGAAGAAAGATGGATTTCATTGCACAGGAGATGAACAGAGAGGCTAACACAACTCTATCTAAGGCTAATGACATTGAGATATCTAATGCAGCTATTGACTTAAAGACTGAGATTGAGAAGGTAAGAGAGCAGATTCAGAACATTGAGTAGGCTTTCAATATATTTTTAATGGGTTTTGATTAAATTTACTTGATTGTTTCGGGCTTGTTAGGTATAATAACTTGTGCACTTTATGTGCAGAATGAGGTAATTATATGAGCAAAGGACTATTATTAGTTATTTCAGGATTTTCTGGTGCAGGAAAAGGAACTGTTATGAAGCGACTTTTAGAGCTTCATGACGAGTATTCACTTTCTATATCAGCTACAACAAGAAAGCCAAGAGAAGGCGAAGCTGATGGAAGAGAATATTTCTTTAAGACTGTAGAAGAATTCGAGAAGATGATTGCTGAAGATGCTTTAATAGAGCATGCACAGTATGTTGGCAATTATTACGGAACACCTAAGGCATATGTTGAAGAACAGCTTGATAAGGGCAACAATGTTATTCTTGAGATTGAGATACAGGGTGCCATGAATATCAAGAGAATGTTCCCGGATGCAGTGCTTATGTTTATAACACCACCGTCAGCAGCAGAACTTGAAAAGAGACTCCGTGGCAGAGGAACAGAAGATGAGGCGACAATTAAAGCCCGTCTTTCAAGAGCAGCAGAGGAAGCAGAAGGTGTTGAGGATTATGATTACATAGTTATCAATGATGAAGTCGATTTATGTGTCGGCCGTATTCATGATATTGTGTTATCTGAGAAGATGAAAGCTAAGTATAATCTTGGACTGATTAATAATATTAAAGAAGAATTAAAGGTTTATTCGAAAGGAGAATAATATAATGATACATCCATCGTATACTGAATTAATGGCTGTAATTAACAGTGAGGTTGAAGAGGGCGAGCAGCCTTTAGTACAGAGCAGATATTCAATTGTTAAGGCAACTGCTAACAGAGCTAAGGAAATCATCGATGCAAGAAGCGTTGAGGAGAAGATTGCCAAGGCAAGAATTGAAGCAAACAACAAGGAAAAAGAGAAAGAAAAGGACAAGGATAAGGTTGAGGAGAAGAGAATCTCTAAGGAAGATGAGAGAAAGCTTCAGGTTGGAACTCCTCTTGTAAGATGTTCAGAGAAAGACAAGCCATTATCAATCGCAGTTAAAGAATTCTACGAAGGTAAGGTTAAGATTCTTGGAAGTACAGACGAGAATACTTCATTATAATTAACAAAGACTGATGTTAAGGGCAACTGCTTGTATGGGCGGTTGCCCTTTTGTGTGATTATCGCTTGCATTCGAGGAGCACCGCGACAACGACAGAACGAAGTTCTGGAGTATGAGCTACGAGAAAAAATGAGGAGTTTGAAATTTTATGACGAATAGATATGATGAGAAAGAAAGACGGATTCACTGTGCATTTTCAGAAAAATGCGGTGGCTGTGATTATGCCGGGATGAAATATGACAATGAACTTTCAGTTAAGCAGAAGTACATTGAAGAACTTTTTGGCGAATATGTAAAAGTTGATGATATTGTTGGAATGTACAGACCAATATATTACCGCAATAAAGTTCATGCAGTTGTGGGACTTGATGATTCCAGAAATGTAATAGCAGGAACCTACGAGGAAAACAGCCACAGAATAGTTGATACATCGGACTGTATGATTGAAGATTCACAGTGTACAGACATTATTAAGGATATTAAAGAACTAATAGCTTCATTTAAATATCAGCCATATGACGAAGATGCGGGAAAGGGAATGATCCGACACATTCTTTTAAGAAAAGGATTTTCGACAAAGGAGATTATGCTTGTTATTGTTACAGCAGGAGTCGCATTTCCATCAAAGAACAATTTTCTTAAGGCATTATGTGAGAAGCATCCGGAAATTACTACAATTGTGCAGAATATTAATGACAGGCGCACAAGCATGGTGCTTGGAAAGAGAAATATTGTTCTTAAGGGAAAAGGTTATATCGAGGATGTGTTGTGTGGCTGCAGATTCAGAATAAGCCCGACATCATTCTATCAGATTAACCACCAGCAGACTGAAAAGCTGTACAAAAAGGCAATCCAGCTTGCTGATATATCAAAAAATGACACTGTAATTGATGCATATTGCGGAATTGGTACTATTGGAATAGTCGCCTCAAAAAAGGCTGGCAAAGTTATAGGAGTTGAGCTTAATTCAGAAGCTGTATCAGATGCTAAGATAAATGCTTCAATTAACAATATAAAGAATGTCACATTTGTTAATGCTGACGCAGGAGATTTCCTTGTTGAGTATGCAAAAAATGCAAAGGCAGATGTTGTTATCATGGATCCGCCAAGAAGTGGAAGCACACCGGAATTCCTTAATTCTCTTCTTAAGATTAAGCCAGACAGGATTGTGTATATTTCCTGCGGTCCTGATACACAGGCAAGGGATATTAAGGTACTTGTGAAGGGCGGATATAAGGTGACTGCATGTCAGCCTTTTGATCTGTTCCCGCATACGGAGCATGTGGAGTGCGTGACACTGCTCCAAAGGAAAAATACCTGAAACTCCTTGAGTTTAGGCACTTTGAGCGACATATACTGTTCTCACAAAGTGACCGAAAAGACAAGAAAAAGGCAATTTCCAACGGAGTAAACGTCCAAGTAGTTGTGAGGGTGTAGTTCGGAAACACAAAAATCTATCGTTCATATTTCATCAATAATAACTAACAATTCAATAAGGTAACAAAGAGGTTTGAGCCGCTTATTTTCAAGTGATTTTGAAAATAAGCGGCTCGTTTTGTTTTGACAGAGATTATCTGGCAAACAGTATTTTTTAGGAGGTAATTGAATTTATGAAGAAAAAGGAAGAATTGTATTCTTGTTCGCAACAAGACCACAATGCAATGGCTGAAACGGATATAAAGATGGTTCCCATTGCGGATTTACACGACTTTGAGGGACATCCCTTTAAGGTAGAAAATGATATGGCACTTTTTGAGCTGATGCAGAGTATTGAAAAAGAGGGTGTCATTGTTCCAGCATTGGCAAGACCGAGAGCAGAAGGCGGCTATGAGCTGATTGCCGGGCATAGAAGAAAGGCTGCCAGTAAATGGGCAGGTCTTGATGTAATGCCTGTGGTAATCAGAGAACTTGATGATAATCAGGCAGTGATTGCCATGGTGGATAGCAACCTGCAAAGAGAACATCTAAAGACTAGCGAGAAAGCATTTGCTTATAAGATGAAGCTGGAAGCGATGAAGAGGCAGGGGGCGAGGACTGATTTAACTTTTTGCCAAGTTGGCGAAAAGTTAGAAAATCCTACATTACAAACGCATTCATTGGCTGGTGGATATGATGCTGATGGAAAATGGATGTTGTTGCAAGATAAAAGCGTCGAAGATGCAATTATAAGAAGTAATCAATCATTGGCAATGCAGACAGGAGAAAGTCAAAGGCAAATATCACGTTATATTCGCCTCACCAATCTCATCTCTAAGCTTCTTGATATGGTAGATGATGGGAAGATTGCTTTTACCATTGCGGTGGAGCTTTCCTATCTGACAGAGGAGCAGCAGTATGAACTTTATGAGGTTATGGATATGGAGCAATGCACACCGTCGTTATCTCAGGCAAATCGTATAAAGCGAATGAGTCAGTCTGGAGAGCTGGATATGGATGTAATGTTTCTCATATTAGAGCAGGAAAAGCCAAACCAGAGAGAACAGATTAAATTGCGTGCAGATGCTGTGGAGAAGTATTTTCCGGAAGGATATACACCTAAGCAGAAGACGGAGCTGATAGAAAAGCTGCTGATGGAATGGCATGAAAAACAGCAACTTGATAAAACAAAGGGTATTGGTACCAGCCGGGGTAAAGCAAGATAGGAGGTCGTTAAGATGAGCAATGAATTATCTATATTTGAAGCTATGGGCGGAACATACAGAAAGGTGGATGGCATTTTGTATCCCAATATTAGTGAGTGTTCGGATAATACTTTATCCGTCACAATCACTGATGTGGGAAAATATGGTCTGATTTGGATTTCTTATATGAAAGAAAATCATATAGACCGATACCACCACCATATCCGTATGGGGCAGCTTCATCGTAAGGCACAGGAAGTAAATGAGCAGGCTTATGAGATGTTGGATTCAATTATGAATAGGTATCTGGCAAAGCATAAGCCAATGAACAGCAACTCCACAATGGAAATGTGGAAATTAAGAGAGCAGGCAAAACAGCTTGCGGAGGAGGTTATTTATGGAGAGATTGTATACCAGTATCACTAATGAGTTAGGAAACAACTATTATTTGCAGACCGAAAGAACCGGAGAAAGAGAGGATTTTATGAGAGAGAATTTATTTATGACTGAAACATTTGTGGCACCTGTTAAGATTGCACTGGATCACGGCTGGAGTTCCATTAAGGGCGAGCATACTTTTATGGAAACTTCGGTGGTGCCTGTAGAATATACGCCACTGACCAATCACGGACTTTTGGAATATAAGGGTAAGAAGTATATTGTGGGTCAGGGCAGACTTGGAAAGCAGGCAACTAAGACCGAGAATGAGAATTACTTTTTGCTGACCTTGGCAGGGATTGCCAAGGAGCTTAAGTATCAGGGTAAGGCACAGGCAGAGCATGTGGAACTGTATGCAGGTGTGCCACTTACCCTGTTTGGTGCGGAGCGTAAGGAGCTTCGTGATTATCTATGGCATAAGGAACGCATTTCTTTTAACTTTGAGGGAGTGCATTATTCTTTTTATATGGATAAGGTTAAGATTTATGCCCAGTGCTATGCAGCCATTGCAAACCGTATGGGAGATATGGACAGACTCAGATGTGTGGATTTGGGTTCTTGGACACTGGATGTGCTTAGTGTAAGGGACAGAATTCCTATGGATAAAGATGCCTATACGTATGAACTTGGTTTGATTACTACCATTGAGCGGATTAAGAAAGATGCGTTGCCAGCACTTCACTGTGAAATTCCGGAGGATGATATTATTGATGTTATCCGTGGAAAACAGTCCAATGTAAATGCTGATTTTATTCCATTTGTTGAAAAGAGATTGCAACAGTATGCTGATGAGGTGGAAGCAAAGCTTCGTGAGATTAAGGTAGACCTTGTCCACGAGAATATTGTGTATGTGGGTGGTGGAGCCTGTGTGATGAAGCGTTTTGGTAGAACAAAGGGTAGAAATATCCAGTATGTAACGGATGTGAAGGCAAATGCAATTGGTTATCGTTATCTTGCTGATAATCTGGGATAGGAGGTGCCTATGGGAAATGCAATATCCTTTCGGTTAAATCCGAAATGTGAAAGTGACAGAAAAATCCTAGCTTGGCTGGAAGAAAAATCCAGCCGGCCGGGATATATGAATCAGACAGAGCTTATCAAGCAGGCGTTAATTACTGCTATGGTGCAGGAGGAAAAAGGTGTCAAAGAAAAGGAAGATACCCAGTGGATGGACGAAGCAATTCATAAAGCAGCGGAGGAATTTGCAAAGGTTGTGCAGGAAACATCACAGAATGTGGCAAATAATACCTTTGCAGGAGTGATGGGAGCCATGATGCAACAGATGAATATGGGTACCATGAATTTGATGCAGGGGACACAGCCTTTAACCGGAGGATATATGAATTCTACTGTTATCGGTATGAGAGTACCAGTGAATGGTATGTCAACTAATGTTCCCAACATGGTGTCATCTACGACTGAGACACAGGTGCCTGATGATGAGTTGAAAACAGATGATTTCAATGGTATGGATAATGACACGAAGAGTAAGTTGGGTAATCTGTTTGATATGGATGATGATTAAGACGGATAGTGTAAGAAAAGAGCGTATGACGGACTGTCTTACAAAAAGGTGCGATGTAATACACATTTACCTTATTTGTAGAACAGTCCTTTTTCTATGGGAAAAAGTGTCATATGAGTTTCTTACGGAGCCGGCTAAGCCTTCGGCATAAAATAAAGTCTGCTTGCAGGCTTTATTTTTTTGACCGCAAGGCGAAAGAAGCTGGGGCTTGGGGATGCCAAATCCCCAACAAGTTCCTGCCCGTGTATATACAGGGCGGAACTTGCTCTACCCTATGCGACGTATCCGGAGCTCATGCCGACTTAGGTCGGCTACGCATCAGCGAAAAGAAGATTTCTTTAGAAAATGATGCGCAGGCTGTAGCAGGATTTCTTATGGGGAATGTGATTGGTGGATTTTCTGTAAGACAAGTGTATGACAGAGTTCTATATAATCGGCGAGCAGATATATGCGCGGGCAACGAGCCAAGCAAGAATGCTTGCATTCTCATTTGGCGACTGCCGCGACAGCGAACAGTTTACTGTGAGCTTGCGAGCCGCTAGAAATTTCAGTAGGAGATATTCACGAGCCGTGCGAGTGTATTTGTGAGCGACCATAGGGGAGTGAGCGTAGACCGGAGGGAGGAGCGAAAGCGACGGCGAAAAGCATCTGCCGTATCCGGCAGTATTATTTTTCTATCAGAGTTGCAATTAACAATATAACAGTTTTTAGTTTTAGGACATGAAAAGCAGGTGAGAAATTGCCTGCTTTCTTTATGGCAGATTGGAGGTTTTTTATGAGAAATACAGATAAAAAGAAAGAGAATAAGGTTTTGATGTCTATGCGCATTTCCGCAGAGGATAAGGAACTGATTGAGGAAAAAGCCAGAAAAACTGGGCTTACCACTTCAGAATATATGAGACGCTGTGCTTTGGGCAGGAAACTGCCATGCTATGGAGATACCAGTCTTTTAAGTGAGTATTCCATGCAGCTTGGAAAGATTGGCTCGAATCTGAATCAGATAGCAAAGCATTTGAATGGTGGCGGGGATTTTTACAGCATTTATTATGAAGTAAAGGAAACCATAAGAGAGGTAATTGATTTGAAATTTAAGATTCTGCCGGCATTGGAAGATGTGGCTTGTGGTAAAAAACGAAGGCGTAAAAGCAGAAAGGATGGTGAGAGCTAATGGCGATATTGAAGCATATTTCAGTAAAGAACAGATTTTATTCAGATGCAGTAGAGTACCTGACCTGTCAGTTTGATGAATATACTAATAAGCCCATTCTGGATGAAAAGGGCAGGATTATGGAGCGTGAAAACTATCTGATTGATGGCGTGAATTGTGATGTGGATACCTTTGGAACAGAGTGTATTCAGACTAACCGATTTTACGGTAAAAACAATTCAGTGGAGGATGTAAAGGCACATCATTATATTATCAGTTTCGCACCGGGTGATCCGATTACTATGGAGCAGGCTTTTGAGTTTGGCAAGAATTGGCTTAAAGAGTTTGCTCCGGGTCATCAGGCTGTGGTGGCAGTGCATCCGGATGGTCATAACGGAAGTCAAAATATGCATGTTCACATGGTTATCAATTCCGTGCGGAAATTCTCCGGCAGGAAAAGCATATGGCACGATAAACCATGCGAGTGGAAGCAAGGCTTTAAGCATAAAAGCACTGGAAAGATGATGTATCACGCAAAAAAGTGGGTAATGGATAAATGTATGCAACTTGGATATGAGCAGGTGGATTTACTTGCTAAAAAGCATACAGATAATTACTGGGTAGAAAAGCGGCTGATGGAGAATAATGCTTCTGATGGTGTAGGAATTACCTCAAACAAGGAGCTTATTCGCAATACCATTGATAAGATATTGCCAACCGTGAAATCCTTTGAGCAGTTGGTGGAGGTATTGCAATGGTTGTATAAGTGGAAAATAAGAGTTACGGATAAAACAGTTACTTTTACACTTCCTGATATGAAGAAAGGAATCCGTGGAAATAAGCTCGGCGAAGGGTATGGAAAGGCTGAACTTGTAAATCGAATTGCAGAATGTGTGGCTGAAAAAGAAGTCAGAGAGCTGGCATTTCAAAAAGCACAGGCTGCGAGAGAGGAGGCGGCAAGGCAGGCTGAAAAGAAGAAAAAGGAACAACTTGAAAAGCATCTTAGACAGCAGGCGGTATTGGCACAAAAAAGAAAGCGTGTTTTTGAACGAAATGAGATTCAGATTCGGTTATATCAGGAGGAAGTAGACAGACCGGATTACAATACAGAATATCTTGACTATCTGGAGGGGGAATATATCGCAGACCGTGATAATGTATCGGAAACAGCGCTTTCAACACCGATAATGACGAGAGCTGAATTTGAATCAAAACAGGCAGAGGAACTGTATCGTGAAAAGGCAGAGCAAGCCACTGCTCTTTGGGATGATGTACTTGACAATTTAAGTATCACAAACCATACAATGAAGTGGGAATATATGGATTATCTTGAGAGTATTCGGTATAAGGATACATCAGAGATAACATTAGAAGAAGCCAAGAGTGAGATTTTGTCATATAAGGAATTTGTACAGGTTAATGAAGCAGACAAAGCGAAGGAGATAACCATACAGACTGAGATTCCAAAGATATATGATGCGGTAGACATAGCAAATGAATCTACGATAGAAGAATTATATACTGATATGGAAGTTGAGGATGCTACGCCTATGAATGTTGATTATACCAAACTTTCTGTGGCAGAGAGAGCAGCACTACTTCCAATTCCAACGGATGATTTCATGGCAGAGTACGATGCTTTTAGAGAACGCATGGGTTATGTGGGTGATAAACTTGCAAGTGTCAGGTACAAAATGGAGATTTACGACGAGTTCAATGAAGAGTATAACTATCGTAAGCAGTATTATGGTGTGGAGCAAGAACGGATTTTGGATAGAAACAATGACAGAGGGGTGAGATAATCACTTCTCTGTCAGGACTATTATTTGTGAGTTTATGTATAAAACATTTAGCTACACTTTTTATGTTTTGATAGAATTTAACTTATTATAATATGAAAGAGTTTTTCTGGTACTTTCTATAATTTTATCGATAAGTGTTTGTGGTTCGAGAACGGTTATGGATGAACCATAACTCCTCAACCATCTACGGAAATCTGGCATGCCTAGTATGTCATCTTCGTAGTAGTAATAGTTGCCATCTTTATATAATTTTCCTGTTTCAGTCCTTAATGCTGTATCACTTCTAATTTTTTCTATGATGTTTGCAGTATCAGCGTTGATTCGTAATTTTACGTGTGTAGGCTCACCATGTTTTTGATATTCATTTCCCCAAAAGTATTTCTGATATGGACTTGGAGAGTAATGATCAATATCTGAGGGCTCTTCAGTGAATGCTATTTTTGATTTGATACGGTCAATGCGGTAGTAATTATTTTCAGTATCTTTTACATACAGAATATGTGTAGTTAGGTTCTGAATAACTGCGACAGGACTACAAACAATATTTGCCAAGTCGAATTGTGGCGATTTATACTTGAATTTTATTTTAACTCCCTGAGAGATTGCATTTTGAATTTCCTCTTGCTTATCTAAAATATTCTTTGGTACAGAGTCTACCATGTCTTTTGTTTCGAATAGGTTAGCACGTTGGTTTTGAAGCAAATTGGGGTAGATATTACTTACATATCCCGCTTCTACAGATGTAATAGGTAGCAGAATATAATCGTTAATAAAATCATACATATCAACAAGGTAAATAGGATCTGTATCAGCTTTTCCAGAGAGGATTTTAGACAAAAAGTGATTGGCTATTTCTTCAAAATCATCATCTTCATTTTCATAATCCCCTTCAGGAGTAGGTGAAAGGTGTGTCAGTAGGTTTTTGTTATCGAATATTACTGAAAGATACTTCCTCATCTGCTGTACTGGTAAGTTACACGCAATGGCAAGGTTTTCCACAGAAGCTGTGAAACTATCAGAAAGAATAAGGGATATAATAAGCCCTATCGTATCGAAGTTATTATTGGTTTTCATCTGTAGTCACCTCGTAATTCTTTAATATTAGCTGGTTTGAGTTAATCATAAAATTTTGTAAGCTAGAAGGTTCTAGAACAAGTGCGCTGCTTCCAAAGCTTCTTAAAAATCTCGAAAATGAAGATACACCTCTTAAATCATCCTCGTATACGATGCTGTGCGGGATTTCTTCAGAAAGTGGAGAAATATCGTATAGTTTTGAAAATTTACGCTTACTATGCAATGCCGATAAGCGTTCTCGAATATTTCCAAAATCTTGAAATAAAATCTTCACATGAGTTTTTTCGGGTTCAAATGCTGCAGAAAACATTTCATCATACATGTTTATGAATTCAGTTGATCTATATTTTTTGTTTTTTTCAGTTCCCTCCTTAATATCTTCAATATGATCTAGACGAAGCGGCATGATGGATTTTGTTTCCATATTCATACAGAGCAGATAAAAGCAGTTTGTTTCTACACTGTAGAATAGTAAGCCAGAGGAAATGGTTATTTCCATTGCACCATCATGAGCTAAGTAATGAATATCAAGAGTCTTTGTTTTGTATGGATGCTTAACAAAATTATTCAGGTGGTTTAACTGCGTTTTGTCTATTCGATTTGATTTTCCATAAATTTGTATGGATGCATCATAACTGTCCCAGTCATAAATGCTGGCACTCTTTTTATATAATGATTCTAATGGCTCAGTATTGGATAGGGAGCTTTTAAAAGTATCATAAAAGGTCATGAAATCGAATAACTCATCTTCAGATTCAAAAAGAACAGCAGGTGATTTCTCAGATATAGAGTAAATCACATGAATGCCATCTTTGTACGGTATGCGTTTTTTATCTACATAGCCATCTTTGATAAGAGCATGCAAATCCTTGCGAAATGTTGGTAATGGCAAGTTCTGGTCAATATCATATTTAGTACTGGCATTAAATTTTTCTAAGTATTCTAAAATATCCATGTCGGAATAATTATCATCAGTATATATTCCGTCATACAGATATGTGCTGTCAGCAATAGATAGGATGCCGCAAACGAGCTCTGTATAGGTTGCAGTTCCTAATTTACATAGTGCAAGAATAATCAGCCACTGACGTACTTCTTTTGGAGTAACAGTAGGGCTTATTTTATTGGTGGTTTCTAATCGCACAATACCACTTCTGTTAGGCGTAGCAATCTCGTAACCGTCTGAACGAATTTCATTTATTAACTCACTTAGCCTTGATTTCGATATTCCAGTCTCTTGGATAATGGCATCTCTTGAGCTGTCTATACCTTGATTAGCGAGCAGGTACTCTATCAATATTTCTTTAGCATTATTCTTCTTATTCATATTTTTTCTCCAATGTTTAATTCGATAATTGGGTGAACAAACAATTATAGTATATACCTATCACAAGAAAACAGCAAACAAAACTTGGAGGTATTTAATCATGGTAAGTAATAATGAAGGAAAGACAATGGGACTTGGAGCAGAAATGGCAAGAGAAGGTTATGAGACATCTGTTGTTAGTAGGATGGCTGGAAGGGCAGGAGCCTATAGCCCTAAGGGATCTGCTGGAAATGCATTAGAGATTATGGCTAACGACAAGAGCAATCTTGGAAATTTGTTTAAGCCGGATACTGTTACTAAGCTTACAAAGTCATCTACAGCTACTCAGGTAGATGCAGTTACCACTCAGGCGGGTAAGGTAATTGAGCGTATTCAGTATAAGGATACGGTAAGTCCTGCGGGGGTTCGGAAGACATTGAATCAGGTTAAGTCTGGTAAGTATCAGCAGGCACAGCTTCGTGGAACGATTGAAGCGGCTGAGAAGTACAATGCGGCAGCAAAGGCAAATGGGGTAACTAAGACGATGCAGTCTACGGGTATTTCTCATAATGCTACACAGCGTGTAGGTGACAAGTTTACTAAGCAGCCTATTAAGGCGGCAAGTCTTGGAGATGCAGTAAAGGGATCTACCGCAGCATCTGTTGGTATTACAGCAGCAGTTGAGGTGGGAAAGTCAATTGCTAATGGTGATACTGTAGGCGAATGTACCGGTCACGTTGTTTCTAAGGGAACTGAGAGTGCTTTAACAGCAGCGGCCGCCACAGTCGCAGCAGAAGCAACTGCAAGTGCTGTTGGAGGTTTACTTGCTACATCGGCTATCCCGGTAGTAGGACCTGCAGTTGCAGGGCTTGGGACAGCATTACTTGTAGGCGGCGCAGTTGGTGAGATTACTGACGGCGTTTTTGATGAGATTGGTTCAGCAATTGGAGACGCTGTAGATGATGTTGTCAGTGGAATTTCAGATTTTGTTGGTGGTCTTTTTTGGTGGGCATAGTGCCTGCCAGAGGTCAAAAGATGTAATTCGATAAAAAGGCGAACAAAGATTGGTAAGATGTAAACATCAAAGGAAAGTAAACAGGAGGAAAGAATCATGAGTTTATTTACAAGAATGGCAGAAGGCGCAGGAATTGGTGGTGTACTTGGTACAGCGATTGGAACTCTCGTGGGAGGAGCAGCAACAACTGCAGTAGTTGCGATTACTGCACCTGTTTCTATCCCGGCAATGTTCGCAACAGGAGCAGTAGCTTTAGGAACTACTTTAACAGCAGCGGAATTTGGTGGAGCCGTAGGTACTGTGACAGGTGCTGGAGCAGGAGCCGTGGCAGATGCGGTAGATAAGAAGAGGGGGTAAATAAAAATGGCAAAGAGAACTACAGAGGCATATATTTCTCAGATGGAAAGAACAGCAGCTTATTGGAAGAAGAAGGCGGATCGCGAATATGCGTATGCTAAGAATTCGGACGATGGCTATCACTATGGTTATGCAAAAAAGGCATATACCAAAGCCAAGGAGTTCACTGAAAGAGCAGAAAATGCAAGGCTTTATGGCTATTAGCAGGAGGTGGGTTTTATGAAGGCTCAGAAGTACTACAGGGTGTTGTATTTATATGATCACTTAAAGGGTGGCGAACTGGTAAATTCTACTAACACTGCAACTTTATTTGAGGTTGACCAGAGAACGGTGCAGAGAGATATCAGTGATATTCGTTGTTACTTGGCAGATGGCCTGGCATTGCAGGGAGATTGTGATGAAGCCATTGTCTATAACAGAAGTAAGGGCGGATATGAGATGAAAAAGATTGCTTAGAGCGCAGGAGGAAAAAGGGATGATGACAATGACAGAAGAACTTGTAATTACAAAACATGCATATACTCGTATGAAGGAGCGCAACGGCTGGAATAAGAAGGCTGCTACGCGAATGGTTTCAAAAATTTATAACGATGGAATGAGACCTGACCAGGTAAAGGTTTATCTCAATGGCAGGGTAAATAGCAAGTATGAATATAGTAATGATGGAGATGAGTATGTTTTATTTGGCGATAAGCTGTACATTTTCAACGGTATGACAATGTTGACTGTATTGCCTACTCCGACAAGAAGTTATCTTTATCCAGTTGTATAAGTAATTTTAGGAGGCGATTCTTATGGATAGATTTTATGAGATTGGAAGAACACTAAAGAATCACCATGTTAGCAGACTCTGTCATATTACACAGGTTGATAAGCTGTTTTCTATCTTATATGGTGATGAGGGAATTTTAGCTACAGATTTTTGTGATAGTAAATCCATGTACAGAAATGACGTGGACAGAATGGATGGAAAAACAGAGTATATTTCAACCTCCATTGAGTATCCAAATGTCTGGTATTACAGCAATAAGAAGGATGTTAATCCATATGTGAATAACTGGGCAGTGCTTTTTATTGATCCTACATTATGCCAGAAAGAAAATACGTTGTTTTGTCCTATTAATTCTGCCGCTTCTAAGGGCGCTTATATAAGGGGGGATGCAGAAATTTTTAGAGCCTCATTTAATCAGCAGGTTGGATTCAGGAGACGTACAAATAATATGTTGAATAGTTGTCCTACAGATGATCAGGCGGAGGTTTTAATCTACAAGCACGTGCCAGTAAATAGTATTACGGGCATTGCTTTTGAAACAGAGCATACATTAAATACCGGTAGAGACTATTAAGGGGAAAGGAAATAGGAAACCGGTAATTTTAAGATGTGCTTAATGCAAAGAAAGGAAGATAAGATGGGATTTTTTGACAGACCTTTATTTGATTTTAACGGCGATGGTGAAACTGATTTTATGGAATGGTCAGTTGGAATGCAGATGACTGCGAGCAGCAGACAGGAGGCAATCGATTTAATTGGCAATGATACGTTTTATACTGGAAGTGATACCTTGGAAGATGATGATCTGGATTCATGTGGATTAGATCGTGATGACCTTGAGATGATGGATGAGGAAGAACGGAGGATGGCTTTAGAAGACGTTGGCCTTGATCCAGATGATTATGATGATTTTTAACAAAATCTAACGCTTGTTCGATTTAAAAATTGATGAAATGCACAAATTTAGTTGATATTATTCGAATGATGGGCTATAATCAGAAATATGGTGGCACTGTATAACCATTTGAGAATTTGATCTATTTTCGTACATGGAGGAGGTTTTGTATTGGACGGATATATTCAAATTAAAGAGGCGGCAAAAAAATGGGAAATTGGTGAACGTAGAATTAATGAACTTTGCCTTAATGGCAGGATTAGGGGTGCGGTCAAATTTGGAAATACATGGGCTATTCCAGCAGACAGCGAAAAACCTGCAGATGCAAGAATAAAAAGCGGTAAATACATTAAGGATAGGGGTGATAGACAATGATTACATATACAACCAAATTCCCAGTTAATGATTTATTGACTAAGGAAGAATTCATAAAAACCGTAATCAAGTGGAATCAAGGTAGTCCGCACGATAAAATCGATGGAGTTGAATGGGATGGGGAATCTCATACCCTAAAATGGGAGCAGGACAAAATTTCTCTTGAATTTCAAGAGGTTGATACCGATAAAATAATTGCGTCTCGTTTAAGAAAAGAAGATGAGCACGGTATCTGGACCACAGATTTTGTCTTGAATACTGAGAAGAAATATCTATCTGTTTCTGTGGCAATGGTTACTACGGAATTTACTACAGATTTTGCTCCAACATTTTATCCACCGTATTTTGTGAAGCTCATTGTTTATAGTGGATATTCTGGTGAGGATGCTACTTTGCATGTTTCTCAGAAGGCGCATCTTGCATCAAACTGTGAGGAACTGCTTCAAAAGGTATGTGATAAAGAAGTAAAAATGGCTTTGCCTATTGTTTATATAACCAGAGGGAAAGAATCAACTGTAGATAATTTGGCATTTAAGCTTCAAGGTGTTGCTCATGTCATCTATGAGTCGGATGATTATAGACAAAAATTGAGGGTGACTATAGACGACGAAAATGGATATGAAAATAAGGCGATTATTTTTTATCCAAGTTCATGGAAGCAGGTAGATATTATAGACTGCACAGAAAAAGCTATTGATTATATAGAAAAATGTATTGTAAATGCGGTTTATAGCTATATGATCCAGCGGGTGCGTAAGGACGTGGATACCTGGGATGGAATTCTGAATGAACAATTGCACTTGAAAAATATAAAGCTCCTAAAAAGTAAAGAGACAGTAGAAGAAGAAAATGATTATTTGTATGAGGAATTCGGGGATCAGCTTAAAAAACTTGAAGATACAAATGCAAGACAGAACAATGAGATTCAAAGATTAACTGCTGAGGTGCAGGGGTTAAGAATGAAGTTCTCTGAGCAATCGCATGTACCAATCATAGTTGCCGGAGAAGAAAAGGATTTATATGAGGGAGAGATAAAAGAAATCATTCTTGAAATCCTTGAAGAATATAAGAAAAGTTGCTATGAAGGCAGTAGAAGACAGCATATCATTGATGATATTTTACAGTGCAATGAGTACAACCACCTGCCAGAAAAGAAGAGAGAGATTCTTAAGAAAGCACTTAAGGGGTATAGAAATCTTACCGGATCATTGAAAAATGAATTGGAGGCATTGGGAATAGTGATTTCTAGTGACGGCAAACATTATAAATGGTCATATTTTGGAGATAATCGATACGTTGTTACGGCAGCCAAGACATCAAGCGATGGAAGATCTGGTATGAATCTGTCAGCAACAATGGAAAAATTAATGCTTTAAAAAGTAAAACGACAATATATGTCGTGCAACAACAATATAATAGCAAGGGATTGCTATATGCATAATTATAATGGAGGAAGAACAAATGGCATTTGATCCTAACAATTACAAGGCACCTGAAGTTAAGAAGTTACCTGTGATTTTGCTCTTAGATGTAAGCGGCAGTATGCAGGGAGCAAAGATTGACAGCTTATATAATGCAACATGCGATATGATTGATACTTTTGTAGGCGCACAGCTCAAGGAACAGAGTATTGATGTTGCAATCATTACTTTTGGAAAGGAAATTAAGCTGCATACACCATATACACCTGTAAAGGAACTTCAGGATAAGGGTCTTGAGCATTTTATTGCAGATGGTATGACTCCAATGGGAACAGCCATTCAGATGGCTAAGGATATGATTGATGACAAGAGTGTAACACCATCAAGAATTTATCGTCCTGCTGTTGTATTGGTTTCAGATGGTGAGCCAAATGATGATTGGAGAAATCCAATGGCTATGTTTATTAACGATGGAAGATCTAGTAAGTGTCAGCGTTTTGCAGTTGCTATTGGTGAGCAGGCTGATCGTACTGTATTAGAGACATTTACTGAAGATCCAGATAATGTATTTTATGCTGCAAATGCATCTGATCTTGCAGAGTGCTTTAAGACAGTAAGTATGTCTGTTACAACAACAGCTACAAAGCCGGAGGCACAAAAGGCTGTTGCGGAAGCAAAAACACCTGCAGCTACACCATCATCTGCACCAGCCAATCAGGATGATGACGACGATGATGATGAATGGTAAAAATGGAGGCATTTAATATATGTCTAAGTATTTAAATGTTTTGATTGATACTTCAGGAAGTATGGCAGAGGATTGCAAAAATGCTGTAGTTAAGTATTTATTAAATGCCATTACTTCCTGTGATGGGATAGAAGTTAAGAACTGTTACTTGGTTGGCAATCAGTGTATAAAAGCAGACGATATTGCAGGTTTAAAAATAACTTATGATGGGCAGATGTCAACAAATGCCATAAATGGTTATTTCCGTGAAATATCGTATGGAGAAAATACTTTGTTAATCAGTGATGGTTGTTTTGACGTTGATACAGAAAAAGCTATATCTAAACATAAGGATAATGTTGTATGCGTTGCAGTTGGTGAGGATGCAATGTTAAATAATCTGCAACGTTGCTCAAAAAACAAGAAAGTATACTTAGCAGAGGACATTAACGCTGCGATTTCTGCATGCTGATAAGGAGTAGAGATGATAACAGATGGATTGTCTTGTAAAGGTAGTTATCATGATATAAATCAAGACAGTTTCATTTGTGAACCTGTATTAAACGGGTATGTGATGGTACTTTCTGATGGCATGGGAAGCAAGAGGTTTTCACAATTTGGATCAAGGGCTATTTGCGAAGTCTTTAAACGGGAGTTTGAAAACAAAGAGATTCCTTTGGATCAATTAGAGTGGATTCCGTTCCTGAAGAAATGTCATACAAAATGGATAGAAAATCTTAAAGACTACGATATTATGCAGTGCTACGCCACAATGCTGGTTCTTATGGTACAAGATAATTGTTTGAAAGCAGCTAGATTGGGTGATGGTTTTCTCTCGATTTTAGTTGATGATACAGACCATGTATTAATAGATCAGAAAGAGGACTATTTTGCAAATGAAACTGATTGCTTGATGGCTGAATTTGATGAAGAACACCTTGAAGTTTTAGAGTTGAATTTTGATAAATTTATAGGTGCGGTGGCATGTTCTGATGGTATAGAAATTGGCGTAATGAAGGAAGAAGAGATTTGTTCATTTACAAATGATTTTATATATGAATATTCGAGAATACCTGCAGACGAGAGTAGAAAAGATATAGAAGGATGGGTTTCTACGTGGCCAGGGATAGATGATAAAACTATCGCCTATATGTTTGAGGAGGTCGAATCTTAGTGAATCAACAATATGAAGATATATATGGGAATGTCTTTAGTATTGATAAAGAATTGAGTAGCGGTGGACAGGGTATTGTTTACAAAACAAAAGAGCCTAATGTGCTTTTGAAAATAGAGTGGGATCCACAGACCAAAAATATAAATCTTGATACTGCAGACAATAAAAAATTTGGTGAAATACGTTTATTGCCGATTCCACAAAATACAAATATTACACTCCCTCAATCAATATTGAAGGACTGCGTTGGCTATTCCATGAGAATGCTCGATGATATGATTTCGTTTGAAGACGCATTCAGATATGGAAATGAAGATTATAGAAACGCCTGGTTAGAGGAATTTGGAGACAGTAATCCGGATTTTGTAAGAGGTTTTGGCAATTATATAAGTACCGGTGGCAAAAGGAGAAGAATAGCAGCATTTTTAAATGTCGCTGGTATTTTGTCAGTTATCCATACCAGAGGATTAGTTTATTGTGACTTGTCTGATAAGAATATGTATATATCAAATGCTCAGGATAAGAATGTTGTTTGGATGATAGACGTAGATAACATAAACTACATCACTGTAACTAGTAAAAGGGACGGTATTTTTTCACCAGGATATGTTGCTCCTGAGGTACTTAGAGGAAAAGGAAATACGTTTTACTCGGATATTTTTTCTTTTGCTATAGCTTTGTTTTGGAATCTTACAGGCCAGCATCCTTTTGTTGGACCACAGTTAGAGGAAAAATTGGATGAAGAAGATTTTCTGTCAGAAACAGAAGAAACTTTTGCATGTGGATGTGATGTCGAATGGATAAGGGATGATGAGAATGACGAAAATTATTCGGATACTCCAGTTCCATACGAGCTGCTTGTAGGAGAAAAATTACACAATTGTTTTAAGAAGACTTTCTCCAGAATGGGGCGACACAAGAGATTGACAAGACCTACCATGATGGAATGGTGTGAGGCTTTGGCTTTTGAAATGGATCATTCCATTAAATGTAAAAAATGTGAGATGGAATATATTCCGATGATACACAAGGACTGCCCTTGGTGCGATGAAAAGAATAAGTATGTAAGCTTTTCTTATAATACAAATGATGATAATGGTGCAGAGCAAAATTATATTCATGAGGTTTCAAGTGATATCAAAGTGCCACTTCGATTAGTGAAGGGATTTAGTGTGTCTGAAATAAATGAAACACTTTTTGAAGTTACAGTTATTAAAGGTGAAATTATTATCGAAAACTTTAACAATCATTTTGATTTTGAACGTAAGCAGGATGGAGTATATCAGAAAATATTTGGCAAACGTGTGCTTGACGAAGATGCTCAAATAAGGGTAACAGACAGAACTACTGGCAAGGAATATCTTGTTGATTATGCACTGAAAGGTTGATTGTATGAAAATATCAGAAATCAAAATAGATGAGCAAAGTGAATTAAGGGATATTTCATGTCACGTTGTTGGAAGCAGAGATATTGTTTCTAAGAGCGGACATGTTGCTTATCTTGGTGAAAATTCATTTGAGCTTGTCACAAAGGATAATTCTATACCGTTTACAATTGATGATACGAGTGATTGTAAATTGGTTACGGATTTTATTAATAGACATTACTACTGCTTGGCTGAAATTACATCTACATCGAATAACAAGGAATCAGGAGTTATATTTCTTCATTTCGTATTCTTCTGTAACTGTAAAAGAATGGGAACGGTGCCTTTAATAGTAAGTGAAAAGGCAATGCAGTATCTTTTTAAATTCTGGAAGGTGGACAATAAAGAAGAGAAGGTATACGCACATTTAAAAGATCAGTTTGATTTGTCAAATGGAATGGAATCTTGTTTTGCCTTTGAGAGTGGGGAGAAGAATGTAAAGAGATCTGTAAAGGCTGATAAGGCGGAGAATGACGATGTAGAGGATGATGATACGGATGCATCTTCTGAGAAAAATCGTGTGTTGGTTCTTCATGGAAAGTCCATTAAATTGTATGCAACACTTAAGGGTAAAGCCTATGAAGAAAAACTATATGTTGAGAGGGTTGTAAAAATTGGTAATAAAAAACCATCAAACCTGATGTTAGGTATTGGTTCACTTGAGTTTACAGATACAGGTGCAATTCTTTCTCTTAATGCAAAGAAATTTTATGATGAAAATAAAGGCTATTTGGATCTATGGAATGAATATTCAGAAAAAGAGGGAAATTTCATTTTAGCCAATGCAAGAGCTGTTGGTTTGATAACTCTCAGCAAAAAGAGTATGTCATTTGAAACTGCGGGCGGCGTATATGTAGGCGTTAGTGATTATGAAAGGCTTTGTAAACTTATTAGTGATAACTCTTACTTAGTATTTGCAGATGAAAAGCCAGTATATTTAGATGATCCTAATATGACATGGAAAGAGTATGATGACTATCAGGAAGAAAGACGCAAGCTGAAGATTATGCCTGAACGAGGTATTATAGTTAAAATTCTGAAAAAGAAGAATGGCGGATTTGTATTAGATCTGACGCAACTCTCACTTCCGGATACCAAATATGTGTATCTGTCTATCTATGGGGACGAGAAACAGATTCAGAGAAGAAAGGATGCAAGACAAAGGATAGCAATTGGTGAGTCGGCTAATAGATCATTAGGCTTGATTCTTGAAGGTGAACTTCCGGATGTATTTGAAGATACAAAGAATAGGGTGAAGGTAGATCCGCTTTCCTCATTTGTTGCCGAAAAAATATTTAAGAATCCACCTACAGAAACACAGAAAAATGCTATCGACATTGCATTAAATACCCCTGATATAGCTATTATTCAGGGACCTCCTGGAACAGGAAAGACGACTGTAATTACTGCAATCATTGAACGACTTAATGAAATCAGCAATAAGAAAACTGTAAATAATGGACAGGTACTGATAACAAGTTTTCAGCATGATGCAGTTCGTAATGTGATTGAAAGATTAAGTGTCAATTCATTGCCTACAGTTAAATTTGGTCATCAGGAACGAGATGGAGAAGAGGATAGAACCAAAGAAGTAATTATAGAAAAGTGGTGCGCAAACTATGCCGAAGACTTGAAAAAATCTAATCCGGATTTGATTCAGTCGGAGGAAATGAGAGCACTGGCAAAGGCATATAATTTCTATCAGGCATATCCTAGCGATATGAACGCTGTTGAATTCCTTGAGTGTGCAAAGCGTCTTAATAATGAACATTCTTTAAATGAGCTAATAGACAGGATTCTTGAGGATTATGCCAAGAATGATGTGACTGAGAAAAACGAAATCATTGGCTTTGTTCGTAGACTGAGAACAACCAAGGCAGGTTTTTCAGATGATGGAGCAGATAATGCCTATGACTTATTGCAGCAATTAGAGTCCTTGGATTTGGATAGGAAAAAGAAAGACAATGATTGTATGTTGTCTGTGCTTGAGGATGCATCTGATTGCTTTGATAATGAACCTGATGATGAACTCTTGAAAAATCTTGGCAAAGTAAAAAAGTATTTGCTTGATAAGTGTATGCCGAGAGTTACATATGCCGAGAAAAAAGCTAATCGTGAAATTACAGATATCTACCTGGTATTACATGAAAGCCTTAAGAAGCGAGAGAACAAGGAAATTGAGATTCTGTCTGAGTTATTAAAAGAGGTAGAAGGAAATCGAGATGAGGTTGAGAGAACTTTAAATAATTATTTGTATGTATATTCAGCTACCACTCAGCAGAGCGAAGGTAACGAAATAAAGGATGCAAAGGGTGTTGAACTTTGGGAACATCCTGAATATGAGACTGTAATTGTAGATGAAGCGGCAAGGGTGAGCCCAATGGATTTAATGATTCCTTTAGCACAGGGCAGACGAAGAATTATTCTAGTTGGAGATCATCGACAGCTTCCACATATTTATAACGAAGAGGTACTTGAAAGTATCGATATATCCAAAATGGAAGATTTGGATATGGATAATATCAAGAAAAGTATGTTTGAGTACCTTTTAGGGAAAGCTAAGAAACTTGAGGAACAGGATCATATTCCAAGAACTATTGTCCTTGATGCACAGTACAGAATGCATCCTATGCTAGGCAATTTTATAAACGAAACTTTTTATCAGCCACACAATGAAAGCTTTGCCTCGCCTTTGGCAGAGTCCTTTTATAAACAGGGACTTTACGATAAGCCTTTGTTATGGGTGGATATGCCTAATGAAAAAGGCCCTGAAAGAAAAGAGGGAACTAGTAGGGCTAGAGATTGTGAAGCAAGATATATAGTTGAACTGATAAAGAAACATATAAAGTCTTCAGCAGGAGAAGCATTATCATATGGAGTGATATCATTCTACAGTGAGCAGGTGAGACTCATCAAGAGACTTCTGAAAGCAGATGAAGAACTGAAGGAGTACCAGGATAAAGTAAAGGAAATCCGAGTAGGAAGTGTTGACGCATTTCAGGGTATGGAGTTTGATGTTATCTATTTATCTGTTGTTAGAACAAATAAAAAAGATCCTATGTACACTGATCCTGAGTTAAAGAAACAGGTACCGGTCGATTTTTCCGTCTTGAATCAAAATGAGATAGATCTGAAAAATGATAAAAGGGCGTTAAAAAAGTACCGAGATTACAAGGAACAGGTTGGATTACAGAATTATGGTTTCTTAATTTCTGAAAACCGATTATGTGTGTCTTTAAGTAGACAAAAGAAATTACTTATAGTTGTTGGTGATCGAAATATATTTAGTACCGGAAAATGGGATAAACTTGCAGAGGTTTGTGTTCCGGGTATGTGGAAATTGCTTAAACTCTGTGAAAGAGAGGGGGTTATTGTAGATGGCGCTTGAGAATGCCTTTAGCTTGTTTGAAGACTCAAGATATGAAGAATTATTTCCAAACGTTAGACTTCTTGGCAATGCTGTAGATTATTTTGTCCAGTGCAATACTTATGAGGTTTTAGTGCCTTCGCAATCCACAACGGAGCAGCATCTGGATATGTTTGAAGATGCGGTATTGAGGTTATTAGAGTATAAACCATATACAAAGCAGGAAATGGCGGCAACTCTTTGCCTTCCTAAAGATATCATAAGCTTTATCAGAATCCGACTGAGGGAACTTGGCTATTTAGAAAAAGATGAGTTCACGGTTAGTGAATTAGGTAAAGGCTACTTGAACGGTATGTCTAGCAAGAATTCAAATGTTGTATACAAGCAGGCCAAGTTATTTGTTATCAAAGACACGGGAGAAATCCTGCCATATGTGCATTATGGTGAGCTAGAATATGCAAACGTAAAAAAATCGTCTAAGAGTGTTACCAGTATAGAATATGGCTCAGCTGGAAGGCCTACAATTATCAGTGGAACAAATATCTGGGCTAAAACTCCGCAAGGAGCCTTAGGCGGGAAAATGCTGAAATCTGGTGATATTAGGGATGCTCTGTTTTTATACAATAAGATATCTGATAACTCCACAAGATTCTCACCAATTGAAATTTTGAGTAGTTATGCTATAGAAAATACCTCAGCAGATGATTGCCTTCTCCATGTTAAAGCGGCTATTCAGGAAGGCAGTACAGATGAACTGATAGTATCAGATGGATTTGTGGCAAATAATGACTACTTAGCCAGATATCTTAAGAAAGAACATCCTGAAATTATCAATGAAGTAAAGGCACAAGCGGTACATGTACGTACCAAAGGCTCTGAAGAGGAAAATGGATTTGATTTTGAGGAAGCGAATGAAGGCCGATATAGGAATTTGTATCATCCCATGTATAGCATAAACGCTGCATATGAAAAAATTACGGCAGAAGAGTTTGACGCATCTCAGGATGAGTATGTTGAGGAACAGTATGATCAGAAACAGTTTCTTCTTAATTGCTACGCAGTAATAGAGCATACTTTGTTTAATTATTTGAAAAAAAGCCCTTTGCGTCAGGAAAGACTGAAATTATTGTATCGTCAGGATGCTCATTTGAATCAGGAATTGATATTGACATTATCAGAACAATTAGGGCTGGATTATATTAGGCAATATGATTATTTATTTGGTATTGTAAGCAGAAACAATATTACGAAAATGTATAATAATAAAACTCCAAATATGTATATTGCTTTGCCACTGGTTTTGATTGAGGCTTTTGATAATAAGGATAGCTTGTTTAGGGATGTTTTAAAACAATATCCTGGTGTTATCCATACAATCAATAAACTTCACAACAAATGTAAAGAGCTACGACATAAAACTTATGCGGACGATATAAATGTAGATTATGTGGATCAGATATATTATTTTACGACATTGCTAATAGAATGTCTTTTACCAGACTTCGTTTTTAAGGGAAAGGAAGATGTGAGCATAGCTTCTGCTGACACTAAGCAAAACCAAAGATTGCTTGTAGATGTCAATCTGGCTGAAGTGTTTGGTCCAATGTACTACTACAACGTAATGGATGAGTCACTTAAGAACGAGTGGAAGATAGTGGCTCCAGGTAAAAAAATTTATCCGGCTCCATATGAATTTGTGAATACTTTATATAGAATCCTTCAGGAAACGATATATGAGCAAGTTTTTTATATGAAGAAAAAACAAATGTCAAAAGAACATTTGGTGGAGCTGGCTGAAACCCGTTGGGGAAAACCTCTTGAGAGAGGGCTGATGGGTGTACATAAAGATTATCTCAAAGACACATTAGGAAGTAAAAGTACTACTTTAGGTGCACAGGCACTGGTTTATCTTTGCTTTTGTCCGGATGAAAAACTGGAAGCACTTAAAAAGATAAAGTTTGATGAGATAGTATCTCTTGTGACCAAGTATCGAGAACATGGAAATAATGTAGCTCTTGAACTAGATACAAGAGATTTAGAGCAACTAAGAGATAAAGTAATCAATGTAACCAAGGCGATAGGGGGCACATAAAATGGACGAAAATAAGATTATCGAGGAAACAACGGAATCTAAGACAACACCGGATGCACCAGTAGCAGAGCAGAATATAACTACGGATGCAGGTGCTCAAACAGAACCCGCGGCTGTTGCAAAAACTGAAGATAGCGCAAAGGCTTCCGAAGCAAAAAAAACAGGTAACACTGTTGAGGAAAAGAGTTATAAGGCTAGAATTGAAGAACTGCTTAAGTGGCAGAATAAATTAGCTGATGAACAGGCAAAATTAGAAGCATATCGGACGTCTGTATTTCAACAGATGGGTGAGCTAGAGCAGAAAAAGAAAATCGCACTTTCTGAGCAGCAGGCAGAACTTCAGGCAGAACGTCAGAAATTTGAAGCTGATTTAGCAGCAACAAAGGCTAAGAAGGATGCTGAAACACTCTCAATGATAGAAAGCGAGTGGAGTAAGTTTGAAAAAGAAAAGGAAGCACAGATAGTTGCTTTAAAGAAGGAACTCGAAGGAATGCGTACTCAAACGCAAAAAGAGATGGAGACTCTTCGGGCTCAGGTTAGCAAGGAATTAGATTCTTCTCGTTCTCAGGCGGCAAGTGAGATTCAAACAATGAAATCTAATGCTCGTAAGGAGATTGAGAGAGAGCAGGCAGAGGGCAAGAAGGTTCTTGACGATGCAAAGCAGGAATCAATAAAAGCAACAGAGTCTGAGATTGAACAGAGAACCAGAGAACTTACTGAAGGTGAAGAAAGAACTAAGCGTGAAGCAGCGCGTCTTGCCGAGTTAGAAAATAATCTTAAGCAGCTTGAAATAGAACTCGAAGAGCGAGAGGCTCAGGTTAATGATGACAAGAGCAATAATATCAGAGAAAAAAGGCGCTTGGATCGTGAAAAGCAGAGAATCAGTGGTGCCAGTGATAATCTTGAACAGGAAATACAAGACCGCTTTTCTGATAGAATAGATTCCTATGAGCGTAAGTTAAGCAGCAAGGATGAGGAACTGGAAAGACTCAGATCCGAACTTGCAGGGTTAATGGCAACAAGTGAGTCTATTCAGAGCTTGAGAGCAGCTTATGGTATGGATCCGGAAAAGGTTAAGACAAGAATTGCTGATTTGGAAGCCAGAAATAAGGATCTTTTGGATGAAGCGGCTAATAGTACTACAAGAATAGAGTATGATCGTGTTAGCAGCGAGAAGAGAGCCTTAGAAACAAAATTTGCTCAGGCGCAGGAAGAAATAAGAAGAATTTCTGTTACAGATGGGGAAGTTCAAACCTTAAGATCAGAAATTCGTAGACTTGAGACGAATAACGAAAATTTAAGGGTTGAGGCAGAGGAAGCAAGGAATATCCAGAAGTCTTTACAGAATGAATTATTAAGATTATCGACACCGGCAGAAAGAGAACTTGATAGAGAGGCTAGAATAGAGTCTATAAAGCGGCAGATTATGCCAGCAGAAGAACTTGAATGGGAAACATATCCTGTTAATATGGATGAAATAGAGTGGCTTGAGAGTGTGAAACGTCAGTGTGACAAATATGGTATTCGATTCCAGCGAAGAATTTTGTATGCTTTTCATACTGCACTAAAAATTAATGATTGGTCAATTATTACAGTTCTTGCAGGTGTCAGTGGTACTGGTAAGTCAGAGCTTCCAAAGCTGTACTCATTCTTTGGCGGTTTGAACTTTATTTCAGTTGCCGTACAGCCTAACTGGGATAGCCAGGAATCTATGCTTGGATTCTTTAACTCAATTGACAATCAGTTCCAACCAGAAGATTTACTTAGTTTCTTGGTACAGTGCTCTGATAAGGATAGTGGATTTAAGAATTATACAAGCGTAGTTCTTTTGGATGAAATGAACCTAGCATATGTAGAGCACTATTTTGCTGAGTTTTTAAGTAAACTTGAGGAAAGGAGAGGAAAGACTAAGAAGGATCTGCCTAAGGTTAAGGTTAATCTTGGTGCCGGTGTTGCGCCTTATGAGCTGCCACTTGTAAGAAATGTATTATGGACGGGCACCATGAATCAGGATGAGACTACAAAATCTCTGTCTGATAAGGTAATTGATAGAAGTATGGTTATTAACTTCCCAAGACCGAAACATCTTGCTGAAAGAACTAAGATGGAGAAACTTAAGAAGACTGAGAAAAAGCTGTTGTATGAAACCTGGAGAAATTGGATAACAGTTGATCTGGAAAGTGATTTTTCAGAAGAACAAAGAGCTATATTTAAAGACTATAAGAAAATTATTGAAACTATCAATGATCATCTTGAGGAAGTCGGTCGAGCTCTTGGTCATAGAGTATGGCAGTCGATTGAATATTATATTGCAAACTATCCTACTGTAATAAAGGCTTTGAAGAACTCTCAAGGTGAGGTGACTGAAGAGTTAAAGGCAGAAATGAAAACTGCATTTGAAGATCAGCTTGTGCAGAAGGTAATGCCTAAACTTAGAGGTATTGAAACTCGTGGTAAGGGCCGTCAGAGTTTGCAGAATATCGAAGATCTTCTTGCTGATGAGGGATTTGATAACTTGAAGGATGACTTTGAAATTGCCTGCGAGCAAGGTTATGGTCAGTTTGTTTGGAGCAGTGCAAAATATCTTGGCGATGATGAAGAGAACGTATCTGCAGAGGATAACAGTGAGGATACGTCTGAGAATGAAGCTGAGGAATAATAAGCAACTAAATGTATCAAAAGGGGGGAACCTGTAGTGACGGAAATAGATAGTTATGAAAAATATTGCAAGTCCTATACCGATGATACAAATAATGGAGCCAAGGCAGAGGCATTGCTTATGCTGTATATCCAGAATTGGATTGTAAAGCTGCAGAGCAATACGGAAAAGGAATTTACAGATTACAGTCTTAGTCGGTTTATTGAAGATAACTTTGGTAAACAGGAGAGAGACGATTCAAAGGCGGATGCATTGTCGAATATAATCGATGGTGCTATGGATGCCTTCAGGATTATCTCAAAAAGTATGAGGGAAAAAATCATTCGAGAGAATGTTATGATGCCCTCATACAAAGTAAAAGAAATCAATAGCCAGGGATTAAACTGGCTAAGCCGACAATCTGGACGAAATATAAAGCAAAAAGTTTCATCAGCAGGAAATAATGTGTTGGCGGTTCAGAGACGAATGAGCTATGACACAGGTGAAAATAGACTATTCGTGGAGTTTGTAAGGGAACTTTTAGAGCAGCTTACAATTAAGCTGAAATATGTTCCTGAGACATACCTTCCCGCTTATGAAAAAGATGTATGTAATGAACTTGCTTCGTTTTTGTATCGAGATGACATAAAAGAAATCCGAAGATGGGAGAATTTGCCTCCTAATAATACACTGTTGTCTGATCAGAATTATAAAAAAATTTGGCATGCCTGGAATTCATTAAAAACATTGGATGAATTGATTTTGGCTGATAGTCAGAAGGCTGATGAGAGATTGGCGACAATTTTTTATTATGAATTTTTGACACAGATACAGGAACGTGTAAAGATAGCCCAATTGCCATTAGAAATAGATTATGACAATTATCTGATTCATTATGGAAGTGAAAAGGTAAGTTTTATTGATTCAAAAGATAAGGCATACAGTATAAGTGTTTCGGGTAATGTTTTAAAAACAGTTGTTGGGACAAGGGAAATCTATGCTGAAATAAATGAGGGTAGGATCTCCATATATGCTGTTGGAGATGACAAGGGCAACAGCTATGCAGTAAATGTGGGAAATATATACAAATATACCCTACTATATGCATCTAAAATTGGTTTACCTAAGGATAGCAATCCTGTCGAACAGATAGCGACAAGTGATAAGTGCGATTCGGTTGTAATTGATTTATTTGCTCTTCATCCGAGTTATTTAATTGATGATGAAGAATTAAAATTCTTAGAGGAGCGTGTACTGCAGCAGACCTACGACACGGAAGATATATATGGCGATAAAAGAAAATTTTACCTGCCATGTGATACGACTAAGGCAATTAGTATGACGCATGGCGTCACCAAAACATACACTATTCCGTATGCGGTCGATAATGAGTCATTTGATCAGCTGCAAAGGTTGATGCATATGATGGAAGGATATATTTCTGCCAAGCAGTTTTCTTATGTCTTTCCGGATGCATACAATGAATTTCAGCTGAGTAAAATATATAAGGCCGCCAGAATGGCATATAGGAATGTTAGCAGTATGCCAATGAGTGTGGGTGTAGCCTTTGATTATATGGCTACTGATGATTTCGCTGAATATTTTGAGCCTGATGATTTCCTGCTTATTGTAAATCTTTTGGATGATGAGCTTACTTTAACACTTATAAAGGGTGAGTATGATGATAATGTAGCATGTGACATCCCTGATTATAAAGGTGTTGTATGGGAGAGACATCCTACTGCAACAGTATCTGTAAAGAATAAGATAAGTGATCGGATAATAGATTGCCTTGAAAAAGCTGGATGTGAAAAGGCACAAAAGTTATATCAGCTGTTTGGATTAGAAGGACTAATCTCAGAAACTGAAAAGTTGTCAGTATTATTTGATGACGCTTCGTGGTTTTCAATCAGCGAAGAGTTATCAGAAGCACTTCAAAACCTGGTATTCAATATTGATGATGAGATTAGTTCGTTTTTTGCGAGGCAGCAGGGAATAATAGGTGATGCGAAGGTACATATACTTTCTTTAGTTGAAAATCTGACGGGTAAAGACAATTTTATCCAGTTTATGGATAAGCGCAGTGCTTTATACGGTGTAAGCATCTATGAGAGTTTGAGGTATGATACAGAGAAATCTTTGTGGCATGATCATTTGCCAAATCTTTCCATTAAACTCTTGTATGATAAATTTGATTTGATTAAAGATGCAATTGTGCTTCCTGTATTCGAACCACAGAAAATTGAGATACCAAATACTTTCGTACTGCCAAAAGGCGAAAACGAGTATCACTTTAGGCTTGTACAGGAAGATAGCGCAAGAAAAATGCAATATGAGGCGGTGGTAAAGAATTCTAAGTTCCCTTTGGAACAGGATGTAGAGTGCATACTGGACATGGTATATCATTATGGAGCAGAGGATCCATTTACACTCATATTCAGACCTATTGATCCAATAACAGCAAAATTTGCTGAGGCAAAGGTTGAATGGAAAAACTTTGAGGAATATGAGTGGAGAAATAATCCGGTTCCGGCATTCCCTCATAAGCTATCATGGGAAGATCTGCGTACATATGCTGGTAGAAATAATGAAACCATCGATGTAATAAAGATATTGACCGAGAAATTTGAGTTGATAGGCAAGGGATACGAAACACATGACTTAACAAATGAAAAGATTGAAAGCAATTGGAAAGGTCAAAAATGTGGTGAATTTTATCACACGACAAATGAAGGCGAGAGAGTTCTTGTTAAATGGAGTGAATGGGATTGGGAAAAAGGCTCCCAGAAGCCACGCTATTGGGATGGAATATCATTCCTGCTTGAAGATTCTACAGATCGTCCGACAGTAAGATATAAAATTGATGACGTTTGGGCAGCTCGAACAAGACGTGATAACGTATGGTTTACCAATAAACAAGGCTCTGTTATGGCTATTCTCAATTTTGAGTATGAAGGAGAGGATACAACAATTGCTGTAATGGCAGATAAGTTTGATGATCCTGAGGAATTTGACGAAAATCTTGATTCTATATCATTTGAGGTATCAAGAAACAAGAAAACGGGACAGTTATCAGCAGTGAATATTCATAACGAGGATTATGGACCATATAGGCCTAAAAAGTACAAGGTAGCAAAGAGAATACATACAGCGGGTACTCCTCCAAAACATTTTGTTAATTCATTTTACAATCGCTGGATGAGAGTATTATTTGCTAATAACAGATCTCTTGCTGAAGATGGTTGTCCGGATGAGTTTAGATACGTATTCCTTAAGAATCAAGAAAAGTGGCTGTCGTTATTCCATGAATACGATGATCCAAAGGATAAGAATAAGGCGTTTATTGATTATTCATTAGCTGCTACTAATATAGGAAAAGAATATTTCCCTATAGCCGCAGAGTATCTACGGTTGTGTTTTGCTGGCGAGATACGTTTGGAGTATGAAATCGGATGTGCTCTGGGTAACATGACAACTGATATGCAGAAGTCATTCCTTAAGGCTATGGTAGATAGGATTCCAGAGAAGAGAATTATGATTGGAATACTTGCTAAGGCGTTGTGGCATGATGAGCAGTTTGTATATAACTTTTATGATTATGATGCAGACTTATTGTTGGATTTCTTTGATTATGCAGTAGAATTTATCGGTACTTGTTTAGAGGATGTTGAGTACGACCGAGTAAACAGGGAGAATCTGCTTGATATTAGATACTGCCTGGAGTATATTCTTGGAATCCTGCGCTTAAGAGCATTAGAGAATGAGACCCTAAACAAAAAATATTTATCGCTTAATAATGCTAATTTGCTCAAGCTGTATAGATATTTAGAGATAATGATTAGTAATCACACAAAATTGTACTCTTTCCTTAAACTGGAAATTACTAATAAATGTGGATATGATTTTATACCAGACTTTATGTATGCGATGTTGGTGTATATATCAGGGTATAATACTGATAGTGAGATTAAGATCTCTGGAATTAATACAGAATTTAGCGATGATGAAGATTAAATGAAAAAGAACGCTCCTGGCAGTGATGTGCTAGGGGGCGTTCTTTATTGCTGTTTCACAAGCCTTAACGGCCGCTTCGATAGATTTTGTGGCTACTAAATAGCCGCTTGAGTGACAGAAAGTCATATCAGGAATACCTGAAATCTCAGCTAATGAATCTGTCTGACCTCTCCATGCTTCTGGAAAATAAATCTTGCATTCGTTTGATTCGATGCTTTTAGGAATTGCCTGTGCATTGAATCCACCTCTGGTTGATGGATAAATAACAAAATACACTGGTGCAGGTATTAAAATCGTTTTCCAAGGAACCCCGATAGAAAGAGTTACAATGCCATCAGTCTGGTTAGATAAGGCCTCTTTGACGATTGTGGTCGCGCGCTCTGTACTTTTCATGCTTTCAATCTCATTGAGAAGAATAAACTTTGCAAAGTCCAATGCTTTGAAAAAGCATTCATCAGGATCATCCGAACTATCCCATTTAGGATTAGCCTGGGTAATAGCACGACAGAGCATATTGTTTCCACCATAATTATCCTGGGTGTCAAGTGGCTGGATAAAGGATTCGTCAAATGTTTTGGCAGCTGATTCTGATACAAGAGTGTGACCGTATTCATTCCACAAAAGACCAAAAGAGGCGTATGGTACGCCATTTTCCCGACACTTCTTATTAGAGTTATGGTGATCAAATGCACCATTCGCGAGATCAAATACAATTCCATCAAAATTTTCTGGAACTGTGGAAACTCTTGAAATATGAATTTCCGGATTTAAAATTTTAAGTAGCGCAGCGGAAAAAACGTCATCCGCATGAAATCTACCGTTATGTGTCACAGCTTCATTTGGTAATTGATGCATATGGCACCCCTTTCATAGGATTAAAGATATTATCTTAAAATAAATTTGTAATGTCAATCAAAATAGTTGGTTTAAAAGGGACAGTGGGGGATACGAGGCTTAGGCTTGCGACCATTGGGTACTGGGATAAAGATAGGAGTCTGTTCCTTGAAACAATAGGGACACCTAATCATATTAAGTCCAATATTTGCATCGTAAATATTCTTACAATTCTTACATCTCCTGATATTTGCTACAACTCCGCTCATTTCGATTTCCTCCTGTTAAAACTTAATAAGATCTAAGTTGCCACGATGAACCTGCTTATGGCATACATGGCATAAGGTAATAATGTTATCTACGTTGGCATTTCCACCATACTGGTAATCGATGATGTGATGTCCTTCTGGCGAGCGGGTGCTCCCACAAGCCTGACAAATGTTGTGATCACGGAGCTTACCCTGACGCTGAACCTTGTAATGGGAATTATCACGCTTGGCCATTTTAATCACTCCCTTCTAAAAATTTACGATGTGTACACCATTCTCAGTGGTGTATTCGTCAGTTTCAGTTTCGTCGCTGCAGGGAGTATAGCCAATTGTGGTTACTGCATCGATATCAAGTGTAATCTTCTTATCCTTCTTGAGGATAGGATAAAGCTCAACTGAACCGTCGCAGCGCTCAATGGCTAAAAATTCGTTTGTGATACTTAACACGCGATCACCGGTGTTCATTAAATCATAAAACATTTGAGACCTCTCTTTCTAAGCGTTCTTAGCAATACGCTTTGATGAAGTGCTTCCGCTCTGGATAAGCACGCCTACATTTTCACGTGTACCTGTAGCAATGGTTCCACGACCATTTGGGGCGTAGCGTCCCTTTGCTACAACAATCTGCTTCTGGAGCTCTGCAGCCTGGCTTGCAGTCAGATCTCCGATAACAGCTACTACAACATTGTTCTTCTTACCTGCCATTGTCATCACCACTTTCTACTTATGTGTAATTACTGTAACAATTACATCTACTACTGCGTGTCCTACAATTGATAAAATCGGTCCTAACATGATTCATTCCTCCTTTGTTTGTTATTTGCTTTTTTAATATGGTAATAATACTATTTCAAGTTCTTCTCATTATCGAAATATAACGGCGCACAAGAGATTCTTGTTAGCTCATTTTAATATAATTAAGAATTTTAGATTTTTTGATAGGGATTTGAGAGAAAATTTAAGAATGGATGTGTCCAATGGAGAAGATGGTAAGGAAACTAAATAATTTATATTTTGTTCATCTATGTTATATATAAAAAATAGTTCTTTATTTAAGGCGAGATGTAAAATTTCAGTTTAAATCAGGGAAAGAAAAAAGGTGGTTTGCAAAATGTGGGCGACCCCCCTTTTTTCTTTAATGCTGAGACAGGGAAGTTACCAGCTGGCAGCTGCACTAGGATCTTTTAATCGGTTCAAGAAACTGTTTAAATATATTGATTGTTAGCATAAAGAATAATATTTTGCTTATAATCAATGGTAAAGGTAACTTATTTGTTTTTGTTTGAATCTGCAAGTTGTTCTAAAGCAACAATACTCGCAATAAAATCCTTCTCCACCGGAGAAAGGCTATCCTCCAGTCGATTTTTATATTTATCATATTCAGCATGCGCTTTTTCGATAGCCTGCTTATGGCTGACATGACCGCTGGTGGTAAGGATATCTCTTCTGGTCATTTTCAGGTAATCGTCAATGGTTTCCAGCCAGTCCTTCATATACATAGGCTCCTGATTAAGAGCATGGACTTCGGCAATATCAAGGTATGCAGTAACGATTTTGTTTAAGGCATCCAGTTCTGCTTCCGTGAGATAGTTTTTTGCAACTTCCACATCAGATCGGTGGATGGTGTCACCACTCCATGAAGTAAGTCCCATATTTTCCTTTTCTGCATCAGCACGCTGATAGATTACTTCAGCAGCGGTGTGTTTGTGGGCTGCCCAGTGCATTTTATTTTGTACCTGTTTGAAAAAACGGATGGAGCTTTCAGCGTGAGGATCATAGTCGATACTGGTAGCATAGATTTCTAACACCTTTCTCCAGAATACTTTTTCCGAAGAACGGATATCCCTGATACGGGCGAGCAGTTCATCAAAGTAATTACCGCCACCCAGTCGTTTTAATCGTTCATCATCCAGAGCAAATCCTTTTTTCATATATTCCTTTAAAATGCCCATAGCCCAGATACGAAATTGAGTTCCACGATGGGATTTTACACGGTATCCAACGGAGATGATGACATCAAGATTATAATAATCAATGTATCGTTCTACCTGCCGCTGACCTTCCATTTGAACTGTTGCAAAATTTGCAACAGTTGAATCACGCTGTAATTCCCCTTCTTCAAAGATTTTTTTGATATGACGGGATATGGTTGATTTATCGCGCTGAAACAATTCAGCCATCTGGTCAAGTGACAACCATACTGTATCATCTTCAAAAGTTGTCTCTATCTTGGTCAGTCCGTCTTCGGTTGTGTACATAATGATATTTGAATTATTCATAGACTTAATCCTCCTTTTTCTTCGCCCTGCTCTTATACACATTGTACTGGTTCTTGCATTGAGGAGAGCAGAATTCCATATTGCTTCTGGTTGCTACAAAGGCACTGCCACAGTGCTTGCATACTTTCAGAGTAGAGTTGTCATCGGTAAGCATAAATGAAAACATCATTTGGATACCAAGCAGTAACGAATGAAATTCCCATACGATAGTAGGTTTGTCCAGCAGTTCTATGTGGTAGGTTGGTGCAATACCGCCAAATACAGCCATTCCCTGCTGGTACAGATTTCTTTCGTTTTCATCTAACCGGTCATAATCTTGATAATACAGAAAACTTGAGAAAAAGGTAAATGCCCAATCTCTGAATACTGTCACAAGCCAGTCATAGCGTTCTGCATATTCTTTCTGGAAGCTCATAAGAACTGCCTGTGGCTTGTTTCGCATAGCCATAAGCAGTGCAATCATTTCTGCACTGTCGGTACTCCATGAAGATTCAACACCATGCTTTACAAAATCAATGCTGTCAAAAGGAAAGAAGTAGGACAGATACTTTTCTGTGCTAAGACTTTCATTCTTGATGAAATGGTTCTTTGGTAAATATACTGCTTCATATGTAATAAACTCCGGTGTGGTAGGTAATGCGGTCATAAGTCCGAGCAAACCATAATTGCAGGCAAAATCCATAATAGAAGCCTGAAGGGATTCTTTCGGTTCTTCCTTCATGGCAAGAGTGCCTATGTTAATGGCAGCCAGAACCATATCCTGATATTCTTTAACCGGATTGTAAAGGGATGGCTTTGCATCCTGTGTGGGAGTGATATAGAGAGTTCCATTGTCTGCCTTTTTCCATTCGTATTTATCATATTTCACCCAGTTGGAACTGGAGTTTGCAAATAAATTCATCATATACTTCCTCGTTTCTATATAAAAGTAATTGAATAAAATCCAAAACTATTACTATTATAGCACAGATAAGGGGAAAAGTAATTACTTTATTTCTATTCTGTGGCTTTTCTGTAATAGATTAGCAGTTGGTCTGATTTGTTATGTTTTTCTGGTACTGCTTTAATACCTTTCTTGCCAGTACACCGATTTCATGGATAATCTTTTCCTTTTCTTTTTCAGCCTTTTGGCGTATTTTAGGTATTTCCTTCTGGTGCTTTTCCATAAATTCCTGTTCTGTTGTCCATAAAGTAATATCAAATTCCAGCCGCTCCAAGAGTATCGCAATTACCTTTTTGGTTATCTGACCTAAGATGGTACTTCGCACACTTCTGATATTACGGTCAGTCTGCCCCAACAGATTTCCAACATAAAGAGTGCTGTAATCTCGAATATACAGATAATAGATAAGCTCTTTGTAACTGTCTTTCAAGTCATAAATAATCTTGGAGTAATCCTCATCTGTAAGAAATTCATGCATTTCAAAGGGACAGTCAAATATTACATCCAGAAAATCACCTTTCATCATCTGCTGCCAGTAAGTGTGGTGGATGGGACAGGGGATTACAAGCGGGTCTTTTGGAGCATCCTCTGTTAACCGGTTCATTTCCCTGCCTATTTCGTGATAGCGTTCCTTTCGTTCCCGGTTATCATCTAAGTGATCCCATTGTTTTATGATTTCCTTAAAATCTTCTTCAGTTCTCGCACCATCTTCCAGTCTTAAAAGAGCCTGTGTACGAAGCTCCCGCTTTAACATTGTGCGTGAGGCTGCTTCGGTAGTTTCTTCCTCCGGTACATCAGCATCCGGTTCAGGGTAAGCAGCCATTTCTAATTCTATTTCTGCAAGTGCAGCCTGCTCAATGATTCGTGCCTGTTCCATTTCTTCCATATACAGGAGCTCATCAGAGGCTATATTGTCTTCATTTTCTATTGATTCTTCGTAGTCTGGTTTCAATTTATATCATTCCTCATTGCATTATTTTTCAAAAAGTTTCAAAAACACTTCCGCAAAACCACTTCTGTTTCTCCTATTAGTGAAAGGGTAATCTTTTTGAAATAAAAAAGATTACTTTGTGCGTTGGCTGAATTTTATAGAAAAAGTATAACATAAAACAAACGTATGTTCTACATTTTTTATAAGAATTTTGGAGCATGCGTGCAGACTTGGAACGAAACAGTAGGAATTATGAAGGGAGGTTTTGCTATGGAATGGTGTCAGTTAGATGCAAAGAAGTGTCTGGAATTTAGCAAGAAGATGGCAGTGCTTAGAAAACTGGTTCGTCTTGGATTGATTTCAGAGAATGAATATATTCTGGCAAAGAATAAGATTATGAGTTCGTATCATATTCTGGAGTCGGAATATTTCAAATCCAATGCAGGAAATAAGGTTGCTTAGCAGCCATAATCAGTATTGGGGAGATGGTGGAGTCTGTGTATGCATGAAAATGTGTATGCAGGCTTTTTTTATGTAAAAAAGATAACAACTCAGGCGTGCTATTCGCAAAAGTTACTTTGCTTATGACTGAGTTGTTGTATGTTCGTTCATATTTTCATTTTTTAGTATGCTTGGTATGAAGGATAAACCGAGTACAGATTTAAGAAGGAGGATTTTTATGGCAGAAGTAGAAGTTATTAAGGCGGTGGAAGGACCTATACTCCGCAAGAGGGATTATGAGGGCAATCCGCTTGTTATCACAAGACAGAGAGTTGCGGCATATGTCCGTGTAAGTACGGATGGTGACGAGCAGCTTGAGAGTTTCCAGTCCCAAAAGCAGTATTATCAGGACAAGATATCGGAAAACCGGGACTGGGTTATGGTGGGTATTTATGCAGATGAAGCCATTACCGGAACAAAGGTGGACAAGCGTGAGCAGTTCCAGAGGATGATACAGGATTGTATGGATGGAAAGATTGATGTGATTATGACAAAATCAGTATCACGATTTTCCAGAAATACAGTTGATATTCTTCAGTATGTCCGTCTGTTGAAGGAAAGGGGCATAGCGGTTATCTTTGAAAAGGAAAATATCAATACCATGACGGAGCAGGGCGAAATGATGCTTACCCTTATGGGAACGCTGGCACAGAATGAGGTGGAGTCCACATCCAAGAATGTGAAGATGGGTATCAAGATGAAAATGAAGCGTGGAGAACTGATGGGCTTTAACGGTTGTCTTGGTTATGATTATCATCCAGAGGATAAGACAATTACAGTTAATGAAGCAGAGGCGGAAACTGTGCGACTGATTTTTGAATTGTATTTACAGGGGTATGGTACTTATACCATTGCAAAACGACTGGAGGCACTTGGAAAAGTAAATAAAAAAGGTGTGGTAAAATGGACGGACAGCGGTGTCCGAGGCATTATCAAGAATGAGAAGTATAAAGGTGACCTGCTATTGCAGAAAAACATTACCACAGATCCGATTTCCAAGAGGCGAATCGAGAATTTTGGTGAAGAGGAGCAGTATTATGTTCGTGACCATCATGAGCCAATTGTAAGCAGGGAGGTATGGGAGCAGGCGAAAGAAATTCGCTTATCCCGCAACCATCAGTCAGATAAAAAGGCAGATGGAAAGAGAGAAAAGTATACGAAAAAGTATGCATTTTCAAGTATGTGTGAGTGCGGTTTCTGTGGTACGAAGCTGACCAGACGTACCCTTCATAGCAGCTCCAAGTATGAAACACCGGTCTGGTATTGCAGAAATGCAGCTAACAAAGGAAAACATAACTGCCCAAACAGTAAGTCGGTGCATGAATCCATACTGGAGAATGCATTTCTTGAGGCATATAAGCTGTTAGCAGGAAGCTTTGATGATGTGATTGATTCTGTGATTGGAACGATTGAAAGCATTGGTGCGAATAATGATGATATTGCAAGACTCAAAAAAGAGCAGAAGGCTCTTGATAATCTGGAACAGCGAAGAAAGAAGCTTACGGATATATATCTTGATGATGGTCTTACCAAAGAGGCATATGATGAAAAGTATGAAGAGCTTACCGTGAAAATTCAGAAGTCGAAGGATTCTATAGAACTCCTTCAGAATAATGTTTCCAATCAGAAGGATGTGGGCAAGAGAATGGCTTCTCTTAAGAAAGCACTTGCTGATGGTGATATTCTGGATGAGTTTGACAGAGTAGTATTTGAAAGTATTGTGGAAAAGGTCATCGTGGGAGAGACAAACGAAGATGGCACAGTAGATCCTTACAAGCTGACTTTTGTTATGAAATGGAATGGGAACAGTGTTGTTCCTAATGCGAAGGAGTGGTTTAAGGCTGAAAAAAGTACAACAAAGACCGCATAGATTGTGGTATACTATTTAAGGTAGCAAGGCACCTGCTGTTTTATCAGTAGCAGGTGCCATGATATAAAAACATTCATAAGGAGGGCTTGATTATGGCTAATCAGACTGAATTGTTGAATGTTAGTGATGAGATGAAATTAAACGATAATGTGCAGATGAAAGATGTGAAGGAGCAGAAAGAAAATATGTATTCTTCTTCATCAGACACTACTGAAGAATTGTGTTCTTCTTCGGTAACCGACACATGTGGAAAATGTAATTTTGTTGTCCCGAAAAGCTTAAGTTATGAAATTAAGCTAAGATTGGATATAAATGTGGAAGAAAGCTGGGGTATAGGCGAAAATTAAAAGTTTGATTTCGCCTATACCTCATTTTTTGCTTTTTATAAAAGGGTTTAGGAAGCAGGATATCGGCAGTATTACCACTATATGAATGATTTTGTGAAAAATGACACAACATGACATAATCAGATTGACTAAAGAAACACAAATATTTATAATATAGACAAAATGAGAATGACATGAATGGAGGACAGAGGAATGGAGAAATCGGTAACACTTGAAGAAGCATTAAAAAGAATTGAGGATTTAGAAAAAGAGAATGCAGAACTTCGGGAGGAACTGGAGTATTACAGAAATCGTAAATTAAGTGGACGGCAGAAACATAATGCCAAGTGGATGGCAATTTATAATGATTTTGTTGTTGGGTATGAAAGTGGCATGACAATGGTAGAAATTGCTAAGCGGAACAATGTTAGTGAGCGGACGATTTATAGGTATAAAGCGTATTATGACAAAATGAGAAATGTTGAGGAATAGATTGTTTATGGGGAAGATAAAAGGAAAGAAGAAATTGCAACCGATTTGTTTGGAGGGAGAATGGAAGAAACAAAAGAATTGATTACTAAAGATGATATATGTAGTAAAGTGTATATAATTCGTGGACAGCAGGTAATGCTAGATAAAGATTTGGCGGAAATTTATGGCTATGAAGTAAAAAAGTTAAATCAACAAGTAAAAAGAAATATAGAAAGATTTCCGGAAGATTTTATGTTTCGACTATCTAATAGTGAAATTGATTCCGTGAGGTCACAAATTGTGACCTCACGGAAAAAGGATTTTTTTGCTGGTCAGGAAGGTGGACGCAGATATTTACCATACGCATTTACAGAGCAAGGAATTTATATGCTTGCAACAGTTCTTCGTGGAGAATTAGCGGAACAACAGAGCATATTTATTATGCGTACTTTTAGGGAGATGCGTCACTATATTAGGCAAAATCAGCAGTTTGTTACTAGAAATGAAATGAATTTTTTAACAGCGAAGGTTGGAACGATAACGGAGAGACAGGATCGAATGGAGAATAAGGTAGATTCAATTCAAAAAGATTTGGCTATCTTAGCAGATAATTTTATTACTGATAAAGACAAGAAGAATTTTGTGATTTATAAAGGTCAGAAGTTCGAGGCTGATATTGCTTACATAGAAATCTATCAGCAAGCAAAGAAATCAATCTATGTTGTGGATGATTATATGAATGCAAAGTCATTACAACATCTTTCTCAAAAGGCTGATGGTGTGGAGGTTGTCTTGTTCACAGAAAATGGAAAAGGTGGAAAAGGATTTCTTACAAAATCTTTAGTGACAGATTTTCAAAATGAATATACATCTCTTCGAATTAAGCCTAATCCCGATTGTCATGACAGGTTAATTGTACTTGATTATGGTGAGGAGACAGAATTGGTTTATCACTGCGGAGCATCCAGTAAAGATGCAGGGAAGAAGCTATGTGCAATTAATCAGATTACAGAAACCGCAATTATTCATCCGGTAATTGATAGATTACTTTTGCTGCCAGATAAAGAAATATGTTGGTGAAATATATACTATTGTATCAACCGGTGATGTGGTTTATATTGGTTCAGACTTGCCTAAAGAATATACTGGCTCAAAATATACAAATAGTATTAAAGGAACAAATGCTAAAGCAAAGGCAAATGCTGCAACAGGTATTCCTGAACTTATTGAAATTGCTGTGGGAAAGCATTTTAGAGAGAATAATGAAGATAAACATAGAAGAGATGGCAAAAATGGTTGGTATAGATATGATTCGAAATTTGCTCTTCCTGTATATGATGATAATGGTAAAGTGGAAAGGTATAATATATTTCATGCCTCTGTGCTAATAAGGCATTCAAATGATGGAAAAATGTATCTTTATGATATTATAGACATAAAAAAAGAAACGAGCAACTCTCTCAGCGATTAATCGCTTACCAGACAAAAAACCCATTTCCTTTATGAAAGGATAATACTATAGCTGTTAATGAAAGTCAATATTAGAAAATAAAGATAAAATTGAAATATGGTGAAATAAAAGTGCTCTGCAACTGGCAAAAACCAGCAGCAGGGCATTTTGATTTTCTCAGTCGCTTCACAACGAAAAAAGGTCAATTCACAACATCTGAATATATAAGAAAAAGTATTATTCCGACATTTTTATAAAGAAAATATATCAAGGAGGATAATGACTATGACAGTTAATGGTGTCGGAAATGCAACGGATTGCAAAAGGTCGGACAGTATTGGTGGAAATATGCAGATGGATTCTATTAGCAGAAATTTAAAGAATCAGATTGCAAATGCACAGAAAAAATTACAGGAACTATCTTCTAATCAGGAACTTTCATTAGAAGAGAAGATGAAGAAAAGGCAGGAGATTCAGCAGGAAATCAGCAGCCTGACACAGCAGTTAAGACAGCATCAGATTGAACTTAGAAAACAACAGCAGAATAAGAGCAGTAATTCTGTTGATGAGCTGACTGGCGCTGGTTATGATGATACAGAAAAAAATAAGGGTTCAAAGCGACAGGTGGGTGGAATATCACAGGGCAAAATGTCTGCTATGATTTCAGCAGATTCAGCAATGAAACAGGCACAGGTGCAGGGAAGTGTTGCCACACAGATAAATGGAAAAGCCGGAGTTCTTGAGTCAGAAATAGCAATGGACAAAGGAAGAGGCTCAAGTACTGAGAAGAAAGAACAGGAACTTGCTGATTTACAGGGAAAGGCACAGCAGGCAGCACAGGCACAGATGTCTTCACTTGCAGATGCAAAGGAATCAATCAGCAAAGCAGGAGAGTCTGATAATGAAACAGACAGGTCCGCAGACGGCAAAAAGACTGAACATGACAGTGAAAAAGTAAAAGAAGACGGCACACAGGACAGTAGTGAACCTGATAGCCAGAACATTTATAAAAAGATTGATATAAGATTATAGGGGGATAAATTTATGTCAGGAATTAATAGTTTTAGTGATTATTCAAGTAAATATAATAGTAATATTGATTATTCAGTGTTATTTGGAACAGCATCTAATTCATCAGTGGGAACAGCTAATTATTTATCAGATTATGCTTCTATCAGAAATGGAAGCTATAAGAAACTGATGAAGGCATATTATGCAAAGCAGGATACTGAAAAGTTAACTGCAAAACAGGATACTGTACAGAAATCAACTCTTATGGGTTCAAGTGCAGATTCATTAAAGGTGGCAGCAGATAAGCTTAATGATTCGGAGCTTTTTGATAAAGATGATGACACAATTGTTAAAGCTGTTAAATCATTTATCGAAAGTTACAATGATGTTGTGAGTGAATCAGGAGAATCTAATAATAAATCTGTATTAAGAAATGCCGCATGGCTTACAGGAATGACTGGCAAAAATGCAAAACTGTTATCTAAGGCAGGCATTACAATCGCAAAAGGTAATAAGCTGGAATTAGATGAAGACACATTAAAAAAGGCTGATAAAAGCACATTAAAATCAATATTTAACGGGTACAATTCATTTGCAGGAAATGTATCAAGGAAGGCGTCAGCTATATCAAATGCTTCAAAAGGAGCAGGAAGTTCATACACAAGTAAAGGTACATATTACTCAAAGACAGCAGCGTCAATCGCCTCAGGCAAGATTGATAAAGAAGTTTGATTGACATGTATGTATAGCCAGGAAGGAGATTTGACATGAATTATTCGTTAAGTTTATTAGGGAAAACGATGTTTGGCTTGCAAAATCAGGGAATGCTAAAGAGTACAAAAGACCGGTTGGACAGACAGGCACAGCGTGACGGTAAAATCGAATTCTATGAGAAACAGAAGCAGAATCTCAAGAATACAGAGGCACAGACTGTTGAAGAAATTGCCAAGAAGCTGGAAATGTTTCATTCTTATGAGGATGAGATTAAAGCTGCCAAGCAGGAATACAACAGCTCACAAATGCTTCATGTATTAGATGAGGCACAGGAGAGAGCAGAAAAGATTGCCAAGGCTGCAGAGAAGAACAAGCCAAAGACTCCGGAAGAGAGAAGAAAAGATGCGCTTGATGAGGCAGCAGGAAAAGATGAAGATAAGGGTGAACTGTCTGAGATTATGGATGATCTTAGTGAAAAGACTGACGAGTCTGCAGAAAAGATGGCAGAATCTGCTGAAAAGACAGCGGAGTCTGCTGATGAAATGTCTGACACAATTCAGGCAGGCGGGGATATCAATTCCGTTAAGCAGAGTTTGACAGATACTGATATAGAAAATGAGCAGAACTATAAACATTTTAATATGCTCATTTAATTACTTCAGGGTTATGCCGATATATTTAGAAATAGTTATGGGAGCAGGAAAATGATTGTAGGTATATGCGATGATGAGAGCAGAATTCGGGATATCCTTGAAAACAAAGTAAGAAGGTTAATGCCACAGGCAAGAATTGTTAAATTTTCAAGCTGTGACAACCTTCTTCTGTGTTCGATGCGTCTGGATATTTTACTCCTTGATATCCAGATGCCGGGCATGGACGGCATGCAGGCGGCAAGGCAGTTAAGAAAAAATGATTCTCAAGTCCAGATAATATTCGTGACTGGGGCAGAGGAATATGTTTATGACGCATTTGATGTAGATGCGCTTAATTATCTTGTAAAGCCGGTTGATGATGAAAAACTGGAAGCTGTGTTAAGAAAAGCGGAAGAAAGAATCCAGGAACTTCAAGCAGACAACGCCGGACGGGCAAGCATTACTGTTACCAATGGGAAAGTACATACAAGAGTGTACCTTGATGATATCGTATATGCTGAGGTATTTAACCGCAAAATCGTTATTCATACGACTACAGATGACATTGAATACTATGGCAAAATGTCTGAATTGCAGGATATGGCTGGAGAAAGCTTTTTCCGTCCCCACAGGGCATATCTTATCAATATGAAATATGTGGAACGATATGATTCTTCACACATTTATCTTGAAAAGGGACAGGTAACTATGGCAAAGCAGAATTACAAATGTTTTGTCGAAAGTTACATGAAATATTCGATGAGGGGAATCGGAGAGTAGATAATGAAAATAGATTTATTTTATGAAATAGTCTCACAGTGCATGATTAATGGTGTAAGGCTTGCAGCTGCATTTTTCCTGTACAGACTTTTAAGTGATTTTGTTAATAAAAAAAGAGCATTTGCATCGGCAGTACTGTATCTGGCAGTGCTTACGGTGCTTTATTATATTCCACAGATACTGCCTAATCTGGCTGCATATGTAATCGCAATGGCAGCGGTTTATATTGTTCTTATTGTGGGAGATTTTAAGAAAATAAGGCTGAAGGCATTTCTGTGCATAACATTTTTTGCATTAAGATGGCTTGCAGTAGGAAGCGTGTCACAGCTTATGATGCTGATTAACCAGATGACGACTACATTAATGAATAATATAGAGATATTTATGACAAACATTCCTGCAATAATTGCAATGTTTGTTGCAACAGAGATTCTTGAGGTAGTTCTGTGCATGCTTTTTATAGGATTTTCAGTAAAAATGTTTCTTAAAGTCTATAAAAATGCCTGTGAAGAACTGACTGTCAAAGAATTTATAATGCTTGTACTGCCGATGCTGGCGCAGGTTGTAGGCTATCAGAGCGTGATTAATTATTATGATTTATATGATAAGGCGATGAAGGCGGGAGTAATCGAACCGGTTTATGAGTTTAACTACACACTTCTTGCATTTTATCTGATATCATATGGTGCTATTCTTGTATTTCTTATGCTGTATCAGGAACTTAAGAAAATGCAGGAGAATAATAAGGAGCAGGAGATTCTTGAGGCACAGATTGGTAACCTTAAGAATCATATTGATACTGCAATGAAATCATATGCGGAAATAAGGGCTATGCGCCACGATATGGCTAATCATCTGATGGTGCTTAATGAACTTATTGAGAGTGGCAGAAATGAGGCTGCAGAGGAATATTCATCAAAGCTTAATGAAATGATTATTCAGACACAGTCTGATGTTAAGAGCGGTAATCCTGTAACTGATATTGTTATAGGAGAATATAAGGACAAATGTATCAAAACCGGAATAGATTTTACTTATGATTTTCATTATCCTGAAAAAGGTGTTGTTGACGCATTTGATATGAGCATAGTTTTATTTAATGCCTTGCAGAATGCCTGTGAAGCAGCACAGAAAACTCCGCATGGATATGTAAGCCTTAAGGCTTTTAGAAAAAAGAATGCCTATATTATAGAGATTACTAATTCATGTGCGGGCAGGATAACTGTTGAGCCGGGAAAACTTCCGGCAACGGATAAGGATAATGCACAGGCACATGGATATGGGCTTAAGAACATAAAACGTATTGCTGAAAAATATTACGGCGGAATAAATATTGAGCCGGCTGATGATACATTTAAACTGAATATAATGATGATGCTGGAATAAAAACCGCCGCCCTGCATGATGACAAAGCGGCGAAAAACATTTTTATAAATCTCTCAACATATTCAGCTTTTTCATAGCTGGTCTTAATGCAAGATATATGATTGAAGCAACTATAACAGCGATAACTGCATTAACAGATGTGGTTATCGCACCTATTTTGGCAAGTGTTTTGGCAAGGTCCTGAGGCACACCAAGAAGGTATGTCTTATAGAAATATCCGACTACAGGGTCAGCAACAATATTGAATGCCATACCGCATATGCTTGATACAACAGTAGCAACAGTAACATATTTTGCAGAATGTTCCTTAGAAAGGTGGAAGAGCTTATGTGCTACAAAACCAACGATAAGACCGATACACAACTTAAGAATAAATGTCTTAGGAGCGCTTGTTACATAGGCTGTTGACAAATCACTTATTGTCATGCCGATTGCTCCGGCAAGACCACCCCATTCGCCACCGATAAGTAAAGCTGCAAGAACGCAGAATACATTACCAAAGTGGAACATGGTTCTTTCTGTTCCAACAGGAATGTCTATCTTTATAAATGTTGCACCAACATAGCAGAGTGCGGCACACAAAGCAGCCTGTGCAATAACCTTTGCGTCTACAGGCTTTCTCTCTTTCTTTGAAAATGTTCTGTATAATCCGGCAATAAGAATAACAATGCCAAGGATTGTTACAAGAAGTGAAAATGCGTATGCTTTATTACCTTTTACTATGTATGTGTTTACACATAACACAATACCGATAACAAGAATAATAGTACCAATTAATGTCTGGATTAAACCTGTTTTTTTGTCTTTCATAATTATCTTTTTCTCCTTTGATTCATATTTTCAGCAAAGAATAGTACAATTCAGGGCTTATTAAAAGTGCCAGTTTGATAATGTTTTATATGGTCAGATTATGTAAGGGATATGTTTACATTTGCAAAAAATGTGTTACAATGAGGAGTACTATGCAGGAGGTAATGCAGTATATGAAGATTATGTTTGCATCTTTAGGTTGTGATAAAAACCTTGTAGATACAGAGAATATGCTTGGAATCCTTAACGATAAGGGCTTTGAGTTTACAGATGATGAAACACAGGCAGATGTTATTGTTGTCAATACATGCTGTTTTATTGGTGATGCCAAGCAGGAGAGTATCAACACGATACTTGAGATGGCACAGCACAAGGAAGATGCTGTGTGTAAGGCACTTATTGTTACAGGATGCCTTGCTCACAGATATAAGGATGAGATTATCAAAGAGATTCCGGAGGTTGATGCATTTTTAGGAACAACTTCTTATGACAAGATTGCGGAGGTTGTTACTTCAGTGCTTGAAGGTAAGGGCTTTAATGTCGTTGATGATGCCAACAGACTTCCTATTGTTAAAGAAAAGAGAATTATTACTACGCCGGGATATTTTGAGTACCTTAAGATAGCGGAAGGATGCGATAAGCATTGTACATACTGCATAATTCCTAAGGTTCGTGGTAATTTCAGAAGTTATCCTGTTGAGTATCTTGTGGAGCAGGCAAAGCACCTTGTACACAATGGAGCAAAAGAGCTTATACTTGTAGCACAGGAGACAACTCTTTATGGAACAGACCTTTACGGAAAGAAATCACTTCCAATGCTTATACATGAGCTTGCCAAGATTGAAGACCTCAAATGGATAAGAATTCAGTACTGTTATCCGGAAGAGATTAATGATGAGCTTATCGAGGCTATTAAGAATGAGCCTAAAGTCTGTCATTATCTTGATATGCCAATCCAGCATGCAAGTGATAATGTATTAAAGCGCATGGGAAGAAAGACAGATAAGCAGGAGCTTCTTGATATTGTGGCGAAGCTGAGAAAAGAGATTCCGGACATTGCATTAAGAACAACTCTTATTGCCGGCTTCCCGGGAGAGACACAGGCTGACCATGAAGAGGTTATGGAATTTATTGATGAAGTTGAGTTCGACAGACTTGGAGTATTCACTTATTCAAGGGAAGAGGATACCCCGGCTGCAACAATGCCGGACCAGATTGACCAGGATATAATGGATACGTGGAGAGACGAGCTTATGGCTCTGCAACAGGAAATATCCATTGACAAGTCAGCACAGATGGTTGGAAAGACTATTGATGTTATGGTTGAAGGTTATATTGCAGAGGACAATACTTATGTCGGACGTTCGTACAAGGATGCACCTAATGTTGATGGAATGGTGTTCTTTGAATGTGACAGGGAACTTATGTCAGGAGATTTCGTATCTGTAAAGATTACCGGTTCAACTGAATATGATTTAATGGGAATAATGGAGGAAAATGTTTAAATGAATTTACCTAACAAACTTACAATTGCAAGAGTTATTATGATTCCTTTGTTTCTGATATGTCTGTATCTTAACATTGGATGTGGCAAATATATTGCAGTAGGAATATTTATTCTTGCAAGCTTAACAGACCTTTTAGATGGTAAGATTGCAAGAAAGTATAATCTTGTTACTAACTTCGGAAAATTTATGGATCCACTTGCAGATAAGCTTTTAGTATGCTCTGCACTTATTGCACTTGTTGACCTTAACAGAATTGCAGCATGGATTGTTATTATTATAATTGCAAGAGAATTTATTATTAGCGGATTCAGACTTGTTGCATCAGATAATGGTGTTGTTATAGCTGCAAGCTATTGGGGAAAGTTCAAGACAGCATTTCAGATGATTACAATTATTATGCTTGTTCTTAATCTTAATGTACCATTTATGAATATTATTAATACTGTTCTCATATATATATCATTAGGATTGACAGTGATTTCTCTTATTGATTATATTGCAAAGAATTATAAAGTTTTTCTGGAAGGTTCGGGTAAATAATAATGGTTGATTATCTCAGCTGTCTTGATAAGGCTCTTGTTGAGACATTAAAGAACAAATCCCTGACTATAACTACAGCTGAGTCATGCACAGGCGGCATGGTTGCTTCGTCTATAGTTAATATAAGCGGTGCTTCAGACATTTTTAAAGAAGGATATATTACATACAGTAATGAAGCCAAAGAGCGTATTCTTGGAGTTAAACATGCAACTCTTGAAGAATATAAGGCTGTGAGTGCTGAAACTGCTGCAGAGATGGCAGAGGGCGCATTAAGAATATCCAAAGCAGATGTCAGTGTTTCTGTAACAGGTGTAGCAGGTCCTTCAAGAGAGGATGATAAGCCTGTAGGGCTTGTGTATATCGGATGTTGCTATAAAGGTGAGACACATGTTAAAGAATGTGATTTGTCAGGCGACAGGCACACGATAAGGTGTCAGTCTACGAAGGAAGCACTTAAGTTTGTTCTTGATATAATTAAGACTAACAGGTAGAGATTATTGTAATTATTAGTTTTATTATATTATTTACTATATTATTTGCTATGGCGTTGAAGACCTACTATTAAGCTTGAAAGATGGCTTGAGTAGGTCTTTTTTGCTGGGATTAGAGTGGGCTGGAGCGAGCTGGAATGTGAAGACCTACTAAGTGAGTGAGATGTGAGTGTTGAGTAGGTCTTTATCCTTCAGAATTATCTTTTACCAAGCAGAAATATAAAAAAAGACCTACTACATCATGCAATTCCAAAGATTTAGTGGGTCATCAAGCATAGACACATTGTTTTAAAATGTAAAAAAAGACCTACAAAACAAAGAGAATATTGCTTTTAGTGAGTTTTATAACGACATCGGATTCAATATTACAATGAATTGATACAGGTATCATTCGAGAGGTTGTGCAAGTAAAAAAGATTTTGTTAAATTTATGCATAAAATATTATATTAAGATACAATAATATAAAATAGGCGTTTACAAAATATATATAATATGATATATTCTTACTATTCCAGTATACAAACAAACATAACGAATAAATGTTCGAAAGGTTCTTGACAATGCAGACATAATAAGATATTATTTAGAAAACGAACACATGTTCAAAAGGAGAGTTTAAGGTATGGTTAATGAAGATAAGATGAAAGCCCTTGATGCGGCAATTTCTAATATTGAGAAACAGTTTGGTAAGGGCTCTGTAATGAAGCTTGGGGAATCAACAGCTAATCTTAATGTTGAATGTATTCCTACAGGTTCTTTAAGTCTAGATATCGCTTTGGGAATCGGTGGAGTTCCTAAAGGAAGAGTTGTAGAGATATATGGACCTGAATCAAGTGGTAAGACAACAGTTGCACTTCATATGGTTGCTGAAGTACAGAAGAGAGGCGGTATTGCAGGTTTTATTGATGCAGAGCATGCTCTGGATCCTGTATATGCTAAGAATATTGGGGTTGATATTGATAATTTATATATTTCGCAGCCTGACAGCGGCGAGCAGGCGCTTGAGATTACAGAGACTATGGTAAGATCTGGTGCAGTCGATATTGTAATTGTCGATTCAGTTGCAGCTCTTGTTCCTAAAGCAGAGATTGATGGTGATATGGGCGATTCACATGTAGGTCTTCAGGCAAGACTTATGTCACAGGCATTAAGAAAGCTTACACCTGTTGTAAGCAAGAATAACTGCGTTGTTATATTTATCAACCAGCTTCGTGAAAAGGTTGGTGTTATGTTTGGAAATCCGGAGACAACTACAGGTGGTCGTGCACTTAAGTTCTATTCTTCTGTAAGACTTGATGTAAGAAAGATTGAGACACTTAAGCAGAATGGTGAGGTTATTGGTAACAGAACCAGAGTCAAGATTGTTAAGAATAAGGTTGCCCCTCCATTCAGAGAAGCAGAGTTTGATATTCTTTTTGGAAAAGGTATATCTACAGAAGGAGATCTTGTTGATCTTGCTTCTAATGCAGGTATTATCCAGAAGAGTGGAGCATGGTTCTCATATGAGGGCAATAAGATTGGACAGGGACGAGAGAACGCTAAGCAGTTCCTTCTTGATAATCCAGAGATAAGAGAAGAGGTTGACAGAAGAGTAAGAGAACACTACGGAATTGTGGACGGTGTTAAGGAAGCAGAAGCATCTGATGATGCTAAGCAGACTAAGGCTAAGAAGAAAGCAGATACAGAAGAGTAATATTAAGGTGGGTTATGGAAGATAATATTGAACTTATTGTCACATCCATTAAAGAACTTACTAAGAAACGCAGGCTTGTATATATTAATTATGAGCCTGCATTTGCTTTATATGCAGCAGAATTAAGAAAGTTTGGAATTAAGGATGGAGAGTCTGTCAGGAAAGAAGCATATGATTCTCTGATAGATGATGTGTTATCTAAGCGTGCAACGGTAAGAGCGATGGCATTGCTTAAGAATAAGGATTATACAAGAAAAGGTTTAGAGGACAAGCTTAGAGATGGATATTATCCTGATATGTGTATAGATTATGCATTAGAGTATGTAACCAGGTTTGGATATATTAATGATGAGCGCTTTGCAGAGAATTATGTTAATTTTAAGGCAGGTAATAAGCCAAGAAGACAGATTGAACTTAAGTTAAAGCAGAAAGGCGTTGATGCAGATATTATCAGCAGGGTTTGTGATGAATTCTATGAAGATAATAGTGATATAGAATTAGAACAGGCAAAGGCATTTGTTGAAAAGAAACATATAGATATAGAGAACGCTGATTATAAAGAGCTTCAGAAGGTCAAAGCTGCATTATATCGCAGAGGATTCAGTATGGATATTATTAATAAAACATTGGATTCTAAGGGGCTTTTCCTTGACATAATCGACAATTGAGTATAATATTAGATTGTTGTATTTTTTGTACAATGAAAACTAAATAAGGAGGTGCTCCTGCGTTGATTCCAATAGTAATCGCAATTATTGCTACTTTAGTGATAGTCGCTCCTATTACTTGGCTTATCTCGTCTAATGCAATCAACAAGCGTAACGATGCAACAATCGGTAATGCCAATGAGAAAGCAAGAGAGATAATAGATGAAGCTCTTAAGACAGCTGAAACCAAGAAAAAGGAAGCTCTTTTGGAAGTCAAGGAAGAGTCTTTAAAGACTCAGAACGAACTTGAGAAGGAAACTAAGGAAAGACGAGCTGAGATAAGCAAGTATGAAAAGAGAGTTCTTTCAAAAGAAGAGACACTTGACAGAAAGATTGAGGCTGTAGAGAAACGCGACTCTAACATTACCAGGAAAGAAGAAGAACTTGGTAAACAGAAGCAAAAGGTTGAAGAACTTGAGAAGAAGAGACAGCAGGAACTTGAACGAATCTCAGGATTGACCTCCGAACAGGCAAAAGAATATCTATTAAAGACTGTTGAAGACGAAGTTAAACATGATACTGCTGTAATGATTAAGACATTAGAAAGCAGAGCGAAAGAGGAAGCAGACAAGAAGGCTAAGGAAATTGTTGTTAATGCAATTCAGAGATGCGCCGCAGACCATGTGGCTGAGACAACAATATCAGTAGTTCAGCTTCCTAATGACGAAATGAAAGGCCGTATTATTGGTAGAGAGGGTAGAAATATCAGAACTCTTGAAACACTTACAGGTGTTGAACTTATCATTGATGATACACCTGAGGCTGTAGTTTTGTCGGGCTTTGATCCGGTAAGAAGAGAGGTTGCAAGAATCGCTCTTGAGAAGCTCATACTTGATGGAAGAATTCATCCGGCAAGAATTGAGGAGATGGTTGAGAAAGCCCAGAAAGAAGTCGAGACATTAATTAAAGAAGAAGGTGAAGCTGCAACCCTTGAGGTTGGTGTACATGGTATCCATCCAGAGCTTGTAAGACTCTTAGGTAAGTTAAGATTCAGAACAAGTTATGGACAGAATGTTTTAAAGCATTCTATTGAAGTAGCACAGCTTACAGGTCTCTTAGCTGGAGAGTTAGGACTTGATGTTAAGATGGCTAAGCGTGCTGGTTTATTACATGATATTGGTAAAGCTGTTGACCACGAGATGGAAGGCTCACATATTCAGTTAGGTGTTGATCTTTGTAGAAGATATAAAGAATCAGCTCTTGTTATTAATGCAGTAGAAGCACATCATGGAGACGTTGAGCCAGAAAGCTTAATTGCTTGTCTTGTACAGGCTGCTGATACAATTTCAGCTGCAAGACCTGGTGCAAGAAGAGAAACGTTAGAAACTTATACAAACAGACTGAAACAATTAGAAGATATTACCAACTCATTCAAGGGAGTTGAGAAATCCTTTGCCATTCAAGCAGGTAGAGAGGTTCGTGTTATGGTAGTTCCTGAAGTCGTTAGTGATTCAGATATGGTAATCATGGCTCGTGACATTTCTAAGCAGATTGAGGATCAGATGGAATATCCTGGTCAGATCAAGGTTAGTATTGTCAGAGAATCAAGAGCTGTAGATTACGCAAAGTAAACTAACATAAACCAAGGCTGTTACATAATGTTAATTCGTTATGTGACAGCCTTTTTTGATTTTAACACACTTAATTTAATTAAGCATTTTAAAGAGATGTTTTAAAATATTAAGTTATTTTTAAAAATATTTGCAATTATGAATTATACATTGTAGAATAGAGCATGTTGATTATATGCTGATTAGGAGGAAGATTATGCAGTACAATGATATGAGTAAAGAAGAGCTTTTAGCTTTAAAGGAAAGCTTGAACAAAGAGTATGCAGAAGCTAAGGCAAAGGGGCTTGCGTTAGATATGTCAAGAGGTAAGCCCTCAGCTAAGCAGCTTGATGTTTCATTAGGACTTCTTGATACAATCAATAGTTCATCAGACCTTAAGGCTTTAGATGGAACAGATTGCAGAAACTATGGTGTTTTAGATGGTATTCCAGAAGCAAAGAAGCTTATGGCAGATATGATGGGAACAACACCAGATCATGTTATTGTGTATGGAAACGCAAGTCTTAATATTATGTATGACCAGATTTCAAGAGCATACACACATGGTATTCTTGGTAATACTCCATGGTGCAAGCTTGATAAGGTTAAGTTCTTATGTCCAGTTCCTGGATATGACAGACATTTTGCAATCACAGAAAGATTTGGAATTGAGATGATTAACATTCCAATGTCAGAGTCTGGTCCAGATATGGGTATGGTAGAAGAGTATGTAAGCAAGGATGCTTCTGTAAAGGGTATCTGGTGCGTTCCAAAGTATTCTAATCCTCAGGGATATACATATTCTGAAGAAACAGTTAAGAGAATGGCTGCACTTAAGCCAGCTGCTGAAGATTTCAGAATTTTCTGGGATAACGCTTATGTTATCCATGATTTATATGATGACAATAAGGATGAGATAGCTGATATCATCAGTGAATGTGAGAAAGCTGGTAACCCTGATATGGTATTTGAGTTTGCTTCAACTTCTAAGGTGAGCTTCCCAGGTTCAGGTATTGCAGCACTTGCTACATCTGCTAATAATATTGCAGATATCAAGAAGCAGCTTACAATCCAGACAATCGGACATGATAAGCTTAATCAGTTAAGACATGTGAGATTCTTTAAGGATATCAATGGACTTAAGGAACATATGAGAAAGCATGCTGAGTTTATGAGACCTAAGTTTGAGGCTGTTGAAAGTGTTCTTGAAGAAGAACTTGGCGGACTTGGAATTGGTTCATGGACAGAGCCTAAGGGTGGATATTTTATATCATTTGATGCTATGGATGGATGTGCCAAGGCAATAGTTGCAAAATGTAAAGAAGCAGGTGTTAAGCTTACAGGTGCAGGCGCAACATTCCCTTATGGAAAGGACCCTAAGGACTCTAATATAAGAATTGCCCCATCATTCCCAACTCCAGAAGAGATGAAGCAGGCTGCTGATCTTTTTGTACTCTGCGTAAAGCTTGTAAGTGTAGAAAAGTTACTTGAAAACAAATAATTAAATGAATATAATTAATATAAGCTTGCTTTTTATAAGCAAGCTTATTTAATAACTGGGTATATAATAATCAGATGTTATATATCATGATATAGTTGGGAGGATATACATATGGCTAAGATTGGTTTTATTGGAATGGGTAACATGGGATATGCAATGCTTAAAGGTGCTTTGGCAGCATTTTCACCATCAGATATTATATTTTCATCACCAGACAGAGAAAAATGCGAAAGAATATCATCTGAGACAGGCGTACGATTTGCAGAAAGTAATGCAGAGTGTGGCAATAATGCCAAGTATATTGTGCTTGCAGTAAAACCACAGATGTATCCAACAGTACTTAAGAATATTGTCAATGTGGTAACAGAAGAAAGTATTATTATATCAATTGCACCGGGAATTACTATTGCGTCTATAAAGAATGCTCTTGGAAGCAACATAAGAGTTGTAAGAGCAATGCCTAATACACCTGCACTTATTGGAGAGGGAATGACAGGAGTATCATATAATATGACAGATTTTTCATTTGACGAAAGAGATGTTATTGATAAATTCTTTAATTCATTTGGAAAGGTTGTTTATGTTGATGAAAAGCTTATGGATGGAATAGTGTGTGCAAGTGGCAGCTCGCCTGCCTATGTATATATGTTCATTGAGGCAATGGCGGATAGCGTTGTAAAGTATGGAATAAAGAGAGATGACGCATATAAGCTGGTTGCCCAGACTGTCCTTGGTTCGGCAAAGATGGTACTTGAGTCAGGAGAACACCCGGCAGTACTTAAAGATAAAGTGTGTTCGCCTGGTGGAACAACAATTCAGGCTGTTTCTGCACTTGAAGAGAATGGTTTCAGAAATGCACTTATCAAAGCAACTGACGCCTGCTATGACAAATGTACAAGCATTAAGTAACATTTTTATATAGAAAGGCTGAATATGAAAGAACATATTAAAAGAGTGGATAGAATTCTTAAATATAAGGGTTCAATACTTGATATATATACAGATGTTATAGAGACTCCCGACGGACATAGGGCAGAATGGGATTATATTGACCACAGAGGAGCGGCAGCTGTTGTTCCGGTGTTAGATGATGGACGTCTTCTCATGGTAAGACAGTACAGAGACGCACTTGACAGAGAGACGATTGAGATTCCTGCAGGTGGTCTTAATGGCTGGGATGAGCCGACAATTAATGCGGCAGCAAGAGAACTTGAAGAAGAGACCGGATACAGGTCAGATAATCTTACTAAGCTTGTATCAGTTGTTACTGCGGTTGCGTTCTGCAATGAAGTGGTAGATGTATATCTTGCAACAGATCTTGTAAAAACAAGTCAGCATCTTGATGAAGATGAATTCATAGATGTAGAAAAATACACACTGGATGAACTTAAAGATATGATATTTGCAGGAACGATACAGGATTCCAAGACAATTTCAGCAGTTCTTGCTTATGATGCCTTACTTAACCGTAAAAAGAATAATTAAGACAAAGTCTTCATATATTGATTCAAAGTACATTTTGATGGATATATATGAAGGCTTTTTTATTGTGGGTAATTAAGAATGTAAGATTTGTTGCATTAATTATTGCGGGAATTATACTTGGTACATGCTTTATAAAAATGTGGCACTATGGTGATGTGTTTTCAACTGAATATCTGATTGTATACATTAATTCTAATGCTGCATATGCAAATGTATGGCAGGAGGTGCTATCTTACAGATTAAGGAAGTTCATAACATTGGTAGTATTCATGATTACCCCATTCAGAAAAATGTATGTATACTGGCTGTGTCTATACAATGGATTCTGCCTTGGAATATGTATGACAAAGGCTGTTATGTATCACGGTGCAGGGGGAGTAGTTATGGTTTTGGTATGGCTGTTTCCACATTATCTGTTATATATAATGACCGTTCTCCTTATGTGTCATTATTTTCTTAACAGAATTGACACTTTAAGAAGAACGGTCATTATTGTGAGTATGTCATTGTTACTTACATTAATCGGAACATTTGCAGAAAGTTACATTAATCCCGACATAATGAAAATGTTTTTAAATAAGGTCTGCAATATCGTATAAAAGCTTTTCAGATTCAGCCCATCCGAGGCATGCGTCTGTGATTGATTTTCCATAAACACCGTCGCCAACCTTCTGGTTACCAGGCTCAATATAACTTTCAATCATAACACCCTTAACAAGCTTCTTAACATCAGCAGAGTGATGGCAGCTGTGAAGAACTTCCTTGACGATACGGATCTGCTCAAGATACTGCTTACCTGAATTGCTGTGGTTAGCATCTACTATAACAGCAGGATTCTCAAGATCTCTTGCAGCATACATGTTATAAAGTCTTATTAAATCCTCATAGTGATAGTTAGGAATATTCTGACCGTGTTTGTTTACAGCACCTCTTAATATTGTGTGTGTAAGAGGATTTCCAGGTGTGTTAACTTCCCAGTTTCTGTATATAAATGTCTGCTTAGATTGGGCAGCAACTACAGAATTTAACATAACTGAAAAATCTCCACTTGTAGGATTCTTCATTCCGGCTGGAACATCAATTCCTGAACATACAAGTCTGTGCTGCTGGTTCTCAACTGATCTTGCACCAACGGCAACATATGAAAGAACATCTGAAAGATACCAGTAGTTTTCAGGGTAAAGCATTTCATCAGCAGGACTAAGATGTGTCTCTTTCATTACATCAATATGCATTTTTCTGATTGCAACAAGACCGGCAAGAAGGTCAGGTTTCTTTTCAGGATCTGGCTGGTGAAGCATTCCCTTGTAACCTACGCCTGTCGTTCTTGGTTTGTTAGTGTAAACTCTTGGAATAATAATAACTTTGTCTTTAATCTTCTCCTGAACCTTAACAAGTCTTGATGTGTAATCAAGGACAGCAGTTTCATTATCTGCTGAGCAAGGTCCGATAATAACAAGAAGTTTGTCTGATTTGCCAGTGATAACATCAGCAATTTCAGCATCTCTTTCAGCTTTTAATGCTTTTATTTCTTCCGGTACAGGGTACTGTTCTTTGATTTCAGTAGGCGTAGGAAGCTTTGTGACGAACTCGAAACTCATATAATTTTCTCCTTAAAAATGTATATTCAATTAATTACATTTGCATAAAAAACACAATGTCTATGTGATTATAACATTTGTTTTCAAAAATGCAAAATAATAATACAGAAAGTACTCTTTGTGGTACAATATATTAAAGATTGTCGGGAGGCGTGGCTATGAATATTAACAGAATTATATGGATAGTTTTGGATAGTGTTGGAATTGGTGAGGCCAGGGATGCAGCTAAGTTTGGAGATGAAGGTGCAGATACATTGGGACATACTGCAGAGGCTAATGGAGGTCTTAATATTCCTAATATGGTAAAGCTTGGAATAGGCAATATAGACGGTGCACATAACCTTGAGCGTTGTGATAATCCCATCGGGTGTTTTGGAAAACTGGCAGAAGTGTCTGCAGGAAAAGACACGACAATTGGACACTGGGAGATGGCAGGAATATATTCTCCTGATCCGTTTCCTGTGTATCCTGATGGATTTCCAGACTGTATTATTGATGAATTCATTAAAAAGACAGGAATTCCAGGAATACTTTGCAATAAGCCGGCTTCAGGAACACAGATAATTGCTGAACTTGGTGATGAACATGTTGCGACAGGAAAACCAATTGTATATACATCAGGAGATTCAGTTTTCCAGATTGCATGTCATGAAGATGTTGTGCCGGTAGAAAGACTTTATGAAATGTGTGAGACAGCAAGACATATCCTTACAGGAAAGAATGCTGTGGCAAGAGTTATTGCACGACCTTTTGTCGGGGAGAATGGCAATTATAAGAGAACACCTAACAGAAGGGATTTCTCACTAAAGCCAAGTGAGGATAATATATTGTGCAGAGTCCGTGATAAAGGGCTTGATGTAATCGGAGTCGGTAAGATTCATGATATATTTGCCGGAGTTGGACTTACAGAGTCTAAGCACACTAATGATAATCAGGATGGAATGGATGTAACACTTGATTATATGAAGCAGGATAATAAAGGAATTATATATACTAATCTGGTTGAGTTCGATTCAACATGGGGACACAGAAGAGATTATAAAGGTTATGCAAGAGGTCTTGAAGAATTTGATGATAGACTCGCACAGGTGTTAGACACTATGAAAGACACAGATATGCTTGTTATTACGGCTGACCACGGTTGTGACCCAACCTATAAGGGAACTGACCATACAAGGGAGTATGTTCCATTGCTTGTATATGGCAAATGTTTAAAACATGGCGTTAATCTTGGAACAGGTGACACTTATGCTGATATAGCACAGACACTGGCTGAGATTTTTGGCACAGAACCGGTTAAGATAGGAAAGAGTTTTCTTAATAAGATTATGTAGGAGGTCTGCATTATGAGAATGGTTGATATTATAGAGAAGAAAAGAGATGGTGGAAAGCTTACTAAAGAAGAGATTGATTTCTTTGTTAATGGCTATGTCAGGGGGGATATACCTGATTATCAGGCTTCTGCACTTCTTATGGCAATATATTTCAGAAATATGGATTATGATGAGACTCTTAACCTGACGCTTGCAATGGAAAACAGCGGAGATAAGCTGGATTTGTCTGGTATTAATGGAATTAAAGTAGACAAGCACAGTACAGGTGGCGTTGGAGATAAGACTTCGCTTGTTCTTGCACCTATGGTTGCAGCACTTGGCGGCAAAGTTGCAAAGATGAGTGGAAGAGGACTTGGACATACAGGAGGCACGATTGATAAACTGGAAAGTATTCCGGGATTTAACACTTCTCTGTCTGAGGAAGCATTTGTTAAGCAGGTTAATGATATAGGAATTGCAATAACAGGGCAGACAGGTAATCTTGCACCTGCAGATAAGAAGATATATGCACTAAGGGATGTTACAGCAACGGTCGAGAATATTTCGCTTATTGCAAGCAGTATTATGAGCAAGAAGCTGGCTTCTGGTGCTGATGCGATTGTTCTTGATGTCAAGACCGGAAGCGGCGCATTTATGAAAAATGAGGCTGATGCCGTAAGTCTTGCTAAGGAGATGGTTCGTATTGGAAAAGGCGCAGGCAGAAATGTAACAGCACTTATTACTGATATGGACCAGCCGTTAGGATATGCAGTTGGAAATGCACTTGAAGTTATCGAGGCTATCAATACTTTAAAAGGTGAAGGACCAGAGGATTTAACTAAGCTTGTAATTAATCTTGGAACATATATGGTGCTTGCTGCAAGAGATGACCTTGATAAAGAAACCGTAAGAAAAGAATTGGAGAGAGTAATAAGTGACGGAAGTGCTTTGGAAAAGATGGCAGAGTTCGTTAAAGCCCAGGGTGGAGACCCTGACGCAGTATATAACACAGATAAGTTAAAGGTATCTGATACAATAACAGAAGTGTGTGCAGATAGCGATGGATACATCCAGTCAATCCAGTCTGAGCTTATAGGAAAATCTTCAATGATTCTTGGGGGCGGAAGGGCAGCCAAGGACGATGTGATTGATTTATCAGTTGGAGTTGTTCTTTCTAAGAAAATAGGCGACAAAGTCAGCAAAGGTGATGTGATAGCAAGAATTTACTGTGATAATGCAGACAAGACTAAAGAAGCAGAAACAATGATTAAGGATGCGTATACATTTTCACAGGAATATGTCGAAAAAAATGTACTTATAAAGGGAATAGTTGGTTAATAGTTGTAAATAATTGGATTTTGTGGTATTATAAACACCAAACGGGGCTTTGCCCTAGGTTTGTGAATTGAAAAGGAGAGTTACGATGGAAGTAAGACAGGGTGCTAACGCAAGAGATGTAAAGGGTTATGATACAGAAAGACTGAGAAATGATTTTCTTATCCAGAATCTTTTCCCAGCTGATGATTTCAAGCTTGTTTACAGCCAGATTGATCGTATTATCGTAGGCGGATGTATGCCGGTTAATAAGGAACTTACACTTGAGGCAGGTTCTGAACTTAAGGCTGCATATTTCCTTGAGAGACGTGAGATGGGTATCTTTAATGTAGGCGGCAATGGTTCAGTTATCGTTGATGGTACTGAATATAAGTTTAAATATAGAGATGGTCTTTATATTGGTATGGGTTCTAAGGAGATTAAGTTCAAGAGCGAGGATTCTTCTAAGCCAGCTAAGTTCTACTTTAACTCAACACCAGCACATAAGACATATCCTACAGTATTTATTGATCCAGAAAAGGATATCAAGGATGAGTTCAAGCTTCAGCTTGGTTCTGTTGAAGGATGTAATAAGCGTCTTAACAGAAAGTATATTTTACCAGGTCAGGTTGAGACATGCCAGTTAGAGATGGGTATCACAACTCTTGAGCCAGGAAGCGTATGGAATACAATGCCATGTCATACACATGACAGACGAATGGAAGTTTATTTCTACTTCGAGATTCCAGAAGAAGATATCGTTGTTCACTACATGGGTGAGCCAACAGAAACTCGTCATATCATCATGAGAAGTGAAGAAGCAGTTATTTCACCAAGCTGGTCAATTCATTCAGCATCAGCTACACATGCATATGCATTTATCTGGGGAATGGCTGGAGAAAACCAGGATTTCGATGATATGGACTGGGTAGACATGAAGGATTTAAAGTAATCCGTCAGTACATATTTTACTAAGGAATGTAACCTGTAGAGGGTTTCATTTATAAATTATTATTAGGAAAAGGAGAATTAAAATGTCAGTTAATTTTTCACTTGAAGGTAAGATTGCATTTGTAACTGGTGCATCATATGGTATCGGCTTCGCTATCGCTAGTGGTATGGCTAAGGCTGGTGCAAAAATCGTTTTCAACGATATTAAGCAGGAATTAGTAGATAAGGGATTAGCAGCTTATAAGGAAGCTGGTATCGACGCTCACGGATATGTTTGCGACGTTACTAACGAAGAAGCTGTTAACGCTACTGTAGAGAAGATTACAAAGGAAGTTGGACCAATCGATATCCTTGTAAACAACGCTGGTATCATTAAGAGAATTCCTATGTGCGAGATGACAGCTGCTGAGTTCAGACAGGTTATCGACGTAGATCTTAACGCACCATTCATCGTATCAAAGGCAGTAATTCCTTCAATGATCGAAAGAGGACATGGTAAGATCATCAACATCTGCTCAATGATGTCAGAATTAGGTCGTGAGACAGTATCAGCTTACGCTGCTGCTAAGGGTGGTCTTAAGATGCTTACAAGAAATATTTGTTCTGAGTATGGTAAGTACAATATCCAGTGTAATGGTATTGGACCTGGTTACATCGAGACACCTCAGACAGCTCCATTAAGAGAGAGACAGCCAGATGGATCAAGACATCCATTCGACTCATTCATCGTTGCAAAGACACCAGCAGAGAGATGGTTAAAGCCAGAAGAATTAGCTGGTCCAGCTGTATTCCTTGCTTCAGAAGCATCAGATGCAGTTAACGGACACATCCTCTATGTAGATGGTGGTATCCTCGCATACATCGGCAAGCAGCCACAGTAATCGCGGACATAGATTAGCGGTGCAGATAACAATAAAGGGCTTGAGACAAGTTTACTTGTGCTCAAGTCCTTTTTGTTATCTATAGCGCATGGAATGCGCGTACAAATTGGTTGAAAACCAATTTGTACATACACCGCGGACTACAAGCGCAGTGCGCGAATGATAGAAGAACCAGAGTGCAAGTTTACTTGTAACTCTGGTTCTTTTGTTATTCGCATAGAGCGCGACAGCGCGTGTGGACTGACCGCAGGTCAGGACACGGCACTGCGCAGTAGTGGGACGCACCTGTCCCGTCCACCAATTCCCAGCCGCAAGAGCGAAGCGAGTTGCAGCGTCCGTTTCGGCACAGAGGAATTCTATTGTATATGTGAAGTTATAATCAGCCTGATAGGTTGTCCAATATCCTGTCTTTTAACATGATACCTATAGGTAGTCGTATAAAATGCAACCTTATAGGTAGAAAACACAAGTGTCTATATTTATAATTATATAATAAACCTATAAAACTATTTTAAAATTGTATCTTATAGGTATATGCCCATCTAATCTGATATTAATCACCAAAAATCACCCTAAATCCGTCAAAAAACACCTATAAAGTATATTAAAAAATATAATTTATAGGAAAAGATTCATTTATATGTGTAGAACATGCTTAAATTATTTATAAACAACATATTTAGTAATCAGCCTGATAAACAACCTGAAACATTTATAAAACAATACTTGTAATTAAGCTAATCAATGATAAAATCAAGTAAAAGGGGGGATATGCACATGTCAATATTTAAGAAGAACACAACCAAGAAAGAGATAGAAACATCACTCAATGAAATCCAGATTAATCTTGAGAATAATTACAAGGATTTAGCAATTAAGGCTTTCAAAGACTCATCAGAGCTAGTTGAACGGTATCATAATGAGTCTTTGATTGATGAGAAAGCGTATGGTAAATATAAAGGACAGCTTGATGTATTTGCAAAGAGAATGGAAGGCTACAGTCACAGACTGAATGTGAAATATTAAAAAGTATTGAAAAAAATAATAATATATTGTCAAGATATAGATACGTATGTTATATTAAATATGTAGATACAACCATAACCTGACTTGTGAATGGAGGGGTACTATGAAAAAAGTATTTTTAATTGGGTTTACATTGATGTGTTTTGCTTCTATGGCAGGTTGTAAGACAAAGCCGCCAAAGGTTGCACATCCATATGTGCAGGAGTATGTGGCTGGCAGAGAGCATGGCAATGTAAAAGTACAGGATTTTCTTGATCATGGAGAAGAATTTGCAATTGGGGCAGATGAAAATGGAAAAGCGGTATTTAAAGACCCTCAGAAAGCATTTGAGGCGTTAGTAAGGGATTATTCAGATGGTATTAATCTGATTAGGGATGAGTACAAGCTTGGACCAATCACTCCAAGAAATTTTTATGATTATATGACATATGGCTGGCAGGTTAATACTGGCACAGAAGAAAGCAAGAATCAGGCTGCTTTTGTGACTCAGGTTTTAGATATATATGAGAATAGTTATGATTTTGATAAATAGAATATGTTTTAATATAATAACCGCACCGTCGTAAGACGGTGCGGTTATTCGTTAATCCACAACCCTTATAGTACTAATCACAGGCTGCTTGTTCTTATCTGTAATCACACCATTCTGATTAGTATCAGTGCAGTCTTTGCATATCTTATCGACAATATCCATGCCGCTTGTGACTGTTCCGAAAGCTGCGTATTGTCCGTCAAGGCTTGGAGTGTCCTTTTGCATAATGAAAAACTGAGAACTTGCAGAATTATTTGCAGAAGAGCGTGCCATAGATATAGTGCCTCTTATATGGCTTATATTATTTTGGACGCCATTTGACTTGAATTCACCCTTGATTTTCTCAGAAGAGCCACCAGTTCCGTCACCATTAGGGTCTCCACCCTGAATCATAAATCCATCAATTACGCGATGAAAAGTCAGACCGTTATAAAATCCTGAATTGGCAAGATTAATAAAATTAGTAACAGTAATTGGGGCAGTATCTGCATCAAGTTCTACCTCAATCGTTCCATAATTGTTTACTTCAATGGCAACATGGTGCTTGCCGGATAACTGAGTGTTTCCATCGGAAGTTGATGAATTACCAGAATTCTGTCTGCCACATGCAGTCAGGCTGAATAAAATACATAATAGGATTATGCTTAATAATAAATGTTTTTTCTTCATTTTAAAATATTCCTTTCTAGAATTAGTGAATCAAGTATAACATTATCAGCCGGTATGTTAAACATCTAATATGCATATAAACAATTAAAATGTATATAAATTTGACTATCAAAATTTCTATACATGTGATACAATTATCAAAGATTTCACAATATATGAGGGGAGATTAATTTAATGAAACTTGAAGTGAAAAATCTTACCAAGTCATTTGGTGAGAAAGAAGTCCTTCACGGCATTTCATTTGATGTGGAAGGCGGCAAGGCATTAGGTCTTCTTGGACGTAATGGTGCAGGAAAGACTACAACTATAAGAATTATTATGGATGTATTTCATGCCAATTCAGGAGAAATATTTCTTGATGGTAAAAAATTTAATCCAAAGGAGCATCTGATAGGATATCTGCCGGAAGAGAGAGGATTATATCCTAAGAAAAAAGTATCAGAACAGCTTGTGTATCTTGGCAGGTTAAGAGGCTTATCTAAGGCTGAAGCTAAGAAGAATACTGATAAATGGCTTAAAAGACTGCAGGTATCACAGTATACAGATGTGAAGTTAGAGACACTCAGCAAAGGTAATCAGCAGAAGGTCCAGCTTGCATCAACACTTGTCTGTGAGCCTGAGATTGTTATATTAGATGAGCCATTCAGTGGACTTGACCCGGTTAATTCCAAGATATTACAGGATGTTGTAACAGAATTGATAGAAGAAGGAAGAATAGTTATATTCTCAAGCCATCAGATGAGCTATGTGGAGGAGTTCTGTGAGGATATAGCAATAATTAATAACGGTGAGATTGCATTATCAGGTGATATTGCAGATATTAAGGCTGAATATGGAAAGAATCAGCTTATAATCGCTGCAGTTGGAATGGGAGCAGAAGAACTGGCAGAAAAGTTAAAGACCAGCTGCGAAGATACATTATCTGTAACAGGAATACATAAAGATGGTGTTATAGTAAAGAATATTCAAGAGCTTTCTGGAAATGCACTTATTAAAGAAATTATGAATGCTGATATAGAGATAGCATCATTTGACAGCTACAGACCATCGCTTAATGATATATTTGTAAAAGCTGTAGGGGGTGACAGATAATGAAGAAGTTCGGAGTAATATTCCAGTATGAGATTATGAATTATATCAAGAATAAAAGCTTTATGATTTCTACAATTGTTATAGCTGTTCTTGCTGCAGTGATACTGTTTCTTCCAAGTGTATTTGATATGTCAGGAATTCTTGGAATAAATAAAGATGATACTGATGATACCGCTGATAATACGGAGATTACTGATGTTATCATAATCTGTGATGAAAAAGACATATTTGCGGGAACAGGAATTGTAGAAGGTGTATTAAATGATGTGAAGATTGAAACTGTTTCGTCAAGAGATGCACTTGTAGATAAGATTGAAAATGATGAAAATGTCATTGCTGGTTTTGTTGTAAAGAATGCAACAGATTTTGAATATGTCGTTAATAATAGTGATATGTTTGATGATATGACGCAGAGATTTACATATGCAATGCAGCTGCTAAGCCAGTATAACTATTGTAAGGAGAATAATCTGGATATGGCAGAGATTGAAAATGCTTTTAATCCGGTTATCAATTCCGAGACAACTGTACTTGGAAAAGACATGATGAGTAATTACTGGTATTGTTATGCACTTATAATTATTGTGTTCATGGTTATCATTCTGTATGGAGTAATGGTAGCAACTTCTGTAACACAGGAGAAATCAAACAGAACAATTGAACTTCTTGTAACCAGTGCTGATACTAACAGCCTTTTCTTTGGAAAGGTACTGGCAGGTACATCTGCAGCACTTTTACAGGTTGGAATTATATTTGCAGTAATACTTGGAAGCTATAAGATTAACAGAGACTCATGGGGTGGATTATTTGATAAAATATTTAATATTCCTTCAGATGTGCTTATAACATTTGCGTTCTTTGGACTTGGAGGGCTGCTGTTCTATGTATTCATATATGGTGCAATGGGAGCGCTTGTGTCTAAGACAGAGGATATTAACAAAAGTGCCGGAAGTGTACAGTTTGTTATTATGATTGTATATTTTATAGGATTATCCCAGCTTAATAATGTAGATGGAATTCTTATGAAGGTTCTTTCATTCCTGCCGATAAGCTCATACAGTGCGATGTTTGCAAGAGTAGCACTTGGAAATGTGAGTTTTGCTGAGATAGCTGTATCGTTTGTTATTCTTATTGTAAGCACAATAGCAGTTGGAATATTAGGCTCTAAGATATACAGAATGGGAACGTTAAGATATGGTAATCCAATTACATTAAGAAATGCATTTAAGAATCTTAAGCATGAATAAAAAGAGGGCGGCAAACCTGTAATGGTAAGCCGCCTTTAATAATGCGTTATTATAATTTAACTGTTTCGCCGCCTTTTACTTCAACAATAGTACTATTATTTACTGCAAGCCATACTGACTTAACAGAAGGGTTATGAACATATTCGTTATCAGCAAAGAACTCAAGTCTGTCAAACAATTCGTTGTATTCAACAATATCAGAATTGGTTGCATACCAGATATCATCACGGTTAGCAATCATTTCACAGAATTCCTCAATGATTTCCCAATTATTGTTTCTTTCAAATTCAAAGCTGTGTCCCCAGACATACATCATGTAAAGATACTGTTTTTTAGTAAGTGCCATGAACTTTTTGCCAAAATCAATAAGATTATGATTGTGATGACAGGTTGGAACCCAGCACATATAGTCTTCAGGCATAGAAAAACCATTCTCATCCCCTATAAGCATAGGACCATCGGCATTAGCAGCATAGGCTTCTGCAGCTTTAGTGGCAGCGTATTTATCATTAGTAACTCTTGCATATTTGATGCCAACTGATTTAGCAATATCAACTATACGGTTATCGTAAGAACCATTAGGATATGCAAGACCATATATAGGACGTTTAAATATTTTTTCAAGATTATCCTTATCATCGAGAATTTCTCTAAGGGCATTATAATCGTTAAGTCTGATCATTGTAGGATGTGTAAATGTATGGACAGCAATATCATGTCCTTTATAAAGCTCAGGCCATTCCTCCTGAGGAATTCTTATGGCAGGGTCAATAATACCTGTATTAAGGTTAAAGGTTGCTTTAAGATTAAACTTGTTAAAAAGCTTTACAAGACGTCTGTCCTCAATTTTACCATCGTCATAACTGAAAGTAAGAACTTTGAATTTGCCGCCGGGGAATACTTTATATACTTTATTCATAGTTGTTGTCTCCATATTATATAACTAGTTTAAAATCAATGTTCATATTATATAACACAATTATTTTTATGTCATTCTTTTTTTATAATTAATTAGAATAAATCAGAATGATTAAAATGTTTATTAAAATATTTTACGGATTATGTCGAGTGCATGAACTTTTTTGGGAATACTCTGCTTTGCTTTAAGACTGATGCTGCGGATTGGTTCATTGTTTACATATATATTAATTGTTCCATAAATTTGTGCTGAATTGACAGGTGCAGAAAGCATTTCAGGAATATCTGCCTGTATAGTTACTGAATCATCTTCACAGGCAAGAAATTCAATTGAACAGTCAGGTATAAGTTCACAGAAACTATTTTTTCCTTTGGATACAGGAATGTAAAATGTGTATTCATTATTAAAATATTTCTGTCGGCTGTATTGTTTTCCAAGGGCTATAAGATAACGGGCATCACTCCATTTATAATTCTTATTTGGTGGCCAGCCACATGCAAGCAGGGCGATGCACAGTGTCCGGTTTTTGTCTTTGTATGCACATACATAGCAGTATCCGGCTTTGTTAGTGAAACCTGTTTTTCCAGAGATAATTCCTTCATCAGGATTTAAAAGCCTGTTTTTGTTATTTAGCTGGTAATGGTATCTGCCTGTTGTGTCTGAAATTGTTTTAGAAACAGTCTGTGTTATATATAAAAAATCCTCATTATTAATACAATATGCCATGGTTTTTGCAAGGTCATATGCTGTTGTATGATGAAAACTATAGTTATCCTCGGCATCAAGACCATTAGGTGTTATGTAATATGTGTCTGATAAGAGAATATCATCCGCTTTTTCATTCATAAGGCCGGTAAATATATGAACAAGTATTTCACTTTGTTCATGGCTAATCTCAGAAAGAAATGAGGAATCGTAATTATAATTATTGATAAATGGAGTTTCAGACCTTAAAGAAGGATTTTTACATAGTAAGTAATAAGCAGTATTTTCAGCAATTATTACAGCTGAATCATTATGTGATTCAAGCATAAGTGAGTAGTATAGGTCGTTAATTATGAATTGCTCACCAGTTACGGCATTAAGCTGTACATCAGGCATGGAAGCTGCGTAGGCGGAAGTAGTTGCGACAAAATTCTTGTCACAGTTTTCCAAAGCAATAATAAGAGTCATAATTTTAGTTGTGCTTGCCATGCTTACAGCCGTTGTTTCATTGCTTCCAGAAAGTATTCTGCCTGAATCAACATCAATAAGAACAGAGTATTTTGAATAAAGACCTGCTGCCTGAGTTGTTATGGGACAGAATATGCAACAAACCAACAACGATAATACTGGTATAATTAATAAAAAGTTTTTAAATGATTTCATAGAAATTTAATAAAATATCTTTCTATGATTATATTAAAATGCTTTGAAATTATGAGTGCCATAAGGTATTATTATATATAGATTAATACGTGATTTAATACTGTCTGAAATAAAAAAGGAGATAACTATGGCATATATAGAATTTAAAAATGTAAAGAAAATATACAAAATGGGTGATGTAAAGATAAGAGCATTGAATGGGGTGGATTTTAAGATTGATAAAGGCGAATTTGCTGTTGTATTAGGACCTAGTGGTGCAGGAAAGAGTACTATTCTTAACATTCTTGGAGGAATGGATACATGTACTACTGGGGAAATAACTGTAGATGGAAAAAGAATTGACAAGTATAATTCAAGACAGCTTACAGCATACAGAAGATATGATATCGGATTCGTATTCCAGTTCTATAATCTTGTGCAGAATCTTACCGTCAAAGAAAATGTTGAGCTGGCAACGCAGATATGTAAAGAACCTCTTGATATTGTTAAGACAATAGAAGCTGTGGGATTATCTGACAGAATGGGAAATTTTCCGTCTCAGTTATCAGGTGGTGAACAGCAGAGAGTTGCCATAGCAAGAGCACTTGCAAAGAATCCTAAGATGCTTTTATGCGATGAACCTACAGGAGCACTTGATATTAATACAGGAAAAAATATTCTTAAGCTTTTAAGTGATATGTGTAGGAAGAATGGAATTACTGTTGTTGTTATAACACATAATCAGGCAATTTCAGCAATGGGAGATAAAGTTATTAAGATAAAGAATGGTATCGTTGACAGTGTTGTTATTAATGACAATCCTGTTTCAGTAGACGAGATAGACTGGTAATACTATGGAGGCTTGTTCAATATGGGAAAATCAGTATGGAAAGATCTCTTTCGTGAGATTAAGAGAACATTTGGAAGATTTATAGCTATATTTGCAATTGTTGCTATTGGAGTAGCATTTTTTGCAGGAGTAACAGCATCTTCTAATGATATGAAGAATTCAACGGATCACTATTATGATGATTATAATATGAGTGATTTAAGACTTTTATCATCAATAGGTTTTAATGAAGATGATATTAATGCAATAAGAGAAGTCCAAGGCGTTAAAGGAATGTATCCTGCGTATTCACAGGATGCAGTTATCAGGAAAGACAGCATAGAGACAGCAGTACATATAATGTCAGTACCTGTTAATACTGACAGAGACAATAAAGATTATATCAACCAGTTAAGAATTAAAGAAGGGCGGCTGCCTGAAAAGAACGGAGAATGTGTTGTAAGGTATGAAGATACCAGGGATAACTTTTCTATAGGAGATACAATTAAGCTTTCATCCGGAACACAGGATGATATTAATGACAGTCTTAAAGATTCAGAGTATACGGTTGTAGGAACAGTATACACACCTTATTATGTGTCGTATGACCTTGGAACTACTAATGTGGGCAGCGGCAGGATTAATTATCTTATGTATATTACAGAAGATGAATTTATGTCCGATTATTTCAATGAGATGTTTGTTACTGTAGATGGAGCAAAAGAACTTGACACATATGGAACTGAATATAAAGACCTTATTAAAGAAACAGCAGACAAAATAGATAATATTTCACAGAGCAGAATTAATGTAAGAAAAGATGATATACAGGATGTATATGAAGCTTCAGTAAATGAGGCAAAAGAGGCTGCCAAAAAAGTTATATACGACCATGTTGTTGAATCACTTACAGAACAGTACAGCAATTATTTTGTCGGAATGGATGTTTCAGCTATTATTGAGCCATATATCCAGCCGGCATATGAGAAAGCACTTGCTGATTATGATTTCAGCAGCATTGAGGCGCAGGCTAAGGAAGATTTTGAATCTAAATATGGTGACAGCGACGACTGGAAATGGTATGAGCTTACAAGACAGGAACAGTATTCTTTTAAAGATTATGAATCTAGTGCAGACAGGATGAAAGCCATTGCCACGGTATTTCCAATATTCTTTATAGTTGTATCTGCTCTTGTGTGTCTTACAACAATGACAAGAATGGTAGAAGAGGAAAGGGGACTTATAGGAACATATAAAGCACTAGGATACAGTAAAAAGGTGATTGCATTCAAATATATTGCGTATGCATTAATTGCTTCAGTTACTGGAGGAATAGCAGGCTGTATCATAGGTCTTAAGCTGTTTCCGCTTGTAATATATGATTCTTGGAATATAATATACCAGCTTCCGCCAATAGTGTACGACAGCCACATACTTCTTTCAATTATAGCCATTACTAGCATGATTTTAGTAACGGTTATAGCAGCCATTTTTTCATGCTACAGTGAGTTAGAAGAGGTTCCTTCAGAGCTTATGCGTCCGAAAGCACCTAAGAGCGGTAAGAAAATCCTTCTTGAGCATATTACATTTATATGGAAACATATGTCATTCACAATGAAGGTTACTATGCGTAATCTGTTCCTGTATAAGAAGAGATTTCTTATGACTGTTGTAGGAATAGCAGGCTGCACGGCACTTATGACAGCAGGCTTTGGCATTAAGAACAGTATTGAAAGCCTTATACATAACCAGTACGGTGAGCTTATACATTATGACAGTGTTGCCACATTTACAGATGGGGTTACACAAGAGGATATGGATACTCTTGAAGGTGATCTGTCAGCAGACGGACACATTGATGATTTTCTGTTAAACTGTGGTTATTCTGATGATGTTAAGAGCAGTGAAGATACAGAGACAGCAGAATATGTCATAGTTGATGATAAGAATGCATTTAAAGATTATGTGACATTAAGAACAAGAAGAAAACATAATGATGTGGTTCTTGGAGATTCAGGTGTTGTTATCACTGAAAAGCTCTCTAAAGATTTAGGCATAAAGAAAGGTGATAAAATTACAGTAACATCATCCACTGGAAAGCAGACAGAGGCTGTTGTATCAGGTATTACAGAAATGTATGTTAATCATTATATATATATAAGTACAGAGTATTACAATGAACTTTTTGGAAATGTTCCTGATAACAACAGGGTACTTATAAAGATTAATGGAGATGTAAGCGAAACTGAAAGTTATATGGGAGATGAATACCTTACAAGAGATTATATTAAGGGTGTGAGTTTCCTTAATGCTAATGTCACACGATTTGAAAATATGATACAGTCACTTGACCTGGTAACATGGGTACTTATAATATCAGCGGGGCTGCTTGCATTCGTTGTGTTATATAATCTTACAAATGTTAATATATCGGAGAGAAGAAGAGAAATTGCAACTATTAAGGTACTTGGTTTCTTTGACCCGGAGGTAGGTATGTATGTGTACCGTGAGAATATATTCCTTACACTAATCGGTGGTGTGTTTGGACTATTATTAGGAAGACTTCTTCATATATACATAATGCTTACTGTAGAGATGGATGCAATAATGTTTGGATATGCTATTAAACCGACAACATATATATATTCATATCTTATCACACTGATTTTCTCAGTTGTAGTTAATCTGGCCATGTATGGAAAGTTAAAGAAGCTTCCTATGGTCGAATCTTTAAAGTCAGTAGAATAAAACGGACAGCCCTTTCATATATTGTGAAAAACAATAGTGAAGGGGTTTTTTTGTATGACGAATCACTCTATAAAATTCTTCCGGATGAATTAATTAAAGACATTGGAATATATGCAGGATTTCAGCATGTCAGGGAAATCCGTCTGCGTACAGGAAGACTGCCTGCTGCCATATGTGATAATGGTGAACATAGAGGTGTGGTTCCTGTAGATGAACATATGATAACAAGGATACTGTCAATAGCAACTAATTATTCATCTTATGCATATGAATCCTGCATGGCAAATGGATTTCTGACAATCAAAGGCGGACACAGAATAGGACTTGGCGGACAGGTTATATGGGAGAATGGTAAGGTAAAGAATTTCTTACATGTGACATTCATGTGTATAAGAATTGCTAAACAGATGAAGGGCTGCGCTGATAATATAATGGATGAGCTTTTAAAAGACGGGTTAAAGCATACTATTATAATATCACCGCCTGGCTTTGGAAAAACAACACTGCTTAGAGACATTATAAGACAGTTATCTGATATATATAGAAAAAATGTGGTTTTAATTGACGAACGATGTGAAATAGCGGCATGTGTAAACGGAGTTCCATGTAATGATATTGGCTGCAGGACAGATGTTTTAGATGGTTGTAATAAACTTACGGGAGTATATATGGCTGTTCGCTCGCTTAGTCCTCAGGTTGTAGCAATGGATGAGATTGGTGGGGAAGATGATATTAAAGCTGTAAAATACTGCATTAAAAGTGGCTGTTCTGTAATAGGAACTGCACATGGAAGCGGTATATATGATACAGATGAAAGACTTGCAGGTCTTTTCGGAAAAAATGGATTTAAGAGAGCTGTAATATTGGAAAAATGTGGGGAGGCAGGAAAATGTCTGGATATATAGGCGGGATATTAATACTTTCAGGCTGTTTTATGTATGGTCTTTCATACAGCCAGAGATTAAAGAACAGGATAATAATATTAAAAGACATGGTAAGAATGCTTTCCGTTATGAATAATCATATTGGATATTCACTTATAGATATGACGCAGATATTTGAACGCCTTGGAGATTTTGACATGTGTTCATATGTCAGAAATTTCACCGGATACATATATGAAGCATTGAATAAATCGGACATTGACACATTTGCATTGATATGGAATGAGGCTGCTGATAAAGCATTTGCAGGAATACTTGGCAAAAGACAGCTGGAGATTATAAAAGAGGCAGGCTCTATAAGCACATTTATTGACAAGGACAGTCAGTTAAAACACATACAATCTGTTGTGTGTGAACTTAATGAGGAACTTGATGTGGTTAAGACTAATGCAGCAGGAAAGATGAAGGCTTATATCGTTACAGGAATATCAGCAGGACTTATACTTGTGATTGTACTTATATGAATCGGAGGTGAAGTATGGAGGTAAGCATAATATTCAAAATTGCAGCGGTAGGCATAGTTGTTTCAATACTTAACCAGATATTAAAGCATAATGGAAGAGATGACCAGGCAGCGCTTACTGCACTGGCAGGGCTTCTTATTGTCATATACTGGATATTACCTTATATACTTGAATTGTTTACTACCATGAAAAAGCTTTTTGAATTGTGATAGGGGGTGGTACATATTAATGTGTTGTCGCTTTCGGTGTGTGCAGTTACAGGTGTGATTCTTGCTCTGGTTTTGAAAAGTACAGGCTCTTCAATGGGGACTTTTGTGTCAGTTGTTCTGTGTGTAGGAACAGCAATGCTTGTATTTAACGGGCTTATATCCGTGTACACAAGAATCAATATGTTCACTGCCGGTATTAATCAGGAATATATAAAGCTGATAGTCAAAGTTATAGGTATATCGTATGTAACAGAAATATCATCAAATATATGTAAAGAAAATGGATTTGCAGCACTTGCGTCAGCTATGGAAATATACGCCAGGATTTCTGTTGCGGGCTTATGCATACCGGTTATAGTAACTCTTTTTGAAATGGTTTCAGAGGGGATTGTCTGACTAAGAAAATAATTGCCTTTATGATAGCGTTTCTGGCGGCGCTCATCATACAGAAAACATATATATATGCACAGGATGAGGATACAGTTAATTATGATTCACTGATAGATGAAGCTGATTACAGTGGCATAGACAGTACGCTTGATGATTATGGCTGGAAGGGGACATCTTTTAAAGAACTTGTCAGGTCGGTTGCCAGTTCGGATACGGATATAGGCTTTAACTTTACCGAAACAGTTACCGAGGCAATTATTTCTAACAGAACAGTTCTGATACAGATATTACTTTTATCTATATGCGCAATGTTTCTTACTGTGCTTGATAAAAATGCATCTGATTCAGCGATGCTTTTTATATCATTCATTCTTATGACGCTGATAGTTGCGGTGTTTATTAATGCAGCAAGGACAGGCTATGAATGTGTTCAGATGTCGGTTGATATATATAAGGCACTCTGCCCGGTGTTTTTTCCGGCAGTTGCATATTCGTGTGGGGCATCAAGTGCTGCAGCATATTATGAGATAATTCTTTTTCTTATGTACATAGTTAATGTCCTTGTGAAAAATGTTCTTATGAGATGCAATTATGTATATATGATATTAGGCATGTTTGATACATTCAGTGAAAAAGATAAGTTTAACAAAATGTGCCAGCTTATAACAAAGATTATAAAATTGTCAGTAAAAGGAATGCTTATGTTTTTTCTGGGACTTAACGGAATAAAAAGTCTGATACTTCCATTAAGCGATTCACTTAAAATGTCCGTTTTATTCAAAGCTGTTTCTATGATTCCTGGCATTGGAAACAGTGCACAGACTGTATCTAAGACAATTGCAGGGTCTGCTGTGCTTGTCAAGAATTCTATTGGTGTGGCTGCGGTTATTGTTATGGCTGTAATAATAGGAATTCCTCTTCTTAAGCTTGTTGTCATGGCATTGTTATATCAGATTCTTGGAGCAGTATTAGAACCTGTGGCAGACAGCCGTATAGTCAAAGCTGTTCTTGTTCTGTCAGGAAGTCTTGAAAATATGATATATATGATTGCTGTCACAGTTGTTCTTATGTGCCTAACAATGGCAATTATATGCTTTGCAACTAATATTAATCTATATGTTTAAATGTGGTAATGTGCAATGACAGGTATTATTAACTGGTTTAAAACAATATTTATTCTTGAAATTACAGGAGAGATTGCATTAAAGCTTGTGCCACCAAAGTATAAGGAATTCATAGCATTTGTAATGAAACTGATACTTGTAATGGCGATAATAATTCCGCTGCTTAATATTAAGAATGCAGATATAAGTGAGATTACGGATGGTATAAGTAATGGATTTAAAACATATTCTAAGGAGAACGATAATGTCTCACAGGCTTTATATAATACTTCAGACAAGAAAATGGCTGAAAAAATTATAAGTGAAGATATCAATAGCACTGCAGCTTCTTACGGTCTGGAAACTGTTTCTGTAAAATGCAGCTTCACATCAGACATGACGGCGGTCAGTATGATAAATGTATATGTTAAAGAAAACAATATTGCAGGCAATGATAATATTGACAGATTAAGAACAGATATAGCTGGCAGGTATGAAATATCTGTAGAACAGATAGATATCAGGGAGGCAGGCGAAAGTGGATAATGGTGGTAAAAATGAAGCATTTTTTACAGGATTACTGAATAAAACAAGGAAAGACAAAATATTTATAGTAATACTGGCAGGGATACTTATGATGGTGATTGCAATGCCAACTAAAAGTTCATCTGCAAAAAGTTATACAACAGGTCCGGTTATATCCACAGGGTCAGAAGATTATGAGAAAAATCTTGGCGAAGAACTACAGCAGATGCTTGAAAATACAGATGGAGTAGGCAAAGTAAAGGTCTTGGTAAAAACAAATGATACAAAAGAGGTTACAGGTGTATTAGTAGTGTGTGAGGGAGGTGATGATAAAAATCTGGTTGCTTATATCACAGATGCGATAAATGGCCTTTTAGGTGTTCCTGTACATAAAATTAAAGTGATGAAAATGTCGGAATAATTTTTTTGGAGGCAGTTTTGAAAAGAGTAAAAAAGAATCATATTATAATTACGGCACTTGCTATAATGATAGCTGCTGCCGGGTATATTAATTATGCGGGTGACCTTGATAATATAATTAAAGTTAAAGATAAAGAAAAGGCAGCTGCGGTTGTAGCTGACAATGTGTCAACAGATAGTAATGAGGCTGAGGCTGCTGACACAGATTTTACAGATGAGCCGGGAACTGTTATACTTACATCAGCAGGAGTTAAGTCAGAGGCTGTTGCAGCTGCTAAGTTAAACAGGGAACAGGTCAGAGCTTCAAGCATAGAGAATCTGAAAAGCATAGCTGATGATGCAGGTATTGCAGAGGATGCTAAGAAAGCAGCAGTTGAACAGCTTGCAAAGCTTGAGAACAATGCTGATAAAGAAACGGCAATAGAACTTTTGTTATCAGCTAAAGGCTTTGATTCATCGGTAGTTACAGTATCTGATACCAATGTGGATGCTGTTATTAATGTATCAGAGCTTTCAGATACAGATAAAGCACAGATTGAAGATATAATTAAAAGAAAAACTGGCTTTGCTGCGGATAAGATAACAATAAATATTTGCAATAATTAGTGTTTATGTTATAATCTTTTTAACTTTGAGTTAAATATGAATATATGGAGGACGGTTATGACAAAAGAGTTTGAAGATAGAGGTACAACTTATTCTATACATGAGAATGTTAATATTGGCGAAGTTAAGGTGGCTGATGAAGTTGTAGCTATTATTGCTGGTCTTGCTGCTACAGAGGTTGAAGGTGTTGACAGCCTTGGCGGTAATATCACTAGTGAAATCGTAAGCAAGCTTGGAATGAAGAATCTTTCTAAGGGTGTTAAGGTAACAGTTGAAGAGTCAAGTGTCCTTGTAGATATAACACTTAATCTTAAGTATGGAACACAGATACCAGCTGTTTCAGCTAAGGTTCAGGATAAGGTTAAGTCTGCAATAGAGACAATGACAGGACTTTCAGTTACAGAGGTCAACATTAAGGTTGCCAGTGTTAATGTAGAAAATTAAATTCAGGAGTTAAAAGATGACAAGATCTACAATGAGGGAGCATATTTTTAAGTTATTATTCAGAGCTCCTTTTATCGATAACAAAGATGAGTATGAAGAGCAGATTAATCTGTATTTTGCAGATGCAGATATGGTAGATGCTTCACATCTTAAGGAAGAAGAATATAATTACATCAAGGATAAGACATTAGCAATAGCAGAGCTTATACCTGAGCTTGATGAGAAAATCGATTCTGTATCTGAGGGATGGCCAACAAGCCGTCTAGGAAAGACAGAACTTTCTATTATGAGACTTGCTGTGTATGAGATGCTTTATGATGAGGATATTCCTACTAATGTAGCACTCAATGAAGCTGTTGAGCTTGCCAAGAAGTATGGCTCGGCTGACAGCACAGCAGCTTTTGTTAATGGTGTATTAGGCAAGTTAATTAAAGAGTAATGCATTTTTTGCATGTAAAGTGAGGATATATGGCTGGAGTATATACTGTAAAGCAGGTGAATTCCTATATTAAGAATATGTTTAAGCAGGATTTTCTGCTTAACTCGGTTTCTGTTAAGGGGGAGATATCTAATTGCAAGTATCATACCTCCGGTCATATTTATTTTACTTTAAAGGACGCTGATGCGGCACTTTCTGTCATTATGTTTGCAAGTCAGGCAGCAAAGCTTGCATTTAAGTTAAAGGATGGAATGTCAGTTGTTGTATCAGGAAGAGTTGATGTGTTTGATGCAGCGGGTAAATACCAGTTATATGCTAATACTGTGCAGCAGGAAGGTATTGGAGAACTGTACCAGAAGTTTGAACAGCTAAAACAATATTATGAGGATATGGGATATTTTGCTAAAGAATATAAAAGACCACTTCCTGCATTTACGAAAAAATTAGGTGTTGTTACATCTAAGACAGGTGCAGCAGTTCAGGATATTATGAACATTTCCAAAAGGCGTAACCCTTATATCCAGATTGTACTTTATCCTGCATATGTTCAGGGAGAACATGCAAAGCAGTCAATTGTAAGCGGAATTACCAGACTTGATAAGATGGGGCTTGACTGTATTATAGTAGGACGAGGCGGCGGTTCAATAGAAGATTTATGGGCTTTTAATGAACCTGAGGTTGTAGAGGCTGTGTTTAACGCTTCAACACCAGTAATATCAGCAGTAGGACATGAGACAGATTTTACACTCACAGATTTTGTAGCTGATATGAGAGCACCCACACCTTCTGCTGCGGCAGAGCTTGCTGTTACAGAGGTAGCGGCTGTTGAGAACAGGATATATGAATATGAAAGACGATTAAAGCAACAGATGATGTATTCGTTGTCTGCAAAAAGAGACTATCTGGAAAGATTAAAGCTACAGATGGAATATCTTAACCCTGTCAATCAGATATATGATAAAAGGCAGCGGCTTATGAATATGGAAGATAAGCTGAACATGTTAATAAAAAGATGTGCGGCTGAAAATAGAAACAGACTTCGTCTGTATGCTTCGAAACTTGATGGCTTAAGTCCTTTAAGAAAGCTTGATATGGGCTATGGTTATATTGAGAATTCTGAAGGTAATAGAATTGTATCAGCCGGGCAGGTGTCGTCAGATGACGAGATTACAGTTTATCTTAAAGATGGAAGCATCAGATCTAAGGTTATTGAGGTAGGGGAAGCATGGCAAAAACATTAGAACAGTCATTTGAAAGACTTGAAGAAATAATTGCACAGATGGAAAAATCAGACACAACACTTGATGCATCATTTAAAATGTATCAGGAGGGGATGAAGCTTGTCGAAAGCTGTAATAACCAGCTTGACAAGGTTGAGAAACAAATCATAGTTTTGAATGATGATGGAGAACAGGACGATGAGTGATTTTAAGAATGAATTGGAACAGGAAGTAGAATTTATTAATGATTTAATATCAAGATATCTTCCTGATGAGACAGGACTTGATAAAAAAATAAGAGAAGCTATGAATTATAGCGTCAATGCAGGTGGCAAAAGAGTAAGACCAATGCTTATGCTTGAGGTGTATAAGCTGTGTGGAGGTGATGACTGTCAGGTTGTCTATCCATTTATGGCTGCTTTGGAATGTATTCATTCATATTCTCTTGTACATGATGATCTTCCGGCAATGGATAACGATGATTACAGAAGAGGAAGACTTACAACACATAAAGTATTTGGTGAAGATTTCGGAATACTTGCAGGAGACGGACTTCTTAATCTGGCATATGAGATTATGGCTGAAGCACTTATATCAGGTGAAGGAGATATGACGGCGAAAGCTAAAGCAATGGAAGTTATTGCAAGAAAAGCCGGAATAAAAGGAATGGTCGGTGGACAGGCTGTTGATGTTGAACTTACTGGAAAGGCATTATCTGATGAACAGCTTGATTTTATATTCAGATTAAAGACGGGAGCATTGATTGAAGCTGCATTTCTTGCAGGAGCATATCTTGCAGGCTGTGATGAGAAATCGGCTGACAGGTTATGCAGGGCAGCATCACTTATAGGATTTGCATTCCAGATAAGGGATGATATACTTGATGTGACAAGTTCGCTTCAGGAACTTGGTAAACCTGTATTTTCTGATGAAAAGAATAATAAAACAACATATGTTACTTTATACGGAATGGAAAAAGCTGAGGCAGATGTACAATCTATGTCTGATGAAGCTTTAGATATAATTAAGAGCGTGGGAAAGAATGAATTTTTAGAGGAAATTGTTCTTAACCTTATACACAGAAACAAATAAAGCAGGTGTGTTATGATTCTTGAAAAGATAAATAAACCAAATGATATAAAACAATTATCTCCAATTGAATATAATCAGCTTGCAGATGAAATCCGGAGATTTCTTATAGAAAAGATTAGTAAGACAGGTGGACATCTTGCATCTAATCTTGGTGTTGTAGAGCTTACGATGGCACTCCATCTGGCTTTTAATCTTCCACAGGATAAGCTGATATGGGATGTAGGACATCAGTCTTATACGCATAAGATTCTTACCGGAAGAAAGAATCAGTTTGACCAGTTAAGAAAGTTTGGCGGAATGAGTGGTTTCCCTAAAAGAAATGAAAGCCATTTTGATGCATTTGATACAGGACACAGCTCAACATCAATATCCGCGGGATTAGGACTTGTTAAAGCAAGGGATTTAAAGAATGAACATTACAGTGTCGTATCTGTTATAGGTGATGGTGCACTTACAGGTGGAATGGCCTATGAGGCACTTAATAATGCTTCTTCACTTAAGACTAATTTTATTATTGTGTTAAATGATAATACTATGTCAATAGCCAAGAATGTTGGCGGTGTACCACATATGCTTAGTAATATAAGGTCATCAGATTCATATTATGACCTTAAGGAAAATGTGACTAATACTCTGTATAAGCTTCCGGGTGGAGACCATATTGTAGAAAGAATCAAGAAAACCAAGAGTAATCTTAAGCAGATAATACTTCCAGGACAAATGTTTGAATGTATGGGAATATCTTATCTTGGCCCGGTTAATGGACATGATATTGAGAAGCTTATTAAGGTGTTTCATGTTGCTAAACGAATTAACGGTGCAGTTATCATCCATGTTGTAACACATAAAGGACATGGATATAAGCCTGCAGAGCGTAATCCGGCTAAGTTTCATGGAATAGGACCATTTGATATTGTAACAGGAAAAGAATTGAAATCATCTGATAAGCCGACTTATTCTGATGTATTTTCGGAAAAAATATGCCAGCTTGCCAAAAAGGATAAGTCAATTGTTGCAGTTACTGCAGCAATGCCTGATGGAACAGGACTTAATAAATTCTCCAAGTGGTTTCCTGACAGATTTTTTGATGTCGGAATCGCAGAAGAGCATGCTGTTACGTTTTCGGCTGGAATGGCAGCAGGTGGTCTTAAACCTGTATTTGCTGTGTATTCTTCATTTTTACAGAGAGCATATGACCAGATACTTCACGATGTATGTATCCAGCATCTTCATGTGGTATTTGCAATTGACAGGGCAGGGCTTGTTGGAAGTGATGGTGAGACACATCAGGGTATATTCGACCTTTCATTTCTGACTTCAATTCCAAACATGACTGTTATGGCACCTAAGAATGGCAGTGAACTTTCAGCAATGCTTGAATTCGCTCTGCTTAACTTTAATTCTCCGATTGCAATAAGATATCCAAGAGGTCAGGCGTATGATGGTCTTGAAGAGTATAATGCACCAATCCGGTACGGAAAAGCCGAGATGATTATTGAAGAGTCTGACATTGCACTTGTTGCAGCAGGCAATATGCTTATTACGGCACAGGCAGTCAGAGAAAAGCTTAAAGAAAAGGGTTATAATATAACAATTGTCAATGAGCGTTTTATTAAGCCGGTTGATACCGATATGTTGGACAGATTATCAGAGTCTCACAGACTTATAGTTACTATGGAAGAAAATGTTTTGTCAGGTGGCTTTGGTGAAGCGGTCTGTCAATATTATGATGATACATGTAATGATATAGATGTACTTAATATTGCTCTGCCAGATGATTATGTTGAACATGGCAATGTTGATATTCTGCGACGGGAATCAGGTGTTGACAGAGACAGTATTATTGCGAAGGTGCTTAACAGATGGGCAAATGTATTGAATAAGGATAAGAGAAATGAGTAAAGAAAGATTAGATGTTTTATTAGTTAATAAAGGGCTTGCGACTTCAAGAGAGAAGGCAAAAGCTATTATTATGTCTGGCAATGTATATGTTGACGGGCAGAAGGAAGACAAGGCAGGTCAGTCATTTCCTGACACTGCAGTGATAGAGGTTCGCGGAACAACTCTTAAGTATGTTAGCCGTGGTGGTCTTAAGCTTGAGAAAGCTATGCAGAATTTTGATGTGACGCTTGAAGGCAAGATATGTATGGATGTAGGTTCATCAACGGGTGGATTCACTGATTGCATGCTTCAGAACGGTGCAATTAAAGTCTATGCTGTCGATGTAGGACATGGACAGCTTGACTGGAAGTTGCGCAATGATGAGAGAGTTGTATGCATGGAAAAAACTAATATCCGTTATGTAACCCCTGATGATGTTGCGGACAGAATACAGTTTTCAAGTATAGATGTATCATTTATCTCACTTACTAAGGTACTTACTCCAGTAAGAAATCTTCTTACAGATGATGGACAGATAGTGTGTCTTATCAAGCCGCAGTTTGAGGCAGGACGTGAGAAGGTAGGAAAGCATGGCGTTGTAAGAGATAAAGATGTGCATATAGAAGTAATCAATAAGGTTATTGATTATGCAATGTCAATAGGATTTGAAATCCTTAATCTTGAGTTCAGTCCTGTTAAGGGACCTGAGGGGAATATTGAGTATCTGCTGCATTTGCAGAAAATTGCAGAACCACAGATAAAGGAAATTCCATTTATTGTAGAAAATGTAGTTGAAAAAGCTCACGAAGTATTGTAATATATATTTAATTCTTTTCGTATACTAAATGAGGTTCAGCATGAAATATTTTTATATTGTTACTAACAGGTTTAAAGATTCTGATGGTGTTAATACAAGAAAGATTGCACATTTTTTACGCTCAAAAGGAGCTGAATGTGTATGCCAGATAGAACAGGAACAGGCATTTAATAAAACAGGTTCATACAGTGATGTAAGACTGGTTCCTGATAATACTGAATGTGTTATTGTTCTTGGAGGTGACGGTACACTTATTCAGGCATCAAGGGAGTTGTCTGAGAAGGATATTCCTTTTATAGGCGTTAACATCGGAACTCTTGGTTATCTTACAGACACAGATATGTCAAGCTTTGAGGAGACATTAGAGAGTCTTCTTAGAGACGATTATGAGATTGACAGACGCATGATGCTTGATGGATGTATATATCGCGGTGAAGAACGCATTTTTTCTGATATGGCACTTAATGATGTTGTAATTAACAGAAATGGTGCTTTAAGAATTATTGATTTTGATATATATGTCAATGGCGAGTATCTTAATACATATTCGGCTGACGGGGTAATTGTTTCGACCGCAACAGGATCGACAGCGTACAGTCTGTCAGCAGGAGGACCTATAATACAGCCGACAGCAAGACTTATAATGGTGACACCTATATGTCCGCATTCACTTAATCAGAGAAGTATTATATTTGCTGCCGATGATGAGATTATGATTGAGATGAAGGATAATAAAAGCTCATCAGGAAGAATGACGGGTTCTCTTAAGAATGACAGCGCAAGAGTTGCCACATTTGATGGAGAAAGCTTCTGTGAAGTTGTAACAGGAGACAGAATTGTTATTACTCAGTCAGAGTGTATATCAAGATTTGTCAAGACAAGCAGAATTTCATTCTTAGAGAGAATAAGGAACAAAATGTAGTTGGGGATAATTATGAAAACAGACAGACATAAAAAGATATTAGAAGTAATTGACAGATACGAAGTTGGAACACAGGAGGAGCTGGCAAAGATTCTGAACGATGAAGGCTATAATGTTACGCAGGCTACTGTTTCAAGAGATATAAGAGAACTTAATCTGTCAAAAGTTTCTGTGGATGGTAAGAGAACAAGGTATGCAACACTTACAAAGGACAAACCTGTTGCAAGTGATAAATTTTTAACGGTTCTTAAAGAAGGCTTTGTATCAATGGATATGGCACAGAATATTCTTGTAATTAAGACTGCACCTGGAATGGCAATGGCTGTATGTGCAGCAATAGATGCACTGGAATGGAATGAGATTGTAGGTTCTATTGCAGGAGATGATACTATCATGTGTGCAGTAAGGACAGTTAATGATACTTTGCTTGTTATGAACAAGATTAAGAAACTTATTAAGAACAATTAATAGACAGAATTGAAAGGCAGGATATGTTAGTTAATTTACATGTTAAGAATCTTGCACTTATAGAAGAAGAGAATATTGATTTTGATGAAGGACTTAATATACTTTCTGGTGAAACCGGTGCAGGTAAATCTATTATTCTCGGTTCTATTAATGCTGCATTAGGAAGCAAGACATCACCTGATTTTATAAGGTCAGGATGTGAATATGGACTTTCAGAGATAACATTTGCAATACCAGAAGATAAGATTGAACGAATCAAAGAACTGGGGGTTATATCATGTGATGACGGTGAACTTGTTATTTCGAGGAAAATTATGGCAAATCGTTCGCAGATTAAGGTTAACGGACAGTCTTTTACATCAGCCCAGACAAGAGTTCTTGCACATGAACTGATTGATATTCACGGACAGCATGATAACCAGCTTCTTATGGATGAGAGTAATCATTTGTCTGTAATTGATGATTATGATAACAGTATTAATCCACTTCTTGATTCGTATAAAGAATGCTATAAGGAATATACTATATGCAAAAAAGCATATGAAAGTCTTTCTGGTGATGATGAATCAAGGATTAAAGAGATGGCTTTTCTTCAATATGAAATCAATGAGCTTGAATCAGCTGCTTTAAAACCTGGAGAAGATGAACAGATTGAAGGTGATTACCGGAGAATGAGTAACTTCCAGAAGATTGCAGGAAATCTTTCTGAGGTGTCGATGCTGCTTTCAGAAGGTGACAATAATCTTAGTGATATGGCAGGAGCTGCATTAAAGAATATGATAGCTGCAAGCGAATATGATGAATCTTTGAAAGATGACTGTGATATTCTGGCTGATATTGAGAATCTTATATCAGATGTGGCTCATAACCTTTCATCTTATATGGATGATTTTACATTTGACCGGTCTGAATTCAATACACTTGAAGAAAGACTTGATCTGATTAATTCTCTTAAGATGAAATATGGCAAGTCGATTGAAGATATATTATCTGTTCTTGATGATAAGAAACAGAAGTTATCTGAATATGAGAATTATGATGAAGTTGTTGCTGCAAGAAAAGCTGAATATGATAGAGCTTATAAAAAACTTATGAATGCGGCTTCTCTTTTAAGCAGCCAGAGAAAGAAAACAGCACTAAATTTTTCGCAGGATATAATAAATGCCTTAAAACAGCTTAATTTTCTTGATGTAAGATTTGAAGCTGAATTTGAAGAGAAAAATCCTGATTCAACCGGAACTGACAATGTCAGGTTTATGATATCAACTAATCCGGGTGAAGATATGAAGCCTCTTGCAAAGATTGCATCAGGTGGAGAATTGTCAAGAATCATGCTTGCTATTAAAAGTGTAATGGCAGAGACAGATGTATCCAAAACACTGATATTTGATGAGATTGATGCAGGAATCAGCGGAAAGACGGCACAGCTTGTTGCAGAGAAGTTAAATACACTCTCAAAAACTCATCAGATAATATGCATTACCCATCTGCCTCAGATTGCGGCAATGGCTGATAATCACTATGTTATTGAGAAGTCTACTAAAGATAATCGGACAATAAGTAACATAACAAAGCTTTCATATGATGAAAGTATAGGTGAGTTAGCAAGAATGCTTGGCGGTTCAAGTATTACAGATGCAGTTGTGTCTAATGCAAAAGAACTTAAGAATATGGCACAGACGGCAAAAAATAATTAAATACATTTTAACTGAATTTACAGTAATACCCTTTTTTAAAAGTATTTCATTGGTCAATACTAATCTTAGAAGGATGGTGGATTGATATGAAGGATTTTAAAAAAGGGTTAATTTATGCCGGTGTTCTGGCATTTTGCATAGGTTTTGGAGCTTATATATACTGTAATTCAATTAAGAAAAAGATTCCAGATAAGCTATATATATATAAGCAGGATAAGGCTGTTTTTTCTATGGACATACCTGTTGTTGGTACTGTATATGACAGCAGTAATAATATATGTGCCGATAATATTGATTTTGGAAAGCAGGTTACAATCCAGTCGGGAAATACCGGTCAGTATTATGTGGATTATAAGCTTTTTGGACTGCTTTCTGTCGCAAGGACACATATGGAGGTAGTCGATGAAAAATACATTTATTCTGGTGGTTTTCAGGTAGGTATATATCTTAAATGTAATGGAGTATATGTTGTTAATACAGAGACAATATGCACATATGATGGGCAGAATGTTGTTCCTGCCAAAGGAAAGATTAATAAAGGTGATTATATAATTAAAGTTAATGGTTCTCAGACAGATACGAAAGAACAGCTTTTACAGGCGGTGTCAGAATCGGCGGGAAATAGTATGGACATAACTGTCAGGCGGGATGGTCAGGAAATTGAAGAGCAGATTATACCTGTGAAAAATGTTGCAGGAGAATACAAAATCGGAATCTGGGTTAAAGATGATACACAGGGTGTTGGAACTGTTACTTATGTGTGTGAAGATGGCACATTTGCCGCATTAGGACATGGAATATCAGATAACGAAACAGGGAAGGTACTTGATATAAAAGATGGCATGATATACAGAACAAGGATTCTGTCTATTGTACCTGGAAAAAATGGAGAGCCGGGAGAGCTTCTTGGTACTATTGATTATAGAGAGGACAACATAGGAAGTATAAGATGTAATACTGATAAAGGCATATACGGTGAAAATGCGTACTCTTTATATAAGGAGTATTCACCTGAACTGATGAAAGCAGCCGGGTCATATGAAGCTTCAAAAGGAACAGCATATGTAAGGTTTTATAACAATGGCAGTTTTCATGATTATGAAATTGATATAACAGATTTAAAGTATGGCGATTCTAAGAATATAACATTTAAAGTAACATCAGGAGAGCTTCTCAAGCTGACTAATGGAATTGTTCAGGGGATGAGTGGAAGCCCGATTATTCAGAATGGAAAGATAATTGGGGCGGTCACACATGTATTTGTTGATGATTCTACTTGCGGATATGGTATATTTATTGATAGAATGCTTGATAAAGACTAAAAGAAACTAACAAAGAAAAGGATTATAATACGATGGAAAGAGAGAAATTTGGCAGCAGACTTGGATTCATACTTATAAGTGCAGGCTGCGCAATCGGAATTGGAAATGTATGGCGTTTTCCATATGTTGCAGGCAATAATGGAGGTGGAATATTTGTTTTATTATATATGTTATTCCTTCTTATGTTTGGAATTCCTGTACTATCAATGGAACTTGCAATGGGAAGAGCTTCTAAAAGCAGCATAATAAGGGCGTATCATGAACTGGAGAGACCGAGACAGAAGTGGCATATTCATGGATATCTTGGGATGATAGGCAATTATATACTTTTATTCTTCTATACAACTGTTTCAGGATGGATGTTAGGATATTTTATCAAGTATGTAACTGGTGATATCACTAAAAATACTGACAGTTCGCAGATGTTTGCAGATGTAACTGCTAATCCATGGATAATGTTTGTATGGATGGCAGTGATAGTTCTTATTGCGGTTATTGTCTGCAGTATGGGACTCCAGAATGGTGTTGAGAAGATTACAAAATATATGATGCTTATTCTTCTTGGACTTATTGTTGTTCTTGCTATCCACAGTCTTACGCTTGATGGTGCCGGAAAGGGAATGCAATATTTTCTTGTTCCTGATATGGATAAGATAAAAGAGGTTGGTCTTGGAAATATTATTATTGAGGCAATGAGGCAGGCTTTTTTTACTTTAAGTGTGGGAATGGGCTCAATGATGATATTTGGAAGCTATATTGGGAAAGAACGAGCACTTGTAGGAGAGGGAATACAGATTACATTACTTGACACATTTGTTGCAATTATGTCAGGAGTTATCATATTTCCAGCATGTATGTCATATAATATACCAACAGACAGTGGTCCAAGCCTTATATTTGTCACACTTCCAAAGGTGTTCGAACATATGTCAGGTGGAAGATTCTGGGGCGCAATGTTTTTCCTTTTTATGACATTTGCGGCATTATCCACAGTTATTGCTGTTCTGGAGAACATTATTGCATGCAATATGGAAGCTTTTGGATGGAACCGTAAGAAAGCAGGTGTAATTAACCTGTTTATTATAATTATCATGAGTATCCCATGCATTCTTGGGTTCAATGTATTAAGCGGATTTACACCGCTTGGCGCTGGAACTAATGTGCTTGATCTGGAAGATTTTCTTGTAAGCAGTCTTATTCTTCCTATAGGAAGCCTTGTTATACTTCTATTCTGTACGACTAAGCTTGGCTGGGGATATGATAATTATATGAATGAAGTTAATACAGGAAAGGGTATCGGCATGCCTAAGATTTTTAAGTTTTATCTTAAATATATCCTGCCTCTGATTATTTTATTCATTATTATTGATGGTTTGATTTAATAAACAAAAACTGTGTCGAATTTTGTCGAATGCTGAGATATCTTGCGATAAAAAGTGCTTGCAGACTGCTGCTGTAAAAACTATACTAACTATTGTGAAGTTGAAAAATGTCGGATTATTTAATTTTCACATTATGAAAGGGCTTGAATGTATGGAGAGGACTAAAATAGCTATCGCAGATGATAATCAGAGTATTCTGGAGGCATTAAGGAGTGTAATTGATGAGGAAGATGACATGAGAATTGTTGGAACGGCTGATAATGGTGCAGATACCGTGAAAATGATTCATGAGAGCCAGCCGGATGTTGTTTTACTTGATCTTATAATGCCTGGGATAGATGGAATTACTGTTATGGAAAAAGTAAGGGCAGACAAAACGTTAGATTCAAAGCCAGACTTTATTGTAATAAGCGCTATAGGCAGAGACAGTGTAACTGAGGATGCATTTAATATGGGAGCAGCATATTACATAATGAAACCATTTGACAATGAGGTGCTGGTTAACAGAATACGATACATAAGAAATCAGCATGACAAAGTAAGTGTAAAAACAGTGCCAAGAGAACCGGTTTCTATTACAGACAGAAATCTTGAGACAGATATAACAAATATAATTCATGATATCGGGATTCCGGCACATATTAAAGGCTATCAGTATCTTAGGGATTCAATTACTTTATCAGTAAAGGATGCAGAAATTATAAACAGTGTTACAAAAGTACTTTATCCAACTATTGCAAGAAAATACGAAACTACACCCAGCAGGGTAGAGAGAGCTATAAGACATGCAATTGAAGTTGCATGGAATCGTGGTAATACAGATACACTGAATGATCTGTTTGGGTATACTATTAACTGTGGAAAAGGAAAGCCAACTAATTCAGAATTCATCGCATTGATTTCGGATAAAATCCGTCTGCAGTACAATATTAGATAATATTTAATATAAAAATGTTCACATATTTTTCATGTATATTTAATTGTAAAGCCTTGATAAATAGCAGCGTTTATATTATAATTACAAAATCGTAAACGATTTTTAACAATTTTGTAATAATTATTTTAGTTGAGGTTATATATGCGTAAGAGAATATTTAAAGGTTTTGCAGCCGTGTTATTATCATCTACATTAACTGTATCCACAGTATTTGCTGTATTTGCAGATGACGTTGATAAGTTAAAGCAGCAGAAGCAACAGACACAACAGGAATTGGATAATCTTCAGGATCAGTGGGCTTATCTGTTACAACAGATGGATGATCTGGAACTTAAGATGGCTAATAAATCTGATGAAATAGATGCAGCTAATGTAAAACTTGAAGAGGCAGAGAAGATTCAGTCAGCACAATATGAGGATATGAAGCTTCGTATCAAGTATATGTATGAAGATCAGTCTGTATCATTAGCTGAAGTTTTTCTTACTTCATCAGACATGAGTACAATGCTTAACAAAGCAGTGTATATGCAGGAAGTTTATAATTATGACAGAAACAAGCTTGATGAAATGGCTCAGACTGCTAGTGAAATTAAGGAACTCAAGGAAAAACTTGAAAGTGATAAGCAGGAACTTGATGAAGCACAGACACAGCTTACTGAGAAACAGGCATTGCTTTATAGTACTATTCAGGAAACACAGGCTAAGGCTGATGATGTAAACAGCCAGCTTGAATCAGCTGTTAAGAAAGCGGCAGAAGTTGCGGCTAAGAAAGAACAGGAACGTCAGGCAGCAGCGGCGAAACAGAACCAGCAGATTAATACAACAGTTACACCGGCAAAGGGTGATTCATCTGTAGCAAGTGGTGTTGTTTCACTTGCATATTCACTTCTTGGAGTTCCATATGTAAGCGGTGGAAGTTCACCATCAGGTTTTGACTGCTCAGGATTTACTTCTTATCTGTTCAGACAGTATGGAATTAGTATTTCAAGATCATCAAGTGCCCAGGCATATGGTGGTACAGCGGTTAACGGACTTGCCAATGCACAGCCTGGCGATGTTATATGTTATCCGGGACATGTTGGATTATATGTAGGTGGGGGACAGATGATTCATGCTAATGTTCCAGGCGGTTCAGTAAGGCTTGTTGGTGTTAATTCAATAGGTATGAGTGTAATTGCTATAAGACGTTACTGGTAATATTATAATATATGTGATATAATGAGTGCAGTTTTACAAGGACTGCACTTATTTTTTTATAAATGCATGAAGAGTATGGGATTATAATTAAGAAGAAATGAGGACTAATGTATGAAAAATGTATTGTTGATTGCATCAGAGGCTGTACCATTTATTAAGACCGGCGGACTTGCTGACGTTGCAGGTTCACTTCCTAAGTATTTTGACAAGACTAAGTTTGATGTAAGGGTAATGATACCTAAGTATACATGTATACCTTGGGAGTATCGTGAAAAGATGGTTTATAAGACACATTTTTACATAGATCTTGCATGGAGAACACAGTATGTAGGTGTTTTTGAATTAGAGTGGAATGGTGTGACATTTTACTTTATTGATAATGAATTCTATTTTGGTGGTAATAAGCCATACAGCTGGATTCATGAGGATATTGAGAAGTTTGCATTCTTTAGCAAGGCTGCACTTTCAGCTCTTCCTGTGCTTGGCTTCAGACCAGACATAATTCATTGTAATGACTGGCAGACAGGTCTTATTCCTGTATATCTTAAGGAAAGATTCTCTCAGGGAGAGTTTTATCAGGGTATCAAGTCTATTATGACTATACATAATCTTAAGTTCCAGGGCATATGGGATCTTAAGAAAGTTAAGGATATTACAGGACTTCCAGATGAATATTTTACATCAGATAAGCTTGAAGCCTATGATGATGCTAATTACTTAAAAGGTGGTATTGTATATGCTGACAGGGTTACAACTGTAAGTGAAACTTATGCAGAAGAGATAAAGACACCGTTTTATGGTGAGAATCTTGATGGCCTTATGAGAGCAAGATCTAATGTTTTATCTGGTATTGTTAATGGTATTGATTATGATGAATATAACCCAGAGACAGATAAGAGAATTTACAACAACTATAATCAGGTAACCTTTAGAAAAGAAAAGTGGAAGAACAAGGTTGCACTTCAGAAGGAACTTGGACTCACAGAAGATAAGGGTAAGTTTATGATTGGGCTTGTATCGAGACTTACAGATCAGAAGGGACTTGATCTTGTAGCATATGTTATGGATCAGCTTTGTGCAGAAGATGTACAGTTTGTTGTTCTTGGTACCGGTGAAGAGAGATATGAGAATATGTTCAGACATTATGACTGGAAATATAATGACAGAGTATCAGCTAATATATATTATTCAGAAGATATGTCACATAAGGTATATGCAGCCTGTGATGCATTTCTTATGCCGTCATTATTCGAACCTTGCGGTCTTTCTCAGCTAATGAGCCTTAGATATGGAACAGTTCCTATAGTAAGAGAAACAGGTGGCCTTAAGGATACTGTAGAGCCATATAACGAATATGAAGGTAAGGGAACAGGATTTTCTTTTGCTAATTATAATGCACATGAGATGCTTGGTATTGTTAATTATGCTAAGGATGTATATTACAATCATAAGAGAGAGTGGAATAAGATTGTTGACAGGGGAATGAAGACAGACTTCTCATGGAACAGTTCAGCTAGAAAGTATGAAGAACTTTATAATTCACTTTAATTAAGTGACAGTTTTGTATTTAACGGTGATTTTCTATAAAAGAAAAAGGAAGCTGCGATAAAAGCAACTTCCTTTTTTAATGCAGGTGGCGGGACTTGAACCCGCACGATGTTACCACCGGCAGATTTTGAGTCTGCTGCGTCTGCCATTCCGCCACACCTGCGCGACTTTGATAGTTTATCATAATAAATCTTAAAAATCAAGTAAAGAATACTTGCGTACATAATAAATTTCGAATATTATTTTATTATTGTATTATAATCCTTTTATGGAGGCGTTTATGGATAACTGTAAGGAAATCCAGAGCAGGATAGAAAGCTTTGAACATGGCAATCTGTCACTTAAAGATGAAGAAGCATTTACCAATCATATTCTTAACTGTGCAGACTGTCGTGAAGAGATAGAGATATATTATATAATTTTATATGGATTAGAAGATGATAGTGAGAAAAGAACAGAGAACAGCAGATATAGTGCATATTTAGATGCATTTGATTTTACAGGGCTGGTTGAGCAGAAGCTTAAGGACAGTGAGGCTAAATGTTTGTTTTTAAGACAATGGACTCATTTTACCAGGGTAAGATATATTTTTGTTTCTACAGTTATGGTTCTTACAGCATTGCTTCTTATCATTATTAAATTCTTTTAAAGATGGGAGATTGTTATGGGTGAAAAACTTATATTAATAGATGGACACAGCATATTAAATAGGGCATTTTACGGAGTTCCTGACCTTACTAATGCAGAAGGCATACATACCAATGCTTTGTATGGCTTTCTTAATATTTTATTTAAATTTCTTGATGAAGAAAAGCCTGACTATATTACGGTTGCATTTGATTTATCTGCACCGACATTCAGACATAAGGCATTTGATGGATATAAAGGAACAAGAAAGCCTATGCAGCCAGAACTAAAGCAGCAGGTTCCTCTTATGAAGGAGCTGCTTAAAGCAATGAATATTACAGTTGTCGAGCAGGAGGGATACGAAGCTGATGATATTCTAGGTACAATTGCGAAGGAAAGTGCTGCTAAAGGAATAGATGTATCAATTGTTTCAGGTGACAGAGATTTGCTTCAGCTGGCAGATGAGCATATTAAGATAAGAATACCAAAGACAAAGAAAGGTGTAACAGAGGTTGAAGATTATTATCCATCAGATGTATTTAATCTGTATGGAGTTACTCCTCATGAATTTATAGATGTTAAAGCCCTTATGGGCGATACATCTGATAATATACCGGGAGCACCGGGGGTAGGACCTAAGACAGCGTCTGCCATTATTCAGAAATATCATAGTCTTGATAATGTTTTTGAACATCTTTGTGAGTTGAAGCCGCCTAAAGCAAAAACATCAATAACTGAGAATATCGAGCAGATTAAGATGAGCAGATTCTTGTCAGAGATTAAAATCGATGTTCCGATTGATTATAAAGTTGAAGATTCTAAAGCAGGTGATTTCTTTAATGAGAATTCATATGAACTTTTTAAGAAGTATAATTTTAAAAATATGCTAAAGAAGTTTGAGAATACAGATATAATTGCTAAAGATCCTGAATGTTATGAATATTTCAAGAAGATATCTGATTTTGCTGAGGTTGAAAATGTATTTAACAAAGCAATGGATATAGCAGATGGAATTGAAAAAATCGGACTTTCTATTGTAAGAGAAAGTGAACTGACTGCAGTTGGAATAACACTATCAGATACAGAAATATATTATATTCCGGTATCGGGCTTTGTTACAGAGAGTTATCTTGCAGACCGTCTGTCAGATGTTGTAAGCGTGGCTTCTAACAGAAATATAGCATCTGCCAATATTAAAGATTATCTTGATATATTTGAAAAAGACAAGATAAATGGCTATCCGCTTGTTTCAGAAAAAGCATTTATTGATACTGCAATTGCGGCATATCTGCTTCATCCAAGTAACGAAAGTTATGATTATGAAAGTCTTGGAAGAGAGTTTTTATCATTAACATATCCTTCAAAAACAGAACTTCTGGGTAAATTGTCAATTAATAAGGCAGTAAATGAAGCGGAAGACAATCTTATTAAGTATGCATGTCTTTCATCATATGCTTATTACAAATGTGCTGATAAAATTACAGAACAGTTAAAGAGTGAGAATATGTATGAACTTTTTGAAACTATAGAAATGCCTCTTATATTTGTTCTTTTTGAAATGCAGCAGCAGGGCATAAGTGTTGATAAACAGGCACTTGTTGATTATTCAAAGGTACTTGGTACTAAGATTTTGGTTCTTGAGAAAGAGATATATGAAGCAGCAGGCGAAGAGTTCAATATCAATTCACCAAAGCAGCTTGGTGTAATACTTTTTGAAAAGCTTGGAATGCCTAACGGAAAGAAGACAAAGAGTGGCTATTCAACAGCCGCAGATGTACTTGAAAAGCTTGCACCTGATTATCCGGTTGTAAGTAAGATTCTTGAATACAGACAGTTATCAAAGCTTAAATCAACTTATGCTGACGGTCTTACACAGTATATATCAGAAGATGGAAGAATTCATGGTACATTTAACCAGACAATAACTGCTACTGGAAGAATAAGCAGTACAGATCCTAATCTTCAGAATATTCCTATAAGAATGGAGATGGGTAAGGCTATAAGAAAGGTATTTGTTCCAAAGAATGGCTTTGTATTTTTGGATGCTGACTACTCTCAGATAGAGTTAAGAATTCTTGCTCATATGTCAGGGGATGAGAAGCTCATTGAGGCGTATAATTCATCAGCAGATATCCACAGAGCAACGGCGGCACAGGTCTTTGGCGTACCGCTCGATGAGGTTACTGATGAACAGAGAAGAAATGCCAAGGCAGTTAATTTCGGCATTATCTATGGAATGAGTTCATTTGGATTAAGTCAGGATCTTAGTATTTCAAGAAAAGAAGCTAAAGAATATATTGAAAGATATTTTGCAAGCTATCCGACTATCAAGACATTTATTGACGGACTCGTAAGTGATGCCAAAGAAAAAGGATATTCACTTACAATGTACAATAGAAGAAGAGAAATTCCAGAGATTAAATCTTCTAATTTCATGCAGCGTTCTTTTGGAGAGAGAGTTGCCATGAATGCACCGATTCAGGGAACTGCAGCTGATATTATAAAGCTGGCAATGATTAATGTATATAATGCACTTAAGGAGCATAATCTCAGGTCAAGACTTATATTGCAGGTTCATGATGAGCTTCTTGTTGAGACGGCAGAGGATGAGGTTGAAACTGTAAAGCAGATTATGCTTGATGGAATGAAGAATGCAGTAAGCCTTAAAGTTCCTCTTGAGGTAGATTTAAAGGAAGGAAAAGACTGGCTGGAGGCACACTAATGAAAGTTATTGGAATCACAGGTGGTGTAGGAGCAGGAAAATCTTCTGTTCTTGCACTCCTTAAAGAAATGTGTTCCTGCGACATTATACAGGCAGACCTTGTTGCAAGAAATATATACCACTCAGGTAATATTGGATTTAAAAAGGTCGTTGATATATTCGGGGAGCAGATTGTAGGAGAAGATGGAGAGATAAACAGACCTCTTCTCGCAGATATTATATTTAAGAACCCTAATAAGAGAATCGTTCTTAACAGCATAATTCATCCTCTTGTAAAACAAGAGATTATTAATCAGATTAATAATCATAAGATAGCAGGTGATGTTGATTACTGTTTTGTTGAGGCAGCACTGCTTATTGAAGATCACTATGATATATTCATGGATGAGATATGGTATATATATGTTTCGGAAGATGAGAGAAGAAAAAGACTTGCTGCTTCAAGAGGCTATTCTGATGAAAAGATATCAGACATATTTAAAAGTCAGCTATCTGATGCTGAGTTCAGAAAGCATGCAGATAAAGTGATTAATAATGGCGCAGATATTGAAAAAACACGCGCCCAGCTTGAGATTATACTTGGAATATGATACATTATACATAATTTGTTTATTCTAGAGGTAGGGTATGGATAATACACAGTCAAGAAATGAGACCCTTGTTTTTGGTCTTGATATAGGAACAAGAAGTATTGTCGGTGTTGTGGGATACATGGAAAGGAACCGTTTTAAAGTTATTGCAATGGCTGAGCAGAAGCATGAAACCAGAGCAATGCTTGATGGTCAGATTCATGATATCTATAAAGTTGGCGATACAATCAGAAAAGTTAAGAATTCTCTTGAGAATCAGCTAGAAAGGGAACTTTCAGATGTATGCATTGCTGCTGCCGGACGAGTTCTTAAAACTGTTAATTCGTCTGCTGAGTATGAATTTGAAGAAGAAACACGGGTTACACAGGAACATATCTATTCACTTAATCTTCTGGCAGTTGAGAATGCACATAATAAGATTAACGAAAAAGAAGATAAAGCAAGATTTTATTGTGTCGGAAACACCCCTATAAGATATCAGCTTAACGGCTATGATATTAATAATCTTGAGGGGCATAAGGCTTCTAAGATTTCAGTTGAACTTATTGCTACATTTTTGCCGGAAGAGGTAGTTGATGGACTTTATGAAGCTGTTGAATATGCCGGACTTAATGTTGCAAGTCTTACATTAGAGCCTATAGCAGCCATGAATATAGCAATTCCTGAGCAGTACAGGCTTCTTAACATAGGGCTTGTTGATGTAGGTGCAGGAACATCAGATATCTGTCTTACAAAGGATGGCTGTATAATTGCTTATGGCATGATACCTTGCGCAGGTGATGAGATAACAGAGTGTATCGCAAAAACTTACCTTGTTGATTTTAATACTGCTGAAAAGATTAAAATGTCTGCAAGTACTAAGAAAAAAGGACTTGTAACATTTAAAGATATCATGGGTATTACGCAGAAGGTAGATGCACTTGAAATAAGAAATGCAGCAGCTGATGTTGTGAATGCGATGGCAAAGGATGTTGCGGAAAAGATTATTGAGCTTAATGGCGGTAAGCCTGTAAATGCTGTGTTTGTTGTCGGCGGTGGTGGCAAGATACCAGGTTATACAGAAAGAGTTGCCGATTGTCTTGGAATACCGCACCAGAGAGTTGCGGTAAGAGGTGAAGAGGTTCTAACTGCAGTTGATTTTCAGGTTGACAATTTCAAGAAGGATTCATTATATGTAACGCCTGTCGGTATATGCACTAATTATTATACGCAAAAGAACAATTTTGTATTTGTTACTGTTAATAAAGAACGAATAAAGCTCTATGATACAAGTAATCTTACAGTTGTAGATGCTGTCATGCAGATTGGCTTCCCTAATGAAAAGCTTTTCCCAAGAAGAGGGGCAGAGATTAACTTTACTGTTAATGGAAAGTCAAGACTTGTAAGGGGAAGTGCCGGGGAAGGTGCAGTTGTTACGCTTAATGGAAGACCGGCTAATCTTCATACTCCGATTGAACAGAATGATATAATAGTTGTAACGGAATCTACAGTAGGAGAACCGGCAAGCATAACAATAGGACAGCTTGAAGAGTTTAATTCCCAGATAACATTTATAGTAAATGATAAAACTATAGTCTGCCCAAGATTTGCATATGTTAATGGAGAATTAAAGTCAGAGTTCTATGATATTAATGACGGCGACAAAATCCGTATGGAGAACTTCTATACAGTTGCACAGCTTTTTGAGTTTCTTGACTTGGATTATAAGACACTCAATGTAACTGTTAATAATGAACCAGCAGATAAGAATACTAAAGTATATGAGAACTTTACGGTAAGAACTTCTTCATTAGAGGAATATAATGAGAATATTATGGCATCAGAAAAGCTGCAGGAATCAGAAGAAACTGATGATAAGGTAGCAGAAGAACCAGTTATACAACCGCAGGATATAACTATTACGGTTAATGGTCAGAGCGTTGTTTTATCAGGCAAGCCTGATTATATAGTTGTAGACCTGTTCCAGTTCTATCCATTTGATCTTACAATGGTAAGGGGGAATCTTGTATTCTTACATAACGGAAATGATGCTGATTATTCATCGCCACTTAATGATGGTGATGTTATAGAGCTTCGCTGGGAGGATAAATAATTATGAGAATGATGCCGATTGCCAGCGGAAGCAGTGGAAACTGCATCTACCTTGGTACGGAGGACACACATGTTCTTTTTGATGCCGGAATAAGCAGGAAAAGAATTGAAGAAGGACTTAATACGGCGGGTTTAAGTCTTAAAGATATTGATGCAATATTTATAACACATGAACATATTGACCATACAAAAGGGCTTGGTGTTATATCGAGAAAAGATGGGATTCCAATCTATTCAACGTCTGGTACAATAGAGGGGATAGAACAGATTTCATCACTTGGGAATATTCCGGATGGCATATTTAATAAGATAAATGCGGATGAAGATATTTCAATTGGAGATGTAACAGTCCACCCATTCCGTATATCACATGATGCTAACGAACCGGTTGCGTATACATTTACTCAAAAATGTGCAGATGGTATAAAAAAAGCATCGGTTGTAACTGATTTAGGGTATTTTGATGATTATGTGGTTGATAATCTGACAGAATCTGATATTATGCTTGTTGAGGCTAATCATGATATCAATATGTTACAGGTTGGTCCTTATCCTTTTTATCTTAAGAAAAGAATATTAGGTAATAAAGGACATCTCTCTAATGAGACATCTGGACAGCTTGTCAATTCCCTGCTTCATGATAAGCTTAAGAAAATATATCTTGGTCATTTAAGCAAAGAGAATAACTATGATAAACTTGCTTATGAGACTGTGAAGTTAGAAATTGATATGTCAGATAACTCATTCAAATCTTCGGATTTTGATATAGAGGTTGCAAAGCGTGATGTTTTATCAGGTATTTGCGAAATATAACAGGCGCTTACAAGGTGCAGAAAGAGGAAAGCTATGAAAAAATGTGTAATTACTGTTGTAGGAAAAGATACTGTTGGTATTATTGCCAGAGTATGTACTTATCTTGCTGATACAAAGGTTAATATCCTTGATATCTCACAGACTATTGTTTCAGGATATTTTAATATGATGATGATTGTTGATATGTCTGGTTCTACAAAGAATTTTGACAATGTTAATGAAGATCTTAATAAGCTTGGCGAAGATATTGGTGTTGTAATTAAATGCCAGCGTGAAGAAATATTTGACATGATGCACCGTATCTAAGAAAGTGAGGAGACTTAAATACTATGATTAATATTATGGAAGTTACAGAGACTAACAAAATGGTCGAGAAAGAGAACCTTGATGTAAGGACTATTACTATGGGTATTAATCTTCTTGACTGTGCTGGTCCTGATTTAGCTGAGGTAAATGAGAAAATATATAACAAAATTACAACTCTTGCTAAGGATTTAGTTTCAACCGGAGAAGAGATTGCAAAGGAATTCGGTGTTCCTATTGTTAATAAGAGAATATCAATTACACCTATTTCTCTTGTTGGTTCTTCTGCATGTAAGACACCTGAGGATTATGTTACTATTGCGAAAACTCTTGATAAAGCGGCTCATACTGTTGGTGTTAATTTTATTGGTGGTTATTCAGCAGTTGTATCAAAAGGTATGACTAAGAGTGATGAACTTTTAATAAGATCAATTCCACAGGCACTTGCACAGACAGAGCTTATATGCAGTTCTGTTAATGTCGGTTCAACAAAGACTGGTATTAACATGGATGCAGTAAGACTTATGGGCGAGATAGTTAAAGAGACAGCAGAACTTACTAAGGATAAAGATTCTTTAGGATGTGCCAAGCTTGTTGTGTTATGTAATGCCCCTGATGATAATCCTTTCATGGCTGGTGCATTCCACGGTGTGACAGAAGATGATGCAATTATAAATGTTGGTGTCAGTGGTCCTGGTGTTGTTAAATACGCACTTGAGAGTGTAAGAGGAAAGAGCTTTGAGGTCCTTTGCGAAACTATCAAGAAGACAGCATTTAAGATTACAAGAGTTGGACAGCTTGTTGCACAGGAGGCTTCTAAGAGACTCGGTGTACCTTTTGGCATTATTGACCTTTCACTTGCACCAACTCCTGCTGTTGGAGATTCAGTAGCAGAGATTCTTGAAGAAATCGGACTTGAGAGAGCAGGAGCACCTGGTACTACAGCTGCACTTGCAATGCTTAATGATCAGGTTAAGAAGGGCGGTGTTATGGCATCTTCTTATGTAGGCGGACTTAGCGGAGCATTCATCCCTGTATCAGAGGATCAGGGAATGATTGACGCGGTTAATGAAGGTTCACTTACAATTGAAAAGCTTGAAGCCATGACATGTGTATGCTCAGTTGGTCTTGATATGATAGCTATTCCAGGTGACACACCAGCAACAACAATTTCAGGAATTATTGCAGATGAAGCAGCTATCGGTATGGTAAATCAGAAGACAACAGCAGTAAGAGTTATTCCTGTTGTAGGAAAGGGTATTGGAGAGACAGTGGAATTTGGCGGACTCTTAGGTTATGCGCCTATTATGCCTGTTAATAAATTTGACTGTTCTGCATTCGTGAACAGAGTGGGAAGAATTCCTGCACCAATCCACAGCTTTAAGAACTAATTAAGAATTAATATAAAAAATGCACCGGTTGAATCAGATTAATGGTTCAGCCGGTGTATTTTTATATACGTATTATATTCTGTTGCAGTTCATTCTTCATTACATATCCATACTTTTCATATACAGCCTGTGCATATATGTCAGAACATGCAAGGTCAAATATAAGTTCTTTTTTATAATCAGCAGCCTTGGTAATGAAAGGCACATCAAGTTCTTTCTTGATGCTTCCAAGATACTGCTGTCCGGTTTTATTAAAACCTAATAATCTTATATATGGTATATTATTGTATGAATCGGACATGGATTTTCTTATTTCAAGAATTATATGCATAATGCAGCGGCATATTCTTGAATATACTATATTCTTTGATTTGACTTTCATTGCAAATTCTGTGATAGTGTCACTTCCTGTAAATGTACCTGCAAATCTGTTTGCGATGTCCGGACTGATATCTTCATATTCAGCAAGTCTGTCAGCAAAGTCAGTATTATTAATGTTACATATCTGCTTAATAAATAACATTTTATGATTAAATATATTACTGAAATCATCAAGAAATAAAGGACAGCTCTTAGAATTGCTTATTTCTCCATACATACCGGCAGTAAGGTATGTTTTTAATCTGTCATGTTCATCTGACATAAGCATTTTTCTTATTCCAAATGCACTTGCATACTCAGCGGTATCTGTGTCGTCATTGTAGCCAGCACCTTCACGAAGCACCGGATAATATGTCATGTTAAGGTTGTTGTAAAGAATTGCTTTTATATATTCAATTGCAAGAATGTTATTAGAACCTGTAATTATGTCTTTGCATTCAGGCAGATATTCCAGAAGAGCAGTCTGTCTTGCCGCAGGGTATGAGAGCCCCTCTGCAAGAGCTTTGTTAAGAATTGCCTTATATTCAGGCGATTCTGATATTATAGTACGGCTTATCTTTGCCAGACAATCTGCATTATCAGTTTCAGCACCAAAACAGATTGAAGCGGCTTTCATTGTATTAAGTGTAAGAACTGCACCTTTAGCAAAATTCTCTGCACTTGATAATGCGTAGTATACAGGTAGTTCAACAACGATATCAGCACCAGCTTTTAATGCAGCACTTGTTCTTGCATACTTATCAATTACTGCCGGTTCACCACGCTGCACAAAATTGCCGCTCATAACAACGATAATACAGTCAGCCTGCGAAATCTGTCTTGCTTTATTCATCTGATATACATGTCCTGTGTGTAATGGGTTATATTCTGCAACAATTCCGCATGCTTTCATGTAGTGTCTCCTTTATGTTTTTATTATATTTTACTGAAATCGTACATTTATGTCAAAATTATTGCTGAATTTAGTCAATGTATCGTTTTTAAAACATTTTTAAGTGCCAGACGACCTTGTTTTCGACTAAAAATTGGTATATAATTTTTGTCAGAGTTCAGTATGTTTACTGAAAATTTACTTTTTTATAAGGAGGAGTCATTAATCATGGCATTTATTGACACAATTAAAGAAAGAGCAAAGGCAGACAAGAAGACTATCGTATTACCAGAGTCTATGGATAAGAGAACTTATGAAGCTGCTGAGAAGATTTTAAAGGAAGGCATTGCTAATTTAGTTATCATTGGTACTCCTGAAGAGATCGAGAAGTATGGTAAGGGCTATGACATTTCTGGCGCCACAATCGTAGATCCATTTAACGATCCTAATAAGCAGAAGTATATTGATAAATTCGTTGAGTTAAGAAGCAAGAAGGGTGTTACACCTGAGATGGCTAAAGAACAGATGGAGAAGGATTACATGTACTATGCATGCCTTATGTGTAAATGTGGAGATGCTGATGGAGCAGTATCTGGTGCATGCCACTCAACAGGTAACACAATCCGTCCAGCTCTTCAGTTATTAAAGACTAAGCCAGGTATCAGCTCAGTTTCAGGTTTCTTCCTTATGGAAGTTCCAGACTGCGAATTCGGTGAGAACGGTCTTTTTGTATTCGCTGACTGTGCTGTAAGCCCAGATTATGATTCAGAGAAGCTTGCTGAGGTTGCTAAGCTTTCTTCAGATTCATTCAAGAGCTTTGTAGGAAAGGACGCTAAGGTTGCTATGCTTAGCTTCTCTTCATACGGAAGTGCTAAGCATGACAGAGTAACTATGGTTGCTGATGCTGTTAAGATTGCAAAAGAGAAGTACCCAGATATCACTGTTGATGGTGAGCTTCAGTTAGATGCTGCTTTAGTTCCAGAAGTTGCTGCACTTAAGGCACCTGAGAGCCCGGTAGCTGGTAAGGCTAATACACTTGTATTCCCTAACCTTGAAGCTGGTAACATCGGTTATAAGCTTGTTCAGAGACTTGCTAAGGCTGGAGCTTATGGTCCTGTTCTTCAGGGACTTTCTATGCCAGTTAACGATCTTTCAAGAGGATGCTTCGCTGACGATATCGTTGGTGTAGTAGCTATGACAGCAGTTCAGGCTCAGAATGCATAATTAACATTTTTAAGGAGAATTTTTGTAATGAATATTTTAGTATTAAACTGTGGAAGCTCATCTCTTAAGTATCAGCTTATTAACATGGATGATGAGAGCGTAATCGCAAAAGGTCTTGTAGAGAGAATCGGTATAGAAGGTTCTGTTCTTACACACAAGCCAACAGGAAAGGATAAGTATGTTGTTGAAACACCTATGAAGGATCACAACATTGCAGTTAAGCTTGTTCTTGATGCTCTTCAGGATGCTGAGCACGGCGTAATCAAGTCTACAGATGAGATTGCAGCAGTAGGACACAGAGTACTTCACGCAGGTGAGAAGTATATCGAGTCTTGTCTTGTAACAGAAGATGTTAAGAAGGTTGTAAGAGAGTGCTTCGACCTTGGTCCTTTACATAACCCAGCTAACCTTATCGGTATTGAAGCCGTTGAGGCAGCTATGCCAGGCAAGCCAAATGTAGCTGTATGGGATACAGCATTTGGTGGAACAATGGAGCCAAAGGCTTATCTCTATGCTATTCCTCGTGAATACTATGAGAAGTACGGCGTAAGAAGATATGGTTTCCACGGAACAAGCCACAGCTTTGTTTCTAAAGAGACAATCAAGTTTGCTAACCTTGATCCTAAGACAGCTAAGGTTATCGTATGCCACCTTGGTAACGGTGCTTCAATCTCAGCTTCTATTGGTGGTAAGTGTGTAGATACTTCTATGGGTCTTACTCCACTTGAAGGACTTATTATGGGAACACGTTCGGGTGACCTTGATCCGGCTATCTTAGAGTTCTTATGCAACCATGAGAACCTTACAATAAGCGAGATGCTCAATATCCTTAACAAGAAGTCTGGTGTACTTGGTATGTCAGGCGGAATCTCAAGTGATTTCAGAGATCTTAATGCTGCAGCTAACGACGGTAACGAAATTGCTAAGGTTACACTTGAAGCTTATGCTTACAGAGTAGCTAAGTATATTGGTGCTTACACAGCAGCTATGAACGGTGTTGATGCCATTACATTTACAGCTGGTGTTGGTGAGAATGCTGCATGGCTTCGTCCAATGGTAGCTAAATATCTTGGATACCTTGGTGTTGAACTTGATGAAGCTGCAAGCGAGAAGGCTTGTGGAGTAGAAGGAATTATCTCTACACCAGAATCTAAGGTTAAGCTTTGCGTAATTCCTACTAATGAAGAGCTTGCAATCGCAAGAGAAACATTAGCATTAGTAAAATAATTGACATATTCGCGAAAAATATTGAATTTAAGTGAATTTGTTGTTGACAAAGACAGGGAGCATGCGTATAATTGACAAGGTGTGGATTAGCGCATGCTTTTCCTGTGCATAATAGTATGAATTGGAGACAATTATGCTAATTGATTTAAGAGAGCTTTTATCCGGTTCACAGGATGAAAGAATAGAAAAGGTTTCAATTGAATCAGAAAGCTTTGACACTGGAATCGCTAAGTATAGTATACTTGAGAAGCCAGAGTTTGAATTAAGCATTACCAGAATTGGTAAGAATAAGCTTGAGATTAAAGCTGAGAGCTTTGTTGTTCTTGATATTCCATGTGACAGATGTTTAGAGTCTGTTCCTACGAAAGTAGAGTACAGTGTTGATGAAATCGTTGATTTCTCAGACAATGCTGCCGGGGAAGAAGCAAAGGAAGAAAAAGACTATATTGGTGGATACGAACTCGACGTGGACAGATTAGTTTTCGGCGAAATACTGATATCCATGCCGGGTAAGACATTATGTACCCCTGATTGCAAGGGGCTATGTTCTATATGCGGACACAACCTGAATGTCTCAGAGTGTGGCTGTGACCGAGAGTCCCTGGATCCAAGAATGTCTGTTTTCAAAGATATTTTAAAGAATTTTAAGGAGGTGTAACATATGTCAATTTGTCCAAAGAATAAATCTTCAAAGGCAAGAAGAGATAAGAGAAGAGCAAACTGGAAGATGGCTGCTCCAAATCTTGTAAAGTGCTCAAAGTGTGGCGCTTTAATGATGCCTCATAGAGTATGCAAGTCTTGTGGTTCTTATAACAAGAAAGAAATCATCTCTGTTGACTAATTACTAACATGAATTTTGATAGGCTGTCCCATCAGGGGCAGCTTGTTTTGTTTTATAAAGAAATGTGTTATACTATGTGGTATTTTGATAAAGGGAAGGCTTTTAATTATGAAAGTGAATAAAATACTTGCATTTATGTTTATATTAGAATTATGTATTATCCCATTACAGGGATGCGGTGCAAAAAGTATTACTGCAGATTCAACCGAAACTCAGGAGACTCAGGCACAGATAGATGATGCTTATGGCAAAGGTCTTAGTTTTACATACAATGATTATGCTGATAATGTGTTATCTTTAAGTTATAATCTTAAGCAGAATGCGGATGGAAGCTGGCAGCTGTCTGTCAGCGGACAGAATGCCCATGTAAATGGAACAAAAGTGATATCTGATAATAATGCCAATGGATTTTTCTATTATCTTTTGCATGAAACTAATATAGCCACTTATAAAGATTATAATAAAACAGATGATTCAATAACTTCTGATGTTGCGTGGTGGTTTAATCTTAATATATATTACGACAAGGATTCTATCGTTGCATATGGTTATATGATGCATCCGTCTGATTATGATGATATCAGAGTTCAGATTACTGAATATCTTAATGATTTATTTAAAAATGCTTAAGGTTGCGTTAATTTGATATTCGTAGTATATTTTACAATAGTATTTTAATGATTAATATGAAATGGAGTTTAATTTATGGTAAAAATCGCACTTGACGCTATGGGTGGAGATAATGCACCAGCAGAGATTGTCAAAGGAGCAGTACAGGCTATTGCTGCTGATAAGGACTGCTTTGTATATCTTGTAGGTAAGGAAGATAAGATTAAAGAATGTCTTAATGGACAGCAGTATGATTCATCAAGAATAGAGATTGTTAATGCAGATGATGTAATTGAAACAGGTGAACCTCCTGTTATGGCTATAAGAAGAAAGAAAGAGTCATCTCTTGTTAAAGCAATGTATATGGTTAAGAATAAAGAAGCTGATGCATTCGTATCTGCCGGAAGCTCAGGAGCAATCCTTGTTGGTGGTCAGACTATCGTTGGAAGACTTCGTGGAGTTGACAGACCACCAATGGCAGCACTTATCCCTACTAAGGATGGTGTTTCACTGCTTGTTGACAGTGGTGCTAATGTGGATGCAAGAGCAACTATGCTTGTACAGTGGGCTGTTATGGGTTCTATATACATGGAGAATGTTGTTGGAATTAAGAATCCAAGAGTTGCAATTGTCAATGTCGGACTTGAGGAAGAAAAGGGGAATTCACTTGTCAAAGAAACATATCCAATGCTTAAAGAGTGTCCTAACATTAACTTTATAGGAAGTATTGAAGCAAGAGAGATTCCTAACAGCTATGCAGACATCATTGTATGCGATGCATTTGTTGGAAACTGTATCTTAAAGCTTTACGAAGGTGAAGCCAAGATGATACTTGGCAAGATTAAGGGTGTTATGATGTCATCTTTAAAGACTAAGATTGGAGCACTTCTTATTAAGAAAGCATTAAAGACACAGCTCAAGTCAATGGATGCTTCAGAACATGGAGGAGCTCCTCTTATCGGTCTTAACGGTCTTGTTGTAAAGACTCATGGCAATGCCAAAGCTAAAGAGGTTAAGAATTCATTAATTCAGTGTGTAACATTTACAAAAATGAATATAAATGATAAAATTATTGAGGCGCTCGGTCAGATTCCAGAGCAGCATAATTAAAGATTGAAAGGATAGATATTATGGAATTCGAGAAGTTACAGAATATTATTGCAGATGTACTTAACATTGATAAATCAAAGATTACTCCAGAGACAACATTTGTTGATGATCTTGGAGCAGATTCATTAGATGTATTTCAGATTATCATGGGAATTGAAGATGAATTCGATATCCAGATTCCTGATGATGCAGCTGAATCAATTGTAACAGTTAATGATGCGGTTGTTCAGATTCAGAACGCAACTAATAAATAAACCATACAGATTGTGATGAAAACTAAGAGCATAAGGAGCAAATATTCTTGCATAATTTGTTCCTTATGCTCTTGTTTTCAAAAGTTCGCAGAAAGGTGTATTATGCATAATAAAAATTTATCTGTGTTTATGCAGACTATTGGTTATGATTTCAAAGATATAAGTCTGCTTGAAGTTGCTCTTACTCACAGTTCTTATGCCAATGAGCAGAAAAAAGTAAATTGCTGTGATAATGAAAGAATGGAATTTTTAGGTGATGCTGTTCTTGAGCTTTCATCAAGTGATTATATATATAAGAATCACTCTGAGATGGCTGAAGGAAAGATGACAAGACTTCGTGCCAGCATTGTATGTGAGCCTACACTTGCTTTATGTGCAAGAGCTATTAAGCTTGATACATTTATAAGACTCGGTAAAGGAGAAGAGCTCACCGGAGGAAGAAGCAGGGATTCTATCGTATCAGATGCCTGTGAAGCTGTTATAGGAGCCATCTATCTTGATGGTGGTTTTGCTAATGCAAAAGAATTTGTTAATAAGTTCATTCTTAATGACCTTGACAATAAGAAACTCTTTTTTGATAGCAAGACTATATTACAGGAAGTTATTCAGGGACTTGGAAAAGAAGTTGATTATGAATTCATCGGTGAAGAAGGTCCTGAACATAACAAACAATTCGTTGTAGCTGCTGTAGTTGACGGGCTTTTTAATATTAAAGGAACAGGCCACACTAAGAAATCAGCATCTCAGAATGCAGCATATGCTGCACTTATCGAGCTTAAGAATAAAGGCTACGATATCAACTCTGATAAGAAATAATAAGTGAGGGGTTATGTATTTAAAAAGTATAGAAGTACAGGGATTTAAGTCATTTGCTAATAAGATAGTATTTGATTTTCATAATGGTATTACAGGTATTGTAGGGCCTAATGGTTCAGGTAAAAGTAATGTCGCCGATGCTGTGCGCTGGGTTTTAGGCGAACAGAGTGCCAAGCAGCTTCGTGGTTCTAAGATGGAAGATGTTATATTTGCAGGAACTGAGAACAGAAAGCCGGTTGGTTTCGCATTTGTATCTATAACACTTGATAACAGCGACCATGCACTTCCGGTTGATTACGATGAAGTTACAGTATCAAGAAGAGTATACCGTTCAGGTGAGAGTGAATATCTTATCAATGGTAACTCATGCCGATTAAAAGATGTAACAGAAATGTTTTATGATACCGGTATTGGTAAGGAAGGATATTCTATTATCGGACAGGGACAGATTGATAAGATTCTTTCTGGAAAGCCTGATGAAAGGCGAGAGCTTTTTGATGAAGCCGCTGGAATTGTTAAGTTCAAAAGAAGAAAAGCTACTGCAATCAAGAAACTTGAAAATGAGCGGGCTAATCTTGTCCGTGTTAATGATATTTTATCAGAGCTTGAAAAACAGGTCGGACCATTACAGGTCCAGTCTGAAAAGGCCAAGGAATATCTTGACTATAAAGCTGATTTAAAGAAATATGATGTTAATGCATTTCTTTTGGAATCAGACAGGATAAGCAAAGATCTTGAAGAACTGACAGGAAAGATTGGCATTGCTGATAACGACCTTGCTAATTCAAGAGCTGAGTATGAGAGTACCAAGGCTGAATATGAAGAGGCAGAGGAACAGTTATCTAAGGTTAATTCTGACATTGAGAATGTTAATTCACTTTTATCAAACACTGAGCTTGAAAGTCAGAGACTTAACGGTGAGATTAATGTTATCACAGAGCAGATTAACAGATTCACTGATAATGAAAAACATTACAGTGACAGAATTGCAGCTATTGATAAAGATAAAGCTGCAAAGCAGACCAATGTAGCTGATTTTAAGAAACAGCTCAATGAGCTTTCAACATCTGTAGAAGAGTTCGAGAATAATCTTAAAGCTAAACAGGATACTGCTGATGTTATAAAGCAGGATATTGACGGAGTGTCAGATCAGATTGAGAGCCGTCAGAACGATATATACGACAGACTTAATGCCAAGTCATCTATTAATGCTGAGAATCAGAAGTTTGCGACTATGTTGGAACAGCTTAATATAAGAAAGGCTGAGCTTAACAGTCATCTTATTAAAGATAAGAGTGATGAAGCTGAACAGAATATTAAGATTAATGATATCAGTGCAAGATTAGAAACTGCACAGAAAAATGCTTTGGATATAGCTGAAAGAATTGCAGCTAACAATAATGAAGTTACAGCTATTAAGAATGAGAATGCTGACCTTAATGCACAGCATGATAAGATTGTACAGAATTATCACAGAGAGAAGTCAAGACTGGAATCTCTCGTTAACATTACTGAAAGATATGACGGGTATGGCAACAGTATCCGTAAGATTATGGAATTAAAGGACAGCAATCCGGGAATTCTTGGTGTTATTGCGGATATTGTCAAGGTTGAGAGAAAGTATGAAACAGCCATTGAGACAGCCTTAGGCGGAACAATCCAGAACATTGTTACTGATAAAGAATCTACAGCCAAGGAACTGATTGCATATCTTAAGCAGAATAAGCTTGGACGAGCTACATTTTTACCTCTTAATGCAATATCAGGAAGAAATACTCTTGAGAAAGAGCCATGTATTAAAGAAAATGGTGTTATCGGAATTGCAAGCAACCTTGTAAGAGTTTCTTTCGAATATGAGAACTTAGCTAAGTATCTTCTTGGAAGAATTCTTGTTGTTGATAATATTGATAATGCGCTACTTATTGCCAAGAAATACAAATACAGCTTAAGGATTGTAACTCTTGAGGGTGAGCAGCTTAATCCGGGCGGTTCAATGACCGGTGGTGCATTTAAGAATTCAAGTAATCTTCTTGGTAGAAGAAGAGAGATTGAAGAACTTAAGAAATCTGTGTCAGAACTCAGTAAATCATCAACTGAGCTTAAAACTAAGATTGCAGATAACAGAGCTAAGATAGCGTCTATAAGAGAGCTTATTGACGCAGATAACAAAGCTAACAGAGAGGTGTCTTTAGCTGTTAACACAGAGCAGATGAATCTTAATCAGGCAAAGCAGAAGTTATCTGAAATCAGAATTATATATGATAAAGATAAGGCTGAAACTACTGAGATTGACAGACAGATTAAGGAGATTGATGAGAATAAGAATCAGGTAAGCGGAAGCTTAAGTGCGCTTGATATACAGAATGAAAGCTCAAGAAAAGAAATTGAGAATCTTAACAAACAGCTTGAAGCAAAGAAGGCTGAACTTGATAAGGCTAATGATGATATTGAGAATCTTAAGATAAGATTCAGTTCGGTAGAACAGAAGACAGCATTTATTCAGGAAAATATTATAAGAATCAATTCTGAAATTGCTGCTCTTGAATCAGAAGAAGCTGATATAAGACAGAGAAAAGAATCTTTATCATCAGAAGTTGAAGATAAGAATGCACAGATTGAAAAGTTAAGAAGTGATATTCATAAAGCTAAGAATCAGATAGAAGACTGCAATACTAAGATTACAGCTCTCCGCAAGGATAGAGATATTATTAATGCAAGCCATAAGACATTCTTTGATAAACGTGAAAAGATTAATGAACAGATTGTTCTTCTTGAAAAAGAAAGTATGCGTCTGCATAACCAGCAGGAAAAGTTAGAAGAAGAGAATGACTCTATAGTAGATTACATGTGGAATGAATATGAGCTTACATACAGCTATGCTGCTGAATTAAGAAGTGAAGAGCTTACTGATATATCTGATATTAAGAAGCAGATTAATATTCTCAAAGCTAATATTAAAAAGCTTGGTGTTGTTAATGTCAATGCTATTGAAGAATATAAGGAAGTAAGCGAACGATACAACTTCTTAAAGACACAGCATGATGATATGATTAAGGCTGAAGAGGCTCTTGTACTGGTTATTGATGAGCTTGATAATGGTATGAGAATTCAGTTTAAAGAGAAGTTTGAGGAAATTAAGGTTGAATTCGATAAGGTATTCAAGGAATTGTTCGGTGGTGGACGAGGCACAATAGAACTTGTTGAAGGTGAAGATATTCTTGAGGCAGGAATTGTTATTATTTCACAGCCGCCAGGAAAGAAGCTACAGAACATGATGCAGTTATCCGGTGGTGAAAAGGCACTTACTGCAATTGCACTTCTTTTTGCCATTCAGAACCTTAAACCTTCACCATTCTGTCTGCTTGATGAAATTGAGGCCGCACTTGATGACTCAAATGTAGGAAGATATGCTAATTATCTTCACAAGCTTACAAAGCATACACAGTTTATTGTTATCACTCACAGACGAGGAACAATGGCTGCAGCTGACAGACTGTATGGTATAACTATGCAGGAAAAGGGCGTATCTGCACTTGTTTCAGTAGATCTTATAGCTAATGACCTTGACAAGAAGAAGGAGTAAATATGGGATTTTTTAGTAAATTAAAAGAAGGTTTAACCAAGACCAGAGATAATATTGTTTCCGGAATTGATTCTGTTTTCTCAGGATTTTCGTCAATTGATGACGATTTCTATGATGAGCTTGAAGAAACCCTTATTATGGGTGATATAGGTGTTGTTGCAACTGAAGAGATTCTTGACGACCTTAAGAATAAGGTTAAAGAGAATAAGATTAAGAATCCTGCTGACTGCAAGCAGCTTCTTATTGACAGCATTAAGGAAAAGATGAATCTCGGCGAGAATGCATATGAATTTGAGAACCGCCAATCCATTGTTATGCTTATCGGCGTTAATGGTGTAGGAAAAACTACATCTGTAGGCAAGCTTGCCGGTCTTCTTAAAGCACAGAACAAGAAGGTTATTATGGCTGCAGCCGATACTTTCAGAGCTGCGGCTATAGAGCAGCTTACAGAATGGTCTAACAGAACTGGTGCTGATATTATTGCACAGAGTGAGGGTTCTGATCCAGCTGCCGTTATATATGATTCAATCGCTGCATGTAAAGCAAGAAAGGCAGATGTTCTTTTATGTGATACAGCTGGACGTCTTCAGAATAAGAAGAATCTTATGGAAGAGCTTCGTAAGATTGACAGAGTTATAGAAAGAGAGTATTCTGATGCATACAGGGAAAATCTTATCGTTCTTGACGCAACAACTGGTCAGAACGCCCTTTCTCAGCTTAGAGAGTTTAATGATGTAACTAATATCACAGGTATTATTCTTACTAAGATGGATGGAACTGCCAAAGGGGGAATTGCCGTTGCTATACAGGCAGAATTTGGTATTCCTGTTAAATATATTGGAGTTGGTGAGAAAGTCGAAGATTTACAGAAGTTTGATTCAGACACATTTGTTAATGCATTATTCGATGTAGATAACGGCTCTGATGAAGATTGATAAGTTAATAAATTAAGATGGGAGATTAAGTGTAATGGAAGAATTAACATTGAAAAGTTTCGAGGAAGCTGCCGAGAAGGTTAAGGAAGCAACACTTCCTACTAATCTGGTATATAGTGAGTATTTCAGCAGCCAGACTGGTAACAGAGTATACCTTAAGCCAGAGAATATGCAGTACACAGGTGCTTATAAGGTAAGAGGTGCATATTACAAGATTAGTACGATGTCAGAGGAAGCAAGACAGAAGGGACTTATTACAGCTTCTGCCGGAAATCATGCACAGGGTGTTGCATTTGCAGCTAAGAAATATGGGGTTAAGGCAACAGTAGTTATGCCTACAACAACACCACTTATCAAGGTAAACAGAACTAAGGGATATGGTGCAGAGGTTATTCTTTACGGTAATGTTTATGATGAAGCATGCGAATATGCAATGAAGCTTGCCAAGGAGAAAGGACTTACATTTGTTCACCCATTTGATGATTTAGATGTTGCAACAGGTCAGGGTTCTATCGCAATGGAGATTATTAAAGAGCTTCCAACTGTTGATTATATTCTTGTTCCTATTGGTGGTGGCGGACTTGCAACAGGTGTATCTACACTTGCAAAACTCCTTAATCCTAATATCAAGGTTATTGGTGTTGAGCCTGCCGGTGCTAACTGTCTTCAGGAATCTCTTAAGGCTGGAAAGGTTGTTACTCTTCCTACTGTAAGTACAATTGCAGACGGTACAGCTGTTAAGACTCCAGGAAGCAAGTTATTCCCATACCTTCAGAAGAATCTTGATGATATTATTACAGTTCCTGATGAAGATTTAATAGTTGCATTCCTTGATATGGTAGAGAATCATAAGATGATTGTTGAGAATTCAGGTCTTCTTACAGTTGCAGCATTAAAGCAGCTTGATGTTAAGGATAAGAAGATTGTTTCAATTCTTTCTGGTGGTAATATGGATGTTATTACAATGTCATCTGTTGTTCAGCAGGGACTTGTACAGAGAAGCAGAATCTTCACTGTTTCTGTACTTCTTCCAGATAAGCCAGGTGAACTTGTAAGAGTAGCTTCTATTATTGCAGAAGCTAACGGTAATGTAATCAAGCTTGAGCATAACCAGTTTGTAAGCATTAACAGAAAAGCAACTGTTGAGCTTAGAATTACTATTGAAGCTTTCGGACATGAACATAAGGATGAGATTGTTGACAAGCTTGAAGCAGCAGGTTTAAGACCTAGAATTGTTAAGGTAAACATTTAATCACTATCTGCAGAGGGAAATCTATGAAGAAATATTCTTTCAAAAGATATGCAGGAGTTACAATGGCATTATTTGGGGCAGCTGCGCTGTCCCTATTGCTTTTTTTTGCATTGTTCAGAATTGATGCTATCCACAAAGCATTTTCACATATATGCAAAACTCTTATGCCTTTTATAATTGGCGGGGTATTAGCATATGTAATATGTCCAATATGTAATTTCTTCGATAATATATATAATAAGGTATTTAAGTTTATTAAGAATGAGAAGAAAAAGAAAAGCCTGTCCAATAATCTTAGTGTGTTTACAGGGCTTCTTATAGCAATTCTGTTCATATATTTTATGATTATTGTTATTATTCCTAATCTTGTAAATAGTGTTGTACGTCTTATTCAGATTATTCCTGATAATGTCAATAAAGTTATTGATTTTGTACAGAAGTTTCTTAACGAAAATGAAACTCTTATGAAATATTCAGAGAATATTATTGATAAAACATATACATTTATTAACGACTGGCTCGGTAACGAGTTCCTTGGATATGCACAGGGAATTGCTTCCGGTGTTTCAACCGGTGTATTTAATATCATTGTTGTACTTTTTAATGTTCTTATCGGATTCATTGTTGCAGCATATCTTCTTACAGCAAGAAAAAAGCTTGCAAAGCAGGGAGAGATGGTTGTCTATAGTATATTCAAGAAAGAACGTGCTGCCAGCGTTATGGAAGAGATTAAGTATACTGATAAGGTGTTCAGCGGCTTTGTTAATGGCAAAATCCTTGATGCTCTTGTAATAGCACTTATATGTTTTATATCACTTAAGATATTTACAATATGTAATCCTGGCAAAGAGATGATGAGTGAGATTCTTATTGCATTCATTGTTGGAATATTTAATGTTATTCCTTTCTTTGGCTGGTACATAGCATGGTTTATTGGAGCTTTATTATGTCTTATTGTCAATCCTGCACAGTGCCTGTTCTTTGTAATATTTAATTTTATATTACAGCAGATTGACGGTAATATTATCGGACCTAAAATTCTTGGTAATACTACAGGAATCTCAAGTTTCTGGGTATTGTTTGCAATACTCCTCTTTGGTGATATATGGGGATTTGCAGGAATGCTTTTAGGTGTTCCTATATTTGCAGTTATATATCATCTTATTAAGAAATGGGTGTTTAAGAGACTACAGATTAACGGAATGGAGAATTTAAGCGAAGAATATGAAGTTGAATATCCTCCTAATGAGCGTGAAAAGAAGCTTGAAAGCTGATTTAATAAATTTTTTAAAAGTGTCAAGTAAAAATGCTTGACACTTTTTTTGATATCTGATATTATACTCAAGGCTTATGAGTCAATCATGGCTTATGTAATATTTAAGTTTGTGGCAGGTGTTATGGAAAGAATTGTTGAACAGAATCTTTTATATGATTTTTATGGAGAGTTACTTAACGACCACCAGAAGAAGATATATGAAGATGCTATCTACAATGATTTATCTCTCAGCGAAATTGCCGATGAATACGGTATATCAAGGCAGGGAGTACATGATCTGATTAAGAGAGTTACGAAGACACTTGATGGATACGAGGCTAAGCTTCATCTTATACAGAAGTTCCTTGAAACCAAGGACAAGGTATCTAAGATTGATTCTTTAGTTGATGATTACATGGAAAGTCAGGATATATCTGATATTCATGAAATCAAGAAGTTATCCAATGAGATTCTTGAAGAATTTTAAGGAGAGATATTATGGCATTCGATAGTTTATCAGAGAAATTGCAGAATATTTTTAAAAATCTTCGTGGTAAGGGTCGTTTATCAGAAGCTGATGTTAAGGCTGCTCTTAAGGAAGTTAAGCTTGCCCTGCTTGAAGCTGATGTTAACTTTAAGGTTGTTAAGCAGTTTATCAAGTCTGTAGAAGAAAGAGCAATTGGTCAGGATGTTATGTCAAGTCTTACACCTGGTCAGATGGTTATCAAGATTGTTAATGAAGAGATGGTATCTCTTATGGGATCTGAGACAACTGAGATTGCCTTGAAACCTGGCTCTGAGATTACTGTTATCATGATGGCAGGTCTTCAGGGTGCTGGTAAGACAACTACTACAGCAAAGCTTGCTGGTAAGTTCAAGGCGAAGGGAAGAAAACCTCTTTTAGTTGCCTGTGATGTATACAGACCAGCAGCCATTGAACAGCTTACTATTAATGGTAATAAACAGGGCGTTGAAGTATTCTCTATGGGAACTAACCAGAAGCCTGTTGATATTGCCAAAGCTGCTATAGCCCATGCTAAGAATAATGATTTTAATACAGTTATTCTTGATACAGCAGGACGACTTCATGTTGATGAAGACATGATGAATGAGCTTATAGAGATTAAAGCTAATGTATCAGTTGACCAGACAATTCTTGTAGTTGACTCCATGACAGGTCAGGATGCTGTTAATGTTGCTTCATCATTTAACGAGAAGGTTGGCATTGACGGAGTTATCCTTACTAAGTTAGATGGTGATACAAGAGGTGGTGCTGCACTTTCAATTAAGGCAGTTACCGGAAAGCCAATTCTTTATGTTGGTATGGGGGAAAAACTTTCAGATCTTGAACAGTTTTATCCAGACCGTATGGCATCAAGAATACTTGGCATGGGGGATGTCCTTACCCTTATTGAGAAGGCTGAAGCACAGCTTGACGCTGATAAAGCAAAAGCTATGGAAGAAAAGCTTAAGAAAGCAGAATTTGATTTTAATGACTTTCTTGAGTATATGGGACAGATTAAGAATATGGGTGGTATCAGTTCAATTATGAGCATGATGCCAGGACTGTCAGGTCAGATGAAGAATGTTTCAATCGATGATGATGAAGCAGAGAAGAATATGAGAAGAACCGAATCTATCATATATTCAATGACTAAGGCAGAAAGAAGTAATCCGGACATACTTAATCCTTCAAGGAAGAACAGAATTGCAAGAGGTGCAGGTGTTGATATTGCTGATGTTAACAGACTTGTAAAGCAGTTTGAACAGATGAAGAAGATGATGAAGCAGATGCCGGGAATGATGAAAGGTGCTAAAAAGGGACGTTTCAAGTTACCTTTTTAACATAGATTAATTTTTAAGAATAATACAGGAGGTGAATGTAATGGCAGTAAAGATTAGATTAAAGAGATTAGGTGAGAAGAAAAATCCTTTCTATAGAATTATCGTAGCAGACTCAAGATCTCCAAGAAATGGTAGATTTATCGATGAAATCGGTACTTATGATCCTAATTACGATCCATGCAAGTTAAGCATTGATGCTGAGGCTGCTAAGAAGTGGTTATCAAACGGAGCTCAGCCTACAGAGGTTGTTGGAAAGCTTTTCAAGATGGCTGGTATCGAAAAATAAGACTAGTGGAGGTGTAATTGACTATGAAAGAATTAGTGGAAATTATCGCTAAGGCACTAGTTGATAATCCGGATGAGGTTGTAGTAACAGAAACTGAAAAAGATAAGGCTCTTGTAGTCAATCTTAAGGTTGCTCCTTCGGATATGGGCAAGGTTATCGGCAAGTCTGGTAGAATTGCCAAGTCAATAAGAGCAGTTGTTTCAGCTGCAGCTTCTAAGAGCGACAAGAAAGTGATTGTTGAAATAGATAATTAAGCAAACACTACTGTCTAAGGCAGCCTTTCGGGGCTGTCTGTTTTGTTATTTATATATACATTTATGCCAGAATGGAGAATTTAAGTGGAAGATATGTTAAGGGTAGGGGTCATAACATCGACCCACGGAATCAGAGGTGAAGTTAAGGTTTTTCCTACAACAGATGATCCTCTTCGTTTTAAGAAACTTAAGAAATGTGTTATCGATGGAAAAAGAGAACAGGTAGCTGTCACTGTATCTTCAGTTAAATTCTTTAAGCAGTTCGTAATACTTAAGTTTAAAGAATTTGATGACATCAATGATATAGAGAAATACACAAAATGCGACTTGCTCGTTTCAAGAGAAGATGCTGTTAAACTTGAGCCGGGAGAGTATTTTATATGCGATCTTATCGGACTTGATGTAATAACAGATGAAGGAAAACATTTGGGCGTACTAAAAGATGTATTAGAGACAGGCGCTAACAATGTATATGAAGTAGAGGCAGATAATGGCGAAAGCTATTTAATACCGGTTATTGACCAGTGTATATTAGATCATGACCTTGATAAGAAGACTATAACAGTCCATATCTTACCAGGGCTTCTGGATATTAATAAATAATAAAGAAAATGTATTTTTAGTCTTGCATTATTTGCTTGATTATGATAATCTAAACAAGTTGTGAGAAAAAGGGATGGTCCTCTGTTACAGAACCTGTATTAAGAACATCATAATATTAAGGAGGTCACACATGAATACAATTATTAAGAACATCGAAGATGCTCAGCTTAAGGCTCAGGCTCCTGAGTTCAGAGTTGGTGATACTGTAAGAGTATCAGCTAAGATTAAGGAAGGAAACCGTGAAAGAATCCAGGTTTTCGAGGGAACAGTATTAAAGAAGCAGGGAACTGGCGTTAGAGCTACATTTACAGTAAGAAAGATTTCTAACGGCGTTGGCGTTGAGAAGACATGGCCATTACATTCACCTATCGTTGAGAAGGTTGAAGTTGTAAGACGCGGTAAGGCTAGAAGAGCTAAGCTTAACTACTTAAGACAGAGAACAGGTAAGGCTGCTAAGGTTAAGGAATTAGTTAGATAATTTTGTTATTCACGGTAAGGGACATTTGAAAAAATGTCCCTTTACTTATATATAAGCGACAGGAAAGGTCGGAATATTATGAGATTTTTTCAGAGAAGATATCAGGAAAATACTACATTGCTTAATATATGCAAATATGTAGCAGATGTATGTGTTGTAATAGTACTTGCTTATGTTCTGGTTACATTCATATGCTGCCGTTCTACAGTTGTTGGTAATTCTATGGAGGAAACGCTGTCTAATGATAACACTGTTCTTATAAACAGAATATCATATGCATTTAATGGACCTAAGCGATTTGACTGTATAGCTTTCGAACAGGATTCTGTTGATTCCTCTAAGATATACATAAAGAGAGTAGTTGGTCTTCCAGGGGAAACAGTCCAGATAAAGGATGGCAGGGTATATATTAATGATGTACAGCTTGATGATTATGTTGATACGACAATACTTACTCCAGGTGTAGCTGCCAATCCTTATAAACTTGCTGATGATGAATACTTTGTACTTGGAGATAATCGTAATAATAGTGAGGATAGCCGTTTTGCCAGTGTTGGAATGGTTAAACGTAAGAATGTTGTAGGAAAAGTATGGATGGTAATAGAACCGTTTGATTCATTTGGTTTTGTTAAATAATGGAGATATATATGGAAGAGAAGAAAAGAGCCATTAACTGGTATCCTGGTCATATGACTAAGGCCAGAAGAATGATGGAAGAAGATATAAAGCTTGTTGACCTTGTTATTGAGATTGTGGATGCAAGAATACCGTTAAGCAGCCGTAATCCGGATATTGATAAGTTAGCTAAAAATAAGGCACGTATTGTATTATTGAATAAATCGGACCTTGCAGATGACACAGTAACGGATGAATGGATAACATATTTTAAAGATAAAGGCTTTTACTGCCTCAAGCTTAACTCAAGACTCAATGTAAGCAACCGTGCAGTTAATAATCTTATAACTGTTGCATGTTCTGCTAAGATTGAAAGAGACAGAGCAAGAGGAATTAAGAACCGTTCCATCAAAGCTATGATTGTTGGAATACCTAATGTTGGTAAATCAACATTTATTAATTCATTCACCGGAAGAAAGAGTGCCAAGACAGGTAATAAGCCGGGTGTTACAAAAGGAAAGCAATGGATAAGAATTAATGGAAGTGTTGAGCTGCTTGACACACCGGGTATACTCTGGCCTAAGATAGAAGACAGAAATGTCGGTGAAAGACTTGCAATGATTGGTTCAATTAATGACCAGATTCTTAATATTGAGGAACTTGCATTAGAAACTATAAAGTTTCTTAAGAAGAATTATCAGCCGCAGCTTTATAGCCGTTATGATATAACAGAAGATATATTTGATAATGTTGATACTGAAACAATGATGAATCCTGAAAATGCTGCTGCACTCTGTATTATGGAACATATTGCCAGAAAACGTGGCTGTATTAAGAAAGGTTCAGATATTGATTATGAAAAATGTGCTGCATGTATTCTTGATGATTTCAGAGAAGGAAAGATTGGTACAATCTCACTTGAAAGACCTTAATTAAGATACCGGAAAGGAAAGCTATGACACTTAAAGAAGAACGTGAACTTAAAAAAGCAGCAAAGCTGGAGGCTGAGAAACAGCGTATTGAAGCTATGCGTGAATACGAAGAAATGTATGATACATTTTCTTATATATGTGGAATAGATGAAGCTGGAAGAGGACCGCTTGCAGGTCCTGTTGTTGCAGGTGCAGTAATTCTTCCTAAAGGAAAAAGGATTCTTTATGTAAATGATTCCAAGAAATTAAGTGAGAAAAAAAGAGATGAGCTTTTTGATGTTATAAAAGAAGAAGCACTTTCATACGGAATTGGAATTGTATCTCCTGAAAGAATTGATGAGATTAATATATTGCAGGCAACCTATGAAGCAATGCACGAAGCAGTTAATAAATTATCTGTAAAACCCGATATACTTCTTAATGATGCAGTTACAATTCCGGGAATTGATGTTAAACAGATTCCGATTATTAAAGGTGATGCCAAGAGTCTGTCAATTGCATCTGCAAGTATTCTTGCGAAAGTAACAAGGGACAGACTTATGACCGAATATGATTCTTTGTATCCGGAATATGGATTTGCCAGGCACAAAGGTTATGGAACTAAAGTTCATATTGAAGCAATAAAAGAGTACGGTCCATGTCCTATACACAGAAGAACATTTATTAAGAATTTTATATAGGTGAACGTATATGAATATTAATATGTCCGATTTTTTCAAAAATAATATATCATCAGGCGGCCAGACCACAGATGTTAATGTGTCGGAAAATGTATCACATGAATCATTTGGAAGCAATAATGCTGTACAGGCTGCTGGCATGAAAATATTAAATTCTCTTATGTCAGGTGACACGTTTACAGGGTATGTCAGCCAGTTAAATGGTGATAATGCATATATTACAATGAACAATGGAGCACAGATTCAGGCTAAGCTTATGCAGGGTGCTTTAATTAATATCGGACAGAATGTGACTTTTATGGTGGAGGATAACTCTGATAATAAAATTTCAATCAAACCGGTTTTAGCTAATGAACAGCAGGCAGTTCTTATTGATAAAGCATTGGAGGCTGCAGGTCTTGGAGCTACGGATGATAATATTAATATTGTCAAAGAACTTTTAGGACTGGGCATGCCGGTTGATGCACAGACATTAGGAAATATGGTTAAATATTCCATGAAATTTCCCGAAGCCTCACTTAATACTGTTGCCAATCTAATGAGACTTGAGATTCCTGTCAATGAACAGAATATCCGTGAGTTCCAGATGTATGGTCAGTTTAACGGACATATTGAGAATCTTTTGTCAAATATGGAGAATGGTATAGTTAATGATCTGTTAAAGAACAATCAGGATATTATGGATTTTCAAAATGTTATTACAGGCATGTATGAGGGGTTTGATGGGGAAACTGTAAGCTCATCATCCGCCTGCGATGTCCTATCGCAGCAGACAATTGATGAATTAAATAATATGCTGTCTGATTCAGGAGTGAAACTTAATAATGATATCTCAGAAACTTCTGTGAAGGAACTTATTACCCAGCTTGCTGAAAATAATAGTCTTAATTCTGATAATTTTCAGAAAATTATCAATTCAGGAAGCTTCAGAGAGATTCTTCATGCTGTAATTAATGATACAATGAAGCTTACTCCTAAGGATATACAGGAAGGGGAGGAAGCTGTAAGCTCATATTATAAGCGTATAAGAAAAAATGTAGAGAATATTGAAAATTCACTGAAATCCGCAGGCAATTCAGCTCCTGAACTTTCGAAGAGTCTTTCTGATATAAAAAGTAATATTGATTTCATGAATGATCTTAATAAGAATATGACATATTTTCAGATGCCGGTTAAATTCTCGAAAAGTGAAGGTAATGGGGAACTGTATGTATTCACTAATAAAAAGAATCTTGCCGGAAAAACAGATAATATAAGTGCAATGCTTCATCTGGATATGGATAATCTTAAATCAATGGATATATATGTTAATCTGTCTGGAGGTAACAATGTTTCAACTAATTTTGTTCTCGAGACAGAAGAACTGCTTGATTTTGTGTATCAGCATATAGACAGACTTAATGCCAGGCTTGAAAAACTTGGATATAATACACATTTTGAAATGAAGGTAGCAGCTGATTCTTCAGACCGTCTTGATTTTGTTAAGGATTTTATAGAAGCAGAGGCAAGACCAGCTGCAGGTGGACAATACATATTCGATGCAAAAGCATGACAGCTTTATCTAAAGAAGGAGCAGCATATGGAGAAAAAGAATAATGATGATAAGCCCAAAATAGCAGTTGCACTTGAATACACTCCGGGGGAACAGGCACCAAAGATACTTGCAACAGGACGTGGATATATTGCTGAATCAATTATTGAAAAGGCCGGAGAGGCTGATGTTCCTATATATGCGGATTCTAAGCTTGCTGATACTTTATCAAAACTTGAAATAGGAGAAATGATTCCTCCTGAATTATATACCGTAGTTGCAGAAATTCTTGTATTTGTAGATGAATGCGATAAGATTAAAGGGAAAGTGGGTAAATAATGGCTGTTAATAAAAGAGCTGCCGGAGCAGATAAAGAACAGCTTGCTGCCAGATATCTTGTTGATAATGGGTATACTGTTCTTGAACGGAATTTCCGCAATAAAACAGGTGAGATAGATATTATCGCAAAGAAAGATAATTATATTGTATTTGTTGAGGTCAAATACAGAAGTAATAACAAATACGGATATGCAGTCGAAGCTGTAAATTACAGAAAAAAGCAGATAATAAGGCGTGTTGCACAATTCTATATGGCAACAAGATATAAAAGCTGTGATATACCATGCCGTTTTGATGTCATAGGAATAGATGGAGAAACAGTAACACATATTAAAAATGCATTTTAACAAGGATTATAATCATGAATATTAAATATATTGATACAGGAACACTTTATGAAGGATTAAAAGGAGCTGTGGTTAATAATTCCACAAGAATATCACAGAAGAAAGGAATTCCTTATATTGAATTTACACCATTTGATGAATTTGACTGGGTCACTCTTCATTTTTCAACAAGAGATGGTGGAGTGAGCAAAGGAATATATTCAAGCATGAATTTTTCTTTTGACAGGGGCGATGATTATGAAAATGTATATAAGAATTATGAACTGTTTCTTGATACAATGAATATTAAGCCTGAAAACTGTGTTTGTACAAAACAGACACATACTACCAATGTGATTGCTGTTGATTATAATATGGCAGGAATGGGACTTACAAGAGCAAGAAATTTTGATAATGTTGACGGACTTGTAACTAATGAACCAGGTCTGTGTCTTATTACATATTTTGCAGACTGTGTACCTGTATATTTTATTGATCCTGTAAACAGATGCATAGGTGCATCACATTCAGGATGGCGTGGAACGGTTGCAGATATAACACATGAAACGGTACAGCTTATGAACAGAACTTATGGGTCAAAGCCAGAGGATATTCATGCATTCATAGGACCATCAATATGTCAGGATTGTTATGAGGTTGATGAAGCAGTTGCAGAAAAGTTCAGAAGTGCTTACAGCCAGAATGAAATCGGTATGATACTTTATCATACGACAGGAGATAAATACCAGCTTAATCTTCAGGTGGCTAATTATTTTAATATGATCCATGTCGGAATAAAACCTGATAACATAGGTATATCTGATATATGCACAAGCTGTAACAGTGACTGGCTCTTTTCGCACAGGGCTTCGCATGGAAAACGTGGCGTTTTGTGTGGATTCATGAGTATATGCAGATAATATAAAAAGCCAGAACAGATGTTTTATTGATAATCTGTTCTGGCTTTTTTTATTTTTTGTTGTGTTCCTGTTTGTATCTGGCTCTTAATTCAGCTTCCTCAGAAGAAAGCTTTGCCCGGCTTTTTCTGCCAACTCTGGTTATAAGCAGATATATTGCTGCAAGTATAGCAATAGGAATAGCTGCTGTAAGTATTGTCGATAAAGTCTCTGTAAACACACCGTTTTCAAATATGGATTTCTTCACATCTGTATACTGGGCTGAATTGATTATGTATCTGATGTCATTAATCATCTCATCAGTGATTTCATTATCCTTCGACTGAAGAGAATACATATATATATATCCACGTGCTACAGTGTAGTATTTTCTTGTATAAATTGTCTGCTTTTCGTCTGATACAGATGTAACCTCTGTCCTGAAATATGGACGGTCGTTAATTATATCTATAGCCTTGCCTGTCATTGTCTCTGTCAGACCATCTTCCTGTTTGGCATTCTCTGAGTCAATATACTGCAGGAACATGCCACTTAACTGATTCTCATCCAGTTCATCAAGGTTAGAAAGTGATGAGCCTGCTTTCATTCCGACAACAGCAATTTCATAAGAAATGTCTTTTGAAAATGCTTCAAGATATATATTAGATGCTTTCATTGAGTTCTGTACTTCATTGGAATCCTGTGCGCCAATATCCTTAAGATACGCATTATTGCCTGTTGTTGTCTGCGTAAAGCATATCAGTTCCTCAGGAACTTTTAATTTTAAATTAATTGCAGAGAACTTATAAGATGTATCTGCTGCCATTGCAGTAAAAGATGGAAAAATAATTGCCGATATAAGAACCAATACCGGAATAAATGTTATTTTTTTGCGGGAAAATTTCACAAAAACACCTCCTAAAGTGCTTAAAATCAATATTTTGTATGATATCACAGTGCTTTACAAAAAGCAATTAAACTGATATTATATTATAGATTGCGTGTATTAATTTTTTGTAAATTTGCTATAAGAGCAAGGAGGAATTATGAGTAAACCAATAGTTGCTGTTGTCGGAAGACCTAATGTTGGTAAATCAACATTATTCAACAGTCTGTGCGGACAACAGATTTCAATAGTTAAAGATACACCGGGTGTTACAAGAGACAGAATCTATGCCGAGGTAAGCTGGCTAAACCACAATTTCACACTTATAGATACAGGGGGTATAGAGCCGGATACAGGTGATATTATTCTTTCACAGATGCGTGAACAGGCTGAAATTGCCATTGAAACTGCGGATGTAATTATATTTATGACTGATGTTAAGCAGGGACTTGTAGATTCAGATTCTAAGGTTGCTGATATGTTAAGACGTTCACACAAGCCTGTTATTCTTGTTGTCAATAAAGTAGACAGCTTTGAAAAGATGATGCCTGATGTATATGAATTCTATAATCTTGGAATTGGAGAACCATTTCCTATATCAGCCGTTAATAAGTTAGGTTTTGGTGAAGTGCTTGATGAAGTGGTGAGTCATTTCCCAGAAGGTTCAGATACTGATGAAGAAGATGACAGACCTAAGGTAGCTATAATAGGTAAGCCTAATGTTGGTAAGTCATCAATCATCAATAAGCTTGTAGGCAAGAACAGAGTTATTGTATCTGATATTGCCGGTACAACAAGAGATGCTATTGACACAGCTATCAAGTATAATGGCAAAGAATATGTATTTATTGACACAGCGGGACTACGCCGTAAGAGCAAGATTAAAGAAGATCTGGAGCGTTTCAGTATCATAAGAACTGTTGCAGCAGTTGAAAGAGCTGATATTGCAATTCTTGTTATTGATGCTACGGAAGGTGTTACAGAGCAGGATGCCAAGATAGCCGGAATAGCGCATGAAAGAGGCAAGGGTATTATTATTGCTGTTAACAAATGGGATGACATAGAGAAGAATGACAAGACTATCTATGAGTTTACGAATAAGATTAAAGATACTCTTGCATTTATGTCATATGCTGAGATTATATTTGTTTCTGCCAAGACAGGTCAGAGACTTAATAAAATATATGAATTAGTTGATCACATTGTTGATGCACAGACTATGCGTATTCCTACCGGTGTGCTTAATGAAATTCTTACAGAAGCAGTTGCAATGAAGCAGCCACCTTCAGATAAGGGTAAGAGACTTAAAATCTATTACATGACTCAGGTTTCGGTAAAACCACCGACATTTGTAATGTTTGTTAATGATGTAGCACTCACACATTTTTCTTATACAAGATATATAGAAAACAGAATAAGAGAATCATTTGGATTCAGAGGTACATCTATCAGATTCATCAACAGAGAACGTAAGGAGAAAGAGTAATGTTATTTAAAATAGGTGTTCTTATATATGGATATTTTGCCGGAGCACTCATTCAGGCAGGATACTGGATGGGAAAGTTCAATAAGATTGACATCAGGGATTATGGCAGTGGCAATGCGGGAACTACTAATGTTATGAGAACTCTTGGCAAGAAAGCTGGAATTGCAACTTATCTGTTAGATGCATTTAAAGCTGTAATTGCTGATATATTGATACATTTTCTTATAGTACCACATACTGCAATTCCGGAAATGCTTCTGTTTCTGTATTGTGGCCTTGGAATTGTGCTTGGACATAATTTTCCGTTCTACCTTAAGTTTAAGGGGGGGAAGGGAATAGCAGCATCTTCAGGTGTTGTTATAAGTCTTATGCTTTTTCCTAAGTACTGTTTTATGTTTACAGTTTTTGGTATTTTCTTTTTTGCACTTGTAGCCAGGATAAGCCGTTATGTTTCACTGGCCTCACTTATAGGTATGGCAATGTTTTTTGTTGAATTTCTTATATGGGGATTCTTAGGCTGGCTTCCATTAAATGGAACAGACCTTGTTGAAGGCACTGTTATTGTTTTCGCTCTTGCAGCACTTGCATTTATCAGACACCGCAGTAATATTGTAAGACTGGTTCATGGAACAGAACGGAAAATCGGTGAAAAAAAGAATTAATTTTTGATGCGCTTATGCGCAGATTGGAGTATAATTATGGCAAATGTAAGTGTTTTAGGAGCAGGAAGCTGGGGCTTAGGTCTTGCTTTACTTCTTAATAACAACGGACACAATGTAACAGTATGGTCAGTATTAAAGGATGAAGTTGCTATGCTTCAGACTGAAAGAGAACATAAAAGATGCCTTCCTGGTGTAAAGATTCCTGACAGTATTACTGTTTCAGGAGATACAGAGAATGTAATTGGCAGTGCAGATGTACTTGTACTTGCAGTTGCATCTCCTTATACACGTTCTACTGCAAAGATGATTGCACCTTTCGTAAAGGAAGGACAGATTATTGTAAATGTGGCAAAAGGGGTTGAGGAGCATACTTTATTAACACTCTGCCAGATTGTAGAAGAGGAGATTCCTTGTGCCAAGGTTGCAGTTTTATCAGGACCAAGCCATGCTGAAGAGGTAAGCCGTGGCATTCCTACAACATGTGTCATAGGTGCACATGAAAAGGCAACAGCTGAATATTTACAGAATATTTTTATGAGTGATGTATTCAGGGTATATACAAGTCCGGATATGCTGGGAATATGTATAGGTGGCGCATTAAAGAATGTTATCGCGCTTGCCGCAGGTATTGCAGATGGGCTTGGTTATGGTGATAATACTAAAGCTGCTCTTATAACAAGAGGTAATGCTGAGATAACAAGACTTGGTGTTGCGATGGGAGCTAATCCTCATACTTTTGCTGGCCTTTCAGGTATTGGTGACTTAATCGTTACATGTGCAAGTATGCACAGCCGTAACAGACGTGCAGGAATTCTCATAGGTAAAGGATACACCAAAGACGAGGCTATGAAAGAAGTGCAGATGGTAGTAGAAGGTGTGTTCTCTGCAAAGGCAGCGTTAGAACTTTCTAAGAAATATAATATTGAGATGCCGATTGTAGAGCAGGTTAATAAGGTGCTTTTTGAAGACAAACCTGCTGCTGAAGCTGTTAAGGAACTTATGTTAAGAGATAAAAAAATAGAGATTGATAATTCTGAATGGAAGTAATCAGTCTGTATTAACAGAGGGGGAAAACTGATGGCTCATATTAAAAATCTATCGAACAGAGCATACATTTCGGGCAGTCTTAAAGACAAACTTTCAAGATTTGAGATGTATAGATACAGCTTTATTTATGCGCCTACAGGATATGGTAAATCCAAAGTAATAAGAACTTTTTTTAAGAATTACCCAGGGTATACTGTTTTATGGATAGATGCAGAAAGTTCCAGAGAGATTTTTTGGGATAATTTCTGCAATGCTGTCAAAATGTTTGATAATACATTGGCTGCAGCTTTTAAGAAAATTGGATTTCCTGATTCGGATTATGCTATTAATGAAGTTATTAATCTTTTATCTATTATGAATTCAGAGAAATTCTCTGCTCTGCTTGTGATTGATAACTTTGATGATATATTTGATGACAATATGTGCAGAATATTTGCTGCATCATATTTATCAACCGCAGTAGGATTGAGATATGCATTTATATTAAAAAAATTAACTAATCAGAGTATTATTAATCTTATAACTAAGGATGATGCGTTGGGAATCACAAAAAAGGATTTTGCATTTTCACAGGAAGATATTGAAGATTATTTCAGGCTTAATGAAATTATTCTTGATAAAGAAACTTCTAAAGATATATTTAATAAAACTCTGGGATGGCCATATGTAGTACATCTATACATGGAAGCCTATAAGAATAAATATACCGATGCAGATAAGACTGTGCTTGATAAAGCGTATACATTTATTGAAAATAATGTATGGCTGGAGTTGTCTGATGATGAAAGACAATTTCTTGCTACCATGAGCGTATTTTCAAGCTTTAATCTTAACCAGTGCATGAAGCAGACTTTTTTAGAAGAAAAAATGTGTCTTAAACTTCTTAATTCAATTCCGTTAATTAATTATGATGAGCATACAAGAAGGTACAGCTTTAATCCTATGTTTGACGGATTCATTCTTCAGGTTCTTGACGAAATGCCTGTTGATGAAGTTACTAAGATTACACTCAGAGCTGCTGATACGAATCTTGATGATGGTAATTACTTTGAAGCGATGAAGCTTTACAGCCACTCAAAGGAATATAGGAAAATATATCAGCATAATATTGATTTTATAGATATATATCCTTATGTAATTAAGCAGAATAAAGATGTATTTACGGACATTGCCAATCACTACTGGGATATAGAAAAAGAGGGACATTATGAATTTTCTTTGATTATATGTTTCTCACTGCTTATGTTTAATGAGAAGCATATGGTTGAAACTCTTCTTACGGATATAACATCAGATATCTGTAAGGATTCAGTTTTAAGTGACAACAAGAAGAATTCTTACATGGCGGAGATACAGTTTATAAAAGCTTTTACAGAATATAATGATTTTGGAAAAATGAGAGAAGGTTTTAATATTATTCTTTCTATTTCTAAATCACCTGTAAATATAATTGCCGGTGGCTTTCCATTTAATTATGAATGCCCTTCAATTATGATGTTATATCACAGACAGTCTGGAGCACTTGATAAGGAACTTGAAACGCTTGAACAGTGTGCACCTGATTATTACAGAATAACGAATGGTCATGGAAAAGGTTTTGAAGCTCTGATGCGTGCTGATGTTTTATATAACAGAGGTGACCTTGACGGAGCTGAGATTCTCTGTCAGAAAGCAATATATATGGCAGACAGCCGTAATCAGTATGCTATATACATTGCTGCATATTATATTCTTGCAAATATAGCACTCTACAGAGGATTTAATGATCAGTATAAGGAAAATATGCACAAAATTGAAGCTGTGGCAAGAATGGATACCCGAAAATCCAAATCGCTTGAAAAGCTTTCGGATATATGCCATGCATGTATGTATTCTGATATAGAACAGCAGGATAAAATTGCTGCATGGATTAAAGACCAGAAAAAGATTGAAGATTCCGTTAATTTCTTCTCTCTTAGTTTTGTTAATATTGTGTTTGGAAAATATCTTATACTTAATCGTGAGTATCATCATTTTCTTGGTATAAGCGGTCAGCTTTTAGGACTTAACAATCTTTTTTCTTATATCCTTCCACAGATATATACATATATATATCTTGCAATTGCGAATAAAGAAACAGGTGAGACAACTAAAGCCCATAAGTTTCTTAAAGAGGCCATAAAGCTTGCTGAACCAGACAGAATATATATGCCTTTTGTACATAATTACAGCAGCATATCTGAGCTTATGGCAGAAACTGTTATAAGCCATGATAATAAAGGCTTTATCAGAAATGTTATAAAGATTTCAAAGGGTTATGAAAAAGGGGTTAAATTAATAAAAAAAGCTGGACATGCCCTTGCAGATTATGGACTTACTGTACGTGAGGCAGATGTTGCAAAGCTTGCAGCACAGAGATTTTCTAATAAAGAAATTGCTGAACAGCTCTTTATTGCTGAGAGTACTGTAAAGTCCAATATGAAAGTTATATTTAATAAACTGCAGATTAATTCTCGTGCAGAATTAAAGAATTTTTTTGAATAAAATATAAAGGAACTGATATTATGAGAGTAATAGCTGGAATTGCCAGAAGCATGCCTTTAAAGGCTGCTGAGGGTGACAACACAAGACCAACTACTGACAGAATTAAAGAAACATTGTTCAATATGTTACAATCAGATATTGCAGGATGCAGGTTTCTTGATTTATATTCAGGAAGTGGTGCGATAGGTATTGAGGCGTTAAGCCGTGGTGCAAAAGAAGCCGTTCTTGTAGAAAATGCAAGACAGGCAATAGCTGTTATTAAAGATAATCTTACATTTACAAAACTTTCCCCTAAGGCTGTTGTAATGGAACAGGATGTTTTGTCTGCAATAAACAGATTATCAGGCAGCGGAGTATTTGATATTATATTTATGGATCCACCTTATGGAAAAGACTATGAATATGACGTATTACTTGCATTATCACATTCGGATATTGTAGACAGATATACAATTATTGTAATTGAGGAGGCTCTTAATGTGCCTTTGGATTATATTGATGAATGTGGATTTGAGACTGTAAAGATTAAGAATTATAAAACTAATAAGCATATTTTTATACGATTAAAGGAGAGTGAATAACTGTGAAAAAAGCGATTTATCCAGGAAGTTTTGACCCGGTGACATTAGGACATTTGGATATAATCAGGCGTTCAGCAAGTCTTGTTGATCATCTGATAGTTGGCGTTTTAAATAACAGTACCAAAACACCATTGTTTTCAGTGGAAGAGCGTGTTAATATGTTAAGAGAAGTGACAAAGGATCTGCCTAATGTTGAAGTATTAAGCTTTAGTGGATTACTGGTGGATTTTGCTGCAGAACATAACGTTTCTGTGATAATAAGGGGATTAAGAGCTGTCACTGATTTTGAATATGAGCTTGCAATGTCGCAGACTAACAGAGTTGCGGCTCCTGGGATTGATACGGTATTTCTTACAACAAGCCTGAAGTATGCATATTTAAGTTCCAGCATCGTTAAAGAGATGGCTATGTATGGCGGGGATATTAAAAAGTTCGTTCCGGAAGAGATTATAGACAGAGTTTATGAAAAGTATGGAATCACAAAATAATCAAAATACTATTAAAGGAGTAAAACGATGAGCAGAATTGAGCAGTTAATAAGTGATATTGAAAGTTATATTGATACCTGTAAATATTATCCATTATCTAATGTTAAGATTATTGTTAATAAAGAGCAGTTAGAGGATATGCTTACAGAATTAAGATTAAAAACTCCTGATGAAGTTAAGAAATATCAGAAGATTTTAAGCAATAAAGATGCTATTCTTGCAGATGCCAAGGAACAGGCTGATGCTATTATTAATGCAGCACAGGTTCAGACTGAAGAACTTATTAATGAGCATGAAATTATGCAGAGAGCTTATGCACAGGCTAATGAGCTTATTGAACAGGCTACAGCACAGGCACAGGCTATCCTGGATAATGCAACAGAGGAAGCAAACAGCATAAGGTATGGTGCAATGCAGTACACAGATGATATGCTTGCAAAACTTCAGTATATTATTGAACATTCAATTAAGGATAATAAAGAAAAATATGATTCGTTATTATCAGGTCTAGAAAATGTATTATCTGTTGTCAATAATAATAGGAATGAGCTTAGTGGTATTGAAGAAGGAGAAACTGAAGAAACTGTGCAAAACAATTCGGAAGATTCGGATTCCACAGATACAGACAATAATGAATAACAATTAATAATCTTATAGTATATTTAATACATATATCAGCAGATAAGTCATTGCAAGTGTTACTATACACAGTACAAGTTTCTGATATATGTATTTTTTTATGCTTATATAACTGCTGCATATGCTTTTTGTCTGCATAATAATGCATACTCCGCCAAATGCATCAAGTAATACTGTCAATAATACTGTTATATTCATAGGAATTCCGGCATTTTTAATTATGGCAAGACCATTTGATATTTCAAATAAATATGATATTAACAAACCAGCGGTATTGCTTTGTGAAAAATGCATTATAATATTTACAATGACAGAGAAAATAATAACGTAAGCTCCCAACTTCAGAGCGGTATTAATTGAACTGTCTACAGCTTCTTCAAAGAAATGGAATATCAGTTTTTTGTCATTTTTTATATGTGGAGCATTGTCTTTTTTATTATCTTTATCCCTAAAAAGCAGAATTGCCATATATGAACATAATATTACCGGTGTATATGTCAGTGCAAGAAACATTGGCAGACTGATACATTTTTCGAGGATATTAATATATACATAGCTTATAAGAAATGCCGGACTGGGAATATTGATTATGCCGGCAAGCATGTCCCCGAGTCTGTTTTCAGGATTATTTTTATTGTACCATGAGCAGATATAGGCTCCGTTTGGAAAGCCTGTCATAAGACCTGTTATTACAAGTATCCATGGATTATTAATATTTTTTTGCTGCAGAATTCTTACAAGAATATTAGTGAGAATAAAAGATATAAATAATCCCGGAAATATTTTCATGCCATAAAGATATAGTCCGGAAATCACTCCGTGACACACAGGAACCGATAATACCGAAAACACAAATAAAAGAATAAGTATTATGCTTATCATACAGCCTCTTTAATAATAGATATTTAATAATATTCTCAAAAATATGTTTTTATGTGTTATAATGAAATATAATTATGCAATAAAAGCTGAAATGGAGACTACAATGGAAATTCAGATGTGGAAGGAAATTCTTACACCTTATGATCTAGCGGTGGAAGAACTTCAGATAAAATTTAACCATATAATTAAAGAATACCGTCAGGCAGGTGTCTATTCACCCATAGAACAGGTTTTAGGACGTGTAAAAAGTATTTCTAGTATAATAGAAAAAGCACAGCGCAGAGGGATTGAAATCGATAAAATTCAGGAAAAACTTTTTGATATTGCAGGCATAAGACTTATATGTCAGTTTACGGAAGATATATATACAGTTGTGAAACTTATCAAGAAACGAAAAGACATGACTGTAATAAGTGAGAAAGATTATATTAAAAATATTAAAGAGAGTGGTTATAGAAGTTATCATCTTATAGTTCATTATGAAGTTGAGACAGTGAAAGGAACTACTATTATACCCGTGGAGATTCAGATAAGAACTCTTGGCATGAATTTCTGGGCAATTATTGAACATTCACTGCAATACAAATATAATGGTGAAATTCCTGCACATGTGAAAGAAAGACTAAATGCGGCATCAGATGCACTTATAACACTTGATAACGAAATGTCATCTATCCATGATGAAATTATCAATTCTCAGACCTACTTTATGGTTAAGGCAAATATTGTTTCAGATATATTAAGTACAATCCAGAATCTGTACAAGGTTGCCAATAAGCAGGTTGTTATAAAAATCCAGGATGAATTCTATGAAATATTTGAAAAAGGCGATGTTAATGAACTTTCAAGATTTTCACGCCAGTTGGATATAATTGCTGAGGATTACCGGGCACAGTCAGTGCAGTAACTCATTACAGAAACTATACAGAATTGAGGTATACAAAGTGAATTTACCAGAGAAATATACAGAATCAATGAAAATGATGTTAGGTGATGAATATGACAGCTATATAGAAAGCTTTAATGATAAGAGATTATATGGACTGCGTGTCAATAACCTTAAAATTTCAACAGAGGATTTCCTTAAGATATGTCCGTTTAAGTTAGAACCTGTTCCTTGGATTGAGAACGGATTCTATTATTCAGAAGATGACAAGCCTGCTAAACACCCATATTATTTTGCAGGCTTATATTATATTCAGGAGCCTAGTGCCATGACACCTGCCAATGTTCTTCCGATTGAGGAAGGCGATGTTGTATTTGATATGTGTGCAGCTCCCGGTGGCAAATCAACAGAGCTTGCAGCCAAATTAAACAAAACAGGACTACTTATAACCAATGATATAAGCAATTCGCGTGCCAAAGCACTTCTTAAGAATGTTGAAGTATTCGGTGTTCCTAATCTGTGCGTCCTTAATGAAGACCCTGTGGGTATAGCTTCAAGATTCTCAGGATTCTTTGACAAAGTACTTATTGATGCTCCATGCTCAGGTGAAGGAATGTTCAGAAAAGACAATAAGCTTATCAAAGCATGGGAAAAGAACGGTCCGGAGTTCTATTCACAGATTCAGAGGAATATCATTCTTGCCGGTGCTGACATGTTAAAACCGGGCGGTAAATTATTATATTCTACATGCACATTTTCAAAGCTGGAGGATGAAGATTCAGTAATACATCTTCTTACCAACAGACCTGATATGCACCTTATAGATATCAAGCCATATGAAGGCTTCTCACACGGCTTTGATACTGATGAAGGATATCATCTTGAGAAGGCTGTCAGAATATTTCCTCATAAGATGCCTGGAGAAGGACATTTTGTGGCATTATTTGAGAAAGACGGCGAAGATTATACATCTTCTAAAAGACCTGTATCAGGAAAGACAAAGCTTCCTGATGAATTAAAGGAGTTCATGGACAGCACCACATTTGAATATGACCCTGCTTATATCAATATAAGAGATACAAGGGTCTTTCTTACATCTCCTTATATGGCAGAGGAACGCGGTTTAAGAATTATAAGAAACGGTCTGCTGCTAGGTGAGCTTAAGAAGAACCGTTTTGAACCGAGTCAGGCATTTGCAATGGCACTTACTAAGGATCAGTTTAATAACTGTCTTGACCTTCCTGTTTCAGATGACAGAGTAATCAGATATCTTAAAGGAGAGACTATCGATATTGATGATTTTAATGTCAAATCTGGCTGGACACTTGTATGTGTTGATGGCTATCCACTTGGATGGGGCAAGAACGCTAACGGACAGTTAAAAAATAAATATCTTGCAGGCTGGAGATGGATGTAAATGCTTATAAGACTTGATAAATATCTTGCAGACATGCAGGTTGGTACACGCAGTGAAGTTAAAGAACTAATAAGAAAAAAGAGAGTCACTGTTAATGACAATATTGTGACAAAGCCTGAATCAAAGATTAATACAGATGGTGATTCTGTAAATGTAGATGGTAATGCTGTGGGCTATCATGAATATGAGTATTTTATGCTTAACAAGCCTGCCGGTGTTGTTTCGGCAACTGATGACAATACATGTACAACAGTGATTGACCTTATTAAAACTAATAACAGAAAAGACCTTTTTCCGGTAGGAAGACTTGATAAGGACACCGAAGGGCTTCTTATAATTACGAATGATGGTGCTATGGCACATGATCTGCTATCACCTAAAAAGCATGTTGATAAGACTTATTATGCCAAAGTTAAAGGTAAGATAAGTGATATGGAAGTTAAGCAGTTTGCTGATGGACTATTCGTTGATGAAGAGCTGACAGCACTTCCTGCCATATTAAAGGTATTAAGCTATAATTCTGATAAGGATTATTCTGAGATTCATGTAACAATACATGAGGGGAAGTTTCATCAGGTAAAGAGAATGTTTACTGCCATAGGTTCAGAGGTTCTGTTCCTTAAGCGTATAACATTTGGTGCATTACCACTTGATGAAAGCCTAAAAACAGGTGAATACAGAGCACTTACCAAAGAAGAGATATCAATATTACAACGAAACCAGATTAAAAGATAAGGAGAATTCCATGGTTAAGGATTTTCTTCCAATTAGCAGAGAAGATATGAAAAAAAGGGGCTGGCAGCAGTGCGACTTCGTGTATATATGCGGAGATGCCTATGTTGACCATTCTTCTTTTGGAATGGCTATTATAACAAGGCTATTAGAAAGCCGTGGTTATAAGGTTGGCATTATTGCACAGCCTGACTGGAAAAAGAAAGAATCAATTACAATCCTCGGAGAACCAAGATTAGGATTTCTTGTTTCTGCAGGTAATATGGATTCAATGGTTAATCATTATACAGTCAATAAAAAGCACAGAAAGAATGACGCATATTCGCCTGGTGGCAAAATGGGCATGCGTCCCGATTATGCAACTATTGTATATTGTAATCTTATAAGACAGACATATAAGAAAACACCTATTATTATTGGTGGCATTGAGGCTTCATTAAGAAGAATGTCGCACTATGATTACTGGTCTGATAAGATGAAACATTCAATCCTTATTGATTCGGGTGCAGATATTATCTCTTACGGAATGGGCGAACATTCTATTGTAGAGATAGCAGAGGCGCTTGAAGCCGGAATTGATGTTAAAGACATCACATATATAAGAGGCACTGTATATAAAGCAAAAAGCCTTGATCATATATATGATGATTATATAGAGCTTCCAAGCTATGATGAAATTGCAGCTGATAAGAAGAAATATGCTGAGAGCTTCTATACACAGTACATTAATACTGATGCTTTCAGCGCCAGGATTCTTGTTGAAAAGGTTAAGGAAAAAATGTATGTCGTACAGAATCCTCCGGCGATGCCGCTTACACAGATGGAGATGGACGATGTATATTCACTGCCTTATATGAGAGATTATCACCCTGTATATAAGAAAATGGGTGGTATTCCTGCATTATCAGAGATTAAATTCTCTCTTACAAGCAACAGAGGATGCTTCGGCGGATGTTCATTCTGTGCGCTTACCTTCCATCAGGGACGTATCATACAGACAAGAAGCCATGAAAATATAATAGAAGAAGCCGAATTGATGACACATGACCCCGATTTTAAGGGATATATTCATGATGTTGGCGGCCCTACAGCTAATTTCAGAAGAACAGCCTGTGACAAGCAGTTAAGTAAGGGAGCATGTGTCAATAAACAGTGTCTTTTTCCTAAGCCATGTAAGAATCTTGTCGTGGAACACAAGGATTATATAAGCCTTTTAAGAAAGCTTCGTAAGATTCCTTCTGTTAAGAAAGTATTTATAAGGTCAGGCATACGATTTGATTATTGTATGGAAGATTCTGATGATACATTTTTAAGAGAATTGTGTGAGAATCATATTAGCGGACAGCTCCGTGTTGCACCAGAGCATATATCAGATAAGGTTTTATCAAGAATGGGTAAACCTTCAAGAGCGGTATATGACAGCTTTATTAAACGCTATAAAAGAATTAATGATAAGACAGGAAAAGAGCAGTTTGTCGTGCCATATCTTATGTCCAGCCATCCGGGTTCAACCATGAAAGAGGCTATTGAGCTTGCTGAATATGTGCGTGACTTAGGCTATATGCCAGAACAGGTACAGGATTTTTATCCCACACCGTCAACACTTTCAACATGTATGTATTATACAGGTTATGACCCAAGAACAATGGAAAAGGTATATACACCTGTATCCCATCATGAAAAAGAGATGCAGAGAGCACTTATCCAGTACAAGAAGCCTGAGAATTACGATCTTGTAAAAGAAGCACTTCTTGCCAACAACAGAAATGACCTGATTGGATTTGGTCCAAAATGTCTTATTCCACCTAGAAAAATAAGGAGCAGAAGTAATGAAAAAAGTAGAAAAAGGTGAGTTCGGTTATCTTGCCTATAAAAAAAGCCGCAATATGATTAAAACAATTATTGCATTTGCTGTTGTACTCGTAATATTTATCATTGGTTTCATAATATGGAAATCAAAGAATAACTACCTTACAATGCTTGCTGTTGTACTTGTTCTGCCTGCTGCCAAATTCGCAGTATCATACTTTGTTCTTATTCCACATAAGAACTGTGATGAAGAATTAAAGAGTGCTATTGAAGAACGTAAAGGCGAATTAAACAGCGTCTATGACCTTGTTGTATCCAATAAGCAGAAGCCTGTTGGTATTATGGCAGCAGTTATCAGTGATAACCAGATACTTGCCTATACAAGTGCTGCTAAAGCTGACAAGAACCTTTTCGAGACAAGTGTTAAGGAGTTCTTGAAGAATGAGAAGCTTACATGTGCTGTCCTTCTTTATAAGGATAAGGATACATATCTTGAAAAAGTTAAGAATGCAGCCTTGAATTTTGATGTGAGCAAGGAAAACAGCCTTGACAGAAAAAAGTATATAACAGACGCATTACTAAGAATGAGCATGTAATTAAGCAGGTATTATATGAAAGAAATTAACATTGATGAAAAGCTCGCAGGTCAGAAGATGATGCGCTGTCTTGAGCGTTATTTATCCAACGCCCCTAAGAGCTTTCTTTACAAAATGCTGAGAAAAAAGAATATTACACTCAATAATTCCAAAGCAACAGGTGATGAGAAGTTAAAATGTGGTGATATAATCAAGATTTTCTTTTCTGATGAGACATTTGAAAAATTCTCAGCCGATAATAACAGAACAGTTAATGACGACTACTACAACAGAATATACAGGCCACTTGATATAATCTATGAGAATTCTGATGTTATATTCATTAATAAGCCTTCTGGCATGCTTTCACAGAAGGCAAAGCCTGAAGATGTGTCGCTTGTTGAATATTTAATTGCACACCTTATACATAAGGGAGAACTTAACGCCGGTGATTTAGCGTCGTTCAAGCCTGGCATATGCAACAGATTAGACCGTAATACAAGCGGAATTGTAGCAGCTGGAAAGACTACTAAAGGATTACAGCAGTTATCGGAAGCATTTAAACAGAGAACCCTTGGAAAGTACTATCTGTGCATTGTAAAGGGGAACGTTGATAAGCGTGCTTTAATAAAAGGATATCTGTATAAAGATAACAAAACTAATAAAGTGACTATAAGCAGAACTGAAACTAAAGATTCACTTCCGATTGAGACAGAGTATATTCCGGTATGTTCTAATGGCAATGTGACTCTGCTAAAGATTCATCTTCTTACAGGACGAAGCCATCAGATAAGAGCTCATCTTGCAAGTATCGGACACCCTCTTATAGGTGATTATAAATACGGTCAGAAATCTATTAATGATACATTTAACAGACAATACAAAGTAAAAGACCAGATGCTTCATTCATATGAATTAGATATTCCAGATATGGACATTCATATATACGCTGCAATACCTGATTCTTTTAAAAATATCATGAAAGGAGAACAGTTATGCCGACCTGGAATTCAAGAGGACTTAGAGGCTCTACATTAGAAGACCTTATTAATATGTCTAATGATAAATACAGGACTTCACATCTTGCACTTGTCCAAAAGATTCCAACACCCATAAAACCAATTAATATAGACCAAAGCACAAGACATATTACACTGGCATATTTTGACCAGAAAAGTACGGTTGACTATATTGGTGTTGTTCAGGGAATTCCTGTATGTTTTGATGCAAAAGAATGTGCAACAGATACATTTCCAATTCAGAACATCCATGAACATCAGATTGAATTCATGCGTGAATTTGAGAAACAGGACGGTATCTCCTTCATAATTATATATTTTTCTTCAAGAGATGAGTTCTATTATGTACCATTTTCTGATATAATCAGTTTTTGGGAAAGAAGTGAAAATGGTGGTCGGAAAAGCTTCACATATAAAGAAATAAATCAGAATTTCCGTATATATGCAAATCAGGGAATTCCTGTTCATTATCTGGAAACAATCCAGAAGGATATAGAATTACGATAGAAAGGCAGGGGGTTAGATGATTAGTGATAATCATAATGCTTATAATAACTATAATAATTATATTGATGAATATGAACTTACTAATGGATATGCTGTAGTTGACAGAAATTTCTCAATAGTAACTGCAAATGAGCCTATGTATCTGTTCCTTGGAATGTCAAAACATTATTCAATTATGGATGCTATTCATCAGGTTGACATTGACGATTTTATTGATGTTGCCAACAGTTTAAGACCTGAAATCAAGAAATCCATGTGTATACGGATGCGAAGAATAGATAATTCATACCGATGGGTAATTGTTGATATAGAAAAGAAAGTTATACCTAATACTGATTCATCTGAATACCTTGAATTACATATATCTGATGTTTTAGTTATCCGTGAGCTTAATAAAAAATTACAGCAGCAGATTAAAGCATTTAAAAATGAAACTGCTGAAAATAGAAATTTACTAATTATGCAGCCTGAACCTGCTATAAAAGAATTCTGTATAAAAAACATAGAATCTGATAATAACTGCCAGCTTTCGCTTATATATCTTGAAGTTGACAATATTGAACAGTTTAAGGCTACACATACTGATGACGAATGCCACAGAATAACATATGTAATTGAAGATACCATATTAAAAGCAATTGATGACCGTGGTGTATTAGGTCGTCTGAATGATTTTAAGTACATTATAGCTATTAAAAACATCAATAAAGAAGTTAAATTGCGTGCATTTTTGGAGCATATAAGGACCCAGATTTCATGGCATTGTAAATTTATTGATTCATCATATAATATAGAATTTTCTATTGGCATAGGAAGATATCCTGATAATGGAAAAGATTTAGACCTTATTAAGAAAAAAATCCAAAAAGCAATTAATATGGCACGTTCCAAAGGAGGCAACAGATATATAATCTATAAGGAGTTCCTGCACGGAGAAATCGAAGATTCTGATAAATAGTTTGTTGACAATAACTACATATTTATGTATAATTCATACAAATTTAGTGTGTTAGCATAGTATCACTTCAACGCATTAAAGCATTCAATATAACGAAAGGATATACATTTATGAAGAAAGATTTACTACATACACCAGAGGGTGTGCGCGATATATACAGTACAGAATGTGCAGAAAAGAAGGTCATTGAGAATCGTCTTCATGATGTCTGTGCATCATATGGATATAATGATATACAGACACCTTCTATTGAATTCTTTGATGTATTCAATAAAGAACGTGGAAGTGTACCGTCTAATGAAATGTTCAAGCTTTTTGACAGATACGGAAACACTTTAGTATTAAGACCTGATATGACACCATCTATAGCAAGAGCTACAGCAAAATATTTTGAAGACAGAGTTCTTCCAGTCAAGCTCTGTTATCTTGGCAATACATTTATCAATGTAAGCAAGTATTATCAGGGAAGACTTAAAGAAAATACAATGCTTGGTGCAGAGCTTATCAATGATAACTCTCTGGCAGCAGATTATGAGATTATCTCTATGGTTATTGACTGCATGTTATCAGCAGGTCTTACAGAGTTTCAGGTTGAGCTTGGTAACGTTGCTTTCTTTAATGGTCTTTTACATAAAGCTGGCATTACAGGAGATTCTGCAGAAGAATTATTAAGACTTATCAAGGATAAGAATTACTTCGGTGTTGAAGAACTCTTAGATAGTCTTAATATTGATGATGCAGTTGCCAAAGCATTGCTTGAACTTCCTCAGTTATTTGGTGGTACAGAGGTGCTTGAAAAGGCTAAATCTTTAACAGATGAAGAAGAGTGCATACAGGCTGTTAACAGACTTGAGGAGTTATATGAACTTCTTAAGAATAACAATTACGATAAATATATCTCTTTTGATTTAGGAGATTTATCTGAGCATGCATACTATACTGGAATTATATTCCATGCATATACATTTGGAACAGGGGAGCCTGTTGTGAATGGCGGACGTTATGACAAGCTGCTCGGTCAGTTTGGCTGTGACAAGGCATCTATTGGTTTCTCTATCACAATTGACAGACTTATAGCCGCACTTAACAGACAGAATATCCACATCCCACACGACGCTAATGGAACACTTCTTGTATACAATGCTGACAGGCTTGGTGATGCTATAAATGTATCTAAGAAATTAAGAAGTACTGGTGTTAATGTCTGCATGATTGAATATAAAGACAGCAAGTCTGATTCTCAATATATTGAATATGCTAAAGAATCTTCATTAGTAAATGTAGCATTTATTGATGATGAATACGCTTCTGATTCAACAATAAGAGTTATTGATGAATCAGGAAAAAATGAAAGAGCAGCTGTAAAAAGCCTTGTAGGAGGTACATTTTAATGAGATATATAACTATTGCATTAGCAAAGGGCCGTCTTGCAAAGAAGGCAATGGAGATATTTGAACAGATTGGTATTCCTTGCGAAGAGATGAAGGATGAAAAGACAAGAAAGCTTATCTTCACTAATGAGGAATTAGGATTCCGTTTCTTTTTATCAAAGCCATCTGATGTTCCTACATATGTAGAATATGGTGCGGCCGATATCGGTATTGTAGGTAAGGATACAATTCTTGAAGAAGGAAGAAGTCTTTATGAAGTATATGACCTTCAGATGGGCAAATGCAGAATGTGTGTATGTGGTCCTGAATCAGCAAGAGAAAAGTTACAGCATCATGAGCTTATAAGAGTTGCTTCTAAGTATCCTAACATTGCAAAGGATTATTTTAATAATATAAAGCATCAGACTGTAGAGATTATCAAGCTTAACGGTTCTGTAGAATTAGCACCTATTGTAGGTCTTGCAGAGGTTATCGTTGATATCGTTGAGACAGGTGCAACTTTAAGAGAAAATGGTCTTGAAGTCCTCGAAGAGGTGTGTCCTCTTTCTGCGAGAATGGTTGTAAACCAGGTAAGCATGAAGATGGAGCAGGAGCGAATTAACAAGCTTATTAATGATGTCAAGAAATATATAGAAACACAGGGGATATAACAAGGAGGAAAATTCCTCTCCTCACTATGGAGTTCGGATTTTGCTTCGCAAAACAAGGAGGAAATATAATGCGTATCGTTGAATTAACAGATGAAAGTAAGAATAATATTTTAGAGAATCTTTTAAAGAGAAGTCCTAACAGCTATGGAAAGTTTGAATCGGCAGTTGCTGAGATTCTTCTTAATATCAAGACAAAGGGCGATGAGGCTTTATTTGAATATACTAAGAATTTTGATAAGGCTGATATCAATGCTGACAATATTGTCGTAACAGAGGCAGAGATTGAAGAAGCATACTCTTTAGTTGACCCTGAACTTATTGAGGTTATAAGAAAGGCTATCGTTAATATTCGTTCTTTCCATGAGAAGCAGAAACAGTACAGCTGGTTTGATTCTAAGCCTGACGGAACTATATTAGGCCAGAAGGTTACTGCACTTGCAAGAGTCGGTGTGTATGTACCAGGAGGAAAGGCTGCCTATCCTTCATCAGTTCTTATGAATGTTCTTCCAGCAAAGGTTGCAGGTGTTGAGCAGATTATAATGTGTACTCCACCTGATAAAGAAGGAAAGGTATATCCTACAACACTTGTTGCAGCTAAAGAGGCTGGAGTTGATGTTATATATAAAGCTGGCGGAGCACAGGCTGTTGCAGCTATGGCATATGGTACAAAATCAATTCCTAAGGTTGATAAGATATGTGGCCCTGGTAACATATATGTTGCCCTTGCTAAAAAGGCTGTATTTGGTTATGTAAGCATTGATTCTGTGGCTGGTCCTAGTGAGATTCTTGTAATTGCCGATGAGACTGCTAATCCTCGTTATGTTGCAGCAGATCTTTTATCACAGGCTGAACATGATGAGATGGCATCTGCAATTCTTGTAACTACAAGTGAAGACCTTGCACATAAGGTATCTGCAGAGGTTGATAAGTTTGTAGCTGAATTATCAAGAAAGGAAATTATCCAGAAATCACTTGATAATTACGGATATATTCTTGTTGCTAAGGATATTGACGAGGCTGTAGATGTTGCTAACGAGATTGCATCAGAACATATGGAAATTGTTACTAAGAATCCTTTTGATGTTATGACTAAGGTTAAGAACGCAGGTGCTATCTTCCTTGGAGAATATAGTTCAGAGCCTCTTGGTGATTACTTTGCAGGTCCTAACCACGTTCTTCCTACTAATGGAACAGCTAAGTTCTTCTCGCCTTTAAGTGTTGATGACTTCATTAAGAAATCAAGCATTATTTCATATTCTAGAAATGCTCTTGAAGCTATCCACACAGATATTGAGAAATTTGCTACAGCAGAGCATCTTACAGCTCATGCTAATTCAATTAAGGTAAGATTTGAAAATTAATTAGCGCACTGGCGCGGAAACGGGGATTATATGGCTGTATCTGAAATCAGACAGGCAACTGTAAAAAGAAAAACAAGTGAAACTGATATTGCTTTATTTTTAAGAATTGATGGTTCGGGAGAAGCAGAGGTCGATACAGGAATCGGCTTTTTCGACCATATGTTAAAAAGTTTTGCAAAGCATGGTCTTTTTGACCTTAAGTTAAAGGTAACTGGTGACCTGATAGTTGACTGCCACCATACTATCGAAGATGTTGGAATTGTACTTGGTGAAGCTATCAAAGAAGCTATAGGAGATAAGATGTCCATAAGAAGATATGGCGACATTATTCTTCCTATGGATGAAACACTTATCATGTGTGCCATAGACCTTTCAGGAAGACCATATCTTGGCTTTGAATCTACATTTACAGCAGACAGCGTTGGATACTTTGATACACAGATGGTTAAAGAATTCTTCTATGCAATATCCTACAGTGCAGGCATGAATCTTCATATAAGAAAGATTGCAGGTGAGAACGATCATCACATTATTGAAGGCATGTTCAAAGCATTTGCAAAGGCATTGGACGAGGCAACTGTTAAAGATACTAGAATCAAGACAATTCTCTCTACTAAGGGAAGTCTCTAAATATACTTAAGGAGTTACATATATGCGATTATATCCAGCAATTGATGTTAAAGACGGGCAGTGTGTCCGCTTAAAGAAGGGACTTTTTAATGAAGTTACTGTATATTCTGAAAGACCTTACGAGATCGCTAAAGGCTTTGAAGAGGCAGGAGCACAGTTTATACATACTGTTGACCTTGATGGCGCTTTGAAAGGACACGGCGTTAATGCAGAAACTATTAAGAAGATATGTTCAAGTGTTAATGTTCCTGTACAGATGGGCGGTGGAATCCGTACTCTTGAGAACATTCAGGAGGTTCTTGACCTCGGTGTATACAGAGTTATTATCGGTACTAAGGCTGTTGAGAATCCTGATTTTATTAAGGCTGCCATTGACAGATTCGGTGCTGAACATATTGTTGTAGGTGTTGATGCAAAGGATGGTCTTGTGGCTATCGAGGGATGGGAAAAGGTCAGTGATAAGACCGCACTTTCACTTGCACTTGCAATGAAAGATATCGGCGTACAGACTATTGTGTACACTGATATATCAAAGGATGGTATGCTTGCCGGTCCTAATGTTGAACAGACTAAGATTCTTTCTGATAAAACAGGCATTGATATTATTGCTTCAGGCGGCATGAGCTGCATGGATGATCTTACACATATTAATGATGCCGGTATCCATGGTGCAATTATCGGTAAGGCAATCTATGAAAAACGTATTGACCTTAAGGAGGCTGTAAACCTTTTTGAATCTGGAGCATCTTACAGCAAGGCATCAGCAATGCCTAAGGCTGATATTTCGTTTAAGGATTTAAAGCTTGACGCCAATGGTCTTATTCCTGTTGTTGTACAGGATTATGTCAATGGTGAAGTCCTTATGCTTGCTTACATGAATGAGGAAGCCTTCAATAAGACTTTAGAGACAGGCATCATGACTTATTATAGCCGAAGCCGTCAGGAGCTCTGGGTTAAAGGTCTTACATCCGGACATTTCCAGTATGTAGGTTCTCTTGACATCGACTGTGACAATGATACTATTCTTGCAAAGGTTCGTCAGGTTGGTGCTGCATGCCACACTGGAAACAGAACATGCTTCTATAGAAATATTAAAACATGGAACAGATGATTTATGGAATATAAATATATAATCACAGATATTAACAATAAAATCTTCTGCTGCATATATACTTCTGATAATACCTGCCACTATCTTAAGCCTTTAGATAGTGGCAGTGTTGTTGGTAACATATATGTTGGAAGAGTTGAAAATGTAGTTAAGAATATTAACGCTGCATTTATTGAGATAGAGGATAAGCAGAAATGTTATTACTCTATACAAGACAACAAAACACCAATATTTTTTAATGAGAAAAACAATCCTGCAATATGTCAGGGCGACAGAATTCTCGTAAAAGTTATAACTGAGCCGCTTAAAACCAAACCTGCAAAGGTATCTTCAAAGATAGAGCTTACCGGCAATTATTCAGTTGTTTCCAACGATGTAAAAGGTGTTCACATTTCAAAAAAGATAAAATCTAATGAAACAATTACAGAGATAAAAAAACGTGTTGCTGACATTCTCATTCAGAAGCAGCGGGAAGCCATAGAAAAAACAGGCTATGATTATCTTTCAAATTTCGGAATAATATTAAGAAGTGGCTGTGCTGACGCTGATACTGATGATATTATTAAAGATGTAAATGCATTGTGTAACGAATACACTGATATGCTCCGAAAAGCTGTTTTTTCAAAGTTCTATACACTTGTACATAAAGACAGACCTGCATATATTGAGGAAATTGTTCATCTGTCAGGAAAAGACCGTGTTGAGGTTATCACAGATATTCCGGATATATATAATGAATTAGAAACATATCTGCCTCGTAACAGTAATATAAGTATCCGTATGTATAAAGATGAATTATGGCCTTTATACAAGCTCTATTCTATAGAAAAAGAGATAGATACCGCTCTTTCCAAGAAGGTCTGGTTAAAATCAGGTGGATATCTTATTATCGAACAGACTGAAGCACTTTCTGTCATTGATGTTAATTCTGGTAAGAATGTAACTAGGGCAAAGAGCATGGAAGCAATCGAGGCTTCTGCATTAAAAACTAATCTTGAATCCGCAGACAAGCTGTGCCAGCAGATTAAGGTAAGAAATCTCTCGGGAATTATTATCGTTGATTTTATTAATATGAATCAGAGAAATTGCGATATTCTGATGGAACATTTGAAATCTCTGGCAAAAAAGGATATAGTAAATACTACAATCGTTGACATCACCAAGCTTGGTCTTGTTGAGATTACACGAAAGAAAATTGGAAAAAGTCTGTCTGAAAGTCTTAATAAAGCCTGAAAATGCATGGAGGATTTATGGATAATACTGAAGTAAATATTTCACAGGAAATTCCTGCATACGAAAGAAGATATAGAAAGATATCAGAATGGTTTCTTAATTGTAAGCCAGCTTATGCAATTCTTAAATTCATATACAAATATATGGCTTATATTATCGCATTTGCATACATTTTTCTTATAATAATGAGTTTACGAGGGACTTTCTTTTCTGAGACAACTCCGATTATGTTAAGAAACAGCGGTATAGTTGTCGAAACTGATAAATTTTTACTTACATCCAAGCTTATTCTCACACCTTTAACATCATTTATTCTTGTATCTGTTATAAGAAAATGTATTGATGCGAAAAGGCCATATGAAAAATACAATATAAAGCCATTATTTATTAAGGAAACTAAAGGCGAATCAATGCCAAGCAGACATGTTTTTTCCATTACAATTATTGCGATGTGCTGGCTTTATGTTTCTGTTCCAGTAGGTATTATAATGCTTATGCTTGTAGCAATTATGGCAGCAAGCAGAGTGCTTGCAGGAGTACATTTTGTAAGAGATGTTGTTGTTGGATTCGCAGTAGGAATTATATGTGGAATTGCTGGCTTATGGATTATCTGAAAATTTTTAAAATATTTCTAAAAAACATTTGACAAATAGTAACTGAATGTATATTATATATTTTGTGTGCCGCTCAGTTAGGGTATAAGTGTATCTGATGTATGTCGGATTCCCCAAAACTGGCGAGTATTTAATTAAGGAGGATACCATATGTACGCAATTATAGCAACAGGTGGTAAGCAGTACACAGTTTCTGAAGGCGATACTATCAGAGTTGAGAAGCTTGCAGTTAATGCTGGTGACACTGTTACATTTGATCAGGTTCTTTTTGTAAACAACGGCGAGGCTAAGGTTGGTGAGCCAACAGTTGCCGGTGCTACAGTTACAGCTAGCGTTGTAGGCGAAGGCAGAGATAAGAAGGTTATCGTTTACAAGTACAAGAGAAAGACTGGATATCACAAGAAGAATGGTCATAGACAGGCTTACACAGAAGTTAAGATTGAAAAGATTAATGCTTAATTTTTGTATGGATGTTTGTGAGGTGTGTTATTCATGACTCATATAACTTTTTTTAAGAACTCTGAAAAAGAGATCACAGGTTTTTATTCTGCAGGTCATGCAGGATATGCTGAATCCGGCAGTGATATTATATGTTCTGCTATTTCAGTTCTGACAATCAATACTATTAATTCGATAGAGGCTTTTACCGATGATAAGTTTGATGTGTCAGTTAATGAGGATGAAGGAATTGTTATCTTTAAGATGGCTATGCCTGTTAGTCCGGAAACTTCGATTTTACTTAAGTCATATGAATTAGGTGTTAGTTCTGTGGCTGAGGATAATCCGAAATACTTATCAATTAGTGTTAAGGAGGTGTAACCTTATGTTAAATATGAATCTTCAGTTATTCGCTCATAAAAAGGGTGTAGGTTCTACAAAGAATGGTAGAGATTCAGAGTCTAAGAGATTAGGCGCTAAGAGAGCTGACGGACAGTTTGTTTTAGCTGGTAATATTCTTTACAGACAGCGTGGAACAAAGATTCATCCAGGTGTTAATGTTGGTCGTGGTGGCGATGATACATTATTCGCACTTGTTGATGGAACTGTTAAGTTCGAAAGAAAGGGCAAGGATAGAAAGCAGGTTTCTGTTTATCCTGTTGTTTCAAACGACTAATTTGTTTTTTAGCTCCAAGTCTTCGGATTTGGAGCTTTTTTCTTAATTTGTAAATGTTAATTCTAAACAGTTAACATAATTTAAATATAGAATGGAGGAAAGGTTATGTTTGCAGACAGAGTCCGCATTTTTATTAAATCCGGCAAGGGTGGAGATGGTCATGTAAGCTTCCGTAGAGAGCTTTATGTTCCTGCTGGCGGTCCTGATGGCGGCAATGGCGGTCATGGCGGAGATATTATTTTTATGGTCGATAAAGGCCTTAATACACTCGGTGATTTCAGACATAACAGCAAATATATTGCTGAAAGCGGCGAAGAAGGCGGCAAGAGAAGATGCACAGGTAAAGATGGTGAAGACCTTATAATTAAAGTGCCTGAAGGAACTGTTATATATGATGATGAATCCGGTAAAGTTATTGCAGATATGTCTGGAGATAACCTTCAGGAAACTATTCTTAAAGGTGGCCGTGGTGGTAAAGGTAACATGAACTATGCTACATCTACCATGCAGGCTCCACAGTATGCACAGCCGGGACAGGATGCACAGGAATTATGGGTTCGTCTTGAACTTAAGGTTATTGCTGATGTTGGTCTTGTAGGATTCCCTAATGTTGGTAAATCAACATTTTTATCAAGAGTAACTAATGCAAGACCTAAGATTGCCAATTATCATTTCACAACACTTAATCCTAACCTTGGTGTTGTTGATCTTGATGGTGGTAAAGGTTTCGTTATTGCTGATATTCCTGGTCTTATTGAGGGTGCATCAGAAGGTGTTGGTCTTGGACACCAGTTCTTACGTCATATTGAGAGAACTAAAGTCATTATTCATATTGTTGATGCAGCTTCAACTGAAGGCCGTGATCCTATAGCTGATATTAAGGCTATTAACAAAGAACTTGAGAATTATAATCCTAAGCTTCTTGAAAGACCACAGGTTATAGCAGCTAATAAGATTGATGTTATATATGATGATGGCAGTGACCCTGTACAGGCTATAAGAGATGCATTTGAGCCGGAAGGTATTAAGGTATATCCTATATCAGCTGTTACAGGACAGGGCGTTAAAGAGCTGTTATACGCAGTCAGAACACTGCTTGATAACTTCAAGGACGAACCTGTATTATTTGAAAAAGAATTTGACTACGACGAGCTTATGGATAATCCTAACGAAAGCTTTGAAGTTTCTATTAACGAAGATGGCGTATACGTTGTCAACGGACCAAAGATTGATAAAATGCTTGGTTATACTAACCTTGAATCTGAAAAGGGATTTGATTTCTTCCAGAAATTCATGAAGCGCTCAGGTGTTCTTGATGAACTTGAGAAGCTTGGAATTGAGGAAGGCGATACAGTTATCGTTGGTGATTACCTTGAGTTTGATTACTATAAAGCATAATTAATAGGAGAGAATATATGACAAGCAAACAGAGAGCTTATTTAAAGGGTCTTGCAATGACAATGGATCCAATATTCCAGTTTGGAAAGAACAGTCTTACTCCTGAGAACACTGCAGCTATTGCAGAAGCTCTTGAGGCAAGAGAACTTATCAAAATAAGTGTTCTTAATAACTGTGCTGATGACCCTAGAGAAATCGCACAGATGGTTGCAGAAAGAACACGCTCACAGGTTGTTCAGGTTATTGGAAAGAAAATCGTTCTTTACAAGGAATCTAAGGACAACAAAAAAATCATTTTACCATGATTAATTCAGACAAAATAATAGGTATTATGGGTGGGACATTTAATCCAATCCACAAAGGACACACAGGTATTGCCAGATGTGCTTACGAACAGTCTGATATTGATGAAATATTATTCATGCCTTCAGGCACACCTGCTTACAAAGATAATTCTCCCATTGTAAGTGCAACTGACCGTTGTAATATGGTAAAGCTTGCAATTAAACCTTTTGATTACATGTCACTTTCTACGATTGAAACTGACCGTCCCGGTAATACCTACACAGCCGATACACTTGCACAGATATATGATTCATATAAGAAAATATATTTTATAATAGGTGCAGATTCGCTTCTTTATATTCAGGACTGGTATCATCCTGAGTATATATGCAGCCATTGTCATCTTTTATGTGCTAACAGGGACAATAATTCAGCCAGTGTACTTATAGATCAGAAACATTTTCTTGCTGATAAATATGGTGCGGTTATTGATTTTATTGATGTTCCAAAACTTCCTTACAGTTCAACTGATATACGAAAGAAGGTTGCAATGGGTCTGTCAGTAAAAGAAGATGTCGGCGAAGAAGTAGAAGAGTATATAAAGTCCAGAAAACTTTATGTTTAAGAGGTTTTATTATGGATAACAAATATATTGAACAATTAAGAACACAGGTAAAAGACGCACTCCGTACAGACAACATGCGATACCAGCATACACTTGGTGTTGCTAATACAAGTGCCTGTCTTGCCATGTGTCATGGTGCAGATATGAACAAGGCGTATATTGCAGGTCTTCTTCATGATTGTGCCAAATGTGTTCCTGATGATGTAAAGATTGCTGAATGTGAACAATTTGGACTTCCAATATCAGATATTGAGTTTGAAAGTCCTTATCTGCTTCATTCAAAGCTTGGTGCATATTATGCAGCACACAAGTACAATGTTGAAGATGATGAAATATGTTCTGCCATCCAGTGGCATACAACAGGAAAGCCTGCAATGACTTTATTAGAAAAGATTGTATTCATTGCAGATTATATTGAACCCTACAGAAATAAAGCTGCCAATCTTGATGACATAAGACATATGGCATTCACTGATATTGATATGGCGGCTTATGTAATATTAGACGACACCCTTTCGTATATAAGAAAAACTGGTCGTAATATCGATACACAGACCGTTGATACCTACGAATACTACAAAGGGATTATTAAAGAAAGAGAGAATTAAGATATGGCAGATTCTAAGGATATGTTAAAGGTTATCATAGATGCCTTACAGGATAAGAAGGCTGAAGATATCAGAGTTATTGATATCAGCAATGTATCTGTTATTGCAGATTATTTCGTTATTGCTAGTGGTAGCAATACTAACCAGATTCAGGCTATGGTAGATAATGTAGAAGAAGAAATGTTCAAGGCTGGCTTCGATGATCCTAAGGTTGAGGGTTATAATACAGCTTCATGGATTCTTCTTGATTACAAGGATGTTATTGTTCATGTATTCTCTGAGGATGACAGAGCGTTCTATAATATTGAACGTATATGGCGTGATGGTAAAGAGGTTGATATTAACAGCCTGTAATTACTGCTTAAGTGGCTTCCCGGGAGGGAACTCTGCCGGAGGTATATAGATAATCAGAACCCGCTTTCGCTCGGTCTCGGACGCAGCGGTACTAGGTTCGCTGCCTGCAGCAGCTTACCAAGTGCCGGCGTCCTCAAACGGTTCTGATTATCTATATACTTCCGGCTTCGTATGCCACCGGGAGGATGTAGTGCATTACGGTTGTTAATTGTGGGATAATAAAAATATATCCAGCTATAGATATATTTAAATCCGGACGCCGTGAGAGCTTGTTTTGCTGCTTTGGCAGCTCACCAGGCTCTCACGGCTGGTTATCGGATTACTTATATATCTATGGCTGGATTTTTTCAATCAATAATAATAATTCTTATTAGTTGATACCTAATCTTATTAAACCGATTACTTTTCCTAGTATCTCGCAGTCGTCTACGATGATTGGGTCCATGAAATCGTTCTCTGGCTGGAGTCTTATGTGTCCGTTCTCCTTGTAAAAACGCTTGACTGTTGCTGAATCATCTACTAGTGCAACAATTACTTCTCCATTAGAAGCTGTATTCTGCTTTCTTACTATTATCTGATCGCCTTCGTAGATTCCCATATTAATCATGCTGTCACCCTTGACCTTTAACATGAATACTTCTCCACCTGGCATGTATTCAGATGGAATAGGAAAGTACTCTGTTATATTCTCAACAGCAAGAAGTGGCTGTCCTGCGGCAACCTGACCTAATAACGGGATATTAACAACCTCTCTCCTTGAAAGATTAAAGTTATCATCAATTATCTCTATTGTACGCGACTTAGTCGGGTCTCTTCTTATATATCCATTCTTCTCCAAAGACTCAAGATGTGCATGAACAGATGATGTAGACTTAAGATTAACTGCCTGACATATATCCCTTACTGATGGTGGATATCCTTTGTTAAGAATCTGTGATTTAATATATTCAAGAATCTCAGACTGTTTCTGAGTTATTCTTCCATATGCCATATTACGAACCTCCATTAAATTCTTTTAAATAATTTTACCACATTTATACATTATGTGCAAACATAATTTCTGAAAAAATGTTCGGAAAATTTGTTCGATTTTTATTGACAAACGCATGTTCTGATTATATAATCAACTCATAACAACAGAACACTTGTTTGATTGGAGGTTTTACGTATGAATAATTCAGAATACACATATAGAAGAGCAGCAGCTAAGAAAAGAAGCGACAGACGCAGAAGAAACAGACAGATGACTGTCAAGTCATTAAGAATGGTTATTATATGTTCAATTCTTATATTCGCCGTTTCTATTGGAGGCATTATTGTCAAGGCTTCTGATGACTCGAACAGAACACGAACATATAAGTATTACACAACAGTATCTGTAGAAGATAATGATACATTATGGTCACTTGCTGACAGATATAATAATGGGGATGAAGATACAGCTTCATATATTAACAATATAATGCAGATGAATGATTTATCATCTGACACAATCCATTCAGGTAAGAATCTTGTAATATATTATTATTCAACTGAGATAAGATAATATCTAATTGCATATACATTTCCCGCATGCAGTGAAAAGCTACTTAATATTGGACTTTTCACTGCATTTTTGTTAAAATTTATTGATAGCGAAATGGCTGTAGATATAACTTAATATTTAATAATTTATTTATAAGGAGATTAACTATGAAATTTAGCGATATAGAGACTATCTCTCAGGGTGTATCAGATTATCTTTCAGATAATAAAATCGTCGATATGACCGAAATACAGCGTCAGACGTATAAGCATATAATGGACAACCGCGATATTATAGCTTGTTCATCAACCGGAACAGGTAAGACACTTGCATATCTTATCCCGATTATTAACAGATTAAAGAGTAATACTCATAATATTCAGGCCGTTGTTCTTGTTCCAACAGCAGAGCTTGCAATACAGGTCAATAATACGCTTAAAGATATCTTTGCACATATGGATAATACATTTTCATCTGTTGCATTAATAGGAGATGTGAATATATCAAGACAGATTGATTCTATTAAATCTAATAAGCCTGCAATAATTATCGGAACACCTAACCGCATACATCAGCTTATAAGTAACAAGAAGATTAAAGTACATGAGGTTAAGACTCTTGTTCTAGATGAGGCAGACAAGCTCTTTGATAAGACATTTATTCAGGATGTAGAAGCAATTAGAAAGTCTTTAATGAAGTTCACACAGGTTCTTTTATTCTCTGCAAGCGTAGATAAGAAGACAAGAACTAATACTTTGTGTTTCAAACCAATATTCATTGATATTAACAGTAATTCTGGTAATACAAGTCAGATTCCTTCTACAATCAAGCATATAAGCGTTATTTCTGACAGAAGGGAACGAATTGAAACTTTAAGAAAGATTATTAAAGCTGTTAAACCAGAGAAAGCAATTATATTTGTTAATTCCAAGTATGATCTGGAAGAATCCCTTCAGAAGCTTGAATATCATCATTACAATGTAGCTTCAATTGCCGGTAATAAAGATAATTCAGCCAAGAAAGCTGCAATAGAGAATTTCAGAAGTGGAAAGATTCAGCTCCTTATTGCAACAGATATAGCAGCCAGAGGACTTCAGATTGATAATATTGATACAGTAATTAATGTAAACCTTCCTGAGGACAATAAGGAATATATTCACAGATGTGGACGCTGTGGACGTAATGGGAACACAGGAACGTGTATATCAATTATAACTGATAATGAACTTAACAAGATTAAATCATATCAGAAAGCATTTCACATCAATATAGTCACTAAGAAGCTCTATCAGGGGAAATTAGTTGCAAAATAAGAGATTGCAGAATATAATTATCCATGCAGTAATCACTTCGCTAAAGTCAGGTTTAACGAAGTGATTAGTATTTTTTATATATGGAGGTATTCTTAATGGCTGAAAAAACCTACACCGAACAACAAAACATCAAGTACAAGAAAAAGCTTAATGAATTACTTGATATATTACCGGATTTCTGTACACAGTATTTTGATAGTCTTGAATTTAATAAGCAGCCAAGAACTAAGGTTGCCTATGCAATGGATATTAAAGGTTTCTTTGAATTTCTCATTGAATGCATACCTAAGTTCAGTTCATATGCAATGAAAGACTTTAAACCACAGGATTTAGAAAAAATAAATGGTACAGATATAACCAGATACTTACGACATGTAAAGTTATATAAGAAGAACGGTCGTGATATAACGAACTCAGAAAGTGCTGCCAAGCGTAAATTATGTGCTCTAAGACGTTTTTATGAATATTACTGCCGTTATGAAATAATCAGTTTGAATCCGACTATAAAAGTTGATATGCCTAAAATTCATGAAAAAGCTATTATAAGAATGGAGCCTAATGAGGTAGCTGAATTTCTTGATAATGTGGAATCTGGCAATAAACTTACCAAAACACAGCTCCAAAGCCATGAAAAGCTTAAAACACGTGATCTGGCTCTCCTTACACTTATGCTCGGAACTGGTATCCGTGTATCAGAATGTGTTGGATTAGATATTAATGATGTAGATTTTGATAATGACAGAATCAGAGTTATAAGAAAAGGTGGCTCTGAAAGCTTTGTATACTTTGGTGACGAAGTCCGTGAAGCACTTCTTAATTATCTTGAAGAAAGAAAGAATTTAACGCCTGATGAAGGACATGAGAATGCACTATTCATATCAGCCAAAAAGAAGCGCCTATGTGTGCGATCCGTTGAACTTCTTGTTAAGAAATATGCCCAGACTGTTACAACTGTAAAGCATATTACCCCACATAAGCTTCGAAGTACTTATGGTACTAATCTATATCAGGAAAGCCAGGATATATATCTTGTTGCTGATGTTTTAGGACATAAAGATGTTAATACTACACGGAAGCATTATGCAGAGATTGTAGAAGAAAACAAGCGTTCTGCAAGAAACATTGTCAAGTTAAGAAAAGATTGACAATAAATAAAAGATGATACTCTTCCACTATTATGTGGCAGAATATCACCTTTTATTATTTTAATTATTCTACTGATAAATTTCACGCCATTCCATATCGCCTCTCTCAAGAGATTTAACAAGCAATTCTGCTGTTGCAAGATTAGTGGCCAATGGAATATTATACATATCGCAAAGTTTGCATATATTATCAGAATCCGGTTCATGTGCTAAAGGATTCTCTGCCTCTCTAAGAAAAATAACAAGATCTATTTGGTTATGTTCAATCTGTGCACATAACTGCTGGTCACCACCAAGATGTCCGGCAAGAAACTTATGTATCGATAAATTAGTAACTTCTTCAATAAGCCTCCCTGTTGTACCTGTAGCAAAAAGCTGATTCTTATTAAGAATACCCTTATATGCTATACAGAAATTCTGCATTAATTTTTTCTTAGAATCATGTGCTATTAAACCAATGTTCATTTAAGCTTCCCCCTAATGTATAAATTAAAATGTATAAAAGCTATCCTCTGAAATCATCTGCAAACATATCATCATCTCTTTCAACATTTCTTTGCAGACTTACATTGAGTACAATGCCCATAGCTATGAATAATGTAAGTAAAGATGTGATACCACAACTAAAGAAAGGTAATGGAACTCCAGTATTAGGAAGTATCCATGAAACAACACCTATATTAATAAATGTCTGAAATCCAATATATATTGCTACACCACAACATATCAGTCTTCCTTCAAAATTTCTTGCTCTCACAGCTACTATTATACACTCCAGAACAATCAGAAACAATAAAAAAATTGTAATACAACTTCCGGTAAAGCCTAATTCTTCACCTATTACTGCAAATATAAAGTCATTCTGGGCTTCTGCAATATATCCGGCATTCTTTAAAGAAGAAGTATCATTATTATTAAGGCCTTTACCATAAAGCTGACCAGAACCAATAGCCTGAACAGCATATGCCTGCTGATATGTTCCTGCATCATTCATATCAACTTCTTCTGACTTACCTTCAATAAAATCAACAATTCGTTTTCTTTGATAATCCTCTATAAGGATTGGGTGTTCAACTGATACAACATATATCAGAAATGCTGATAAAACCGGTACTACAACAAGAATTGCAATACCAAAAATCTTATAGCTTACTCCTGAACAATAAAGCATAGCAATGACAATAAGTGTCAAAAGTATTGCTGTTGAAAGATTAGGCTGTAATGCAACTAGTAATATAGGAAACAATGTAAGACATGCTATTAATAAGAGAAACTTAATTGAATTAAGCTTCTCTTTATTTGCTGCAACAAGTTTTGCAACTAACAAAATAAGTGCCAGCTTTAAAAATTCAGATGGCTGCAACTGTACCGGTCCTATCTTAAACCATCTGGTAGCTCCATGTGAACCATGTCCAAACACTGTAAGAACACCTATAAGCATAATAGTAACTATTGCATACCATATCCAGTAATACTTTAATATCCAATTATAATCAATAAATGAAACAATAATCATTATTATAAATGATATTGCAATACCTGCCCCCTGCTTTACTGTATATGCACTGTTGGCACTATTAACCACAGCAAGAGCAAATACTGATGTTACAATCAGAATAAATACCAATATAAAGTTGTATGAACGCAATTTATATTTTTTTAACATAATAAAACCCTTATTACTTTTCGCTGTTTCTCATATCCTTAATTGGAATATTAGCGAAAATTGCTGGTACAGAGCCATTGTTAGTATCAGATTCCGTTGATGTAATCTGAATATCAAGACCATCTGTATCAATTTCCATATACTTTGAAATGACTTTAATAATATCATTCTTAATCATTTCCATAACCTCTGGTGAACAGTTAGCTCTGTCAGAAACAAGCAAAAGCTTTAATCTGTCCTTAGCTACATCACTTGAACCTTTTTTCTTAAATAAATCAAGTAATCCCATATTTAATCCCTCCCTGAATAAGCCATATGTGACTTATTATAATACATATTAATTCTTCTTATCACTCTTAAAAAGTGAAGAAAGCTTCTTAAAGAAACCTCCCTTACCATTAAGATCAAGGAATGGAATCTCCTCACCGGTAATTCTACGGCAGATATTCATGTATGCCTGTCCTGCAAGAGAATCATCTCCTACAAGTGGCTGTCCCTTATTAGTTGCCACAACGATATTTTCATCATCTGGAACAGCTCCAATAACATTAAGCTGTAAAATATCATTAACATCATCAATAGACATCATCTCGCCTCTGTTTACCATATCCATTCTGATTCTGTTTACAATTAAATCTTCATGATTCTGAAGTCCGTGAGCGTCAAGGAGTCCTACAATTCTGTCAGCGTCCCTGATAGCAGAAACCTCTGGTGTAGTAACAACTAAAGCTCTGTCTGCACCAGCAATTGCATTCTGGAATCCCTGCTCAATACCTGCAGGACAATCAAGAATTATGTAGTCAAATCCTTCAGGATCATTCTTAATTTCATCAATAACCTTAATCATCTGTTCAGGTGTCACAGCTGACTTATCTCTTGTCTGTGCTGTTGGTAAAAGAAACAGATTAGGACATCTCTTGTCAGCAATCATAGCCTGCTTTAATCGGCAGTTACCTTCAACGACATCAACAAGATTATATACAATACGGTTTTCGAGTCCTAATACAACATCAAGATTTCTAAGGCCTGTATCTGTATCAATCATAACGACCTTCTTTCCAAGTTTAGCAAGACCCGTACCAATATTAGCTGTGGTTGTAGTCTTACCTACTCCGCCCTTTCCTGATGTTACAACTATAACTTCACTCATATTAAACCTCCATTAATAATTCTTAATAAATCGCAATATATTAATTATGCGAGATTTTTATTCTTAAATCAACTATTTTTTAAAAATATAACAAATTAATCTAAACATATGTCATCTAAAGCATTCTGCTCTAAATCTTCAATATAAATATTCTGATCATATACATAGGCAATCTTTGGTTCAATAACTTTAGTTTTATTTCTGCCTTTTGTTATCTTGGTTCCTACATCTGAGCTTCTGGCAATTATTTCGCCTATCTTAATCTGCATAGGACTCATCTCAAGTGCAACAACAAATGCATTCTCATTACCATCTACACCTGCAAATATATTGCCCTTAAGACTTCCAAGTACAATAACGCTGCCTTTTGCAACAACCTTGCCTCCAGGATTGACATCTCCTAATACCACAACGCTTCCGTCAGATTCAAATACCTGACCTGAGCGAAGCGTTCCTTTATAAAACATACACGCTGTTTTAGGATCAGATGCCATATCATTTACAGGCTTTACAACCGGCTCTGATACATCAACACTTGCAATAGCTTTCTTAACAGCATCTTCATATATTTCCTTCATATTGTTATTTTCATCAAGAACACATACAATATTAAGCTCAGATACATCTGATATCACATTGAGAATTCTTTTTTCCTCTTCAGCAGATAAATCTCTTCCATCAAAAGAAATTGCCATATTAGCATTATTAAAGAACTTTGATGCATTTTTAAACTTATCTGAAACACTTTCAAGTAACTCTTCAAAAGGCATCTCATTGTCAAGAAATACTGTTATTCCACTTTTACTTCCTTTGATTATGACTGAATTATCCAAAGCACTCACCTCACATTTTATATTATTATTTCTTTAGTATATATCAATAAATATTATTCATTAATATTAAAAAGCATTTTATATATCTCTGCGCCTAATGTTACTGCATTAGAAGCTGCATAACCATTCTGAATACGCACAGCCATACAATATTCAGGATTATCATAAGGTGCATATGATATTAATGTAGCATGGTCAGGATCCGTTGTCCTTTCCTGTGCAGTTCCTGTCTTAGCAGCAATCGACATATGCAATGATGATAATGCTGTATATGTTCCTACAGCCATATTCATACCAGAATGAACTGTATTCCATATATCAGAACTTAATTCTACCTGATTATTAACTTCTGCGTGGTTTTCCTTAATAATATTGCCATCATAATCAGTAATCTTATCAATAAGAGTAAGATTATAACATGTACCTGATGTTGCAAGCGTTGTAACATAACGGGCAAGATTAAGTGTACTGTATCTGTGGTTACCCTGTCCGATTGCTGATGCAATGGCATTCTGTGAAGATGCACCAGGTGTTCCTTCCTCAATCTCTATGCCAGTTTTGTTAGATAACCCCAACATATCAGAATAGTTCTTTAATATATTAGTTCCATAAGTACTATTATATGAACCATTCTTACTACATGCAAGATTATAACCAACATTATACATATAAACATTACATGAATCTCTTATCGCAGTAGCAGCCGATTCACTTCCATGACCCCATCTCTGCCAGCATCTTGGTGAAGGCGTTACCTTGTCAAAGACTCCTGAACAGTTAAATACAGTAGATGATGATATTATACCTGTATCCATGCCGGCAATAATTGTACATGGTTTATAAGTAGAACCTGGAGCAATAAATGACTGTGTCGCCCTGTTAAGCAGAGGACTTGCATTATCAGTAACAAGTGAACTGTAATACTTTGCATCTACTGTTCCTGACAACTTGTTATTATCATAACTTGGATATGAAACAAGTGCCAGAATATCGCCATTATTAGGATTAGTAACAACTGCTGAGCCTGAGCATGGTTTCAGTGCAAGCTGCCCAACAGTAATAATCTTATTAGAGATAACATATGACATAAATTCATATGCTCCCATGCTTCCTGATGAAAGAGATTGATAACGTGAATCATCTGCATTCATATCAAGAACGCCCTGTTCATAAAGAAGCATACACACCTGTCTTCCTGAAATACTTCCAGCATTAATCATATATTTGTACATTTTCTTAAAAAATGCTGTATCAGAATCAAGTGCTGAAATAATATAATCAACAAGTGCATCATATGACTCCTGAAGACTTGTATACTTCTCTGATGTAAGCGATGACATATCTATCCAGTTCTTAGATATACCATACGTCAAAAGCTGTGAGAGACTTGTCGAATCCCCGTATACCCAGTCATAATAAACACTGTCGCTTGTATCAACATTAGCCAGACTGAATATATTCTCACTTCTTAAAAGGTCATATATATACCAGATATACAACTGCTGTTCCTCTGAAAGTTTTCCATAAGCAGTGTTACCAGATTTAAGCTCACTATCCAACCATGATAAAGTCTGTGCCTTTTTTGTCTCAAACTGACTGTAAATCTCAGCTTCATTAGGTGTATTCTGTTCTTCAATTTCTTTTAATGAAACCAGATTATTATCAATAAGTGCAAAATATACTTCCTGTGCTGTTATATATATAGTATCAACATCACCAGAACCATTATAAGTTATCTTATTGCTTCCAGGTGTGAAATATTTCATGAATATATCGGTTATCTCATCTTCTATTGCATTATATATTGATTTCTGAAGGTTAATATCTATTGTAAGATATACATCATGTCCAGCCTGTGGATCTTCCTGATCAAGCACCTCTGTAACTCTTCCTACAGTATCAACATATACCGATTTCTCACCCTTTACTCCGGATAACTCATTCTCCATGCTCTTTTCAATTCCTGATTTACCAACAACATCATTACTTTCATATCCATCGCCAAGCTCCTCTAATTCTGAATTAGAGACTGTTCCAGTATATCCAAGTATTTGTGAGCAATATACACTATCAACATATCTTCTTATATACTGCTCTTCCACAGTAACGCCAACAAGACCATCACTGTTTTCCAGTATAGCTGCAACAGTTTCATCCGATACTTCATTTGCAATAATAAATGTAAGATATCTGTTATACGAATTGGCAGCCATATATCTTCTTAGATTAACAATCATAAGAGAATGTTCTATTCCAAATTCATCATAATTAACCTCATAAGTCTTGCAAAGGTACTTGAACATATTCTCTGCTGATGTAGCCTTCTGTTCGTCAGAAAGTGCTGCTATCGACTCAGTTCCATAAGAATCTCTTAAAAATCTTAAAAGCGATGTACCCTCAACATTATATGAGAACTGTCCATTATTATAGATAATAGGAAAATCATTAGAATATGTATCTCCATGATTTTCTATAATATCTAATGTCTTGTTAATAGAATTATTAATAGTTGTATTCTTAGTTGCGTTATCTGAATATCTTCCAGAGTCGCTTATCTTGACTGCATATGACAAATCATTGTAAGCAAGAAGAACACCGTTACGGTCATAGATACGGCCTCTGGCAGCCGCAACACTCATATCTTTCTGTATAGAGCTTGATAAGTCTTCAACATATGAATCTCCCTTTATTATCTGAAGAACAAATAATCTGTGAACAAGAACAGAAATCAGAACAATAAACACAAGAATCATAGGAAAAATTCTGGATTTGAGAAGACTTACAATATAATCAAATACTTCCTTCATCAATCTTACCCTTCTTTTTTCTCTCTCTTCCTGGCTCCGTTATCGTACAGAAATAATGTACAGGATGATATATAATAAGAGAAACCAGTGCTGTATATACAACTTCCGGCAAAATAAATCTCGACATAAAAAATCCTACATTAAGTCTGTTATGAAGCAGGAAATTACCAATATATGATATAAATCCATATCCGAAATCAGCAGTTATCACAAGTGCAAGAGGGATAAGAATTTCTCTCACCTCGTACTTCTGATAAAAAAAGCCTGAAAAATATCCTATGTAAATAAAAATAAGTGCTGTAAATCCGAATAATCCGGAATAAAACAAATCATACATAATTCCTGCAAAAAATCCAGCAAACATTCCATCATTTTTCCCACAGAAAAACCCAAAAAATACAGGAAGAATAATAAGCCAGTTAGGCGAAATATTAGCAATTGAAATAACTCTTGCAACAGAAACCTGCATGAGATAGAAAAACAATATAATAATCAATTCTGTTATCTTTCTTTTCATAATAAATAGTCCTAAACACTTATTCTTTAAGCTGGGTTATGACTAATACCTCCTGCAGATTATTAAAATCAACTGCGGGAACAATATATCCAGACTGGGTAAGATTGTTAGAATCCAGCTTAACATCCTTAACATATCCAATCAGAATTCCCTGAAGATATTTATCACTTATATTGGATGTAACTACTTTATCACCATTTCTGACAATAACATCACTTTTAAAATGTGAAACACGTATCATTCCTGTATCCATGAGTTCAATATCACCTTGAACTATACATGTTTCATTAGTATCTATAAGCATTCCGCTCACATTACTGTTATTCTCTGTGATTGTCTTGACAATAGAATAATTACTTCCTGTTTCAGAAATAATACCTACAAGACCACCATTTGCAATAACATTCATATCAACTTTAAGCCCATCATCTGTACCTTTATCAATCTTGAATGAAGAATGCCAGTTATCTGTTGTAACTTCAATTACTCTTGCTCCGACTTTAGAATAGCCTGCATACTGCTGGTCAAGCTCATACAGCTCACGGAGCCTGTTAAGTTCATATGAATCCTGCTTTAACTGATTATTTTCTTCTGTAAGCTCATCAATCTGACTCTGAAGATTCTTATTCTCATCAAGAACAACTGATATTTCCTGAAGCGTCTGGTATTTGTCATAAACCCAGAAGCCTATATTGTTCATACCTTTCTGTACTGGAACAACAACCATTGAAACACATTTTTTAAGAGGCTTGGTAAGCGTATCTGTAAAAAAGCTTGTTCCAATAAAGAAGCAGCACAGAACCGTAAGTGCAATGAGAATATTCTTCGAAGTCATAAATGAAGAAATTTTCTTTCTCATTCTAAAACCTGCCCTTAATCAAAATTTTTCTCTGTTGGAGTATATGCAACCTTGGCAAATTCAGGATTAGATACAACTCCCATAAGACCTCTTACAACGCTTTCTGCAGGATGTTCCACAATGTTGACATTAAGATTAGTCTCATCCTTAATATATTTCTCAAGATTATTAATCTGAGATGTTCCTCCTGTAAAATAAACACCATCTTTAATAATATCTGCCGCAAGTTCTGGCGGAGTTCTCTCAAGAATAACTTTAATTGCATCCATAATCGAATGTAATGAATCAATTATTGCCTGATATATAATATCAGAAGATATATCAACACTTACAGGCAGTCCTGATAAAACATTTCTTCCAAAACCAGGTGCAAAGCTTTCTGATACAGGAACAGCACTTCCTAACTGTTTCTTTAAATTCTCAGCAGTCTTGCTTCCAATAACAAGATTATAGGCTTTTCTTACGTTGCTTATAATGCAGTCATCAAGCTTATTACCACCAATCTTAACAGCCTTGCTTATAACAATTCCGCCTAAAGAAAGAACTGAAATCTCAGTTGTCTCTGCTCCGATATTAACAATCATAATACCCTTAGACTTAGTTACATCAAGGCCTGCACCTATAGCATCTGCAACAGGTTTATCAACTACATAAACATTCTTTGCCTTTACTTTTGAATCAACAACTAATTCATAAAAAGCTCTCTTCTCTACTTCTGTTACATCTGTTGGTACAGCAATATAGAAATCTGATCCGGTAATCTTCTTTCCTTCATTAATCTTATTAAAGAAGTTAAAAAGAAGTGTCTGCATATTCTCAATATCAGCTATCACACCAAACTTAACCGGGAAAGAAACCTCAATATGCTCTGGAGCTTTCTCATACATTTCATATGCTTCATCTCCAAAAGCTAAAATCTCTGTTTTATTAGCTATAGCTATAATATTCTTTTCATTAAGTATCTTATCCTTATCACTGCAGCACATTTTAAAATTACTTGTGCCTATATCAATTCCGTATGCATTACCCATGTCTTAATTCCTTTCTTAATTGTTAATTAATGTATTGCATTTGTTTAAAACTGAAATAAGAATTATCTCCTATAACAATATGATCTAACAGTTCAACACCAATAATTCTGCCGGCTTCCATAATATTCTTAGTAACCTTCATATCCTCTCTGCTAGGAGATGGATTGCCTGATGGATGATTATGCAGGATAACTATCGAAGCTGCCCTGCTGTCAAGTGCCTCCTTAAAGATCTCCCTTACAGAAACCATTGAACCAGTAGAAGTTCCAACAGACATCACCTTATCTCTAATAAGGCGGCACCTGTTATCAAGCATTACAAGAACCAGATGTTCTCTCTTTAGATGTCTCATATCTTCCATATAATATTCTGCAATAGTTTCAGCATTCGAAAAGTCAAGTCTTTCTCTAGCCTTCTGCTTTGCAATTCTTCTTGAAAGTTCAAGAATGCAGCATATCTGGACAGCCTTTGCCTTTCCTATACCCTTAATCTGCATAAGTTCTGAAACGGACATACCATAAAGACCGTTAAGATTGCCAGCATTCTCCAGTAACTTCTCTGCAAGCTGGATAGAACTTAAACCATTGGTTCCTGTTCTTATAATCGCTGCCAGAAGTTCAGCATTATCAAGTGATGATGCACCATACTCAAGACATTTTTCGTAAGGAAGCAGTTTTTCTTCCTCCACACCTGTTATTATATTCTCATAGACCATAAATTAAACAGCAGTCAGATTAAATAAATCTGTAAATAATAATTGCGAGTATAACTCCTATTATACTGGCAATAGTAATCTTAATCTGGAGTGCAAATGTTATTACAAGTACTCCCAGATTTAATACCAGCGGATTGTCAAGCCCGAAACTCTGTCCATAAGACAGCCAGCTAAGTGCATGCACACTGGCAGTAAGTTCTGCAATAAGACCGCCAAGCACAATGCCTATCAGAATGAATAGCCATAAAAGCCAGCCGTTCTTATATTTAGAAATATTACTCATAGATTTTCATCCTTTAACCATAAATTGGAGTACGGAAAAATCCATACTCCAACACATTATAACACAAATATTAATTCAATCAAAGCTTTATAAGGTCTTTTTCAAACATTTGAAAATTGCAAGCTTTTTTTACATCTTTTTCTAAAATATTTTTATACTTACACTATACATAAAAATCAGTCTATAGAGGCTTATTTCCTCTGTTTTTAAGATTTAATGGCACGACAAAAAGACTGGCTGAAAGTCAGTCAAAAAAAGTTTATTAAGTTACACGGCTTTAAATCAGGTATTTCATTTCTTCTTTATATAAGTCCTTGGAGCTTCTATATCCGAACATTCTCCTTGGATATTCATTAACCCAGTCCTCTATCTGCTGTATCTCCTCTTTTGAATAGCCATTGATACTTGTTCCTTTAGGGATTTTTCTTCGTATCATTCTGTTTCCGTTTTCATTAGAGCCACGCTCGCATGAAGCATAAGGATGACAGTAATATACCTTTGTTCGCTTCCTGCCTGGATATACACAGCTTCGCTCTATCCCGGCGCAGTCTGCAAATTCAGTACCATTATCTACTGTTATGGTCTTAAACAGCTTATAGAAGACATCTCCCAGCTCTCTTTCAAGCTCATCCAGAGTTTCAACAACGGATTTAGATGTCTTATCCGGCTGCTTCTTTACAATAATGTTTCTGGTCTTTCGTTCAATTATCGTAAGAAGTGTGCTTCCTTTTTCTCTCTTTCCTATCACAGAATCCATCTCCATATGTCCGAACTCCTCTCTTTCGAGTATGTCTTCCAGTCGGTCTTCTATGCTTGTTCCTGCACAAGCTTTCTTAATTCTGTGAATCTTCTTGTAATCTTTCTTATTCTTATTCCTTTTCACAGGAAGGTCTTTGTTGGTAATCTTCGTAAAGAATCCTTTGTCAATGCTGTTGTACACCGTCTTGACGCATACGGATTCTTCATATTTATCCATTTCCCCACTGCGGACCATTGTTTCAATTGCTGCTTCTGGGCTGTAGCCCTTATCAACAATCTTTTCCTCGATTGCCTTTGCAAGCTTCTTATCTTTTAGTACTTTGGGTATTGTTCCCCTTGCGGAAACATTGTAATCTCTTTTCTCCTGCGCTATCTGTGCTGAATACCTCGTCTGTGTTGTTAAGTCGGATTTTGTATGTGTATATTTTCCCCTGTGCAGTTCATTATACACTGTCTTTTCGCATACTTTTAACATTCTGGCTGCCTCAATTACTGAATAGCCAGCCTTTAATAGTGTCTCCAGCTCAATACGCTTTGTGTAGGTCATTTCTTTATAACCTTTACGCATATAAATAACACCTCGCCTGTTATTGTTTTTAGCTGTCTTATATCTCAATCATATAATAATATTTATTCAAATATATTTCAATAAACCTGTAGTTCAATTGTGAAATGCAAATGTGACGGAATCCGTCACATTCACATATCATTTTATTTATTGTATGAATCGAAGAACTCCTTCATATCATCATAATTCATTGTAAACATCTGCCGTATGAATATATCAGGCATCCTATTTACTATAGCCTTATTGATAAGGTCTTTCTGCTTGCTGGTAAACGAATTGAAATACATAACAACTCCGTCCTCTATTGTTGCCGGAACTGTTCTTGAAGATGTGACGGAATCCGTCACATTTTCTGTTACTGGCTTTGCTGTTTTCTTTCTGCCGGGCTTTCTGGTCTGCTGTCTGCTTTTTCTTTCAAGTTCATATAATCTCTTGATTTCTTCGCTTACTGCCGCTGTTATCTCATCATCAGCAGATGCAGATGAGCCAAGCTTCTGATATAAGAAATCTTCACTTGTCATATCTATTACAAGTGCATCCTCTGGAAGCTCACCTGTCTCTTCAAGTGCCGGAGTACTATTGATTGTTACATATTTTCCTGTCCTTGGGTCTTTCATTGACTTGGCTTCAGGAACATATCCTTTATTAGGATTTTCTTTATTGAGCCGCATTGCCTGCTTAAATGCAGATGTTTTTTCCGGTATCATTATATTTAATTCCGGGTGCCTCTTTCTAAGTTTCTTAGCCTTTCTGATTTCCTTTGCAGATGCGCCCCTGTCTTCCCAAGGGAGTGCTTTTCTGTCAATTATAGGTCTTTCACCCTCCATGAATATTATGCACTTTTTGCGGTCAAGGCGCTTAACCTCCTGCGGAGTCATTAATTCCCTTCCCGCTTTATTATAGCTGCTGTTGTATGAGCTTCCATGCTTGCCGTCACCTAATGTATCGATAGTGGCTTTTCCAAGCAGCTCTGATATATATTTATGTGTATCAAGTGCGCCTGCTCCTGCACCCAGATATAGCATAACAGGGCAGTTATCCATGATAATCTCCCATTTATCTGCAGTAAACAATGCTTTTATCTGTGCAACGGACTGTAAAATAGGTATCATGCTTATGTTTCTGCTTCGGATTACACCCATTACCTGTTCTGTATCTGCCGGTCTTGCACCTGCATAGAACTCATCCATCCACATTTCAAGTGGTATAGGAAGCGCACCGCCATTTTCCTTAAAATCATCATCTGCCATTCTGCTTAATATGGTAAGAACCTGCGTGTAAACCATGGAGCAGACAAAGTTGTATGACTTATCATTATCATTGACACATAAAAACAATGCCAGCTTTTTATTTGTCAGGTTATCAAGCGTTCCTCCTACACCTGTTGCAAATTCCCTTATATTAAGGTCATCATCCTCAAATATTCTTTTAAGGGCTGCTGTTTCACACAGTTTCAGTTTTGCATTTGTGATGATTATAATAGAGCGTACAGTTTCACTTGCACCCTCTTTAAGTTTCCTGTAATCCCTTACTGCCGGATTGTCTTCACTATCCTCTTTGGCAAGCTTATCCATCTTAAGCTGCAGAATCGTAGGAGGCTGTTTTCCCTTTTCAACCTTAACATCAGCTTTCTTGCTTTCGTCATTTACAAGCTTTAATACATTGTTAAATGTGCCTTTTCTGCCCTCTTTTCTTGCATACCACCATTCATAATAAAACACCGCCTGCAGGTAAAGGGCAACTCCGTCATCCCAGAACGGGTCTCCTTTCATAGCATCAGGCGGTGTAAGTGACTGCTGTATGTTTGCTATAAGCTTTATTAAGTCTTCCTCTGTTTCGATATATGCAAACGGATTGTACCTGTCCGACATTTCAGGATTCTTAAGATTAAGGCATCTGACTGTATATCCCTTTTCTTTAAGATACAAGCCGTATTTAAACATCAGCTCTCCTTTTACATCCAGGGCAATTATATTCTTGCTGGCTTTAAGAATGTTGCTGGTTACAACAGATGTTGTCTTATATGTTCCGGCAGAACCTATTACAAGCATATTATTATTAGAAGGCTTGCTGTCCCCCTGTGTATCTACTTTTACATGCCTTGATAATATCCTGTTTTTACTGTCATCAGGATTTGCCCGGCGCTTGGTTACTTCGTAAGGGTCAGCCCATTCCTCACTTCCGTTCTGAATGTCAGAGTGGAAATCCCTGAAATGATACATTATATATGAGCATAAGAACACCCAAGCAATAACAGCCCAGCCTATACACATCATTGTCTTTTCATTGAAGAATCTTTTATATTCCCAGATATGATACAAAAGATAAACAACTTTATCTCCTATATTCACAAATGATAAATCTGGGAATGAAAACAGCCCGGAGGCAAATATTCCCAGAAAGACAAATGGTATAAGCAGAACCATATATGTACTTATCTGTACTTTATTTTTTGTAAACATGCAGTTCCTTTCCGTGACGGATTCCGTCACATTTTATATTCTCATTCCTGTGGTCTGTTCAATATCCGGCTCATCAGACATATCTTTTGTGACGGATTCCGTCACAATATTATTTTCTGACTGGTAACGCTCCCTGTTAATCTGCGCACCTATTATCTGGCTTTCCACATAGTTTCTTAATGAACTTTCCCCGCCAGGCTCATTATTCTTAAGATATTCTATTAATTCATCTGTAGTATAGTTATCAAGTACCATTCCAATATCTGCATATGCACTATGATATGTATGTTCTCTGTTTTCTATAGCTTTCCTGACAGGCATACGGCTCTCATATCCGGCTTTTTCTTCTGCTACAACTGTGACGGATTCCGTCACATTCCCAGAAGCTTTATTTTCATATGAAGAAAGAAGGTCACCTGTACTCCCAAGAGCTGCCATCATCATATCCCTGCTGTGCTGTAATTCACCTGTGACAGATTCTGTCACAAGGGGACGAGATTCCGTCACATTGGGACGAGATTCCATCACATTTTCAGATGCCTGCTCTGATACATTCATATCTTTATCAAGTCTTAGCTTTTCAAGCTTATCTTCAATGTCGGTTATAAGACATGATGAGGTTTTTCTTATTGTTTCAAGAGAGGCTTTTAACTCGCTCAATTCCTTATCTGCCGACCATCCGGCTATATAACCGAATGAATAATCAGATGTATCTATACCAAAATGTTTGCATACTGTATATGCAACACTTTCAGCCTCTACCTCTTTTGTCCTTCTGTTCTTCTCTCCGGCATCAGCTGCATTGTCATTATGCAGTATTGAATGTGCTATCTCATGTATCATTGTTTTGACGGTCTGACTTTCGCTCATTCCTGATTTAACTGCTATGCTGTCTGTTACCCGGTTATAATAGCCATGAGCATCACCATCTATTTCCTCAAAGTGAATAGGAACACCTGACGCATCTTTAAGTGCCTGAATATACAGCGGGTAATCATTTATATTGCCCTCAAGGTCATGTGCCATGCTTGGCAGTTCCTTACCTTCCGTCTGTGAGACATCAAACACGGACACAACCCTGAATGATGTGAGCTTTATTTCTGTTTCTTCTTTTTCCGGATTACCATTCTTATCAAGGATTATTTCCCCGGTATCAGGATTTACCTTTTCGTGCAGAACTTTTCTTGTATAAGGAGCTGGTGCAAGTATCTTTATTGCTTTTTCGCCTCTTTTTACATGCCTGTCAAAGTTCTTTTCCCATGACTTGAAACCTGCTACAAGTGAAGCCTGCGGATTCTGTGCTGCAATAAGGAGCGTGTTATTTAGACTGTATCCATGGAATTTAGACATTGTGTTTAGATAACCCATGTATTTTTCACTGGTAAACATATCTTTTATTCCATCTTCAAGCTGCTGTGTTATTTCTTTTACACGGTCTTCACGGTTGTATGCAGCCTGCGGTTCTTCTATTACAGGCATAAGCCCATTGTAATCATCTGTCAGCTCCTTATCCTGTCTTTCCGGCTGCATGGTAAATTCAAGATTAAGATAATTTTCTGTAAAATAATTATCTGCTTCCGGCAGTACATTCTGGCTTGAAAAGCTGAAATATTCTTCCTTATTCCCACCTACAATAATATGGTCCATCAGAGGAATATTAACCATGTCGCACAGCTGAATCATGCGGTCTGTCATCTGCACATCCATCTTGCTTGGTATGAGATATCCGCTTGGATGATTGTGTATGAGCATCATGCTTGCCGCATTGGATAATATTGCAGCTTTTAATATCTCTCTTGGGTGTGACAATGTACCATTCACAGCTCCGGCAGATACAAAGCTTACATTTATCGGTCTCATTCTGCTGTCAAGATTTATTATTCCTAACACCTCTCTGTCAAAATCCCTCATCTGTTCTGACAGCGCCCTTACAACGCTGTCTGGATTGCTGAATGGTTCATCTGACACAAGTGGTTCTCTGCTTCTTACAAGTCTTACGGCTACATTATCCAGTTCAAACGCCTTTTCAGGTTCATCAAGATTCTCCTGCGCCTTAACTGTATCTATGTTCATCTTCCTTCACCTCTTTCCTGTCTATCCCATCCATCTTATCTGTAAGGGCTGTGAGGTCTGCCGTTACAAAGAAATCCTCCGGCTGTTTTTCTATGTACTCTTTAAGTCTGGTTATCTGGATATCCATTTGCTTATTCCTCCATACAAAAAGACAGACACTTTTATGTGCCTGCCTTATAATCTTGGTATTGCTTCTTCTTTATATTCTTCTTCCGTTTCCTGCATTTCACATGTGACGGAATCTGTCACATTGGAACGAGATTTTGTCACTTCTGTTTCTGTATTCTGTGATGCTTCAAGCACTTTATTTGATGCGTCAAGTGCTGCTGTAAGCCCATCAACACGTGCCGTAAGGTTGTTCTTTTCTTTATCCTCAAGTGCTTTGGTCATTACATGCCTGTACTCATTTATATCTTCCATTGAAAGCCATTCCGGTTTATCAGCTTCTGAAAATGAGTTCCACAGCTTTTCCATTGCATCACAATGAGCCGCAACATTCTTATAGTACAGTGCATCTTCATTTCCAGCTCCGTACCCAAGGAAATATTCACAATCCTGTTTCAGCCTGCCAAGCATCCGGTAATCATTTTCCCTTGTATGTCTTGCAAACGGCTCTGCACATCTTACATCTTCTGTTACCTTCTTATCTGGCTCTCCTAAGATATCCCCGAACTCATCCCTATATGCTCCTGTATATAGATTTAAACCGCCTATTCCATTATTCTCATCAAAATACAGCTTTCCGTTTTCATCTTCATAACAGGGAACTTCCATATATCCGCCAAAACCTGCGTATTTTACATCTAACATATTATCATCCTCCTATCTCACATGTGACGGATTCCGTCACATTAGGACGAGATTCCGTCACACTGGATTTTTACATCACAAAAAAATACCTCTTAAATCTGTTGTTATTTCCTCATCCAGCTGTGGATGGGCTGCCTCAATGGTAGTTTCTTTTAAATCATCTGCATCAAGAATGATTTCTGAATTATGATATTGCTCCTCAACATCCTGTATTGCTTCCTGCAGACTTGCAGCTTTCGTGCTTACCACTTTCTGCAGAACCTCTGTTATCTCAATATCATATTCACCCCTGTTGTCATTTTTTGTGCTGTGCATTGTGACGGAATCCGTCACAATCCTGTCTTCATAAAAATGTGTCCATCCTTTCATGACATCTGAAATCATGCTGCTTAATTCTTCCGGTGCATGTGTGAACTGTATCTTATCTCCCTGCCATGTTCCGTTAGTATGATTGATTCCGTTAATCAGCTTTATTCCCTTTGCCGGAGGCTCCCATTCTGACAGATTCTTGGTATAGTCATCCAGCAGGTAGTCATCTGGTCTTATAAGCCCCGGAACTGCAACGCTCTTGTCTGTTCCGCATGGTACAAAGAGTCTCTTTTCCTGCGGCAGCTCCGGCAGATATTTATCAAGCCAGGCATTTTTTTCTTCAAGTGCATAGCGGCTGTCTGTCAGATATGCAGACAGTATATATACATCAAAATCATTATCTGCAATAAGCTGCTTTATTGCTCCTAAAACATTTTCATTAGGCTTAAGGTTAATGAAGTAATCTTTTTCGTATAGTGTTTCCAGTGTATCCACAGTCTTAAACTCTGCAAGTGTTCCGTCCATATCCACGAACAGTCTCTGCCTGTCTGTAATATGTACTCCGTTGTAGATTGTCTTAAGCATTGTTTCTGTCTCTGCCTTTCCTGCTTCGGTCATCCAGGATTCCTTGTCTCCAACAATCCACTTAAACAATTCAAAGCTCTCACATTTTCTTGCAAGGTCTTTATATACATTCATCTTGTCATCTGATATATCCATGGTTTTATCCTCCTCTCATGTGACATCAATGTTACATTGTGACGGATTCCGTCACATTTAAAATCACTTTACCGGAGCAGCTTTTGGCACTGGAGCAGCTTCAAGTGCCTTCGATATGTTTCTTGTAAGTTCAGCATTGTTGCCGTGCTTATCGAATTTTTTAAACAACTCTTTTCCGGTCTTGTATGTAGTTCCGCCATCCGGCTCACCTTTTACCCACAGCTTCGCCGGCTTCTGGTTGTTTACAAATGCAACATATCTTGCCTTGTCTTCATCATTTACAGCAAAAACCTGGTTCTTTGGAAGCATTAATGTCTGCTCTCCCATAGTTCCCGGCACTGTACAGAAGAAGAAGTTAGGAAATCTCTGCTCAAGCTGTGCATTGATATCGTGACGGTCAACAAGTGTTTCCTTATCAATGGATATTTCTGAAAATGCCATGTTGCCTCTTAATGCTTGACAGTTTACATTCCTGCTGTCCTGTATTTCCATATCCCATTTCTGCATTGCTTTCTCTGCTTCTGTTGCTTCAAGCTGTTCAAACTCCGCAACCTGTGCCTTAATTTCATCTGATGCAGACTCCATGTACTCATCCGGGCTTCTTCTTGCAGTGTTTAAATAATCATCTTCGGAATATATCTTCATGTCCGGTACACCTGTGACGGATTCCGTCACATCTGCAGGAGCATTTTTTATAAGAGAGTGTTTATAGCTCTCATAGCACTGCTTTGTTGTATTTAAGTCTGCCGTAGCAACCCTTAACTGCTTTTCTCCATCATCCGGTATAAGGTCAGGAAGCTCTGCAAAATTTACTTTCGTTTCTGTAAGTGCATTTTTCATTACATCAAGGGCTGCATCCGGAACAGACACTATTGTTGTCTTACCGTTTGTAAGATTAATAAGGTCGTTTGAATTAAGTTCCTTATCAGATGTAAGGTTTGCCTTGATATAGTCAGTAAACATTACATTAAACTTCTGCTCATCTTTTCTGGCAATGCTTACATGCACCGCCTTATCCTCATCATTTACAGATTCCAGTATGCAGTATTTCACACCTGCTTTATCAAGATAATTTTTAATATTTCCGATCGCAGCTTCTCTGGTATCACTTTCCTTGAACGGAACTCTGAATATGCTGTAATCACCGCCTGTCTCCTTAAGAAACTTTGTGAAATTTTCTGTGATATCCTTGTCAAAGAACTTTGCTTTTACACCCCTTGCCATGAACTGTATAAGCTTTATTGTTGCATACATTGCCGGCTGGCTTATCTTAAAGTACATTTTCATGCCTCTTGCAATTTTCCCATAGTCAGCATAAATGCTGTTGCTGTATTCACTCATTGTCATTTCCTTTCCGTGACGGATTCCATCACATTTTATATTCTCATTCCTGTGGTCTGTTCAATATCAGGTTCATCAGTCATATCAGGTGTATTCTCACTGTCTGCACTGATTCCATCCGTGATATCAGTTGTGACGGATTCCGTCACATTTTCGGATGCAGTCTTTTCCTGCTCATATTTTTCTTCAAGCTCCTTTACCGCCTGAAAAGCTTCCTTTGCTGTTGCATACATAAGAGGCTCACCCTTTTCATCACGGACATAATCAGCAGCCAGGTTGTCATATATTGCAAAACCAGCCGTCCTTGTTGCCGTCTGCTCATCAAGATATACTCCCCGGTATCTCTCGGATGGATTAAGCTCCTGCAGCATATCCAGTATGGCTGCTTCTGATTTTGCCGCAGCCTTATAAAGCTCCTGAAACTTTCCGAGGCTTTCTTCCAGTTCTGCCGCTGTTGTTCTCGGTCTGTACTCACCTTTCCTTAAAGCGGCACTTGATGCGTCAAGTACATTGGCGCACAGTGTAAGCTCGCTGTCTGTCAGTATCTCTTCCCCGGCTTCCACTCTCATCATTTTTTCTGGTGTAATAAGAAGAATATTAGCAAGCTCCTGTGTTGTCATGTTGTTATCCTGTCTTAACCTGCTTATCAGGCTTCCATATACATTTTTGTCCATATACGCTCCTTTCTTAAAAAGGACAGACAATTTTACATGCCTGCCCCTTGATTAATATTGATATGTGCTTATGACGGTTTCCGTCACAATGTGACGCAACTCGTCACATTATAATTTAGGATTATCATTATCCGGCTTGATATCCGGCTGTATTTCTCCCATCTCTTTAAGTTCATTGATTCTTAAGTTTCTTACCTTGTCAATCTGCTTATTGATGCAGTATTCTGTACCTTTTTCAAGCTCATGTTTATCTGCATCATATATGCTTACCGAATATCCTAATATTTCCTCATCCTCAAGCGTTTCATTAACCTCGGATACCATTTCCATGATTGACTGCAGTGTTTCAGAATCTGGCTGGAACGGACTAAAAGTACTCGCAGGACTTAATATAGTATTACCAACAGGAAGTGTTATAACTTCATGGATGGATGAAGGAATAACAAAGAAGTCATTACCGCCATAAAGCTCTGATACTCTCTGTCTTACATTATCATCCAGAATAAGAGATGCGCCTCCTGTTTTATTTGCGTTGGTTACGACAAGCATTGTCTCTGGCATAGCTGAAATCTCAAAATCAGCATTCATGTTAGAAAATATGTCACTCATGGAATTTATTGATACAGATGTGACATTTGCTGTGTTTGATATGGCATCCTGGATAAGTCTCTCTTCGCTTATTCCCTGCCTTAAGAGCCATTCCTTTGGTATTGCCGACACTGACCTCTCCTGCGTTCCGTTGGATACCATGAGTTTAGGGACAAACTTCATGCCGTTCTTTTCATATACAACAGCTCTGTCATTGCTGTAATTATGTGATACGGCATCCATGAATATATAAGGCTTTGCAGCCTCATAGCTTGATAACTTCTCCCTTAATCCTTCAATATCAATATTGCCCTGTGGTGCAGCCTGTATGAATCGGTTCATGCTTCCTGCAAGTAATTCTGCCACTTCTTCCTCTGAATTAATAAACTGCAGTCTTTCCATTGCCCTGTCAAGATTAAACACCGGGTATGCAGCGCTTTTCTGTTCAGGATTAACCAGAACGATTCCTGTGTATGAACCCATCTGCTCTACATTAACCTCATACTGTGCCATTTCCGGCGGCAGGAAACCTCTTAATCTTCCACTTTTAACTAATTCGATTACTTCATTCTTTGTCATAAAATTTACCGTCCTTTCTGTCTGGATTAGATAATAATTGTGACGGATTCCGTCACATTTTTGCATAAAAAAAGGACTTAAAACAAAGGTGCAAACCTGCCTAAGCAGATTCACACCTGTTTTAAATCCTCTTTTTATACTTCTTGCAAGTATAATGTAACACATCTAATTAGTCTCATCCAGTCTCATTTAGTCTTATTTATCTGTGTTCCTTACACTTAATGCAAGTATAGAGTAGCATATCTAATTAGTCCAATCTAGTCCAGTTTGGTACAATCTGTATCAAAAATTCTATTTTGAATACATACAAGGAAATTGAAAGGGTTTTTGCAATATTTTACAATGTTATTTTATCTTTTTCCTGTAGTAATTCGCCAGGCGTTCCATCATTTCAACATCCAGCTCCGGTCTTGCGATTCTTCTTATTTCTTCATATGCAATACCATCTTCCATGCAGCGCATCAGGAAGTCTTTCTGTTCTGCAGAAAAGCGTTTATCCGTTGCAATCTCTTTTACAAATGCATCATATATGTAAGCTGCATTTTCATCCTTCCTTTTTCTTTTCTCAAACAGTCTGTGTAATCTGCCTGTTTTCTTATCAGCTTCATCTTTTGCAGAAGCTGCACTGCTCATATTTATTCTGTCCTGTGCCTGTGAAAGCTTATATTCAAGATTCTTTATTTCCTGTCGTGCCTCATCACGCTGTGTCATCATAAGTTTGTAGGCTCTTTCCTTTTCATTAAGCGTAAGCTGGTACTGCTCCATAAGCTTCTTCTGTGTTTCCTTCTCCTTATCATATGCAGCCTTGACCTGGTTCTGGAACAGGTCTCTTATCTCAATATTTGCCTGCGTCACTTTAACGGCAAGGTCGTTAGCTTCCTTTATCTGTGAAGCCAGTTTGTCATTTTCCATGTATGCTTCTGAATTGTAATTCTGTACAGCATCATAAAATGTATTTTTATTAGCATTATAGAGTCTCTTTAGTCTTTCTGTATTCCTGACCGTTACTATTGCATATATCATTCTCTGCACCGTGACGGAATCCGTCACATATTCAGATATGATATCCGGTACTTCAATATTAAAATAATCTGCTATTCCTGTTACAAGTTTCTGTTCCTCTGTAAGTTCCATATTTTATAATCCCCCTTTCGGTACATTCTGTGTGACGGAATCCGTCACATTTTCGGATGCCTGCTCTGATATATTATCCTGAACTGCCTTTGTATTTTTCATTGACCTTTCAGCAGCGATTTTAACCAGCGGTCTTTGCGTGACGGATTCCGTCACATCTGCTTCCTTTATGATTCTTAAAAGTATTCTCTTTTCTGCGTAGAGCATTTCAAGTCTTTTATCATATTCAGAAGCAGTTGTTAAATTTCCTTTTACAATGTCCGGATGAGCTGCTTCTATTTCTTCCAGCCTGTCAGACAGCGTTTCGTATTCTTCATCTGTCATTTCTGCCCTGGCATTAATAAGTTTTCTGTAGATGTCTTCATACTCATTTTTTACTCTTAAATCGTCTACATTAATATCTGCGTCAGAATATGTCCTGTCGCCTTTTAAATCCTTTACTGTCTTTATCTCCTGCTTTACTGCATCCAGTTTTTCCTTTGCCTGTTCCACGCTCTTTATATCGTTATCCAAAATGTAATTACATTCTTCAAGCAGCTTATCGATTCCGATCAAATCCTGTCTTACCCTTATCTGCTCTTTTAGCTGCAAATCAAAATAGTGGTACTGGCTTGCCTGTCCGTAACGCATTATTGCACACACCTGAAATCTTGAGTCCTTGTGTTCCGTAATAGTAGTAAGCCTATCCTTTACATAAACCATATCTGAAGGAATTATATCTTTATCTGGCTGCATGATTCTTCTCTTAACATCTGCAAATGTATAACCAATTCCTAAGTTATAATCTCTTCTGGCTTTCTTAGAAGTCTTACCATCAACCTCCTTCATTGCCGGATGATGGTAAGATACATACTCTCCATGTTTTTCAGACTGACCTATGCGCATGTCATAGCCCATTCTTTTCATTTCATCAAAGTATTCCTGCAGATTGTTTGATACGGATACTGCCATGTCTATATCAAGTCTTATTATCTTTTTCCATGTGAACTTGTCTGCTTTACCTGCAGAATGTTCTGCATAAGACTTTCCAACTCTCTTGTCAGATTTATCATATTCAAGTCTGCCAAGCCCATACTTTTCTGTTATTTTATCTGTCACAGGTTGTATATATTTCTCCCAGTCACCATTAACATATCTGTACTTGCTTCCGTCCAATCTTCCTACAGAATTAAAAACAATATGGCAGTGCATATGTTCATGGTCGTTATGAACAGCGAAGACATATTCGTAGCCGTCACCAAAGTAAGCTTCGCAAAATTCTTTGCCTACTTTATAGCATGTTGCTTCATCACATGCTCCCGGAGGAAAGGATATTACATAGTGATATCCCTGCCTGCCGTTCTCTTTTCCATATTCTTTTTTTGTACTCATCATGCAGTCGTATATTTCATCAGGAGTAACCCCTGCATTGCTTCCTACCCACAGACCACCTTCTGTTTTATCAGGATTCATTATGTATTTAATTGAATTAATAAGATGCTGTGATGGTCTTCCCTTTGCAGCTTCTTTTATATTTTTAAGTATCGTTGTCGCCATCTACTGCCTCCAGTCTTATTTTAATATCATCTATCTTTTCATCAGCCTGGGTAAGAAGTTCTTTCATGTGTTCAACAGATTCCTTGTCATTATATGCGGTAAGTCTTAATAACCCCTGATGAAATTCTGTGCGTAGCTTGCGGAGTTCGTTCATGATTTCCTTCAATTGTCTTTCATTATTTTCATAAATTAGCTGCGACCTCATGAAGTCACTCTTTCTTAATCCGTCCGATTTTTCTTTCGCTTTTTTATAAAGTGTATCAAACTTTTCGTATTCATTTTCTGTCATGCGCACAATAATTCTTATGCTGTGTCGACCTTCCTTTTTATCCATACATCAATCCTTCCTGCAGTAAAAAATGGAATGGCATTTATTTCTGCCATCCCATTTTTATCATGCAATTTATTTAGTATGTCTGATGATTATATGTAACGGAGTCCGTCATATTTTCTGTCGTGCTTTCATTAATGCTTTCAGAATTATTATCATCATTTTCATTAGAAACTTTTGAACTTTCACCTGCGTTTTCGTTTGCAATCGCAAGAAATTTCTTAAGCATCTCGTCTGTCACTTCTGTTCCAAGTTTTTCTTCCAGAGTGGAAATGAAGTTCTCTCCCATCTTCTGTTTTTCCTGCACCTGTAACAGATGCTGCTGCTTTTTCAATTCAGCAAGTTCCTTTTTCTTGTCAGAAATAATTTTCTGATATTTGCTAATTTCATTTTCAACCTTTTCAATTTTTTTAGATAATGCTGACAGTGTCATATTCTTTTAATCCTCTCTTTCTCATTTCATTATTTACTATCTGCTGTCTAAATCTTAACTCATCACGCTGTGGTGTTGTCATATGTGATAGTCCTTTCATAATCCAGAGTGTTTCCCTTCCTGCATATTTTTTTGCAACACGCTTCTCACACTCTGCAATCATTTCATCAAATGTTCCTTCAAAGTCATACCAGACGAACACCATTTCATCAGATGTAATCATTATCTTTTTATCAGGAACTGAAAACTTTGCAATTATATTTTCTGCATTTCTAAGCAATGCTCCCTGATGCTTTTCTATATCGAGTGTCCAGCAGAAGTTGTTCCATCCGTTGCTGGATGGGAGGCTTGCCGGAATCCTTTTCGTTACATACTGCGTATAATATCTTATCTCATCCGGTGCAGCTTCTACATACGGCTCTCCAAAGAATCCGGTACAACTGGGAGACTCCTTTGTAGGTGTCGCTGCAAAAAGTTTTAGAAGATTTTTCTCCGGTTCGGATATATTTTCAATGCAGCCGCCGGATATTTTTTCTTCAATTATTTTCACCTTCTGCTTTAACTTTTCGATTTCTTCATAGACAATTTCCAGTTCCTCTGATGAAATGTTTTCATCTGGTTCTTCAAAAATTTCCGAATTATTTTTCACTTCATCCTGTGACAGAACCTGTGGAAGAACCTCAATAATTTCTTCTGTAATTTTTTTAACCCTCACTGGAAATTCTTCTTGTGAATCTTCATTTTCTGTTACTACTCTGCTTATTGCATTGATAACAGGACGAAGCATTGCATCAATTGTTTTCGGCATGCTCCACCCATCCGGCTGCATGATTTCTAACGCACTGTAGATATCATCAGATACTCTTACTAACCTTGACATTTTCACTGTCTCCTTTCTTATCGTTGCCTGTTACATCTGTTACAAAATGTGTAACATGTGCTGTTACATTTTTGTTACATGCCTGTTACACTGTTACACCCTGTTACATTTTTGTTACACCCCTGTAACACAGAGCCTGTCTGCGTGTAACAGATTTTGTTACATTTTCGCCCTCTGTTACACTTTTTCCACAATTTTTCCTACTTCTTTTTGCAAGATACGCATTTTGTCATACAAAATCGCCCCTTAAAAAGTGGCTTGCAACCTTGTTAGGGAGTATCCCTAAGACCCTCTGGCACAGCACATGGCACAGATATTTACATTTTTTCATCACACTTTTATTTTCATTCATGAAAATTTTCTCCTTAAATTTTCTAAAAACCGGAACGCTGATTTTAAAAATCTGCGCTCCGGTTTTTGCGTATTCTTGAAAAAGGTCTTAAATATTTTCTAAAAAAAATCTTCTGATTTTTTTAGGGGGCTTAAATTAATCCGTGTAATTTTTCATATAAATTTTCATTGCTTCATCCAGAGAAATATCTTCATGGTCTGTTGCATATCTGTAAAACTCGTCAAGAAGATTGATTGATGTACTCATCCTTATAAGCTTGATGTCTTTATTATTTTTTACTTCGTCTCTTAAGAAAGATGTGATAGCTTTTTTCATTTCAATCTCTCTGCTTCGTGAGTACAGAAGTTCTTTTGTGCAGCTCATCATCTGCATGAAGAACAGTTCATATTCCGTATTAATCTTTGCTAAAATTTTATCTGTCATGTCCGTTTAGTCCTTTCACTTTTAATCATCACTTTCACTGCCAGCGTCTTCAATTCCTTTCACTCTTCCGACATGAAGCTGGTTCGTTTTATGCCACTCATCTGTTGCACTGTATATTCCAACCGGGTCTCCGGCTTCAAAAACTTTTCCGTTTCCAAGGTAGATTGCCACATGTCCTATTTCCCCATCAGAGGTTTCATTTTTATAAAAAATCAAATCACCCGGCTCTGCCTTGTCTGTTTCAATTTCTTCACAGATTTCAAACTGTTCCTTTTCAAGTCTCGGTAAATCTATTCCTGCCTGACCGTAAACATATTGTACTAAACCTGAACAGTCAAAGCCTCCATCATCAGGAGTGCTTCCGCCTGATATGTAATCCCAGCCGGAATATTTCATTGCCTCGTCAACAATTTTCTGCACAGTTGCATTTTCATAATTGTATATGTACTGATTAACAAGCTGTACATAAAACATATTTCCGTAGGCATAACGCCAGCCGCCATTGTAATCAATGGCTATCTGGTTTTTATAATCAACCTGTCTGCCTCCGGATTTTTCCTCTGCAAATGCGATTGCTAAATCAAGTGTGTACACTTTTCCATTTTCAGCCACATAATCAATGAAACCTGTTCCATAATTGTAAGCCTGTATTGCTGTATTTATGTCACACTCTTTTTCAGAGGCTTTTGTTACACATGAAGCAAAATATTTTGAACCTTGTGCAATCGACTCCTGTGGTGTCTTAAAGCTGTTAGGGGGAAGTCCTGCAGATTCTGAGGACTGCATAACATCAGTTCCTATTCCATGTGATTCAACTTCCATTATTGCCATAAGATAATTCACATAGTCTTCTATCTTTTCATTTGTTGCAGCATCTTTTACTTCATCAGAATAGCTTATTGTATTATCTGATAAAAGTTGTCTGTATAATCCTGCAATGACCTGTGCAGATGATGCGTCCCTAACAGCTCCGGCAATTGATGATATAAGTGCAACAAGAAGCGAAACAATCACTATAACAACAGCTAACACAATAAGCAGTGGAATAAAAACAATTCCAAGCTGTGATATTAAAGCTGCTGCAAATGCCATGATTACCGCTGTTATTTTCTGTATAACTCCCATATCTGATTTTGATATTGCAATATCAGATGAATGTTCTGTCTCGTAATCCGCAGGCTCTGATTGAGATTGTGCTGCAGCTTCCTTTAATGTATCAGAATATTTTTTTACGGCTTCTGTGGCTGCTTTTGCCACTTCACTTGCTCCTCCGGTGCCGGCGGCGGCTCCTGTCTTGGCTGCTGTTTTTGCTCCGGTTCTGGCTGCTGTTGCCGCCTGCTTTCCTGCATTTTCTGCACTCTCTGTTGAAGTCTTTAATGCTTCCTGACGGCTTATGTTCATTGAATTATCATCAGAAGTCCTTAAGGAATATCCTCTGTTTTCTGCATCTTCATGTGAATTGCTTCTGCGCTTTTTATTATCGGTCCGGGCATTATCTGAACCTGCAGTATCCATGTTATTTTCAAAAAATGTGACGGAATCCGTCACATCGTTTGAAAATATTTTTGACTGTGCATCAAGATTTTTCTTAAACCTTTTATACTCCGGCGACTGTTTAAAGACTTCAAATGCCCTCTTCTGCTGTGACGGTGGAAGTGTCGAAAAAGCTTTGTATTCTTCTTCTGTCATATAATTTTCTACAGACAGCTTTTCATATTCAGGCTTTGGTATTTTTAATCCGCTTTTTCTTATCTCTTCCTGAACCGGATTAGTTATTTTTCTCTTTGAACCAAACTGAACTGTTGATTTTATATTCACTTTTTCATCAGCAAAATTAATTCCCATATGCAGCCTCTTTCATTGCAGCTTCCTTCATTTTTTCCTGTCGTGCCTTTTGGGCTTTCTCATGGAAGTTTGTTGAAAAGACTTCATAGAGAGGATTATCTTTACTCATAAGACTGTCTAAAATAATTATCTTCTTGCCCCAGACCATTACCGATCTTCCGGGTCTGTCGCTCTTCAATGCTTCGTACTCTGCTGTTGTCAAATCCTGTATCTTTGAAAGCCTTTCTGCATCTTCTCCTACCTGCTGGAAGAACATCTTGTACCCACAGTTCTGAAACATATCCCTTAAATCAGGATTTTCCAGTGCCCTTGTAAGATTCTGCATTGCAAGAGTAACTATTCCTCCAAATTTTCGATATGTGATTACTGCATCAAGAAGTATCTGTGCTGATGAAGCATTCTTTGTTACGACCTGCGTTTCATCAACAACAAGCCTTGTAGCTTTCTGCAGCTCCTGGTTATAATTCATCCTGATTGAAAGGAAGAACATTATTGATATCATTACTGGCTGCCAGTAATTCTCATCAACATTCTTAAGTCCGAACGCAACAAGTCTGTAGCTGCTTATATCCACATCAGACGGATAAGCAAACATGTCATACACACCTTCCGTATAGCTGTAAAGGCAGTTTACCATCTCATGTATTATTGCTTTATCATGCTTATTATCATTGGCTTCCTCAAGGCTCATTAACTCCTTACGCACGTCTTTAATTGTTGGCTGAATCAGCGTCCTTCCTGCAAAGACTTTCTCATACACCTTCTGTACTGCCTGCTCTATGAAGTTGCTGTGTTCCTGCGTATATACAATCTTTTTCATTACAGATTCCGTGAAGCTTGTCGCCCATTTTGTAACATCCGCAATAAACAGTTCCTTGTCCTTCTTTGTTCCGGCTTTAAACAGGCTTAACGGTACTTCCATAGGATTTATATGTATATCTGATTTAGGTGTGAAATCAAGGAACAGACCGCCGTACATGGCGCATACATTCTGTGTCTCATTCTGCGGGTCTATTATCTGAATATCATCATCTGTGGATAAAAGTGTCTGGGTTATTTCTGTCTCCTTTATAAGATAACTCTTGCCGCTTCCTGTCGGTCCTATTATTATTCCATGAGGAGAGGTTAATGTCTTACGGTTGGCAAACACAAGATTCTTGGTAGTGTTGTTGATTCCGTAAAATATTCCTCCCGGTTCTGTAACTTCCGGTGCAAAGAACGGCTGCAGTGCTACCAGGGAAGATGTGTAAAAGCTTCGCATCTTCTTTACCTGTCTTACACCCGCTGGAAGTGCTGTATTAAATGCCTTAAGCTGCACATAATTATATGTCTCAAGATATGCTCCTGCGTTCTTTCCTGTACGCTGTATTGACTCTATCCTTGCAGCAAGCTCATCCTCACTTCCAGCGGTAACAACAACTAAAAGACCTGCCTGTATACATTCCTCTGAATCATCATCCAGCTGGTCCATATATCCTTCAAGCTCTGCTTTCTTTTTTTTCTTGTTGTAGGATATTCCGGTAACAGACTGGTTGTTGCTCTTCTTGGAATCAGCTTCCTGGCTGATTGCCCTCTCGTTGTTTCCATATGCACTTCTTAACATGCTTCTTGTTACCGCATGCTCAACAGGCGCATAATCTATTGTCACAAAGGACTGGTAAGCTGTATCAGATATCGTATGTATAAGCTTTCCCTCATCAAGTGCTGTATCATAATCCCTGGCAAACAGCACTGATACATATGTGTCATTATTAAACATGAGGAAATCCCTGTACTGGTCTACTGATACAGGAATGACATCATACAATGCATCATGGCTGAAATCATATTCCTTCTTTTCTTCCTGATAGAAGAAATTGCGAATCATGTTAAGCCTCTGTTCAGCCTTCATTGGTACTATTATGCTCCTCATTGCGCCAAACAGTCTTTCAAGCTCCGTATCCATTGCAAGAAAGTAGCTTCTTGCCTCATCATATGTTCTTGTCCTGACTGTTATTGTAAGGGTAAGCACCCGGTTTAAGTCGTGCAGGTCAGAATCTTCCATCTTCTCTTTAATCCACATGCTTATTCCCTTGCTTACTTCCGGATAATCACTCCTGTTAATATCTGTGAATATGTCATTAACGAACTGTGTCATGTTCTGATACTGGTTAGACACTGTTATCTTAAATGATGAACTCATTCCCTTTAAGAAATCCATCAGGGAAAGAAGGACATTTGCTTTATCCTCATCATCTTTATTGACATATGATATATCTGTAAATGTGTAACATCTGTCATAAAGTACTGCCCCCCTGCCGTTTCCCTTTTCAATCTGGAATATGCCGTTAGGATATGCCTTATGTATAAACAGTGCTTCCCTGGTGTTCTTAGGTGTTTTCACTGGTGCTGCAGTAAGTGTTATGCTGTCACTGAATCTTTTTGCCGGATTCATATAAAATGCCATGGTTAAGCCTCCTTTGTTGTAATCCTGAATCTTCTGTCTGGTTCTGTCTCTTCCGATTCATACAGAAGTCTTTTAGTATTGCCTGTATACATATATTCCTTCACAAGCTCTTTGACTGATAAATAGCCCTGATACTTGTAAAAGCCTATGAATATGACTGGTGCAGCTACAGGCACTGCACAATATATCGCTATCGTTATCGGTATCTTAAACCCAAGCACAAGCCCGGCAACAACAGCACCCGCACATAGAAAACCTTCTGCAATATGTATAATATCTGTCATAGAAAAGCCTTTCCAGAAATCGTTTTTATACTCTTTCAGGAAATCCTTATTTATGTTAATTTTCATCTGCTTTCATTCCTTTCTGTGTGACGGAATCCGTCACAATAATTATCTTAAATCAAATGCCCTCTTTAAGAAGTTGTCGCTTGATTTTACTGCGGTTGCCATAAACGGCATGAATATAAGTGATAATATCACTGCTACAGCTCCGTCAAACCATGAGGCTAAAAGACCTGTATTACACATGCCTGTAAGACCTGCATTAAGTCCGGCGCACAGCTGCATTACAAGTGCTATTATTATTATCTGCAGCGCATTAGTAAGAAAGCTTTTAAACCACGCTATAGCTGAATTTTCAAGTCCTCTTCCTCCTGCAAGTGTAGAAAGTGCAAGAGGCGCAACCGCCATCAGCATGAACAGATTTAAGAATCTTCCAAGTATCTCAATAAGAACAGTGATTGAGCATACACCGGATATGATAAGATATATAGGTGCAAGCATCAGCATTGCCAGTCTGAATCCGGCATCATAATCACCGCCTATTACAGTAGGTACTCCCTTTGGAAGCAGCACCTTGGTTGTTGTGATTGCAAAGCCGGTAAATTCCTGCATTATATCAAGGCAGTTTGTCATCAGGATATTTGCAACAACAAGCTTTATGAAAAGTTCTATCCATGCTTCCATTGTTATTCCTTCTTTCAGGTTGCTTGCCTGCCGGCAGAAACCTATAAGGGTAAACATATTTAAGAACACTGCTCCCATCGACAGAAACAATGGAAATGCCGTATTCTTTATATAATCCCATGCGCCAATGTTACCCCCAAGGCCAAGTGCCTGGGCAATTGCATTAATTGCCGGAGTGGTAAATGAAGTAACATTTTTACCCATGAGCGTGTAAGCAATTCCCATAACAAAATTCCACAATTCCTGTGCTATGGTATATACCGAGCCGCCGGATAACAGGTCAATTACCCACTGCGGAGCTGCCGCCAGTGCTACCGGATTTATTAATATGTTCATTGGTTCTCCTTTCTAAGAGAGGCAGATGCCGCTAAACACCTGCCTCTCTTAATCATTATTTCTGTAAAACATATGTGCATTGCTTACGATCGTAAACAGCAATACACTTTTCTATCCGATAATTGCATTTACAAGCTGTGGTGCAAGTGTCATTACAAGACCACCGCCTACTCTCTTGAATCCCATAGCCTGCATTGTTCCTTCCTGTGACTGCATTGATACTCCCACTTCAAAGAATGCCCATAAAAGGATTATTGCACCGATTGAGCTTATCAGTGCAGTAACGATTGCTATAAGATTACTAAATGCTCCTGTAACAATGGCTGCACCATCCTGTGCGCCATCATCTGCAAGAACCCTGAGCTGTGGTACAAATATAATTACGCTTACCAGTGCAGCCAGTATTAAAAACTGTACTGCCTTCTTCTGTGTTTCATTAAGTTTAATTTTCTGTGTTTTCATTTAATCATCCTTTCTGCCTTACGGCTTGACGGTACTAAAAAAGAGCCTGTACCTTTCCGGTATCAGACCCTTTAATGCATCCTGTGACGGATTCCGTCACATTTTAATTATTATTATCCTATCTGTCCCTGCCTACATACCTGCCGACAAGAAATACTCCTATTCCTGCAACTACAAGAAACATAAAGAAAAATATCATTCCAAACCATCTCTTTAATACTGCCGGATTGATACCAACTATGACTCTTGATAATACCAGGCACAACACAAGTGCTATGATAACTACTCCTATTAATGCTAATACTTTGACCGGACTTAATCCTCTTCTCATAATGTTTTACCTCGTTTCTTTTAATTTACTCTATTGTTGCTCCTGTGACATATCCGTTATCCATTGTCACGGATATTCTTCTGTCACCGAACATGTACTGTATTATTCCTGTTCCTGTATCAGACCTGTAATCAGTCTGTACCTCCCTGTCTGCATTTTTAAAGGCTTCCTTTAATGTAGCATAATCTGTTCTGGCAGACAGCCCCATAAAGGTTGAACCTTCCTTTAGTTCTGCAGCAAGTGCATAGCAGTCAGATGTATTTCCCGCCTTGGCGTTGTATTTAACCATTATCGTACTCTTATATGCATCCGTATACATATCAAGCGTTGTTGTCTCGCTTGACAGTGTATTGCTTACATATATGTATCCAAGGTCTTTTATTGCCGCTGCACTGACAGGATATTTAAATGTATTGCCGTTTAATTCAAATGTAAATGTTTTGCTGTTCTTATCATAAGAATAGCTTTTTACAGGCTCTGTCTTTTTTACCGGACTTGTCTGCTGTGCTGTACCTGATGATGTATTGGCTGTGGTTGTTTTCACTGCACTGCTGGTTTCTTCCGTTTTTGTTTCTTTCGTCACTGCCTCTGTCACCTTTTCTGTATGCTTCTTAGGAAGTGTAATTTTTCCACCGAAAGAAAAATATAAGATTACTCCGGCAGTAATAAGAATCACCAGTGAAAGAATCAGATTAATCACAAAACCTGCTTTTGCAAAGTTTTTCTTATTCTCGTTCTTCTCACGCTTTTTAGCCGCAAAAAAGATAAACCCGGCTACCGGAATGGCAGACATTAACGAATATATATACCAGCCCTTCTTAGGTACTGCCTGCTTATTCTCTGCTCTCATTTCGGCAACTATCTGTGCAAGCTGCTTTTCTTCCTTTGCCTTTGTGTTTTCAGAAAGCATTTCAGGAGTAAGGCTTTCAGTAACACCATCATCCTTACTGCCATCATTGTCCTGTGTGACGGAATCCGTCACATTTTCATCTTGTGCTTCTGCTTTTTCCAGCTTTAATATGCCGGAATTGCTTCTCTGCTTCATGTTGTTACCACAGTTACTGCAAAACATTGCTTCTTCCGGATTTTCTGTACCGCATTTATTACAAAACATCGCACATCTCCTTTCTACATGCATATTCCATGTTCAATATCTTGCTCTTCCAGTTCTTCATCCACTTCCTCCGATATATCATCCGTGACGGTTTCCGTCACATTTTTAGTTTCTGCAGTCTGCTTCTGTTCTGACAGAATCGCATCTGTAGCAGATAACACATCTTTCATTGTCTCTATGTTTTCTGCCATTTTCTTATCGTCAGGAAGTAATACAAAGTCTTCTACCGGAATATCAGCCACACCCTTATAGTATTCCTCAATGTCTGATGTCTGTTCTATGTAGCCATATTCAGAATAAAGACCGCCCCTGTTTATTGCTTCGTCTCTTCCATATGCTTCATAGTCAATATAATCCTGCAGCCATTCAGGAACTTTCCTCTCATCATCATTAATGAGCTTCATTCCAAAATCTTCATCATTTTTTACATTCTCATAGAGTGTAAATTTATCAAGATTATCTGTAAGGTTAATGAGCTGGTCTATGCTTGTACCATATATATCTGCCGCAGCCTGAAATTGGCTCTGCATGTTATCATCTATCTCATCTATCTTCTTTGCCAGATAGTTAAGCTGGTTGATATTCTCATATTCGCCAAGATTAAGCTGTACCAGCTCCGGTAAGTTATAGTCATAATCTGTTATGAATATTTCTTCATAAACTGTTCCATCAGCCCGCTTGTCACCTATTCCGATACGCTTCATAGTTTCCTGAAGCTTTTCTTTAGTAGTCGGAAAATCCACCCACTCACCTTCCGTTCTGCCCTCTGTGTATTTCCCAAGATTAGTGATATATGCACTAAACGGAACTTCTGCATTATTTCGATACTGCATATGCTCTCCTTTCTAAAAATGGCAGATGCGATTAAGCACCTGCCATGAATGTGTGATATATTTTAATCCTTATAATGAAGGATATTGTGACGGATTCTGTCACATTTTAATTATGATTTCTGCTCTTTTTTACCATTACAAGACCTACCATGACCGCAAGTGATATCAGTGCAATCAGTGCATATATGTATGCATTTGATGTATCACCTGTTTTTACTATCTCAACAGTCTGGTTTACATCATTGATATCTGCATGTCCTATAACTTTGACATTATTCTCATACAGATTTTCAAAGACTACTATTGTATTTCCGGCAAGCAGCGAACTGTCAAATGTAAATGTTACATCAACACTTCCGTCTGCCTTTTGCGCTGTAAATGATGCTGAACCTGTAATCTCGTTTCCATCCTTATCTAAGAACTTCTCGCCTGTCTCCTGATTCATAAGGACACCCTTTACCTCATATGTCTTTCCGGCTATGAGATTCTTATAATCAACAACATCCTTAAGTATTACGCTTCCTTTTTCCGTAATGCTCTTGGCACTGTCAATAGTTGCAGTAGTGTGTATCTCAGGGAAATGTACACTCTGTCCTTCATCCTTAATATCAGCATGTGAGGCAACCTTAATTTTTTCATTAAAAAGTTCTTCAAACACTACCGTTGTCTTTCCGGCAAATAGTGAGCTGTCGAAAGTAAATTCAATGTCAATGCTTCCGTTCCGGCTTTTTGCAGTAAATTCCTTTTCAGATGTAATCGCATTTCCATCCTTATCAAGAAGTTTTTCTCCTGTCTCCTGGTTCATAAGAACACCGGATACCTTATATTTTTCTCCAACAGTAAGATTGCTGTAATCAACCTTATCTGTTATTGTGGTCTTTTCATCAACCACACCGGTATGTGTTCCTGTAGTCTTATCTGTCGCTGTAGTATGGATTTCAGGGAAATTAACCGTCTGTCCTTCATCCTTGATGTCTGTATGGAAAGCAACCTTGATATTCTCATTATAAAGGTCTTCAAAGACTACAACTGATTTACCGGTAAGCAATGAACTGTCAAATGTAAAAGCAAGTTCAACTGTTCCATCCGGCTTTTCAGCAGTAAACTTCTTTGTAGCTGTTATCTCTTTCTTGTCCTTGTCAAGAAGTGCCTTTCCTGTAGTCTTATCCATAAGAACACCTTTAATCTCATAACTGTTTCCGGCTACAAGATTCTTATAATCAACCTTATCTGTTATGGTTGTCTTTACATCAGGAGCTGCAGTATGTGTCTTTGTGGCAGCATCTGTTGCTGTTGTATGGATTTCAGGGTAATGTACTGTCTGTCCTTCATCCTTGATGTCTGTATGAAAAGCAACTCTGACATTCTCATTATAAAGGTCTTCAAACACTACAGTTGTCTTTCCGGCAAGCAGTGAACTGTCAAATGTAAATTCTATATCAATGCTTCCGTTTTTACTTTCTGCTGTAAACTCTTTTTCAGATGTAATCTCTTTTCCATTCTTATCAAGAAGCTTCTTTCCAGTTTCCTGATTCATAAGAACTCCTGATAATTTATACTTCTCTCCAATCGTAAGATTGCTGTAATCAACCTTATCTGTTATGGTTGTCTTTTCCGCAATCATTCCTGTATGTGTGAAAGTATTCTTATCTGTTGCTGTTGTCTGAATCTTAGGAAAATTAACTGTCTGTCCTTCATCTGTTATATCTGCATGTGAAGTCACCTTTGCATTTCCACTGTAAAGGTCTTCATATACTACAACAGATTTATCTTCAAGGAGTGTACTGTCAAATGTAAATGTCACATCAATGCTTCCGTCTGCTTTTTCTGCCTTAAATGCTGTCTTTGATGTTATTGTATTTCCATTCTTATCGGTAAGTGCTTCTCCTGTGGTCTTATCCATAATGATACCAGATACTTCATAAGACTCTCCCGGTACAAGATTCTTATAATCAACCTTATCTATAATGGTTGTCTTTGAATCCGGTGCTGCAGTATGTGTCTTTGTGACTGCATCTGTTGCTGTCGTATGAATTTCAGGGTAATGTACCGTCTGTCCTTCATCCCTGATATCTGTATGGAAAGCAACCTTGATATTCTCATTATAAAGGTCTTCAAACACTACAACAGATTTACCGGTAAGCAGTGAACTGTCAAATGTAAATTCAAGCTCAACTGTTCCATCCGGCTTTTCAGCAGTGAACTTCTTTGTAGCTGTTATCTCTTTTTTGTCCTTGTCAAGAAGTTCATTTCCTGTCGTCTTATCCATAAGAACACCCCTGACCTCATAAGTGTTTCCAATTACAAGATTCTTGTAATCAACCTTATCTGTTATGGTTGTCTGCTCATCAACAGTTCCTGTATGTGTCTGCGAAGCTTTATCTGTTGCTGTTGTATGGATTTCAGGGTAATGTACTGTCTGTCCTTCATCTTTGATGTCTGTATGGAAAGCAACTCTGACATTCTCATTATAAAGGTCTTCAAACACTACAGTTGTCTTTCCGGCAAGCAGTGAACTGTCAAATGTAAATTCTATATCAATGCTTCCGTTTTTACTTTCTGCTGTAAACTCTTTTTCAGATGTAATCTCTTTTCCATTCTTATCAAGAAGCTTCTTTCCAGTTTCCTGATTCATAAGAACTCCTGATAATTTATACTTCTCTCCAATCGTAAGATTGCTGTAATCAACCTTATCTGTTATGGTTGTCTTTTCCGCAATCATTCCTGTATGTGTGAAAGTATTCTTATCTGTTGCTGTTGTCTGAATCTTAGGAAAATTAACTGTCTGTCCTTCATCTGTTATATCTGCATGTGAAGTCACCTTTGCATTTCCACTGTAAAGGTCTTCATATACTACAACAGATTTATCTTCAAGGAGTGTACTGTCAAATGTAAATGTCACATCAATGCTTCCGTCTGCTTTTTCTGCCTTAAATGCTGTCTTTGATGTTATTGTATTTCCATTCTTATCGGTAAGTGCTTCTCCTGTGGTCTTATCCATAATGATACCAGATACTTCATAAGACTCTCCCGGTACAAGATTCTTATAATCAACCTTATCTATAATGGTTGTCTTTGAATCCGGTGCTGCAGTATGTGTCTTTGTGACTGCATCTGTTGCTGTCGTATGAATTTCAGGGTAATGTACCGTCTGTCCTTCATCCCTGATATCTGTATGGAAAGCAACCTTGATATTCTCGTTATAAAGCTCTTCAAATGCTACCACTGATTTCCCAATAAGCAGGGTACTGTCAAATGTAAAGGCAAGCTCAACACTGCCGGAAGCCTTTTCAGCCTTGAAGGTTGTCTTAGCTGTAATCTCTTTTCCATCTTTATCAAGAAGTGCTGCACCTGTCTCCTGATTCATAAGGACACCTGATACCTCATATGTGCTGCCTGGAATAAGATTCTTATAGTCAACCTTATCTATTACAGTTGTCTGCTCATCAACAGTTCCTGTATGTGTCTGTGAAGCTTTATCCGTTGCTGTTGTATGGATTTCAGGATAATACACTGTCTGCTCTGTATCATCAATATCTGCATGTGTATATATCATCTTTCCATCCTGGAACATGTTTTCATATGCCACAAGTGTCTTTCCGGCAAGCTCTGCCTCAAAACTGAATGTTACTGTAACTGTCTGCTTTACTCCTGTTGCCTTAAATGTGACGGAATCCGTCACATCATTTCCATTGATATCCTTAAGTGTCTTTCCGGTATCCTTATCTGTTAATGCTCCCTTTAGTGTATAAGTCTTTCCCGGAAAAAGATTGTCGCACTCAACATGATCGTAAACAACATATTTATTGTCAGCACTCAAAGCACCCTGATGTGTGCCTGTTGCTGTATCTGTTGCCTGTGTTCTTACAATCTCTGTATGGTCGTCCTCAAAGAAATATGAAAATGTCTGCACCTTTGTAGTCTGTGACTTATATGCTGCATCTATTGTCTTTGATTCAAACCTGTTTCCATAGCCTGTAGGAGAATCTATCTCTTTTACAATGTAATGGCCTAATGGAAGGTCCGAAACAAATACGGCTTTTCCTAATGCATTGGTGGTCTGTCTCTCAATCATTGCACCCTTCTTAATTATTACAGTGCCGTCATGATTAACAATATCCTCATCTGCATAAAGGGCAAATACTGTATTAAGAAGAGGGTTCATTGTTGCAGCATCTGTCTTGTTTGCATCCACTGCAATCTTCTGTCTTTCATCTTCTACAGTCTTGGAATCCTTAACAATATCCACTGTCTGTCCTGCATATGTAAATGTAACATCTACCGGGTCTGTATCAATAACAAAGCCTGCAGGCGCTTTTGTCTCTGTTAATACATAGCTTCCTAATGGAAGGTTATCTATTACAGAGCTTCCGTCAGCTCCTGTAGTAAATTCTGCTACTACATCACCAGCCCTGTAAGCATATCCGTTATTATCTGCTGTCTTTATGTCTTCCTTTGCAGTAAGGGTAAATGACGCACCCTGGATATTGGCTTTCTTATAGACAAAGTGATTATCACTGTCTGCTGTTGTGGCATCCCATTTATCAAGCACCTCACCAACCTTGGTAACTGTAAGCTGTCCTGTGACTGCCTTATCTGCCTTTTCGACCACAACAATTTCAGTTCCGCCATCTTCTGTATATGTGTTTTCAGATACCGTAAATGATACCGGAGTTGAATCAAGTATATATCCTTCCGGTGCTTTAGTCTCTACAAGGGTATAATTACCCTTAAGAAGTTTTTCCAGTGTATATACACAGCCGTTTTCATTTGTTGTAAAGCTGTCAAAGGTCTGTACTCCGCCTGATGTCATTGTCTTAAATGATACCTTTGCGCCGTTCTCATCATACAGTTCAAAGGTTGCACCTGCTACATTTACTGTATTACCAGTATCAGCGTCCTTTTTTACCATCTTTAAGTAAAATTCTATCGGAGTATTTTCAAGAATCTTATGGTAATTGGCATTATTATCACTGATTGTCACATCAATATCATCAATAAAGTAGTACTTGTTATTACCTTTGGTCTGATGAATTGTGTATGTACCATATGGAAGACGCTTTGTTATAGCATATCCATTGGCATCTGTTGTGATTGTCTGTCTTGAATCTTCCGGTGATGCATCATAGCTTCCTGCAGATTTAAGATAAATCTGAAACTCTGCATCAGGTTCAGAAGCCTTTACTGCATTACTGCCACCTAAGAATTTCTGGATGCTAATAGTTCCTTCATACGGAGTCTCCTGTGCTGCCTTGTCATCTGTTGGAAGGTTGGTTGTTCTGACTGTTCCGTTAACTATATCAGTCTTTGCTACATACACTGTATCATTAAGCAGATATCCTTCTGGTGATTTTGTTTCCTGAATGGTTATTGTACCAATTGGCAGTGTAAATGAGCCTCCAAAATTTCTAACAAGACCATCTGACCCAGACACTAAATAATTATCTGACAATAAAATAAATCCTTTTTCATTCGTCTTAAATACCCATGTATACTTAGCTGTACTTCCTGACTGTGCCGGGTCTGTATCTGATAAAGTATCATAATACTTTACTGTGTACTCTGCCCCTTCAAGTCTTGTGTTACCAGAACCATGTCCGTCTGCTGTTCTTTTTGATAATACAAGTGATATAGGGTCATTGCCCGGCATATCTGTTATTGTCTCGGTGTAGCTGTCTTCTGAATCAAGTGTTATTGAACGCACTTCATCATTTATAAGGAAGCCCTTTGGTGCTTTTGTTTCCTTGAAGTAAAGTGTTACACTTTCACCTTCCCTGAATGTTGTGCTGTAATAACCTGTATATCCGTCTTCGCCTGTCGTAAGTGTATCAAGCAAATCTGTACAGCCTGAATCTGAATATACGGATATTTCAGCTCCTGCAAGACTGTAGCAGCTGTTACCATCTGATATGGATGGCATTGCTGATTCCTTGTGGAATCTTACACTTCCGGTAAATTCTTTAACTGGAGTATCATTATATATTCCAAGACTCTGATTATCACTGGAATCGTTTGAAAGATATGTAAGACTGCACTCGTATCCTACTGATGAAGGACTTATATTGGATGCTATGTTAAGAAGCTCCTGGCACAATTCCCAGCCAAGTTTCCCTTCTCCATCACCCAAGAATGTACCATTGCCATTTAAAGGTGTATTCCAGTCATCCTGTCCGTTTGCAAGGGCAATTGTGTGATGGGCTATAATCCATCTTAATTCATAAGGATAATCTTTAAGCACACCCCAGTCTTCATCATCCCATCCAGCTCCTACAGCCCAGAACATTGCTCTTGCTTCTATATCATCTGTTCCATACTCTGTTGTTGCTGTAAATGTTTCACTCTCCCTTGGTGTATCCTTATGTGGTTCAATACATATAGCCTCATACTCATTCCCATAATCGTCCTGTACAGTAAAATGATATGTCTTCCAGTGTCCCATGGAATCATCATAGCCAGAAAACACATCATCATACCATTTTTCTTCTCCAAGACTTATAAGAGTATAGTTAGACCCTTCTGCTTTTGCAGTAATAGGGGTTATACATGTCAGCACTGTTGTTATTATCATAAGTGCCGACATCAGACCTGACATTACTTTTTCAAGCAATGCATGTCTTTTTCTCTTTCCCTTTTTCATTATAATGTTCCTTTCCGTGACGGAATCCGTCACATGTGCGTTAGTTACTCTTTTACCTTTATTACTCTGGCGGGTCTCTTACACTTTTCATATCCGTTTCCTTTCCTGATTTTTTGCAACAAAAAAGGAAACCCCTACTGGAATATATCCAGTAAAGATTTCCTTATTATTTATAATGCAAGTTAAAAACTTATCTCATTATATGTGACGGATTCCGTCACAATTATTTAATTGTTATTTAGTTGCTCCACATGAACATGTGTAACCTGTAATTACTGTCTCATCATATGCTGCAGTATCTTCTACCCATTGCTTTTCTTTTATATCCTTTTCATGAGTTTCTGCTTCATGATGGATTGTGTCTGTCTGGAAACCATTGTCACCATGCCTGTCAAAGCTGCTGATAGCACAAAAAGCCATATATACATTCTGGCAGTCATGTCATCACCTGTCTTAACTGTCTCTTCCGCTTCTTCTGTTTCCTCTGCTTCTTCAATGTCTTCCGGCTCTTTGTTTACATATGATTCACCTGCAAGCTTATACTCTGAATACAGCTTAATGGTTACATTATCTGTTCCTGTGAATCTGCCTGTAAGCTGGTATTCTGTATCAGGAAGCCATTTATCAAAACTCCATGTCTGTATCTTCTCACCGTCTGCAGTAGTTATATGGATAACAATGTCTTCCGGTATATAACTGCTCATCTTTATATCTTCATTATAATCCGTAACCACAGTTTCATAAGGCTTTGTATCATACACACCTTTTTCAAGGTCTACAACAGTGTAGTATTCCAGTGTAAGCTTTGTTGTATATGTTATGCTTTCTGTATATGCAGCATATACATTCATATTTCCGGTTATGTCTTTAAGAACTGCCGCTGTATCTGTAATGGCATCTCTCCATTCAAGAAATGTATATGCCGTTCTTGATGTATCAGTTACAAAGTCTTTCCTGTCCGGTACTGAAGGAGCTGCGGAATCCTGTCCTTCTACTACCATGTCACTCTTTATAAGTGTTGTACGGTCATATGAGTAATAATTAACACAGAAGACATCCTTTACGGTGACTGCCTCCTCTGTATGCTTTGTGATGCCATTGTCAGTAAAGCTTATATCCATGCTTATGTCATCAGGCATAAGCTTCTTTTCTGTATCAACACTGTACGCTGCATTTTCCTGTACAGTGTATGTTATACGACCTGAACGGTATGTATTCTTATATACAGCATCAACAACAAGACCTTTCTTATCAAAGCATTCCCCCTTGATATAATTAAGCCTGTCTGCATGTCTGGCAATGCTTATGTGGTCTAATTCTGTACTTACTATCTCATCTGACACGGTTATTCCCACATCCGCTGTTCTTGTTATTCCATTATCAGTCTTGCTTACGGTTACAAATGTATCTGTAAGCTTAAGCTCTGTTTCAGTATCTACATCGTATGATGTGTTATATTCTGTCCTGTATGTCACATGTCCGTCATTCCATGTCTGCTTATAGACTGCATCCACAACAAGACCTGTCTTATCGAAACTGTCTTTTACGATGTAGGCGATCTTATCCGGCTGTCTTGCTATCTGTATGCTGTCAAGCTCCTCTGTGCTTATATATGATTCATCTGCAAGCTTATACTCTGCATACAGCTTGACTGTTACATTATCTGTTCCGGTGAATCTGCCTGTAAGCTGGTATTCTGTATCAGGAAGCCATTTATCAAAGCTCCATGTCTGCGTATTGTCAAAGCCAGCTGCTGTGGCTGTATGTATAACAATGTCTTCCGGTATATAACTGCTCGTCTTTATTTCTTCATTATAATCCGTAACCACTGTCTCATACGGAACTGTATCATACACGCCTTTTTCAAGGTCTGCAATGGTGTAGTATTCCAGTGTAAGCTTTGTTGTATAAGTTACGCTTTCTGTGTATGCAGCATATACATCCATATCTCTGTCAACCGCATCAAGCCCAGCCGGACTGTCTGTTAAGCAGTCTCTCCATTCAAAAAAGGCGTATGAAATAACTGATGTATCAGTTACCGTATCACTTCTCTTAGGAGATTCTGGAAGTGTAACAGCTCCCTCTGGCAGCACTTCTTCTGAATACAGAACAGTGCTTTTATCATAATCATAGAACCTTACCGTATATTTTACCGGAGAATATCTTACAGACAGATTTACAAATGATATCAGTTCATCATCCCCTGTCTGCTCCGGTGTATAAGATACTGTTATATCAGGATATTGTGTATACTTATCCGTAAGAATATTGCTTGTATATGAGCCTGTCGTGCCTGCTGTACCGGCAAGCCTGCTTATATCATCATACAGGCTGTTATCCGGCAGATATACTTTCAGTTCTGAATTTCCTGCTCCGCCATTATCCTCCGGTATCGCTGTCTCCCAGAATACAGGCTTTGATTCAGTTGTCCTTATTTTATATCCGTCTGCCTTTGCACCACGATTCTCACATTTAACAGTTACCGTATAACCAGCGTCCTTATACACTTCTTTTATGTCTTCTGCTATCTCTTTTATAAGATTCAGTGAATTGAAGTCTGTATCATTGGTTAAAAAAACTGTAGGCATCTGTTTGAGCATTGACATTTTATCTATAAGCTGCTGATGAGCATTTTCATCTGTCAGAATCATGTCATTAAGTACCGTTTTACCGCTTACGCTCAAACTGGTAATCCCAGAATTATTCACATAATACCTGCGAGCCTCATCTGAACTACTGGTTACTGTTAATTCATATGATATATTTTTACCGTAGCTTCCCCAGTTGTCATAAGGAAAACCAGGCTGGTTATCTATACTGTCCATCTGTGGCAGATATATTTCAGCTTTGATTTTCTTTAATCCTCTGAAAGCGTCAATCAGTCCTTCTGATATGTAATAATTATTTATATCCGCCTGCTGTAAGTCACTAATGCCTCTTATAACGATTGGATTATCACCATATACTTTTTCAGCCGACCTGCAGCCCATGAACATTCTCACTCCCGCAATAACCGTATCAGGTATGGCTGGAAGCTCTGTCATGGCATAACAGTTATAAAAAGTGTAATAAAGATTATAAAGCTCTGTCTCCGGATATATGATAGGACAAAGCTCCATTGCGTTGCACTTTTCAAATGTTTCCATAAGATTCTTACATGTTTTAGGAATGACGAGCCTTTTTGAAGGATTAAATTTAGTGTCATTTCTGAAAGCCGAGTTCATGTTAATTACTCCGTCAGGAATCTGCGGAATATCGACCAGGGATTTGCAGCCCTGAAAAATCTTTCCCATATCCTTAAGTTTTGATGGGAGGTTTGTAATACTTACAAGTTTTTTACAATCCCTGAATGTATTTTCCATCTTCACTACATCATCAGGAATGTTTTCTACTTTTTCAAGAGAAGTGCATCCGGCAAACATGGCTTTCATGTTCTGACCTTCAACTGTCTCTACTGTACTGTTGCCATACATATCAAGCACCCCTGGTTCGTCAAGTGCATTGTATACAGTAGAGTCAGCTATTGACTTTATACTGCCATCTACGCTGCTGTAATCGTTAAGGGTATCTGCACACACTACAATATCTTTGGATGTATCACTGCCAATTTTAACCCCATCAAGAAACTTTACTGATTTTATCTTTGTATTATTTACAAACGGTCCATCTGCATCATATACTTCTGAATTTTCCCAGTCATCTGTATCATAATCTCCGTCATTATAATATTCCGTTTTGTACTGCGTAATCTTCATATGGGTATTATAGACTGTTCCTGCAATGGAATATTGGGGATAAAGAACGATATCCTTATTAGTTCCTATGTACTTACCCAGTATTACCGTATCACCTGATATTTCATATTCCCATTCTGCTGCTGAAAGTTCTGGTATCTCCAATGCTCTGTAGTCTTTCTTTACTGTTCCCTTTACTTCAAGCTGAATGTTGTAGGCTACATTATATGCATAGTTGCTTGCAGCATATAAGAGAGTGATTATATCTCCATTTTTATATGTCATTTCTTCCTTATCCTCATCGTCAACAAAGGTAACATCAAGCGTACAGCCATTTGTATCCCTTATATCATTGACATTAAGAACTATGCATTGTTCATCCTGTATTCCTGTGACCAGCAGTTTTGCTGTTCCTTCATATCTTCCGGTTGCAGTATTATACTTTAATACTGCATCTTCTGATATCTTTGTCAGTATATTCTCCTTTTTCGCATCATCAGCTCTTGATATTGTAGTCATCACTCCTGACGGAAAACAGCTTATTATAAGAATTGCAGTAAGCAGAGCTGCTGTTATTCTTCTTTTCATAAATTATATTATATATTTCATGTCTTATCTGCATGCCATTAACATAAAATATACCTTTCCCCTTTCTTGTATTTTGTCTTTATACTGCCTTAAACAATCTGTTCATGGTGGGTCTCTTACGCTTCTCATGGCTGTTCTCCTTCCTGTTTTTTGCAACAAAAAAGGAAACCTCTGCCGTCATATATCCGGTAAAGATTTCCTTAAGATTTATTATTCAATTGGTTCTTGTCATATTAAAATACATGTGACGGATTCCGTCACAAAGAAAGACCGAAGCAGTGTTGCGAGGACTGCTTCGGCGAGCTGAATTACTATTCCGACAATTAACAACCAACTCGGAAACAAGAAGTCATTTCTTACACTTCTTGCAAGTATAGAATACCACATCTAATTAGTCTCATCTAGTCTCATTTAGTCTCATTTTAAACTCGTTCTTGACATATAGACATATGATGTTCTCACGCTTATTTACTGGGATTACAGATTTTGGATAATTTTAATAGTATACATGCTAAACTTTTAATAGTCTCATTGAATTGTACTTTTTTAAATACAATGATTGACATATCCTGAATCTTAATCATCAGGATATAAAAAAGGGAATAAAGCACATGCCATACTCCCCAAAAGATGTGACGGATTCCGTCACATTAATTATAATCTTGGTGTATATTCAGGATTTTCTATAGATTCGTCTAAATCAGCCTCTGCCTCTATATCATCCTTAACCTGAATTTTATTAACTCCATCCAGACAGTTATCACATATCCATGATGCAAGTTCATCTGCATTATTACTCTCATAATATGAAACCAGCATCTGCTTAAATGTACCATCAAGCTCTACAGGAACTTTAAATATACCTCTGCCATTTTCTATAAGAATCTTATTTATTGCAAAGCTTCCGATTCTTTTATTGCCATCCTTAAATACCTGACAACGCATAAGCCATAAACCTGTCCTTATTGCCCTGTCTGTTACATTAGGATTATCCTGCAGTTCCATAAGTCCTTTATGATAATATTCTACACTATGGACTTCTGGTCTCCAATTTGTACCACTTATGATAACATCGTCTGTTCTTACCCTTCCAAGATAAGAATATGGAACATCAAATCTTGCAATCAGTTCATGAATATTCATAAGATATCCCATATTTAATTCATCATGGATATGTTCTATCATATATTCCCATGCATCCCTTAAGCAGCACACTTTATTAATATCTTTAGGTGTAAGATGAGATACATTTACATTGTTAAGTATATCCTGTGTCTGTGCAAATGTTACTGCTATACCCTCAAGATTAGCAGATGTATATACCGAATCTACCAACAATCTTTTAGCAATCCAGATATTTTCTTCTATATCCATGGCATATTTATCTCGTAAAATCATTTATAGCTCCTCACTTTCTATTAACATCATGTACAATACATAATTATTTAGTTGCTCCACATGAACATGTGTAACCTGTAATTACTGTCTCATCATATGCTGCAGTATCTTCTACCCAGCGCTTTTCTTTTATATCCTCTTCGTGAGTCTCTGCTTCATGATGGATTGTGTCTACCTGTTCATTTCGATATAAAACCTCATATGAGCCATGATTATAATCATCATTATCTATTGCATCCATCATATGATTTTCTAATTCACTCATTGATTCATACTCCGCTCCACAATATCTACATCTTACTGCGTAAGCCCTCCATTCATACACTGGTTCATCCCAAGCTTCCTTGTCAACCACAGTTCTTGTTCCTACAACAACATCTGTATAATGACCTGTTGCTTCATGGTGTACAGTAGTTGTGACTGGATTCCATGTATGCGTATGCTCTGGTGTTGATGGTGTGGCATCAGATGTACTGCTGTTGTCTCCATTATCCTGTTTATTATCAGGAGCTGGTGTTTCTGCAGTATTGCCAGTATTATTTCCTTCTGCTGGCTTTGTGACATCTGTTGTATTATCATTCTTTCCGATATCCGTACCACCTGATTCCTGCTTATTGTCAGAGGTATCATTTTTAACTACCTCTGTGGTTGTGTCCTTTATCTCGTCAACTGTAACATTTTCCTTGTTCTCATTGCTTACCTCTGTCTCCTGTCCGTTATCTGCTACAACCTTTGCTGTTCCGGCAACCGCAGCCTCCTTAACCTTAAAGCTTCCGTCCCCGGTCTTTTCTGCCGTTCCTGTTACTTTTACGACATTACCGGCTGAATCCTTTCCCTCGAATACCATTTCCCCGGCTTCATTGATTGTTGCGTCTCCGGTAAGTGTTACGGTATTGCCATCTGCATCCTTTACCTGCATCTGCATATCTTTAGCCTTTGCCACAGTTGCAGTCTCTGTTGACTGCTCAATATTCGCAGCTGCTTTATTACTTGCCATATCTTTCTTTGCACCACAGGCTGTTACTGTAAGAAGTGACATTGCCATAAGTGCTGTTATCATACATTTTCTAATCTTATCTATCTTAATCATACGGTTCTCCTTTCCTGACTGGTTGAACGATATACTATTTTTTGTGACGGAATCCGTCACATTTGTATCCGGTATTTAATACACTTTCACCTTATCTTTTTCTATGCTTTTTGGCATTATTTCATACGCTTCCTTTTCACTTATAACATCAACATTTTTTCCAAATTCCTCCTGAAGAAAATGGTATAATCCAAAAAACTCCAATCCAACAGTACGGTTCAGTACTATCATGAAATCTATATCACTTTTTTCAGTTGCCTCGCCTCTGGCATAAGAACCAAACAGATATGCTTCTTTGATAAAATTCTGTTTGTCAAATACTTTCCGGCATTTATCCTTAATCTGTTCTATCGTATATATCATATCTGCTCATTTCCGGGTGACGGATTCCGTCACATATCTAATAATGACATATAAAATACGCTCCACTTATAACAACAGCCATAACTGTTAATATTGCTCTCAATATAGGCACTGTTATATAATTTAATAACAATATCAACAATATAATGATAATCACTATTAAAACAAATCCCATTATTATGTCATCAAAGCTACTATGTTTATCTTTAAAATTGAGAATCGTTTTTATTATCAACCAACAACCACATATAGCTATGATAAGTGCCAATATAAAAAACTTTACTGCTATATAATCATCATATTTAAGTAATTGTATTGAATTTGCAAAATTCTTAGCCAGTAATTTTTTATCAAGCCTTTTTAAGAAAATAATATATATTATAGTAATCAGTATATATATTAATTTGTACCAGTTCCTTAAAATCAAGCTTTTAATTTTCATTTTCTTCCTCTGCTTTTACATATTCTATTAATTCAATCTCTTTTTTTAGTTGTTTTATGTCATTAAAAATGGCGGATAATATAATTACAATAACCACCACTAATGTCAATCCAATTACTAATGCAATCATTAAACAAACAACAAAAGTGTCTTGAGAATCATTCATGTAATTATCATATTTTATTGCCATGTTCAAAAATGAAAATAGTTTTTCCCATATATTCATAATCAACGAAACAGCAATTGTTATTATAACTAAAGTAAGAATATTCTTTTTATGTTCATATTCTGCCTTGCAATTAAAATATTCAAAGTTTAATTCATCCTTATCCATTGATGAATAATGTTCTATTTTAGTTCTGAATATTTCTAACTGCTTATTTCTTCTTTCCTGATATGTAAAAGACATTACCCAGTTCTTAAATTTAGTCCATGACTGTCTCATATCTGCTCCTTTCCGTGTGACGGATTCCGTCACATATCAGGTACAATATCATATTTAAATATATTTATATTTCTAGTTATATTGTACCATATTTTAATGTTATAAAAAAGACTTATTTAAATTTATTCAAAATAACTGTGACATAATATTTATATCTTTAATTATGCTTTTATCCCATCCGGCTGATGTTTTATTCTTCTACACAGCATTATCAATTTCTTAATACTCCAAATAATAATTATAGGGATTGTTGGTGCGAAAATAACTATAAATGATGCATCTATAAGGCTTGTTATAAGCGTCCACAAAATTGTCGGTGTAAACCATAACGATATTATTACTACTTTTATAATTTCCCTAAAATTTATTCTTTTTCCAAAAATAATTGAAATATCTAACCAAATTACAATATAGAAAAAAAATGGGATAATAATATACTCTACAAGCAATTGATTCTGCTGCTCTGGCGTATATGAGTTCATTTCATTTATTAGTGTACTTGCAACATCTATTATTGAATTTTTATTAAGATTTTCATACATTGCCTTTCTCCTTTCCGAACTAAATTATCTATAAATCTTTAAAGCATCTAGTATAGTAATAAAAAGTTGTTTCCAATCATCTGATGTACTTATAAAAAGATATATTGTTAATGGAATTGCGAGTATCATTAATGCCCACCCCACAACCATTATTGTTATATTTTCCATTTTAGTATGCTCTCGCTTTTCTTCTTTACGCCTCAATTCTTCAGCTATAATGATTGAAAATGATATTAATATCAAAATAATTACAAAAAGACCAAAGAATGACATACCTGTCATAAAGCACCTTCCTTTCCAATGTCACATTAGTACTACATTATGTAAAAAATACCTACTACAACCAAATAGATAACAACAAGTATCATGATCGGAATCCATACCGCTTTCATGCTTGATAATACATCATCTGCTATTCCACTCATCGCCCCTCTGTATGTTCCTGTAAAATACATGAGGTCAATCTGCTTATTTTCTTCTATCTTCTCCCGGAGTTCTTTCATATCATGAATATTTCTTAGCAGCTTCTGATATTTACGCTTGTGAAGAATCATTTTCAGACTATTATATTTATCTAGGTCATAAGCCATACTTTTTAGCTGCCAGTCAATATGCTTTAACAGGCTCGATTTTACATATCTGTAATCAGATTCATTATCTGTATCATACCTGTAATCATTTCCTGCCATATGATTATATCTTTCCAGATAGTCATAATACTTTCCTTTTGTCATATATTTTCAACCTTTCCTGCTACATTTCCAGCCTGCTCATAAACTGTTCGAATGTTACTGAATCCTCATTGTATTCTGAACCGTCATCATCTGTAAAAAATGTATCAGCATTTACTCCTATGGAACAATTGACATTCTCATATGCTTTACTTCTGATTTCATTGTAAAGGCTTGTGACTATGTACACACCTTTCTCATCAAAGGTCTGGTCATTAATCCTTACATTGATAAGATTATCATAGACTACATCTATGTATACATCTGCCTTTATTTTAGGCAATACTTCCATTTCTAGTCTTTCTGAAATCTCATCAATATAGTTTTCAAGTTCTTCATCATCTGTTATTCCTGTTACTTCCAGGGCAATCAATATCTCTGCCTCTGTGTTTTCTTTTAACTCAATGCCTCTGTATTTCATGTTATCCTTTCCGTGACGGATTCCGTCACATTTTATTTATGCTTTAGCCGCATCCTGATTCACTCTGTTCTGCCAGTATGAATCCTTTGTTGTCGGAGCATTAAACAGAGCCTTTATCAGATATGCTTTTATGTTCTTGATATCAGATGTCGTCCTGCTCATCTGGGTATGTACATACAGCAAATCTGACGCATGAAGATTAATAAACCTGTTCTGGACCAGCTTGGCTGAATACTCCTCACCTGAAATCCTAAAATGGTCTGTTTTTCTTACAAGCACCTCTACAATCAGGTTGTAATATTCTTCGTACCAGCCTGCACATTCAGGTCTTTCAGTCATGATATCATAATCAATGTTTTTCCTGACAAGCGCACTCATGTGTTCATAGAGCTTATCTGCACTCGGCTGCTTAGCTGCATTTTTGTCTGTATATATCTTATCTGTCTTATCCATCCTCTCATGTGGATTGATAGATGGATTAGATTGATGGATAGATTGATTATTATATAAATATCTATCTGTCTTGTCAGAGATATTATTAATATTATTATATATATTATTATTATTCTCTTTATGAGGGTGGTGCAAATTTTGAACCGGTTCAGATTTTGAACCAGTGCAAGTTTTGAACCGGTTCAAGTTTTGAACTGGTTCAGATTTTGAACCACCTCCAAGGGTACACTCCCCCTTGCATTCTGTATCTTGTATTTTTTTAGTGTCATTTATATTGCTTAAGGCAATTGTTGCATTAAAGTCTGGCGGGGCATTACATGCCTGTCCTGTATCTGTTTTATATTCATCCTCGGCTGTCTGGTTATCCAGATATAACACATCCCCATTATTGCTGCTTTTGTTATTACTATATGAATTATCCGCCTGCTTAACTCTTGAAAAATCCATCACATAAATTATGTCTTCCATTCCTTCGATTTGAAATTTCATTATCAGACCAAATTCCTGAAGCTCACGCATGTATTTAATAACAGAATTTTTACTGACACCCATATCCTTAGTTATTGCGTTCAGGCTGTACTTTATGTATGCCCTGTTTTTATCATCTATCCAATTACGCTTCCTCGATAAGCTCATTCTGTCAAGCAGGAATCCATACAGCAGCTTTGACATTGCCGATAATCCGGTAAATCTCTCAAGTGTAAAGAACATCTTAGGAACACTATAAAAGCTGTACTGCTCCGATTCTTCACTGTAATAGAAATCAAATTTCATTTTTCTTCTCACCTCTCTGTATCTGTGACGGAATCCGTCACATTTTTATTCATCACCCCTGAATGTGGCAAGTATATATATTAGTCCTGCAACCGTTCCAACCTTGATAAATGTATTTACATTATCTGAAAATGGCAGACTAACCTTAAATGATATAAAAAAGAGAATGATAAGAATAACTGCAGCTACTGCCTTTCTGATTGTCGCTTTGCTTACCCTTTTGTCACCTTCTATAAGTTTCTTCATAAGCCACCTCTAATCTATGCTGAATATATTGTCGTATGCAATCGTCTTAACATGCTTTCCTTCATTCTGGGTGTAATGAACGCTTCTGTTAGTAAGCTTTACGATAGTGCAGCCACCCATGCCGCCACCATTTAATGTATGAATCGTTACTGTATCTCCGACAGCTACCGATACTCTTCCTTGTGCATTTTCAATTGTAAATGATGCTATTTCCCTACTTCTCATCTGTCTTACCACCTTTCTTCTTAACAAGCTCTGCAACTCTTGCTGCATACTCCGTTACAGCATTATTTTCCGTTCTTACCTGCACCTCAACTTCATTTTCAATTCTGTTTTCATTAATGTTCTCCATAATGAACTCCTTTCTGCCTTATGGCTGTGACGGATTCCGTCACAAAATGATTATTTAAACTGCAACCCACAGGGTGAATACACCCTTATTGCAGATTTTTTCTTATCTGATTCAGTATCAATACTGTTTACACTTTGTTCCTCTGATTCAGCATATCTGCCTTTAGACCTCTTATGCTTCATAAAGCATGAATAACTGCAGAAATATATCTTTTTCCCCTCTTTTTTATCGCAGTATCCATAAGAAGCCATATCATATTTTTCATTATTAAAAATCCGTCCACACATGCTGCATTTTGTGTAGCACTCTTCTATCTTCTTTTTATATGACACCATTATCATCTTCCTTTCGTGTCAGATTTTCTATGGTGTGTCTGCTCGCTTCATCAGATGCTGATGCTGCACGCATTAATGCCATAATAAGTAATAAAAATATAATAATTCCAACAATAATTAAAGTAATAATCCAGCTCATATTAATATCTCCTCGTTTTATAGATTAATAATTATGTTTCCGGGGAAGCCCCCGGAAAATCTATTTTTCAAAAGTCCAGTCAAGCTTATATCCACATTTCCCACAACATATAGGATTTGTCAAATATGCAACTGCACCTAAACACTTAGGACAGCGTCCGATTGCTTTTACACCGGATAGCTTGTCTGTCAAATATTCATTTCTAACCTTATTTTCATTGTCAGCTTCATGCTCTTTATTTTCTGATTTATCATTGTCAGATATAGCATTATCATCTGGAAGATATTCTGGATGGTTAAGTATGCTATCCTGTCCTGGCAACTGTTCCTCCGGTTCGTTCTTTGTGACGGATTCCGTCACATAATCATATGGCTTGTACAAACCTAGTTTTTCAGCCCGGCTTACAAAATCATGCCATGTTATTTCTTTCCTGCGGTTGATTGCAACCCCACGCAGAGAACAGTCAAATGATAACCCTGTGCCGCCATAATATTGATGAGTTCTTCCACATCTGTCTTTCAGATAGTTTTCAAAAACACTTCCCGGAACATATTTTTTCATATTAAGACCAGATGTTATATGATGATATGCAAGCTCTATATCCTTGTTAGATGGTTCTTTAAGCTCTGCAACAGCCTGCTTTATCTCATTTGTCTTAACAGCTCCGGTACTAAGGACCTTTGCCTGCTCCTCATTGTTAAGAGCTGCAAGCGTTTTTGCAGATTCCTTTGTAATCTCATCTTTTTTGAACTTTTCCATAGCATCAGATGATAGATTGTTTGCAATAGTTTTATACTCCTGCACTACGGTTTTGCTCATATTCATAATACTGGCAAGCTTCTCTACCAGTCTGCCACTTGCAGCTTCCGGAAACAGCTCCGGGTTCTCCTTTAAAAGCCTTGACATTCCTTCTACTTCACGCATGATTTCGTAGTCAGTTTTACGGTTATATCCGTTAGTACTGTATACGGCGAACTCTGCCTGTGCATCAGACATAGCTTTTACATAGCAGGGAATCATTGAAAACTGTTCCAATCCTTTTTCTGTCAGATATCTGCATGCTCTGTATCTTTTGTGTCCGGCAAGGATTTCGTATGTATCACCCCCGGCTTTTCTTACTAAAAGAGGCTGCAATACTTCACCGTCCAGCTCTATAAGGTCTGCAAGTTTTTCTACATCTTCCTGTGGGATATCCCTATACTGCAGCTTGGATTCTTCCAGCTTATTAATAGATACAAGCTGTGGATGCATCTTCTTTGTCAGTATCTTCTCTACTGTTTCTGTCTTATCAAAAAAGTTATTCAGCTTAGGCATTATTCCACCTCCACAATCTGCAGAACTTCATCTGCCAAATCTTCGTAATCACGGTTTACAAGGCTTTTGCTTCTGTGCATAAACAGTGGCTTATGTTTAAGGAGTGCGCTCTGGATACCTGAATAATCAGATACGCTTGTTTCAAGCACCGGATAATCATGATTCTTGACCAAGTCACCGTAAACAATCTTCTGTGATTTTAAATTTTTAAGCTTATTTACAAAAATCTTAAAATTAATTTCACCACATTTTGATTCAAGGTCTATAATTTCACGAATAACAAGGTTAAGGTTATCTCTTGAAAAACCGTCAAGGGATATTGGAATAAGCACAAGGTCAGATATGGCAAGTGCATTTTCAGTTAATATACTTGCGTCTGGGTGTGTGTCGATAACGCAGATATCATAATCATCAGCAATCGTGGCAAGATGTTTACCAAGTATGTCTATATCTGCAAGTTCAAGAAACATGATATCGTTAGAGCCTTTTATGAAATCAAGGTTACTAAATCTTGAATGATATATAGCTTTTCTGATATCAATACCGCCTCTTATCACCTGGTCGATATCCGGCTTACTGCGCTTATGCTTTGATATGTCTGTGTCAAAGAAGGATGTAAGGTTAGCCTGCATATCAAGGTCTAATACAAGCACCTTTTTATCCTGTGCTGCGTAAGTGGCAGCTAAGTTAAATGTTGTTGTGGTCTTTCCTGTACCACCCTTAAGATTCCATGTTGTTATTATGTTCATAATTCGCTCCTTTTCTTTCTTTTTCTGTGTGACGGATTCCGTCACATTATCTGTATTTATTCTGTCCATTTTTTAAGGTTAGACCGTATAGCTCAAGATTCGACTGGTTGCTGTCGTACATGTTCTTAATCTCTCCTATTGCCTCTTTTCTGAATCGCAAAATTGATGCTCGGCTTCTATCCAGTTCTTTCATTAATACCTGCATGCCCTCTTTAAATGACATTTTCACATATAAACATTCAAGAACATATCTCATATCAGTTTCAAGATTGTTGTAACATGCCATTATTCTGTAAATCGTCTCCTGTGACTCTAGAAGTGTCCTAACATTTGCATAAACACTTATTCTCCACTCTTCACTTAGGCGAAAATACTGTTCAAGTACATTCTGCAGGTCAGTTAAAGAATTGGTCGGTGCACTTCCATCCGGCTCTTTTCTTGTCATTGATGCCGACTCAATCATTCCGACTTCATCCTTACTTTTGAAGATGTTTACTAGCTCAATCTGACAATTAAGAACAAGCTGGTCATGATTCTTGAGCACATTCACAATATAGTCCTCACTGATTCTTCGCAGCATTTTCTATCTCCCACTTTCTTCGTCTCGCAATTTTTGCAGCCCGCTTACGATTAAGGCAATTATCCTGTGCAATTGTCGCATTATAGTCATATTCAGTCATGTCGTTTAGGCGAAGCTCCCTATACAGTGATGTATAAGATATATCAACCTTGGCTGCAGTTTCCTCTATTCCATATCCATTTTTAAACAAATGTTCAATCTCCAAACGCTTTTCAGCGTTTAGTGACACATAAGGTTTTCTCTCTATTGGCACAATTATCACCACCTTTCATGTTTTCATATATCTGTGGTACAGATGCCGCTAACCACAGATATATGAAATGTCTTTCTTAGTTACCACCATGATAAGAATGGGTCTTGTCCTAACATACCCGGACACATCTTGTAATGAAACCACTCACCATTTTCATATCTGATACACAATGCCCCATTTTCATCAACCCAGTGGTCTATTGGCTCGCCTTTATCCCATGATTCCCAAGCAGCTTTATGTTGTTCGTAACACTCTTTTACTGCTGATTCTATTGCAAGCCTATCTGCCTGTACTGAATCGTTTGCAACCGAAATAATTTCTTCACCAAACATATAATTTATCCTTTCATTAAATTAACACTATATATCCTCTGTCTCACAATCAATCCCATAGCAAATATCGTTGTACACTTCATCTGTTATGTATCCATTTCCATCACTTTCCACTTCATTGATTAGTCTTTCAATATCTCTTTCATTCATTTCCTTTGCTTTTGCATATTCTCTTAAATCATTTAATGTTTTCATACATTTTTACCTTTCTAGCTCCTTGGCTACCTTTCTTTAAAATTAGATATAAGACAACTTTTTTGAGTATAAAAAAACTAGAGGCTTGTAAATCACCTCTAGTTTATGTAACGATTTTAAATTGTGTGCCTTTCGGCTATTGCTTAAGTTACATATCCAAGGTGTTTACTACCTTTTGTAACTTAATCTTACATCTTACATCTTTTTCAAACATTTTCTGAACACTCATCATAATTCCAAGTTTTGCATGATACCATGTAAGTCCCCCCTGGAAGAATACCGAATAAGGTTCTTTTAACGGACCATCAGCAGAAAGCTCTATTGATGAGCCTTGAACGAAGGCTCCGGCAGCCATTATAACGTCTGAATCGTATCCTGGCATCGGCCATGGTTCTGGTGTAACAAAACTGTCAACAGGTGCTGCAGCCTGAATTCCTTTACAGAAAGCAAGAAGCCCGTCTGCACTTCCAAGTTCAACTGCCTGAATAATATCATATCTTGGCTCACTTCCATCAGGTCTTACTACAAAACCTGCCTTTTCGTATACATTTGCAGCAAATATAGCACCTTTAAGCGCACCTGCAACAACTACAGGTGATAAGAAAAGTCCCTGATAAAAGCTCTGGTTTACACCGAGTGTTGCACCGACTTCTTTTCCAAGCCCCGGTGAAGATAATCTGTAAGCTGCCTGTTCAACACATTCTTTCTTTCCTGCGATATAGCCGCCGCATGGAGCAAGTCCGCCACCAGGATTCTTTATAAGTGAACCGACTATCATATCAGCACCAACCTCTGAAGGCTCAATTCTTTCAACAAATTCACCGTAGCAGTTATCAACCATACATATAACATCTGGCTTGATACTTTTGATAAAACTTATAAGCTCGCCAATTCTTTCAACTGAAAGTGTGGGTCTTGAAGCATATCCCTTGGAACGCTGGATTGTTACAAGCTTTGTTCTTTCATTGATTGCATTCTTAATACCCTCATAATCAAAACCACCATCTGGCAGCAGGTCAACCTGTGCGTATGTAATTCCATATTCTGCAAGGCTTCCCTTAGACGGTCTGATACCGATAATCTCATCCATTGTATCATATGGCTTCCCAACCGGTGATAAAAGCTCATCACCTGGTCTTAAGTTAGATGATAAAGCTACATTTAACGCATGAGTTCCGCAGATAATCTGTGGTCTTACAAGTGCATCCTCTGTCTTAAATATATCTGAATATATTTTCTCAAGAGTATCTCTACCGTCATCATTATAACCATAACCTGTTGTTCCTGATAAATGCATTTCGGCAACCTTATTATCCTGCATCGCCTTTATAACCTTCATCTGGTTATATTCTGCATTCTTATCTATCTCTTCAAATCTGTCATGAAGCGACTTAATTATATTGTCGCAATAATCATACACCTCATCACAGATTCCCATATTTTTATACATTTCTCTCATAATTAAATAATTTCCTTTTCTTTTAGTTGTTCAAGCATATACGAAAGTGCATCTTCTCTTCGTATCTGGGAAAAATCCACCCATGTAACCAACGGCTCTCTCCGAAACCATGTAAGCTGTCTTTTGGCAAAATGTCTTGTATCCTGCTTAATCATCTCTCTAAGACCTGCCTCGTCACATCTGCCCTCAAGATAATCGAACACCTCTTTATATCCGATTCCCTGCATGGCAACATCGTCCTTTACAAGCCCCATGTCCGACAAATGTTTTACCTCATCAAGCAGTCCGTTGTCAAACATTATATCAACACGCCTGTTTATTCTGTCGTATAAAATTTCTCTTTTATCATTAAGAACAAAGTAACAAAAATTATAAGGCGACTCTTTAGCTCTCTGCTCATTATTATGCTCTGATATCTTTCTGCCTGTCGTCTTATAAAATTCAAGTGCACGAATAACTCTTTTGACATTATTAGCATGAATTGCCTCTGCAGATTCAGGGTCAGCTTCCTTTAACATATCATGAAGCACCTCTGCACCCTTAGTATCAGCAATCCCCTGAAGATAATCCCTATATTCATAGTCACTTTCATCATCTTCAAAGGTAGAATCATATAAAAGTGCCTGTATATAAAATCCGGTTCCGCCAACAACTACAGGAATATGACCGTTCTCACGGATTTTTTGTATTGCATTTGTTGCCATAGACTTAAATCTTGCCACATCAAAGCCCTCTGAAGGCTCAATCTCATCAACAAGATAATGCTTAACCCCCTGCATCTCTTCTTTTGTTATCTTAGCAGTTCCGATATCCATATATCTGTATACCTGCATGGAATCGGCACTTATTATCTCACCATTTACAGCCTTTGCAAGTGCAATGGAAAGTTCAGTCTTTCCAACTGCTGTCGGACCTGTAAGTATTATTAAAGGTTCTTTCTTCATATCAGCCTCTATACTATTCGTTTAAATTTCTTTTCTATCTCATATCTGCTCATCATAATAAGTGTTGGTCTGCCGTGCGGACAGTTATATGGATTCTCTGCCTTCATAAGCTCGTCCATCAGTTCAAATGCCTCATTAAATGACAGTCTGTTATTGCCCTTTACAGCCGCTTTACATGACATGCTTGCAACCTTTTCAGTAATAATATCAGGATCTTTGCTGGCACTTTCTTCAGAAAGTCCATCCAGAACATCAATAAGGAGCTGTTTGTAATCCATCTTAGGAAGTCCTGCTGGAATTCCTGTAACCTTATATTCATTGCCGCCAAACTCTTCAATCTCATACCCTAATCTTTTAAATATATCCTGATTAGTCTTGTATATTTCTTCCTCATGCATATTAAGCGACAATACAATCGGTGGAAGAATCATCTGAGTTCCAATTGTCTTATCATGAAGCTTATTCATCGTTCTTTCATAAAGCACTTTCTCATGCGCCGCATGCTGATCCATCATATAGAACTTATCTTCAAATTCAATAAGCCAGTAAGTATCAAACAGCTGCCCTATGATTCTGTATTTGTTACGGCTGTTCTCATCAAGGAGCTTATTCTCAAAAAGGTTCATCTGCTTTGGAGGTTCAGATTTTGTCACAGCTTCATATCTTACTTTATCTTCTTTAACCATCTGCAGAGAACCCTTAATTTCAAATGGCTCCGGAAGTCTTTTCGGCTTAATTTCTGCTTTTGCAGACTCTGCAAATTTTGTCTCTGTCTTACATGGCATACTATCCGAAACATTCTTCTCTGGCAGCTTAACATCCGGCATAACATTTCTTACAACAGGTGCTTCCTGCATTTTAACTGTAACAGGATCAGGCACAGAAACTTCTGCAATAAGTTCTTTTGAATTAAGAGCTTTTAAACATGTATCATATACAAAATTATATATATATTCATTGTTCGAGAATCGCAGTTCCATCTTGGTTGGATGTACATTTACATCAATAATTGCAGGATTAATCTTAAAATGTATCGCACTGAACGGATAATTATGTGGCATTATAAAGCCCTTATAGGCATCCTCTATAGCCTTAGTTATAATACTGCTCTTGATATATCTGCCGTTGATATAATAATTCTCATATGTCCTGTTTCCGCGGACAACCATAGGCTTGCCAATAAAACCAGAAGCCTCAATATCCTGCGACTTGCCGCTGATTTCATACAGATTATTAGTTATATCCCTGCCATACACATTATATATTATATCTTTAAGATTCATATTACCCGATGTATGCAGCTTATTCTGGTTATTACTTATGAACCTGAACGAAATATCAGGATGCGAAAGTGCCAGATATTCCACAAGCGAACCAATATATCCTCCCTCGGTAGTCGCTGTCTTTAAGAACTTTCTTCTAACAGGAGTATTATAGAAAAGATTTCTTACAATAAATGTAGTTCCCTCCGGAGCGCCTATTTCTGCCACTTCACCTGGTACTCCGCCATCAATTGTATAACGCACACCACTCAGACTGTCAGCAGTCTTGGTAATAAGTTCAACCTGTGATACAGCAGCTATACTCGCTAGTGCCTCACCTCTGAAGCCCAGAGACGAAACAGCCATAAGATCTTCAATTGATTTAATTTTACTTGTTGCATGTCTTTTAAATGCTATCTCAATCTCATCTTTATTGATACCACTTCCATTATCAGTAACCCTGATAAATGAAATTCCACCTTCCTTTATCTCAACTGTAATCGCAGTTGCTCCGGCATCTATAGCATTTTCAACAAGTTCTTTAACTACAGAAGAAGGTCTTTCGACGACCTCTCCTGCAGCAATCTTATTAATCGTATTCTGGTCTAAAAGTGTTATTGACATACAATCCTCCCTGTTTTACCAGCGGTTCTTAGCTTTTCCCTGCAGCTTATAAAGCGTATTCAGTGCATCAATAGGTGTCATATTGCTTATATCAAGATTCATTATATCAGTTACTATATCATCATCCTTAACAGTATCAAAAAGAGACATCTGCTTAACTTCAAGGTCATTAACCTTTCTGTACTTGTCATTCATCTTGTCAAGTTTCTTTGAATACTGTGCAATATCCTTAGCTTTCTGTGATATATCAGCATCACTTAAGTCCACAACAAGCTCCTTTGCCCTGTTAAGAACCACATCAGGTACTCCTGCAAGCTTGGCAACCTGAATACCATAGCTCTTATCAGCACCGCCTTTTACAATCTTTCTTAAAAAAACAATATCATCACCGTTTTCCTTGACAGCAATACAGTAATTATTAACTCCGTCAAGAGTTCCTTCTAATTCAGTAAGTTCATGATAATGTGTTGCAAAAAGTGTCTTGGCTCCTAAGTATTTAGTATTGGCAATATACTCAACAACAGCCCATGCAATACTCAATCCGTCAAATGTGCTTGTTCCTCTTCCTATTTCATCAAGAATTATAAGACTCTTAGGAGTTGCATTTCTTAAGATATTGGCAACCTCTGTCATCTCAACCATGAAAGTTGACTGACCGGAAGCTAAGTCATCAGATGCTCCGACTCGTGTAAATATACGGTCAACAATACATATATTTGCTGAATCAGCTGGAACGAAAGAGCCTGTCTGTGCCATAAGCACAATAAGCGCCGTCTGTCTCATATATGTAGATTTACCAGCCATATTAGGACCTGTGATAATTGAAATTCTGTTCATTCCATTGTCAAGATAAGTATCATTAGCAATGAACATATCATTAGAAATCATCTTCTCAACTACAGGGTGTCTGCCGTTCTTAATATCTATAATACCTTTTTCATTAATCTTAGGTCTTACGAAATTATTCTGTGTTGCAACAACAGAAAGTGAAGCATACACATCAATCATTGCAACAGCCTTGGCAGTGTTCTGTATTCTTACAACCTCTGCCGCTATACGCTCCCTGACTTCACAGAATAAATCATATTCAAGTGAGTACAGCTTATCCTCTGCGCCAAGAATAATATCTTCAAGATGCTTTAACTCATCTGTAGTGTATCTTTCAGAACCGGTAAGAGTCTGCTTTCGTACCCATTCAGCAGGAACAAGGTTTTTAAATGAATTAGTAACCTCCAGGTAATATCCGAATACCTTGTTATACTTAACTTTAAGATTTTTAATTCCTGTCTTTTCTTTCTCCCTGCTTTCAAGCTCTGCAAGCCATTCTTTTCCTTTAATCTTGGCATTACGAAGCTCATCAGCCTCTGCTGAAAAGCCGTCCTTTATCATTCCGCCATCACGCATTGTAATCGGAGGATCATCTATAATTGCAGTGTCAACAAGATTATATAAGTCTTTTAAGTCGTCCATCTGCTCAAAGCACTGTCTGAATACATCACACTTAAAATGTCCTATCTGATTCTTAATGTGAGGTATCATCTCCAGGGAATTCTTAAATGCAATTAAATCCCTTGGATTAGCTGACTTACAACTAATCTTAGTCATGATTCGCTCAAGGTCATATATAGGACCAAGATATTCACGAATCTCTTCCCTGTCAATTGCATTATCAGAAAGCTCCTCTATAGCGTCCTGTCTTCTTATAATCTCTTCTCTGTTAATAAGCGGCTGCAGCACGAGATTTCTTAACGCTCTTGCGCCCATTGCAGTCTTGGTCTTATCAAGTACCCACAGAAGCGAGCCTTTTTTCTGCTTTTCACGCATAGTCTCAACAAGCTCAAGATTTCGTCTTGATGAACTGTCTATAAGCATATATTTGCCTGTTGTGTAAGGCACAATGCTTGTAATATGCGACATATCGCTTTTCTGTGTCTGAGTAAGATATATAAGAAGTGCTCCCGCAGCATCAATTCCTACCGGATAATCCTTGATTCCAAGTCCGTCCAGCATATTTACATGAAAATGTTCTTTTAACTTTGCCTTGCAGGAATCATCATCAAAGTACCAGTTTTCAAGTGTTGACACTGATATGGAAAGCTTCTCTGATATAAATGTAAGGTCTATTCCGCTCATTGCAAAATACTCATTAAGTATTATCTCTGACGGAACAAACTTATTAATTTCATCAATAAGCTCCGCACCTGTCTCAATCTCAGTTACAAAGAAGTCACCTGTTGAATAATCTGCAATAGCAACACCAAGCACATCTCCAAGATAAACAATACTCATAAGATAATTATTCTTAGTTTCATCAAGTGCCTGACTGTTTAAGTTAGTTCCCGGTGTTACAACCTTTATAACCTCTCTTTTGACAATGCCTTTTGCCTGCTTAGGGTCTTCCATCTGCTCGCATATTGCGACCTTGTGTCCATTAGAAACAAGCCTGTTAATATAAGTTTCTGCCGCATGAAAAGGAACGCCGCACATAGGCGCACGTTCCTCCTGTCCACAGTCTTTTCCTGTTAATGTAAGTTCCAGTTCCTTAGAGACAACTAAAGCGTCATCAAAAAACATTTCATAGAAATCTCCAAGTCTGTAAAAAAGTATGCAGTCCTTGTACTCTGCTTTAGTAGCAAGATAATGCTGCATCATTGGTGAATACTCTGCCATTATATTACTCCCTGATTAATCCTCGATAAGTCTGCCCATATAGTAAAATCCTTTACATTCGTCAAGATGTACTGTAACAATCTGTCCGATAAGTGATTCATCCCCTGCGAAATGTACAAGAATATTATTAGTCATTCTGCCTGTAACAAAACCTTCTTCATGGTCATCTTTACCCTCAACCAAGACTTTCATATCCATGCCCTCATATCTTCTGATATGCTCATGTGACACTTCATTGACAGTTGCAAGCAGTCTGTTAAATCTGTCCTTAACAACATCTTCAGGCACCTGATTCTCCATTCTGGCAGCAGGCGTACCCGTTCTTTTTGAATATATAAATGTATATGCACTATCAAACTTTGCTTTCTTTACAACATCAATAGTATCCTCGAAATCTTCCTCTGTCTCTCCTGGAAACCCAACAATAATATCAGTTGTAATAGAAACATCGGGCAGTATTCTTCTTATCATCTCAACCTGCTCTAAGTAATGCTCTTTAGTATACTTTCTGTTCATCAGCTTAAGAAGCCTTGAGCTTCCTGACTGAAGTGGAAAATGTATATGATTACATATTTTCTTGGAATCTCTTATAACTTCAAGAGTTTCTTCCTCAATATCCTTAGGATGAGGTGTCATGAATCTGATTCTTTCAAGTCCCTCTATCTTATCAATCTCTCTTAGAAGCTGCGCAAATGATACAGGATTGTCAAGTGTCTTTCCATAAGAATCAACATTTTGTCCAAGAAGCATAACTTCCTTGACGCCATCCTTCACAAGTCTCTCAATCTCCATAATGATATCCTTAGGCTCACGGCTTATCTCTCTTCCTCGTACATAAGGCACGATACAGTAAGTACAGAAATTATTACAGCCGTACATAATATTAACACCTGATTTGAATGGGAACTTTCTTTCTGTAGGAAGCTCCTCAACAATATCCTTTGTCTTTTCCCAGATATCAATAACCTGGCTTCCTGATGTAATTCTGTTATATATAAGCTTTGCCATTGCATATATATTAAATGTACCAAAAACAATATCAACAAACTTATAAGAATCTCTTATCTTCTCGACCACATCAGGCTCCTGCATCATACAGCCACACATTGCAATAAGCATATGCGGATTCTTTCTTTTGACATTCTTAAGATGACCGAGACGTCCATAAACCTTAAGATTAGCATTCTCTCTTACAGTACATGTATTATATATAACAAAATCTGACTTATCCTCATCCTCTGTCTCAAGATATCCAATCTCTTTAAGTACCCCGAGAAGCTTCTCAGAATCTCTGGCATTCATCTGGCAGCCAAATGTGTGTACACACGCATATAACGGTCTGCCTATTTCTTTTGTTTTCTTTTCCAGGAACTTCTTACATTCTCCAATATAATAAAGCTGTTCTTCAAGTGCACTGGTGTTATTAACTTCCTGCATTATCTACAATTCTCCATTCTATACTTATCCTAATACAAATCTTTTCAAGTGCTGTTCTTCAAAATCTTGTAAGCATACCGGTTTACCATAATAGTATCCCTGAATATAATCTGCACCAAGTTTCTTAACACATGAAAGTTCTTCCTTTGTTTCAACACCCTCAATACACACATGCAATCCCATCTCATGTGCCATCTTAATTATAAAACTTACCATAAGATAATTATCTTTAAGTTTATCTATATCAGTTACAAAAGACCTGTCAACTTTAACTATATCAAATGTTCTGTCACGCATATATCCATAATTTGAATATCCTGTTCCAAAATCATCAATTGCGAATCTGAATTCATTCTTTACAAATTCTTTAAATACGTTCTGAACAGCTGGTATCTGGTCCATCTCTATAGTTTCTGTTATTTCAAATACATAATGATTATTAGCTGCACTGTATCTTTCGATATTCTCTAATACATCTTTAACTATATTACTTTTGACAATCTGTACAAAAGACAAATTAATATGCATAACAAAATCCGGAATACTGGTAATCCATCTGTTGCATGCCTTAGCAGCAGTATTAATTATCCATCTTCCAAGTGGAATAATAAGTGCACTGTCCTCTAGAAGCGGTATGAATGTGTTAGGACCTATAAATCCATATTTTCTGCTATTCCATCTTATAAGAGCCTCTGCTCCTGACAAACTGTCATCGTCGGTATTATATATTGGCTGAAAATATAACTCAAATCCTTCAAAGCCTTCACTTATACATCTGCGTAATTCATCCTGAACACTAAGTTTTTCTATATACTCTGTATACTCAGTTTCAACAAATATTTCACATCGGTTCTTACCATTGAGTTTGGCAGCATGAAGAGCAAATTTGGCATTTTTTAACAACTCATTAAAACTGTCTTTCTCTGTATCAAATTCAGCAACCCCTGCTGATATTGTAAAAAATATATCATACTTTCTTATTTCAATTGCTCTGTCAATACGATTTCTTATTCTCTTATAGAGAATCTTAGCCTGATTAATATCATTTTCCATGGAATACGGCATAAATATGGCACATTCATCACCAGGCATTCTGAATATTCTAAGTGGTGTGTCAATATATTTCTTTATTGAATCAGTAAGAATATTCAATACTTCATCACCTGTTTTTGCACCATATTTTTCATTAATTTCTTTAAAATTATCTACACCAACAAGCATAAGAAAACCTGACGCATTTCTGGTTTTAGCATATTCATTATATACATTTTCAAGAACAATTTCCCTGTAAAGTCCTGTATTATTATCAAATCTGCTCTGTTTCCCAATCTCCGATATTCTTCCGATAAGGTAAATAGCTCCATGGCTTATTATATACTGTCCTCTACAATTTATTGCAACATATTCTCCATCCACAGTTTTCCATCTATACTCTAAATTATGACTGCTCTTTCTTCCATTCATTCCATCCTGTATATCATTCATCAGCATATCAATATCGTCCGGATGAACAACTTTAACCAATTCCTGCGTAGCATTGGAAAATTCCTCTGAATCAAGTGCAAACACATTAGTTATTGATTTTGAATAAACAGCTTTATCATTAGTTAAATCCAGTATATAAAGATAATCATCTGTACTCTGTCCGACAAGATGAAGAAAATACTTCATTTCTTCTAAATCAAAATCTCTTCTAATCATAAAAACACCCCATACTTATAAAACATCTTACTGTCTTATCTGCCCCTCTCCGTATATAACATACTTAGTAGTTGTAAGTGCTTTAAGCCCCATAGGACCTCTTGCATGAAGCTTCTGTGTGCTTATTCCAATCTCAGCACCGAATCCGAATTCAAATCCATCAGAAAATCTTGTGGAAGCATTTACATATACACATGCAGCATCTATTTCATCAAGAAATCTGTTGGCATTATTGTAATCTTTAGTAATTATTGACTCTGAATGGCCTGTGTTATATGTATTAATATGTTCTATTGCTTCGTCAACAGAGTCAACAGTCTTAACAGATATAATATAATCAAGATATTCCATTCCCCAGTCATCATCACTTGCCGGAACAATTCTTGAATCACACTGCATTGCATATTCATCACCACGCACTTCAACATTCTTTTCTTTAAGTGCATTTACAATAAGTGGAATTGCCTGCTTTGCAACAGCCTTGTGAATAACCAGTGATTCACACGCATTACATACTCCAATTCTTGAAGTCTTGGCATTATATATAACTTTGACAGCCATATCAATATCAGCATATTCATCAACATATACATGACAGTTCCCTGTACCAGTTTCAATTACAGGTACTGTACTGTTGTTGACAACATTCTTAATAAGCCCTGCTCCACCTCTTGGTATAATTACATCAATGTAATCATTCATCTTCATAAGCTGGTTAACAAGTGCTCTGTCTGTATCTTTTATAAGGTTAATAACATCAGGATTAATTCCGTTGTCAGAAAGTGCCTTTGCAATAACATCTGCAATAGCAATATTAGAATTAATAGAATCACTTCCGCCTCTTAAGATGCAGGCATTACCAGACTTGAAAGTAAGTCCGAATGCATCAGCAGTAACATTAGGTCTTGACTCATATATAATTGCAACAACGCCAAGAGGTACTCTCTTCGTTCCGATAACAAGTCCATTGGGTCTTTTTTTCATGCCTGTTACTTCGCCAACCGGATCTTCAAGACCTGTAAGAACTCTTATTCCATCTGCCATTGCATTGATTCTCTTAACATCAAGCGTAAGTCTGTCAATAAGAGCAGGCTTCATTCCGTTGGCTTTGGCATTAACAAGGTCTTTTTCATTGGCTGCAATTATACTCTCTGCATTAGCTGTAAGTGCATCAGCAACCGCTTCAAGTGCCTTATTCTTCTCATCTATTCCAAGCTTAGCAAGATATCTTGATGCCTTCTTAGCCTTAATTCCAATCTGTTCAAGTGATTCCATCAATTCTCCCTCCTTATAAACTGTGTCTGTGTAATAATATAATCCGGTTTTAAATCATGTTCCTCATAAGGAATACTCTCTAAAAGCTGGAAATCAAAAGCAAGTGCCGCTTTTATAAATGTATTATCTTCCGATAGATATCTGTCATAAAAGCCTCCGCCATAACCTATTCTGTGAAAATCATAATCAAACGCAAGCCCCGGCATAATAAAAAGTCCATCTCTGATCTTAGCTTTATCGCAGACGTCAGACGGTTCCATAATTCCCATATAACCACTTACAAGATCATTCTCATCAGATAAGCAATAAAACTCCATCTGTGTCTTTGATAAAACTTTTGGAGCATATACTTTCTTGCCATCCATAAAGCACTGCGAAAGAAGCATATATGTATCAACTTCCCTGTTATAGCTCATATACAGAAATACATTTTCCGATGTCTTATATATGTCCGATTTTTTCAATCTGTCAATTATAAGTCCGCTCTGCATTTCAATATCTTCATCTGACAATTCATGTCTGCGGTTCATAATAAGCTGACGCACTTCATTCTTATCCATCTAGTTACCTTTCTCTGCCTGTTCCTCTGCCAATCTTTTCATCTTCTCATCATGTCTTGCCTTGACATCTATTAAAGAACCATCAGGATTCTTAATCTTAATAGATTCTAACTGTCCTCTTAAGTTTTCTCTGAAAGCTTTAACATAATCAGCTCTTAACTGCTTCTGTTCAGCAAGTTCTGCATCTGTAAGTCCCTCTGCTTTAGATTTATGATAAAGCTCGTTAATTCTTTCTAATGTTTTCTCTGTAACCATACAAACCTCTGTCACTAATTAGTAAATATAATCAAATCATCTCCGCTTTCTGCACAACTGTTATATACAGCCTTTGTAGAAAGCACAGGATGATGAAGATCCAAAATTCTATATGCTTCAATATATTCAGAAGCTTTCTTAATAAAGAAAAATCGATGTCTCATACGGGTTATAACAACAATATCATTTTTCATATATCTGAATTTCATATCAGAATGAAGCCTGTATTCTGGCTTCTGTGTATTAAGATTAACAAAGCATGTACTTTTATCCACTTTTTTAAGTAAATATGGGATATCATTGATAATATAAGTAAAACTTAAATCCATTGCATGTTCAACATTATTATTAAGTCTTACCTGCTTAACCTTTGTTATAGCATCATATATAATGATTTCTTCTGACTGACTATTAAAATTATATTTCGAATAAATAATCTTTCCAGAACCTGCCTTTATATATGGAAATGTAGTCGATTCATCTGACACATCAAGTTCTTCCATAGTTATCATCTGACCATTAAACGATATCTCAGAAACAAACTGTTTAGCATTAAGTACAGCTATTTTTTCTTCGCCGCCTGTTCCATCTGATACAAGTCTGTCTGCCCCGAATTTTATGACACAATTGTTTCCACCTATTGGAAGTACCTTATATATACCTGTATTTTTCACAAATGTATCACTCATATCATTATCTGTTTCAGAATTAATATCATAGAGAAATATATCTTTCAGTTTTCCTTTCTTTTCAAGCTTTTCAACAAAAAAATAATTAGAATCCATAACAAATATATAATATCTCAATCCATCAGATATATCAGTATTATCTATCTCCATACTGAATACTGCCTCATTCTCATTAGTATCGAACATAAACCTGTATACAGTAAGAAGTGTACGGCTTTCAGTCACTGATTCCAGTGATGTGAAGAACATATAATTTCTTTCAAGGCATGCATATCTCACCTTACAGAAATTATACTTCTTAATCTGCGATGCCACTTCGAATTTTTCATTAGTTGCTGCATTCAGAATAAAATATTTCTTTCCCTGAAGACCCTGATACTGATAATTATCATCTGTTATCTGCATTAAAAGCCTGTCATTAATAGAATAGAATATTCCCTTCTCCGAATTCCTCATCAGCTTAATATCCATGTATGACCTCCCGTTGTCGTCCAAGTAATCTTCAATCAGCCTTAATCTATAAGAGACATCAGGTCAAAATCAGATGCTCTGTGGTCTAAGAACAATGTTCCAACATTCTCTCCTGCCATAACCCTGATAATATTGTCAACATCATTACCATTAGTAATAATCATATCCGCCCCCGACAGTGTTGCAATCTTTCCTGCAATAAGCTTGGTTGTCATTCCGCCAGTCCCCATATTACTGCCGGATGAATCTTTACCCATTCCCATAAGCTTCTCATCAATCTCGTATACAGTTTCAACAAATTTAGCATTAGGATTAGTGTTTGGATCATCTGTATACAGACCATCAATATCAGATAACAGAATAAGAAGGTCCGCTCCGATAATTGAAGCAACAATTGCTGAAAGTCTGTCATTATCTCCAAAAGCCTGTAGCTGTTCAATCTCGTAAGTTGATACTGTATCGTTCTCATTAACGATTGGAACTGCCCCAAGTTTTAAGATTTCATTAAATGTATTCTGCGCGTTAGTTCTGTTAACATCATTAACTATTGTATTCTTGGTAAGAAGAACCTGTGATGCAACTGCACCATATTCCGCAAATATCTTCTGATAAACCATCATTAACTTAGCCTGTCCTATGGATGCACATGCCTGTTTTACCGGAAGTTCTGTAGGTCTGTCACAAAGTCCTATAACAGCCCTTCCCACAGCTATTGCACCAGAAGAAACTAAAACAACATCTTTTCCTGAATTCTTAATATCAATAAGAATCCTTACCAGCTTTTCAATCTTTAAAAGGTCCAATCTGCCTGTCTGCTCATGCATAAGTGAAGATGAACCTATCTTTATAACAATCCTTTTCTTATCTTTTATAAACTCTCTATAATTCCCCATATTTTAATATCTCCAGTAAAAAAATCAAATGCTTGTCTATTTTACTATATTTTTATTAAAAAGTCCATATTATCCCATACAAGCAGCTGTTACTGCCATATATTCCGCAACCTTAACACCATCAACTGCAGCAGATGTTATGCCTCCTGCATACCCTGCACCTTCACCGCACGGATACAATCCACATACTGATGTACTTACAAGTTCATCGTTTCTTATTATTCTTACAGGACTTGATGTTCTGCTCTCAACACCCGAAAGTACGGCGTCTTTCCTGTCAAAGTCATGTATAAATCTTGAAAAACCATGCACACCTTCAACAACCGAATCTGTCACATAAGAAGGTAATACATTCCTAAGATTAGCAAATGTATATTCACCCTTTATGCAAGGCTCAACCTCTCCCAATTCCGTTGTTGTTATATTTTTTTCAAAATCGCCAAATAACTGTACCGGAACTTTTCCATTTCCTTCAGCATAAGCGTTTGCTTCTAACTGTCTCTGAAATTTTATTCCGTCAAGTACTCCATGTCCGAAATCATCTGGTCCGACTGTAACAATTATTGCTGAATTAGCATTGCGGGAATCACGGCCTGAATAACTCATTCCATTAACACATGTCCTGCCGTTCTCTGATGAAGCATTAACAACATAACCTCCTGGACACATGCAGAAAGAATACACACCTCGTTCTTTATCTGTATTCTTTGTCTTGTAAGTAACTTTATAATCAGCCGCCGGAAGCTCATATGCAGCATCAGCATAAGCATTATAATTAATCATTTCCTGAGGATGTTCTATTCTTACTCCAACAGCAAAAGGCTTCGGCTCCATATCTATATTCTCACTGTGAAGATATTCAAATGTATCTCTTGAGCTGTGACCTATTGCAAGGCACACTTTACTGCATTTTCTTGCATACTCGCCATCTTTGTCAGCTATGACAACGCCACACACTTTTCCGTCTTTAATCTCAATCTTTTTAAGACAGCTTCCAAAATTAACTTCACCGCCAAGCGCGGTAATATGCTGTCTTATATTCTTAATTACAATCGCAAGCACGTCTGTTCCTATATGCGGCTTATTGGCGTACAGAATCTCTTCTGATGCACCGAATTCAACAAAACTCTGCAGAACATATCTTATTCTTCCAAATGTATCTGAAATCTGTGTGTTAAGCTTTCCATCAGAAAATGTGCCTGCTCCGCCTTCACCAAACTGCACATTACATTCTGTATCAAGCTCACCCGTCTCCCAGAACTGTGCAACCTTCTTAGTTCTTGTATCAACATCCTGTCCACGCTCATATACAACAGGTCTAAGCCCCGCTTTGGCAAGCTCAAGAGCACAGAATATTCCTGCTGGTCCAAACCCGATAACTACAGGTCTTTCATCTTCATTAACATTTTCTGTCGCATTAACAGGAAACTTATAGATAACCCTTTTAGACATAACAGCATTTTTACAGCCTGATTTCTTAATTATATTCTCAAGCTTTTCTTCCCTGCCAGAACGCACCACCTTATACACTTCGACACTGTATATATGCATAACCTGAGGCTTGTGTCTGCAGTCAAGTGACCTTTTTGCTATTTCATAATCAATCTGTGCATCTTTTCCAAGTCTTAATTCTTTTCTTATAATTCCTTCTAAAAATGCTGTATCTTTATCAGGAGATATCTTTATATTACTAATCTTAATACATTTCTTTTCCATTATTCTCATTCCTGTCTGTTACAATAATCAAACACTGACTTAGCAGCAACCACGCCGCTGCTCCATGCCCACTGAAGGTTATAACCTCCACATTTGCCATCTATATCCACAAGCTCCCCTGCAAAGAATATCCCAGGATTATTAACTGATTCAAGATTATCATTCAATTCTGATACATTGACACCACCCTGACAGACCTGTGCATAATCATTTCCCTTATATCCTGTTATATGGTAGCGGAGGGATTTCATATGTCTGACAAGTTTGCGGCATATGTCGTCATCTATATCAGAAGCCGAGGAATTGCCCTCAATTCCAATATCCTTACATATCATCATTACAAGCTTTTTATTAAACAACCCTGACAGGCTTTCGCTTACTGACTGATGCTTTCTTGTATTAACAGCACATTTTAGCATTGATAAAAGGTCATCTTCTTTAATATCTGCTGCCACATCAACAAGTGCTTCAACCCTCTGACCTTCTTCCATCGCCCTGACAGCAAAACGACTCACCTGAAAAACAGGGATTCCTGATATTCCATAATCAGTAAACTGAATCTCGCCAGTATCCTCAGCAACCACTCTGCCTGCTGCCATAATCTTAACATTACCATATGCTCTTACACCCGTTGCAAGCTTCATATTCTTCTTGTCCGATTCAAGTGCCGTAAGAGCCGGAAGAGGCTTAACAACCTTAATTCCAAGCTTCTTAACAAGCTTATAACCGCTTCCATCAGAACCAGAAGACGGTGAAGCTGCCGAACCGCATGCAAGTATCACTGTCTTAGTCTTAATTGTATTAGTCTTCGCTCCTTCAAGCTGTAACACATATTCGCTGCCTGCCCTGTCAATTCTTTTAACAGATGTCTCAAAGAAAACCGGAATATCAAGTGCCTGTATCTTTCCTGTAAGCGCCAGAGCCACAGAAGCCGCCATCTCTGACCTCGGATACAGATAACCATTACGTTCCTTCTTATATACACTTAAGTCCTCAAAAAAATGTATTGTATCATCAACATTAAACCTGTTAATAATCTCCATCGCATAATCTGCGTTATTGTTCTGATACATTTCCTTAGTCATAAATGTATTAGAAAAATTACATTTGCCATTGCCAGTCTTTAATATCTTAGTTCCAAGCTTTGCTGTGTGTTCTATAATCACAGTCTGCATATTATTCTCTTTACATTGTATGGCAGCCATCATTCCGGCTGCACCTCCGCCTATAACCACACAATCAAAACTCATAAAATCTAATCCTCATATTCAAAATAATCAAAATCTGCCGGTATCCTGCTTCCGCAGCCACCATTATTGGCATATATTCCAACAAGCGTTCCTGTATGACGCTTTCTGTCATCAGGCACACCCTCATCACACAGATATATACAATTTTCAAGCACTCCTGCTGGTTCCCATTGTTCACCATCATAGCTGTAGAAAAAGCTTCTTGTCAGTTTATCAACTACAACTTTTAAGTATATGCTCTGCTCCTTTATATTGTCCACCTGTGAGATAAGTTCTTCGCCATGGTTTCTGTTAATCACAAGCTGCAATTTTCTTCCATTCTCATAACACAATGACAATCTTGCATAAGTCGCAGTACTGTAATAACAGGTAAGACCTGCCTGTTCTCCGTCCTTTTCAGGATAGAAGTCAACCTTTGTATGTGCTGTATACGATAATTCCTGTTCTCTTCTTACAAGAGTATTCTTAGCCCTTATCTCATTAAGAGTTCCGTCCATTGTCCAGAGCCTTAAGTATCCTTTTCTTTCTGTAAGAGAATAATTACCCTTAACAGGATTTCTTACAAACTCCCAGTTAAGATTAAGTGTATCATCATCAAAATCATCTCTTGTCCATTTTTCATATGTGCATTCAGGTAATTCAGGTGCTTTCTGTGTAAGGCTTGGTCCTTTTCTGTCATTAATCACAAACCAGCCGTCTGAAAGCCATGTAACAGGGTCAAGTGCTGTCTCTCTTCCTATTGTTGTATAGTTGCCCTGATTAGGTCTTCCACACAGATAATAGCACCACCAGCTTCCGTCCTGTGTCTCAATTATATTGCCATGTCCTGTTCTCTGAATCGGTGCATCTGGATTAAACTGTCTCAATACAGGATTGTATGGTGATTCCTCATATGGTCCATACAGATTCTTTGAACGGGCAACATTGATTCCGTGTCCATAGCCTGTACCGCCTTCCGCAAGCATTGCATAATAATACTCACCCTTCTTAAAAATGTGTGGTCCTTCCGGACATCTCTCTCCAGTTCCTGGCCATACACACACACTTTCACCTATAACCTTAGTGCAGTCATCACTGAGTGGTAAAAGATTGATTCCCGGACTTATAAGAAGATACTTCTTACCGTCATCATCAACAAATAAAGATGGGTCAATATTATCAACCTCAAGCCAGGCTGGCTTTGAATATGGTCCTTGTGGCTTATCTGATGTTACAACAAGCTGGCGTCTTAATACATTATTATCTCTTTTGCCATCTCCGTTAAGCCTTAAAGTTGCCATTATAATGAATTTACCATCAACATAATTAATATCCGGTGCCCATATGCCATGTGAGTCTTTAATATCTCTTAAATCAAGTTCTTCTGAATCTGTAATTGCATGTCCAATTACATGCCAGTGAATCATATCCTTGGAATGGCTGATTGCAATTGCAGGGAAATACTGAAATGTTGAATTAGCCATATAATAGTCATCTCCAACTCTTACTACCGAAGGATCTGGAAAGAATCCTCTCTGTACCGGATTGTTATACATATCACTCATATCGTAAACTCCTTTTCTTTAATATATTTTCTAAATTTTGCAGGTGTCATGTTGTATTTCTCTGTAAATATCCTGTAAAAATATCCTTTGTTTCTATATCCGACTTCCTTTATAATCTCATCAACATCCATTGAATCTTCTTTTAAGAGAATGGCCGATTTGTTCAATCTGCAATCCTGCAGATATTCCGTGAAAGTCATACCTGTCTGTGCCTTTAAAAACCTGTTGAAATAATCCTCCTGATAACCGAATCTTTCAACAAGCATATCTATTGTAACATCTTTCATATTATCTTCAATAAAATCTGTAATTTCCTGATGCAAAAGCCAGTTAATTTTCTTTCTTATGTATCTTGACTGTGCATACTCATATACTGTTCCTAGCCGCCACAGAATCCTAAGCATAAGCCCCTGACATATATATGCAGACGCCATATCCGCCACACCACACTCGCTTATCATAGCAGTAAGCATATCCTTAAGCTCATTATCATAATCATCTTTATAGCCAAAATGTATATATCCGCTGTTCTTTAACACTTTAACAAGCTCTTTAATATAATCCACCGCCTGTTTATCCGCCATAGCATTACTTATAACCGCATTAATAATCTCATCTGACACTTCGAGTCTTATTACAAATGTGTCATCTTCCTCAAAGCTTTCCTTATGTACGCACCCCGAATTAATAAAGCATACATCGCCTTTCTTTATATGCACCTTATCCCCACATACATGCTCAGTAAGGCTTCCATCAGACACATATAAAAGCTCCGCATATCCATGTTTATACATGTCAGTTTCACTACCTGCCACATACCTGTTCACATGAAACAAAAAGTTGGTTCCTTTATCAACTACATTCCCCATATCTGACACCTCCAACTTGTATAGAAACATTCTATCACAAAAAGTCGTTGTAGGAAACTTTTATTTCAGAAAGTCGTTACAGGTAACTTTTGGCATATTATCACTCTCTTTCGATAAAACATTTGTAATATAAACCCTTAAATGCTATAATAATAATGTTAGTTATGCCTAACTTACATAGAAAGGAGCTTTTATGTCAGAATTTATAATATTAGCAATTCCTTTTATCGGAACATCTCTTGGCTCTGCCATGGTGTTCTTCTTAAAAAAACGGATTGCTCCAAAGTTTGAGAAAATGCTTTTAGGATTCGCGGCAGGAGTTATGATTGCCGCATCAGTATGGTCTTTGCTGATACCATCTATAGATATGTCAAAAGGAAGCAGTGCTCCGGAATGGCTGGCTGCACTGGTTGGTTTTCTCGCAGGAATATTCTTTCTTCTGCTTCTTGATACTGTCATTCCACATATGCATATTGAAAGCAGAAATCAGGAAGGTATTAGAACCAATTCCATATCCAAAACTACAATGATGCTTTTTGCTGTGACATTACATAATATTCCTGAGGGTATGTCAGTCGGTGTTGCATTCGCCGGTGCAATGATGAAAGATTCAGGAATAACTGCTACTGCTGCAATGGCTCTTGCAATTGGTATTGCAATACAGAATTTTCCAGAAGGAGCAATTATATCAATGCCATTATGCAGTGAAGGCATGAGTAAGAAGAAAGCATTCATATGCGGAGTGCTTTCTGGTGTTGTTGAACCTGTCGGCGGATTCATAACAATTCTTATTGCTGGTATTATCACGCCTGTTCTTCCTTATCTGCTTTCTTTCGCAGCAGGAGCTATGATGTATGTTGTAATAGAGGAACTTATTCCTGAATCACAGAACGGCGAACACAGCAATATAGGAACTATAGGTGCCGCTGTAGGATTTGCACTTATGATGGTTCTTGATATAGCATTGGGATAGTGATTACTCAATCACTATCCCACAATCCTCACCTATATTTCTTAATATAAATGCCATATCAGACTCTGGTACTGATACACAGCCTGCCGTTGGTCTTCCATTAGAGCAATGTAAGAAAAAACAGCTTCCTTTTCCCGGAACACCTTCTATGTTATATCCAATAAACAGACAGTACCCATAAGCTGTCGGATAATCAATTATTCTTTCAGACTTGCTCTTGTCCCAGTCTGTATCAGAATCAGCTCTTGCATACTGATTATATAAAGGAGAAGACGAATCTCCTACCCAGTAATCATATTCATCTACCTGAAGATAAGGAACTTTCGTTCCCGGATCCGGATTAATTCCAAATGCAAAATACAACGGAAATGTTCCCTGTGGTGTAGCTGATGTAAACTCACTCGCCTCACCAACTCCATTAGAACCTACAAATCCATCTGTCCTTAAAATCTCAGTCCATACGCCATCCTGCAGTTCATGCATAGTTACAGTTGCATTTGTTCCATTCGACTGGACAATTACAAGCTGAGAATACTGTGATGATGCTGCATAACCCGCTGCAAAGCTATTATTATCTGGCTCTGCTACCTGTGGTGCTGTCTCATATACAGTCTGTGAAGAATCCGTAACCTCCGTTGCCACAACTGTCTTGCTTTCTTCTTCTGTTGTCTCTTCCTGCTGTGTTTCAGAATCCATTGTCAGTCCAGTAGTTGTCTCCTGTGTTCTTAACTGTGTTGTTTCCTGTTGTACCGCTGAGACAGTAGTTTCTTTATCTTTCATGTCTGTTACATTTTTCTTATTGCCGCATCCATTTGCAACCAGAGCTGTTATCAATAACAAAGTTAATATTATAGTCTTCTTCACTTTTATCTCCTGATGTATTATTTCCCTGCAAAAAGGGATACCAGCCATAAGTTTAACTGGTATCCCTTCATGTTTCAACACATTTCAGCTAATATTTCAACTAATATTTCATATAATCTTTAATTACATCATGGTCTTTTAGCACTTTTTCAATAACAGTTCCTTTTATCTTCTTTAAGACAACCTTCTTGATAACATTAAACGGTCCTAAATCAATCTCTAATGGAGATTTGCCATCCATAAGCTTAACAGATGAATCAAGCAGGTCTCTTACATCATATACACTGCCCCAGACCTCAGGAACACCTCTGTCTACGCCAAGCAGTCCATATACAGCCTCCATTGCAGTTCTGACTGAATACTCTGTCGTAAATATTGTGTCCCTCGGAGTCTCAGCAAACTGTCCAAGAAATGCAAAATTAACGCAGCCATCAGGAATAACATCAGGTCTGTCACCTTTTCTTCTTGGCATGAAAAATGCAGTAATAAATGGCATCATTGTTGGTGTAGTGTTACAGTGGTTCTTAGCAAGCTCATCAATCTCTTCAACAGGAACGCCAAGATGATACAGCCATTCTGCTGTAATCTCTTCACCTGTACACTCTTTCATAGGCTTCTTGATATAATCACCATCAACATCAGTAAACAGGCTGTATACCCATACACACACCTCATCCTTCTTCTGTTCCTTAAACTGTCCCTGTCTGTTAATTGTCCAGCTTAAAAGCCAGCTTGAATCCTTACAGCTGACAATTCCGCCTGTAACAACATTTCCAGTTCTTGGGTCCCTCTTACATATCTTCTTAATGTAAGAAATAATCTTCTCATCGCTTGTTGTAACAGTTGCAGACTCCCAGTTAGACTTTGATATATCACCACAGAACTTCTCTGGGTGTCCAAATGAACTATCCTGTGCTGCAATATTCTTCCACAGACTCCAGCAACCGCTTGTTCTTACCTCTGCATTACCTACAGGTGCATGTGTATGGTCACCGTATATAGTACCTTCTGTACAGCTTCCATTAGTAACGAACACCAAATCATTCTCAGTAAGATCAATTGACTTAGTCTCACCTTTTACAGTACATTCAATAGTCTTTGCAATCTTCTTTCCATTCCTGAAATCAAAGATTACATTATCAACTCTTGTGTTAAACCTGAACTCAACACCTGCATCTTCAAGGTATTTCTGCATAGGCAAGATAAGTGATTCATACTGGTTATACTTGGTAAACTTCAATGCTGAGAAATCAGGAAGTCCGCCTATATGATGGATAAATCTTTGAATATAAAGTTTCATCTCAAGCGCACTGTGCCAGTTTTCAAATGCGAACATCGTACGCCAGTACAGCCAGAAATCTGAATCAAAAACTTCCTCATCAAAGAAATCTTCAATTGTCTTATCATACAAATCCTCATCTTTAGTGAAGAACAGCTTCATTATTTCCATACAGCCCTTCTGGCTTAAATTAAATTTGCCATCTGTATGTGCATCTTCACCTCTGTTTACAGTTGCCCTGCAAAGAGAATAATTAGGATCATGCTTGTTAAGCCAGTAATATTCATCAAGTACAGAAACTCCCGGAGTCTCAATAGACGGAATACTTCTGAACAAATCCCACAGACATTCGAAATGATTCTCCATCTCTCGTCCGCCACGCATTACATAACCTCTTGTAGGATCATTAATTCCATCACATGCACCGCCTGCAATATCCATAGCCTCAAGTATGTGAATATTCTCACCCTTCATCTGTCCATCTCTTACAAGAAAGCACGCTGCAGCTAATGCACCAAGACCACTTCCTACAATATAAGCTGATTTATCATCAACTCCTTCTGGTTTTTCCGGTCTTGCAAATGCTTCATAGTTACCATTAGAGTAATATATCCCCTTACTATTCTTAGTATATTTCCCTCTTTCAGTATTACGGAACTCCTCATGTGCTCTTTTCTGAATGTCTTTAGTTACCTTCCTCTGCTCATTCCTTTTGTTCTTTTTTGATACAACTGCTGCACCTGCCCCCAGTGCAAGAATAGAAGCTGCTCCTAGTTTTAACGCCTTTTTGCTCATAATCTTTTCCACCTTTCTGTGCTTTCTTATTTATTTTTGCCGTTTTTTATTATATTTAGCATACATTTTTTCTCTAAATAAAAAAACAGGCAAAGCATGTACTTTGTCCCAAAATCGAACACTTTACATGTTTTGTCTGTTTTTAATAACTAATTATTAGCTTCACACAGATTAATCATTGTATCAATCGTTGCATCAAATGATTCAGAAAAACGCTTAATAAGATCTTTATCATATGGCGGCATTCCATCACCTATCCATCTTGACACAATTCCAACAATAGAATAGCTGTAAAAGCATGTTATATACTCTCTGTCATCTTCTGTAAGCTTATGGTCTTTAGAATATTTCTTAACAAAAAGTCCAACAAGATATTCTGTTGTATTATGCAGATATTTCTCAATAATATCTCTGTTTCTGGAATTATACACATGAATAACTGCTGCACGATACTCAATAATAACAGAAGCTGCCTTACTATATGTCTCATAAAAAGTTGCATCTTCCGTAATATCAATATTCTTTTCTGTCTCTTCTATAAGAACACTGTCAAGCACATCATATATATCACTGAAATAATAATAAAATGTATTCCTGTTAATTCCACATTCCTCACATATATCTGTAACCGTTACCCTGTCAATATTCTTACGCTTTAGCATATTAAGAAAACAGTCCATTATCGCTTTTTTCGTAAATTTAGCCATACATTTCTCCTGAAATTACTCACCTGCAATAAAAAGAACTCCTAATGTTCCCGGACCACAATGAGAAGATATAACGCCGCCTGCCCTTGTTTCATATATTTCATCAAACACATCAAGCTGTTTAAGATAATTCTTTACTTCATCAACTATCTCTTTATCACAGCCAGAGTGTGTAATGAATACACGGTCTTTCTTAGCCTTCTTAAGGTCTTCTTCCATATCCTTAACATAATCCAGTACAACATTCTTCATGCGTCCTCTGTACTTCTTTCCAGGATTCATCTTTCCATTATTAACTTCAATTCTTGGATGAAGTTTAAGTACACCGCCAGCCATGGCAGCCAGTCCGCTGCATCTTCCTCCTCTGTGAAGGTAAGTAAGCGTATCGACAACAAAGCTTGCCCTGACTCTCGGTCTTAATTCTAATATATTCTTCTCAATGTCAGCTGCAGACATGCCTTTTCCTGCCATAACAGCAGCCTCGACAACAAGATGTCCTATTCCTGTAGACAGATTCTCAGAGTCAATTACATGAATCCTGTCCTCTGCCTCAAGCTCTCTTGCCGCAAGTCTGAACACATTAGCTGTAGTTGACATATCCTCTGATATTGCAAATGCGACAATATCCCTATCCTCTTCTAGAACACATTTAAACATCTCTATTGTATCATCAATAGACACCGCCGATGTCTTAGGTGTTGTCTTATTCTCATCTGCCCATTTATATATCTTATCTGGCGTAATATCAATTCCATCCCTATATTCATCATTGCCTAGCAGAATGTGAAGCGGAATAACCGATATATCAAGCTTGTCTATAAGTTCCTTAGTCAAATCACTTGTACTGTCCGAAATAATCTTAACCATGTAAATGTATATCCTTTCTAGCTGCTATATGTCTGCAGAAAATCATACAGCTGTGCTTCTCCTTCAAAATATATCCCTTTAGTCAGTCTTTCTCTTATATCATCCGGAAGTGAATCAATGTTAATATCTGCATAATCATAGAACACTTCTCGTCCTTCATCCGCAATATTTCTGTATATTCTTAAAGTTTCTCTTTCGTACTTAAGCACATACTGGTACTCTTCACTTTCAGTTACTTTAGTCACCTGCGAGCTTACTTCTTCTTTAAAATGCTGATTAGAAGGCTTCTTATTATCTGTTACAACAAGTATAAATATTGCAAGTACTACAGCTATTACAGCCATAGTCATAATCACAACATAAAGCCAGAATGATTTCTTATTCATCAATACTCCCTCCTGTAAGTTGTCCTTACTGGGAAGTATTAACATTTATAAGCAATATTATACTATAACGAAAAGCTGTCTGGCAGAATTTCACTCATTGTATAAGTCTTAAGCCCGCCGCCTTCCTCAACAATAATTCTTGTATCAGGATTGAAAAATTCAGACATCACCTGTCTGCATATTCCACACGGATAAGCAGGCTGGTCTCCTGAACATACAATAGCAATCGCCTTAAAATCCTTTACACCCTCACTGACCGCCTTAAATATTGCAGTTCTTTCTGCACAGTTAGTAGCCCCGAAAGAAGAATTCTCAATATTACAGCCTGTAAATACCTGTCCATCAGTACTTAAAAGTGCCGCACCAACTGCAAAATGTGAATACGGTGAATATGAGTACTCAAGTGCCTCTTTAGCTTTAGCAACAAGTTCATTATCTGTCATATATGTCACCTCTTAACGGGTAATTCCAAGTCTTTCAAGTACTTCATTCTGCTTTGCTTCCATAACTGCACTTTCTTCTGGTGTCATGTGGTCATAACCAAAAAGATGCATCATACTGTGTGCTGTAAGAAATGCCAACTCCCTTTTTTCAGAATGACCATACTTGTCCGCCTGTTCCTTAATCTTCTGAACGCACAGAACAATATCTCCAAGAAGAAGCTCTCCTGTATCAGGATTGAAATAATCCTCAGCATTGTTTTCTAACTCGTCCTCAATTGCATCAAAATCCGAAGGTGTAACATAATTAACTCCCGGAAATGAAAGTACATCTGTCGGAGAATCAATATTTCTGTATTCCTTATTAATCTCGTGGATAGATTCACTGTCAACAATTGTTACATTAACCTCTGCTTCATAAGGACATTTTTCATAATCAACCGCCTCATTGACAACATCAGTAATTATCTTCTCATAATCTAAGTCAAGTTTTTCCTCGGCTTCGTACTCTATATTAATAGTCATATCAATCTTTTCTCCTTCCTGTCTGACTTCCCTTTCTTGCTTCTCTTCTCTTGGCAGCCTTAGCCTGATTCTCCTCGTAATCCTCGTATGCCTTGACAATCTTCTGTACAAGAGGATGTCTTACAACGTCTTTATTAGTAAGCTTTATAAATGCTATCTCTTCAACCTTTGATAAAACCTTAGTCGCAACCTCAAGACCTGACACGGTATCCCTTGGCAGATCCTTCTGTGTCATATCACCTGTAACAACAACCTTTGAGCCGAATCCTATTCGTGTAAGAAACATCTTCATCTGTGCAGGTGTTGTATTTTGTGCCTCATCAAGAATAATAAATGCATTGTCAAGTGTACGACCTCTCATATATGCAAGCGGTGCAACCTCGATAAGACCTTTTTCCATATTGGCATTAAAGCTCTCTGCACCCATAATCTGGAAAAGTGCATCATACAGAGGTCTGAGATACGGATCAACCTTGCTCTGCAAATCTCCCGGCAGGAATCCAAGCTTTTCACCTGCCTCAATCGCCGGTCTTGTAAGAATAATCTTATTGACCTCATTATTCTTAAATGCATTAATAGCCATCGCCATTGCAAGATATGTCTTACCTGTTCCTGCCGGTCCTACTCCGAACACAATCATCTTATCCCTAATGGCATCAACATACTCCTTCTGTCCGAATGTCTTAGGCTTGATAGGCCTTCCTGCAATCGTCCTGCACACTGTATCAGAATCAATCTCAATCAGCGAATCAGCCTTTTCTTCAAATGACTGTGCAATGGAATAATCAACATTCTGTCTTGTAATCTGGTTGCCTCTCTTAGACAGCTCATACAGATAATTAAGTACTCCTGATGCTCTCTGCACTGCTGCCTCTGCACCTATAACCTTCACAGAGCTGTCTCTTACAATAATCGTAACTTTAAGTGTTTTCTCTATAACCTTCGCATATTCATCAAACTGTCCAAATATATTGGAGCAGTGTTCTACCGGTATATTAATAAGACTCTCTACCTCACTCATCAGATGTCTCCACCTTTCTAACATCAAAATCCGCAGGAACAGTTGCATCAATATCAGCATGTGCAATATACTTATCCCCGCTTCTTTCTATATTAACATGATAATCATTTATTTGCACTTCATTTTCTTTCAAATGTTTTATAAATCTCTCAGCTTTTTCATTAAGAATAGCCGCTGCTTCCTCCTCACTGTACTCAGCCTCATTTTCCTTATACTCATTAAGAGTAATCTTCTGTACAGATACAGGAAGTGCAATCAGATTACCAATCTTTATATTCCCCTCATTAACAACCTTGTCATACTCTTTTAAATGTCGTGGAAAGCCGAGAGAAATTTCATATTTATCTATGCTTATAGCATATGTCGTCATCTTTCGTCCAGTATATATTTTATCGGCATATACCGCATTTATCTCATTATCCCATGATAACTGCGTTCTTATCAGAATATCCGCCTGAGCCTGCGTCTGAAATTGCTGTATATTCTCCTCGTAATCATCAGGAACATACAATGTATTCTCAACAAGTATGTCGCCTTCTGATACCTCGTCACCAACAGTGACCTTCGGTGTTCCGCTTCTGGTTATAATGTATTCAATAACACCGGAATATCCTGATATTATATTGCCATCATTAGTGGTGCTGTGTAGCTCATCAGCTTTAGATTCATCAATGCTGACTTTCAGAATATTACCCTCAATCCGTACATTAACCCATGTAACCTGCGACAATTCATCTTTAATTGCCTTCTCGATACTTTCAGTATCTATATTCTTAACTTTATCACCTATGCTGATGCCATGCTCATTAAGGAATCTCAACATTGCATAATCTGTATATATGTAATTTCCGTCAAATTCAATACTCCACACGAATCTGCTGGCAATAAACATCAATACAAATGCAGTGGCAAAGCCAGCAATTATCGAATAATTTCTTCTGTATCTTGCAAAAAGAAACTCTATATCATGTTTCTTTAAAACTTTAATATGAACATGACATTTTCTTCGCAATTCCTTAGTCTTGAAATAATCCTGTCTTGTTATTCTCGCTCTTATTGTCTCTTTCACACACTGGCAGTTATATAATGTAATCCCGCGCCTGCAGCACAGATTAACGAACCTTTCCCGCTCCCATCCGGATATTTCAATAACAATATAATTATGTATCCTTTTCATCAGCCTCTCCTTTTAGAGAAACTTTGCCAATGCGTCCCCTAAGAAGGATTTCGTCCTGATTCATATGGTATATCACAAGATTGCTCCCGCTCACTCTTATATTACCTATCTTCGTAGAAACCTTAAGATATTCGCTTGAATACTCAAGTATACCTCTGTAATTCTCTATAAAAACCTCGCAGTCACCCAGCATTGATATAACAGGAAGTCCTGCAACAACATCTCTGCTAAGATCACACATCTGTCCGAGCCTTATACCGCTGCTGATAAAATCGACCATATAAGCAGACTTCCAAAATCTTTTTATATTCTATGCTGTTATCCTTTAAAGTATGATTTTAGTCTGTCATTATATTTCCTATTTCTAATTCTTTAATAAGACTCTCTTTAATATCCGTTATATGTTGTCTGAAATAGTTGTGATTTGTTGCTTCAAAATTAAGTATCCTGTTAAGTTTATAATTGAGACTTTCCAGCAAAACCGGATTTTTTATTATAAATCCAAAAAGAGCGATGCCTAAGCACCGCTCTCTCATGTCAAAAATATTAATTATTAGTTGAACTTACGTTTTCTAGCTGCTTCTGACTTCTTCTTACGTCTTACGCTTGGCTTCTCGTAATGTTCTCTCTTACGAATTTCCTGCTGAATGCCTGCCTTAGCACAGTTTCTCTTGAATCTGCGTAATGCGCTATCTAAAGACTCGTTTTCTTTAACGATGACATTTGACATACTACTTCCTGACCACCCTTCTGTTGCAAATTGTGCGCCAAACTACATAAATAGGGTATTTACTAATCGCACAAAAAACATTATATCACATTTTTGCAAATCGTCAAGCCCCAATTATCCAATCTGTGCAAGAATTGTATCAGGTACTTTAGCAATAAGCTCATCAATACCGGCAGGGTTCTTACCACCGGCCTGAGCCATATTAGGACGGCCGCCACCGCCACCGCCAACAATAGGAGCAAGAGCCTTGATAAGGTTACCAGCATGAGCACCCTTGGCAATAACATCGTCTGTTGCCATCGCAATAACACTTACCTTATCAGCACCCTGTGCGCTGACGATAACAACAACTCCTGAACCAATCTCACCCTTTAACTTATCGCCAAGGTTTCTTAATTCATTCATATCAACACCGTCAACCTTAGTTGCGATATACTTAACGCCGTTAACTTCCTTGATATCTCCTGCTGTATCTCCAAGTGCATTATTAGCAAGCTCGGCCTTGAGCTTCTCATTCTCGCTCATAAGTGACTTAATCTCATCATTCATAGCTGCAATCTTCTTAACAAGCTGTGCAGGCTCTGCCTTGGCTGCCTTAGCTGCCTCTTCAATAGTCTTCTCAAGTTCAGCGTAGTACTTCATAACACCCTTATCTGTAAGAGCCTCAATTCTTCTTACGCCTGCAGCAACACCTGCCTCAGATACAATCTTGAAAAGTCTGATATTAGCTGTATTAGCAACATGAGTACCACCACAGAATTCCTTAGAGAAGTCTCCCATAGCAACTACTCTTACCTTCTCGCCATACTTCTCACCGAAAAGTGCCATAGCTCCTGTCTTCTTAGCTTCCTCAATTGTCATTACATCAGTAACAACAGGAATAGCCTCTGCAATCTTTTCATTAACAATATCTTCAACCTTAGCAATCTCTTCCTTAGTCATGCTCTGGAAATGTGTAAAGTCAAATCTTAATCTGTCAGGATCAACGTATGAACCCTTCTGCTCAACATGGTCACCAAGAACAATTCTTAAAGCCTTCTGAAGAAGATGTGTTGCACTGTGGTTCTTGCATGTATCTGCTCTGTAAGCCGGGGAAACTTCCATTGTTGCAGTATCTCCAACCTTCATCATGCCCTTAGTCATAGTTCCGACATGTCCAATCTTGCCACCCTTTAACTTGATAGTAGTCTCAACAGTGAATTCTCCTTCAGATGTCTTAATAACACCCTTATCGCCTTCCTGACCACCCATAGTAGCATAGAATACAGTCTCATCTACAATAACAGTTCCCTTATCACCTTCAGATAAAGCGTCAACAACTTCTTCCTCTGTTGTAAGAACTGTAATCTCAGATTCATTAGTAAGCTTGTCATATCCGACAAATGTGCTTGTTATAGCAGGGTCAATCTCATCATATACAGTTGCATCAGCACCCATGTAATTAGTTACCTTACGTGCATTTCTTGCCTTAACTCTCTGCTCTTCCATAGCTGCATTAAATCCAGCTTCATCAATTGTAATATTCTTCTCTTCAAGAATTTCCTTAGTAAGGTCAATAGGGAATCCGTAAGTATCATAGAGCTTAAATGCGTCTGCTCCTGATAATACATTCTCACCCTTAGAAGCAAGTTCAGCTTCCATATCATTAAGGATGCTTAATCCCTGGTCGATAGTCTTATTAAACTTATCTTCTTCTTCAGAGATAACCTTAGTAATAAATGTTCTCTTTTCCTCTAATTCAGGATAACCGTCCTTAGAGCCTTCAATTACAGTTTCACAAAGCTTAGATAAGAACTTTCCTTCAATACCTAGAAGTCTTCCATGTCTTGCAGCTCTTCTTAAAAGTCTTCTTAAGACATAGCCTCTTCCTTCGTTAGATGGCATAATTCCATCACTTACCATAAATGTTACTGAACGGATATGGTCTGTGATAACACGGATAGACACATCCTGCTTCTCATCTTCCTTATACTTAACTCCAGCCATCTCACAAACCTTGTTACGAAGTGCCTGTAATGTATCAACATCAAATATAGAATCAACATCCTGAACAACAACTGCAAGTCTTTCAAGTCCCATACCTGTATCAATGTTCTTCTGGATAAGGTCTGTGTAATTGCCATGTCCGTCATTGTTAAACTGAGAGAATACATTGTTCCATACTTCCATATATCTGTCACAGTCACAGCCTACTGTACAGCCTGGCTTACCACAGCCATATTTCTCACCACGGTCATAATATATCTCAGAACATGGACCGCAAGGACCAGCACCATGCTCCCAGAAGTTATCTTCCTTACCAAATCTGAATATTCTTTCAGGTGCAATACCGATTTCCTTATTCCATATATTAAATGCTTCATCATCATCCTGATATATAGATGGATATAATCTGTCTGGATCAAGTCCTACAGTCTCTGTTAAGAACTCCCATGACCAGTGAATAGCTTCATCCTTGAAATAATCACCAAATGAGAAGTTACCGAGCATCTCGAAGAATGTACCATGTCTTGCTGTCTTACCTACATTCTCGATATCACCTGTTCTTATACACTTCTGACAAGTTGTAACTCTTCTTCTTGGTGGAATCTCCTGTCCTGTAAAATATGGCTTAAGTGGAGCCATACCTGAATTAATGATAAGCAGACTGTTATCATTATGTGGAACTAAAGAAAAGCTCTTCATTTTCAAATGTCCCTTGCTCTCAAAGAAATCAAGGTATAATCTTCTTAATTCATTCACACCTCTGTACTGCACTTTAACTTCCTCCTGATTATTCAGTAATCTCTTTCTCTTTATTCTCCGATGCAGCCATCTTAGCTGCCTTCTTGGCATCTGCTGCCTTTCGGAGTTTACCACCTACGAATACTGCAAGTACCAGTAACGCAAGCATTATAACAAATCTTACCGCTTCGTAAGCTATCTCGCCCACGAGCGCGCTGACTAACCCAACCATATTATTACCTCCACGAATTATAATAAAAGCCTTCGCAATAATTTATAATATCACAAGAAACAACATTTATCAAGATTTCCAGTTTCCATCTGTCAGGAAATGCATTGCACGCTGTTCTGCTCCCTTAATTATATTCTTATCATACCCTATAACATTAAGAAGCTTGATTGCATTCCTTGTTGTTGCAGGTCCGGCATACAGCTTATAATCAAACTTTACCTCATCCTCAGTAACTTCCTCCTGAAAATGATAGTTGCTGTAACAGTCCTTAAGTATTGTTGTAAGCTCAATATCATGTGTTGCTGCAAAGCACAACGCCCTGCCTGTATTAAGATTCTTTAATATCTCTGATGATGCTGCAATTCTCTCAACAGTGTTAGTTCCACGAAGTACCTCATCAATAAAACACAGAACTGGTCTTCCTGTTTTATCAACCGCATCAAGAATTCTCTTTAATGACTTAATCTCAACAATATAGTAACTGTCCGAATTAGCAAGGTCATCCCTTAATGCCATTGAAGAATATATCCTATATACCGGAGCAACGTATTCTTTGGAAAGACTTGTTCCTATAGTCTGTGCCAGAATACTGTTGATTGCTATTGTCTTTAAAAATGTTGATTTACCCGAAGCATTAGAACCTGTAAGAAGAACATTTCCTTTAGTTGTTATTGAATTACACACAGGATTATCTATAAGCGGATGATACACTTCTTTCACACTAAGGTTATTAGTATTTTCCACAAATTCAGGCTTACAGTAAAATGGCAGGCTTTCCCTGAATGATGCAACAGCAATTGATGTCTCTATGAATCCAAGTGTATCTACAAGGTTATATGCATCCTCACTTTTGGCAGTTATAAGCTTTGTCATCTTATTAAACTTCACAATATCCATGTGCGTTATCATTCTTAGATAATCAAGTACAACCTCTCCGATTGAACCATCAACATTGCCTGACTCAATCATCCATGAGCCTTTTGTTACTTTAGAAAAGCTCTTTAATATCTCTTTAAGCCTGTTACACTCTGGTTCAAGAAAACTTATATTGCTTTCACATATATCTTCAGATGCCGATGCCATTTTCACAATAACATTAATACATTTGAAATAATTCTCAATCTTAGCCTTATACTTGTAATAAGTAATTATTGAAAATGCTACCGATGCAATTATAAGCCATATTCCAAGCACCGGAGTTACAAGAACCGTAACAAGTATTGAAGCAATAAGAAATACCCACGCAAGATAATGCACAATATTACTTCCCTGCTCTATATCCATTATATAACCGATATAATCTGTAACTGCAATCTTACGGCTTTTTCCCATATTCATAAATATCTTCTGAATTGTGATTCTTTCTTTTTCATTAGCTGTGAATTCATCTGCAAGCCTGTCCAGTTCGTGAAGCTTTTCTGCATCTGCAACTGGTTCTCTTAACATCTTATATAGATATTCCTGTCCAACAGATGAATTAGTATTATTAATACATTTAAATACTTCATCCATGCCAAGATCATTCCATGTTATATCATCAATCATAGATTCACTCGGATTACCTTTGGCATAATGCGATATATATTCAAAGCTCTCATCTGTTCCCTTGTATACAGCACGTTTGCCCCACGCTTTCTTTATGGCATTCTCCGCTGCCTTCTTCCGCTTAATACTGCTGCTTACACATACATACACGCCGATTGCAACAGCCAGCAGTACAAAAACAATAATCTCTAAATCTGTATCTGTCATAAATCCTCCATCTGCCTGTTATTCTGCAATCTGACTGCAGTTTCAAGAGCTGTCTCCATCATTTTAGTAAATCCTGTCTGTCTCTCCTGTGCTGACAGCTTCTCGCCCCTGTAGAGATGGTCACTTATTGTAAGAATAGTAAGTGCATGTTTTCTGCATCTGGCAGCAGTCATATACAACGCTGCTGACTCCATATCAACTGCAAGCACACCCATCTTCTTCCATCTGTCATTAACTGTTGTATCATCATTATAAAACACATCTGATGCCAGTACATTGCCAACTTTAACCGAAAAATGTTTTTCTTCTGCAACATCATATGCAGTCTTTAAAAGCGTAAAATCAGCTATCGGCGCATATATGCCCGGAAGATTGTACTGTGCCGCAAAGTTAGAATCAGTGCATGAGCCCATTCCAAGTACAATATCCATAAGATTAAGGTCATCATCAAATGCTCCCGCTGAACCAATCCTTATAATATTATCCACATCATATACATTATATAATTCATATGAATATATTCCCATTGAAGGCATTCCCATACCACTTCCCATAACAGATACCCTGCATCCGTTATAAATTCCTGTGAATCCTGACATATTGCGGACCGTATTAAAGCAGATTACATCTGTAAGATAATTATCTGCTATATACTTTGCCCTTAAAGGATCTCCCGGCATAAGAACTGTCTTTGCTATATCTCCTGTCTGTGCTTCATTATGTGGTGTCCCCATATCTGCCTCCTGTTATCAATCTTAAAAAGGCTGCTTTATATAATAAAGCAGCCCGAATAATTATTTACCTGGGTATTTAATTACTGACTCGACATCATATCCTGCAATCTTATCTCTTCCTTTAAGGCCTTCAAGCTCCATAAGAAAAAGAACTTTCACTACTTCTCCTCCAAGCTCTTCTACAAGCTTGATAATAGCTTCTGTTGTTCCGCCTGTAGCAATCAGATCATCAACAATAATAACCTTCTGTCCCGGAGTAATCGCATCCTTATGCATCTCTATAGTAGCTGTACCATATTCAAGTTCATAATCTGCTGATATAGTCTCACACGGAAGTTTCCCCTTCTTTCTTACGGGAACAAATCCCTTACCGGTATTATATGCAACAGGAACGCCAAATATAAACCCTCTTGATTCTGGTCCTACTACAACATCAAATTCTGTATCCCCTATAAGATCTGTAAGACCGTCTATTGCAAGCTTTAATCCCTCAGGACTCTGGATAACACTTGTAACATCCCTGAATATAATCCCCGGTTCTGGGAAATCAGGTATACTTCTTACATAATCTTCAACTTTCTTGTTCATCTTATATAAATCCTCCTTGGTTATCTGTTAACCTGCATGTCTCGTAATCTCAGATCATTATAGTATGTTATCTGGTTTCTTCCATGCTCTTTAGAATAATAAAGTGCCTCATCTGCACATTTTATGAAGCCTTCCACATCAATATTTTTATTATCAAGATATGTAAAGCCAGCACTGAATGTTATTATAACATCTTCAGGCAAGAAATCATACTCCTGATTTCTAAAATTAGTAAGCATTCCTTCCAGTATCTTTCCTGCCTGCTTTCTGGTATATCCTGAAAAAAGAATCAGAAACTCCTCTCCTCCGTATCTGCCTGCATGAATCGTATCATCAGTGTACTGGCTTATAACCCGCGATAATGTTCTTAATACCATATCACCTTTGTCATGACCATATGTGTCATTAACTTTCTTAAAGAAATCAATGTCAAGCATTGCCACACATACATCTTTCCCTGAAAAGTAATAATCATGCATTGCCTGCTTGATGTTCTCATATATAGAAAACCTTGTATGAAGCTGTGTCAGATAATCTGTTGAAAGCTTCTCCTGAAGCTTTTTCTCTCCATCATAATATTCAACAACATCTTCCACCTGCAGCTTATTGAAATTATACAATATAACCGATATTGCAAATACACAGCTTATCAGTAAAAATGTAGCTGCAAAATCTCTTACATCAAGTGCCTTCACTGCACTTGAAGCACTGTAATTATACATAAATGCTGATGCAATCCATACAGCTATTGATGTAGCATATATAACAAAAATGGTCTTTCTGTCATTAAAAAATGAACTTATCACCATTACCACTGCTGTTCCAACCCACAAGGGTTCACAAAAATAAAATAAAAGTTCCTCAGCAGCAAACAGCCCTACCAGTGATATACAACACATCCTGTTTTTAGTTTCATTAGAAAAATTATCTCTGGAATTAATTATTCTGAATGAACAGCAGCTTATAATCTGGACCGCCGTAACGGATATTAATCTTATTATATCTTCTGTCATTATAGCCGGCAGATTCTTATCAGCAAATGACACTATAATATATAAGATATTAACCGATAACATTATGATAAATAATATTTTTTCAAAGCCAAGCATTTTGTTTCTGAACACATTATGTCTGTAACTTACATGTTCAGCTCCAGTTCCTTTCTTTTCCATTGCAAACCTCTTGTCGTTCAATTATAATTGAATTTATATTATCATAACTTTTCAGTTAAATAAAGTATTTTTTACACAATAAGACACACAAGTCCTGAATTCTCATTCATTACTTTTTCAATTGTATCGCCAATCTTTCCCATGCTCTCAGTTGTCATATTATGTGTTTTTTCATATATTCCGTCTGATACAATCTGTTCTATTGTCTTTCCAAATATATTGGTATCCCAGATTCCGTCCGGATTATCTTTCATATTTCCTTTTATATATTCAATCAGGTCTTCTGCCTGATTCCTATTTCCAACAATCGGGGCAATTTCAACCATTATTTCTGTCTTAAGCAGGTTAATAGACGGAACTTTAGCTTTTATCTTAACTCCATATTTATTGCCATTCTTAATCACTACTGGCTCATCCAGTTGTATATTTTCTTTTGAAGGTGTAACAACTCCGAAGCCATTAAGATTAACTTCGCTTATTGCATCACCAAAGCTTCCCAGTTCATTCTTCTTGTCTGAAAGAGATTTAATCATATCTATAAGCTCATGCTCATTATTAATCTGCGTTCCTGTAAGTTCACTTAATATTTTATAATACAGATCTTTCGAAAGCTTAAATTCAATTTCAACCCTCCCTGTTGACATATCAACATTTTTCACATCAATCTTTTCTATGTATTCGCATGTATTATTCAACTCAAGATACGCATCCTTCATAACATTTATATTATCAAGAATCGAAAGTGCCGCATCTACTATATGCATCTTAAGCCAGTGTGATGACTCAAGTACTTCAACCCATGCAGGTGCATAAAAATCAAGCTGTGATACCGGAAATTCTTTAAGCACACCTGATATAACCCTGTCAACATCTTCTTTTCTTAGCTGGTCACAATTAAGAGCATAGACATTTACACCATATTTTTCTTTCATAGCTTCTGCAAGCTGCACAGATTCTTTAGCATAAGGCTTCACACAGTTTAATATCACAACAAACGGTTTTGAAATCTTTTTCAGCTTATCTATAGCCATCTGCTCCGCGTTGACATAATTATCCCGTTCTATTCCTGTAAATGAGCCATCTGTTGTAATAACGATTCCAATAGTAGAATGCTCCTCTATCACCTTTTCAGTACCAATCTGTGCTGCCATTGAAAATGGAACCGGTTCTTTTGACCATGGAGTATTAACCATTCTCTCTTTGCCATTCTCCTCTGCTCCCATTGCGCCATCAACCATAAATCCAACGCAGTCAATTGCACGCACTTTAATCTTAATATCATCAGCCATGCAGATTGCTGCACTCTCACCAGGTATAAACTTAGGTTCAGTAGTCATAATCGTACTTCCAGCACTACTCTGTGGCAGTTCGTCGATTGTGCGTTGTTTCTCGTTAGCATCTGCAATCTCAGGAATTACACATAGATCCATAAATCTTTTTACAAATGTCGACTTTCCTGTCCGTACAGGACCTACCACACCAAGATATATCTCCCCATTAGTGCGTTTCTTTATATCCTCGTACAGATTAAAGTTTATATTTTCCTTTCTGTCTGACATACTTTCCTCCCTGTAATTAAAGCGGTACATAAAAAATTATGCCTTCCGCATATACTTGTAAAAAATATATGTGAAAAGCATAATTTTTATTCTGCATTTAATTGTAATTTTGCTTAATTCCGAATAGTCACAATTATTCATCAAATTCCGCAAGCACATAATAACCCCTGCTTGTCTCTCCAACCTCTTTAACAATTCCATGTCTTGACTTTAACCTGTCAGGTGTTGAATAGTTTCCTGACATTGCAACTGCCGGCTCTATCGTATAATAATAACTGCTAGGAAGCTTACCCTCCGTAATATCTACCTCATCTCCTGGCTTGACAAGATTAGGTCTGCTCATTGTGAATTCCATCTGTCTCATGTGCATACATCTCCTTTACAGATTAATCTTTTCTAAACATTTAATCGTATACTCTGCAACCTTCTGCTTTAGATATACATTATTCTCAAGCTTTAACTCAGGATCTTTCTTTAGCATATCTTTCGCTGCATCTGACGCTTCCTTTAATGTCTTTGCATCAGTAAATACATCTGCTATTCCGAAATCAAAATCACCGCTCTGCCTTACCCCGAAGAAATCTCCCGGTCCACGCAGTCTTAAATCTTCCTCAGCTATCTTGAATCCATCGTTGGATTTATTAAGAATTTCCAGTCTTTTTCTTATCTTCTCTGACTTATTGCCTGTAACAAATATACAATATGACTGATATTCTCCTCGCCCAACACGGCCTCTTAACTGATGAAGCTGTGCAAGTCCAAATCTTTCCGAATTCTCTACCATCATAACAGTGCTGTTAGGCACATTTACACCAACCTCGATAACTGTAGTTGATACCAGCACATCCGTTTCATGTGCTGCAAATCTTTCCATCACCTCATTCTTTAACGATGGACGCATCTTGCCATGAAGATATTCTATCCTTATATCCGGAAGTTCTTTCTTAAGCATTGCCGTGTAATCAACAACATTTTCAGCCTCTACAGCCTCACTGTCCTCAACCATTGGACATATTACATAGCATTGTCTGCCGGAAGCAACCTGCTTGTGTATAAATGCATACGCCTTCGGTCTGTAGCTTTCATCCACAACACAATTCTTTATAGGAAGTCTGTTCGCAGGCATCTCATCAATTATTGATATATCAAGGTCACCGTACAGTATAATTGCCAGAGTTCTTGGTATTGGCGTTGCACTCATTACAAGAATATGCGGGCTTTTCCCTTTCTGTGAAAAGTCACGACGCTGGTTTACTCCGAATCTGTGCTGCTCATCTGTTATAACAAGTGCCAGCTCTTTATATTCAACCTTTTCCTGTATCAACGCATGCGTTCCTACTATTATTCCGGCAGTTCCATCTGCAATCCTTGCATATGCTTCCTTTTTCTGTTTCGCTGTCATTGAACCAACAAGAAGTTCAACTCTGATATCAAGTCCCGCCTTTTCAAAGCCTTTAACAAAAGATTCATAATGCTGTCTTGCAAGAACCTCTGTTGGTGCCATCAATGCTCCCTGATATCCTGCAATAACCGTATTGATAAGTGCAATTGTTGCAACAACTGTCTTTCCTGAGCCTACATCCCCCTGTATCAGACGGCTGCACAGGTGTTCACCTGACATATCTTGTGCAACCTCTGACACAGTCCTTAACTGTGCATTAGTAAGTGAATATGACAGGCTTTCAAGGAATTGATCCTTTTCTTTGCTTTCTGGTATTACATAGCTGTTCGGTATGCGTTCATTTGCACTCTTTAATGAAAGAGTTGCTAGCGTGAATAAAAAAAACTCTTCAAACGCAAGTCTGTGTCTCGCCTGAACATATTCTTCCATTGTCTTAGGAAAATGTATATTAACAACACTGAAATTATGCTCAGCAAGCGAATATCTCTTTCTTATATAATCAGGTATATATTCCTTTTCAAGTCCCGCGCTGTATTTTTCAAGTGCCTGTGCAACTGCCTTAGTAACAGCATTGTTAGTAAGACCTTTAGTCAGAGGATATATTGGCTGCAGTGTTCCCTGAAGTTCCTTGTACTGGGCAAGTGTATACATTTTCGGCTGTTCTAATAACCAGCCTCTTTTATTAACCAGCCTTCCCCTGAATACATATCTTGTTCCAAGCCTTAATGTATTCTTTAAAAATGGCATATTATACCAGCTGCATTTTATGGAGTCGCCATTATAATCCTTTATAGTCACAGTTAATATCTTAAGCCTGCCGCTCCCATATATATCCGGGCTTTTGCATACCTGTCCTTCAACAGCTACCTCTGTATGCTCTGATTCATGGCTTATATCTTTAACAAAAACAGGCTCATGGTATACATCGTAATCCCGTGGGTATAACCCCACGAGATCCGATACTGTGTATACCGAAAGCCTGTTAAAATTCTCAGCTGTCTTAGCGCCGATTCCCTTTAATTCTGTTATATTCATAATTCTTACTCAACAGATACAATATAATAATAAACCGGCTGTCCACCAAACTGAAGTTCAACATCTACATCAGGGAACTTTTCTTCAATCTTAGAAACAACTGCCTCGGCAGCAGCTTCTTCAATATCAGCTCCATAGTAAACACTTATAAGTTCAGCTTCATCCGACATCATTGACTCAATCATCTCAAGAAGAGTCTCATCCATATCAGTACCAACTGCAGCAAGTCCCTTATCACCTAATCCAAGATAATTATCCTTCTTAATCTCCTTGCCATCAATTGATGTATCTCTTACAGCATAAGTAAGCTGTCCAGACTTAACTGTTGAAAGACTGTCTGTCATCGCATCGCCATTATCCTTAGCACTGCGTGTTGTCTCAAAGTTAATCATAGCTGTAATTCCCTGTGGTACTGTCTTAGTAGGGATAACAATAAGTTCCTTGTCTTCAACAATTGATGCTGCCTGGTTAGCTGCAAGAATAATATTGCTGTTATTAGGAAGAACATATATTGTCTTGGCATTAATCTTATCTGCTGCATTAAGGATATCCTCTGTCGAAGGGTTCATTGTCTGGCCGCCTTCAATAACTTCATCAACACCAAGTCCCTTAAAAATCTCTGCGATTCCGCTTCCCGGTGCAATTGTGATAAATCCAAAATCCTTAGCTGGCTCAGCTTTTTTCTGTTCAGCTTCAGAATTTTTCTCCATAGCCTGCTTAGCTGCTGCCGCCTGCAGTTCTGACTGTGCAACAACCTTCTGGTTATGCTCCTCTCGCATATTATCGACCTTCATCTTAGTAAGCTGACCATATTCCAAGGCCTTCTCAAATGCCTGACCTGGATGGTTAGTATGCACATGAACCTTAACAATATCATCAAGAGCAACACATACTATAGAATCACCTATCGATGTAAGGAATGCTTTGAAGTCTGCTTCAGTCTTCTCATCAAATTCCTTATCAAGCATAATTATGAACTCGGTGCAATAACCGAACTTTATATCTACATTCTCTACAGCAGCTCCCTTTCCTGAGCCTGGAACTGTCTGTTCGGTGGATGGCTTACTCTCTGTTATAGAAAAATCTGTAACCTTTCCTGTAAGTGCATCATACATTCCCTTAAGAACAACAACAAGTCCCTGTCCGCCTGAATCCACAACTCCCGCTTCTTTAAGGACAGGAAGCATATCAGGTGTCTTAGAAAGTACATATTCAGCATGTTCAATAATTATACGCATAGCCTCTTCAATATCATCTGTCTGTGATGCAATCTCAGCAGCCTTATCAGAAATACCCTTAGCAACTGTAAGGATTGTTCCTTCCTTTGGCTTCATAACTGCCTTATATGCTGTCTCTGTAGCTCTGCTTGTTGCAAGTGCAAGTGTCTCAACAGTAATTTCAGTTACGCCCTTCATCTCTTTTGTAAAGCCTCTTAAGAGCTGTGATAAGATAACGCCTGAGTTACCTCTTGCACCTCTTAACGAGCCTGATGATATAGCCTTAGAAAGATTCTCCATATTAGGGTTAGCAATAGAACTTACTTCCTTAGCTGCTGACATAATAGTAAGAGTCATGTTAGTACCTGTATCACCATCTGGAACAGGGAAAACATTAAGGTCATTAATCCATTCTTTCTTAGACTCAAGGTTTTTAGCTCCTGCAAGAAACATCTTCTGCACAAGTGCTGCATCTATTGTATTAGTTGCCACGATTATCCTCCATTCTGCAATTAAGCATTATAACAATATTTCAATTAATCAATTACTCTTACGCCTTCAACATATATGTTGATTTTCTTAATCTCAAGGCCGGTAAATTCTGACACTTTATACTTAACATTCTCAATAAGATTATCTGCTACTGCAGCAATGCTTACACCATAAGATATAATAACATGAAAATCAATCTCAATAAGATTATTCTCATCTATAACCACACTGATTCCTCTTGTAAGGCTGTCTCCTTTAAGAAGCTTAACAAGTCCGTCTTTCATGCTGACAGCAGCCATACCCACAATTCCAAAGCACTCAACTGCTGTAGAACCTGCGTACTGTGCAATAACTTCCGAATCAATCGAAACTTTTCCAAGTTTATTCTCCAAAGTTCCCTTCATAGATAGTCCTCCAATACTGCGGCTTGTATTTGTTAACACCCGTAATACGGATGCAAGTTTCGCGCAGTCAAACTTTACATAAAAATATGTATATAAATAGCACAAATATTATACTATCTTTCTACAGAAAAATAAACACATTTTCGAATTCTTTATTAAACTTTGATTATCAAATGAATGTCCAAAAAATAAAGTGAATCGCGTTTTGCGCAATTCACCTTAATATACTGGTATTAACTTTAAAGCTCATAGATTATGCACGCTCAACTAAACCAGAACGTAAGCATGAAGTACAAACATACATCTTCTTAGCATTTCCGTTAACCTTTACTTTAACAGACTTAACATTAGCATTCCAAACTTTATTAGATCTTCTATGAGAATGACTCACTGCATTACCAAAGTGAGGACCTTTTTCGCAAATTGCACACTTAGCCATTTCAATAACACCTCCTTACCGGTATTGGGTAATTTACCCACAACAGAAATTATTGTATCAGATAAAAAAATATTTTGCAACACATTTTTCAAGAATTTTCTTCAAAATTCTCTCAAAAGCACAACATATTGTTCTGATTACTGGCAGAACATGTTATAACCCACAACAATCAATGTAATTATTATGCATACGCACAAGAATACATTATCCATTATAAACAGTGTTATTATCATTCCAACAGCAATCCAGAAGAATATAAATCCAAGCAGTCTGCACATATATATACTTCCTTAATAAGTATGTTATATAATATGCACATTACATATGTTTATGAAAAACTACTCCGCTGCATCTTCAATAGCTTCATCAATATCTGCATCAGTTACAACCTTTTCATCCTTACCCTTGAATTTATCAATAACATCAGGAATCATATCAAGAATCTTAGTTACAGTATCCTGATTCTTAATATTAACAAGCTTGGTTGCACCATTCTGAATAACTAAAACCGCGCTCGGTGTAACCTTTCCGGTCATTCCACCACCGGCATTATTCTTCTTATCCCCTGCAAATGCTCCTGCTCCAACTCCAAACGAAACATCAACAAGCGGAAGGATAATTGTATCCTTAACCGTAACCGCATCACCAACAACAGTCTTAGCTGATATAAATGCATCCATTCCCTTAAAAAGTGATGCAACTGTTGAATCAAAATTATTCTCTGCCATAAAATCCCTCCTTGTTTTGCGAAGTACTGTTAACATTATAACATAACCTTCTCTATCTGGAAATAAACTTTTTAAACTGTTCATTTCTATACACTCTTAACGCTATCACAAGCACTGAAAATATACGTATATTTCCTTTCAGGAATATACTGCCCTCTTTAATATTCTCACCAAATACCGGTTCTAAAGAAAGGTCAACTCCTGACATACCATAAAAGATTGATATATAAGCAAGCACTTTGCCCATTGTCGCCGGGTCTTCAAATCCAAGTCTTGCATTAATTCTGTATTTCTTAGGTCTAATAACCTTAATAAGTGTCTTTAACTGTTCCACAAAAAAATGAAAAAGTGCCTTATTATCCTCATCTGTCACAAATTCTTTTGCTTTCTTCACTTTTTCTTTAAGCTTGTCAGCCGCTCCGGAAACCTTTTTTACTGTATCCTTTACAAGGTTTATTATCTCTTTAATCTTTGTATATATTACAAAGCATTTATCCTTAACTTTATCAAAGAAGTTCTTATTCTGTGTGGTCTTAAATTCATCTTTTGATACAGTCTCTTTAAGACTCTCTGCAGACTCTTTAATATCTTCCACATTTTTCTTAACAGCCTGTGTATCTTCTTTAGTGTCACTCTCAGCCTCAGCCATCTTAATCTGTGGTTTTTTCTCATTTTCCGTAAGCTTCTTGGCTTCATCGTCGTTTACAGAAAAAATATTTTCTTCTGAGTGTTTTGTTTTTTTCTTCTTTGATGTCCTATGTTTTGAAGTTTTTTCTTTTTTTTGATTATTACTGTAAATTGTAATAAAAAGTGCCTTGGCTTTAATTGCAAGTTCTTCATCATACGAAACAAGCACCCTTAATATTCCAAGCCATGACAATTTCGCATGTGCCTTGAACTTACCATGATAATCAGCATCAGCCTTATATCTTACCGGCACAAAAAGAACTGCTGCCACAACAATTATTACAAGTCCTAAAATACACGCGATAACTATGCCTGTTATCTTAAGTATAAGCAATAAAACATGCAGCATAGCCCCACCTTTCCAGCAGCATGTCAGCTGCCATTCCTTAATTCTGTGCCAAACCTAAGATAACCAGCGACATCAACGCCTCCTGTATGGGAATATGTGTCGTCAACTATGCATCTTACCAGTTCAAGTGCCTCATCCCTGCCCTTCGCAAGTCCTACAACATACACTTTATCTCTGTATGATTTATTCTTAAAATGTGGCTGTTTCAGCATATTAGCTGAATAAACATCAAGAATATTATCAGGATTGACAGAAATTGCAACAATATAAGTATCTATGGTAAATCTGCTCTTTCTGATAAGACCAAATGTTTTGTATTTTGCTTTTCTTGCGTTATCCCCAAGATAAAGATATCTATACCACTTCAACTTAACATCCCCCAAAAAACTTAAACTTCTCATATGCACATCAGCACATTTGCATTAGTTATCACTTATCATTGTCTTAATAATCTCAACAACTGCCTTCTGCTCTGCATCATCATTGCACTGCATAAGAGAATTATTAATATAAGCCTGTATCTCTTCCGTATTGTTAAAGAATACCGGAAGACTTGAAAGCACTGATGCCATAACAGCTCTCTTAACCATTACATTCATGTTTTTAAAACTGTCGTCAAGTTCCATAATAAGCTTTTCTGCCGTCTCATCAGCATAAGAATTATCAGGAATCTCAGCAAATACCTCTGATTCAAGTTTAACAAAATCACTGCCTGACTGTAACTTAAGTGTTTTAGACAAAGCATTATATGCAGATAAAAGCTCATATTCCTTAAGTTCATCCACAAAGTTAGCAAGGCTGTATTCTATTGCATAATCACCAGATGATACTGCCTCAAGAATTCTTTCCTGTTTTCCTTCAAATGCAGCAAAATCTTCTGAAATATCTTCAAATCTTTCACCTGTAACATAAGCATTTCTCGTCTTACTTAAAACATTCTTGGCATTCTCTATCTCTTCTATTCTGTCAAGTGTATTTCTTCTTGTAAGAACAACTGTGAGTGCATCATTAACAACCTGTGTAAGAAGCACATATACATCAGCATAATCTGTCATCTTCTCAGTTGCAATATCAAGTGCTCCTTTGAGTCTTACATATTCGTCTTTATCAATATTTCTGTAATCAGCCCCTGCAAGTGTGTTATATATATCATAGACATCCGGGAACTTATCAAATCCCGCCTCACCTGAGAGCATCGCACTTGTGCTTAAGGTGTAATAGAAATCATCTATCGAATCCTTTCCAGCACCATGATACAGTGTAAATGCATCTCTGATATACTCAAAGAATCTGTCCTTTAACATTCTTACAGGAAGCTGTCCTACTATCTCTGAAATCTTGCCATTAATAACAACATTATCCTTATCAGACAATATATAATGCATAATCTCATTAGTCATATAGGTATTATAGTAGTCGTAATCCAATTCACCCTCGTTAAATCTGTACTCAACTCTGTTAAGTACATGTTCATATATTCTTAATCTGTCAACATAAGCTGTTATAACTTCCATAATCTCAATAATCTGTTCACGGAATGAATTGAGTTCGTTGAATGCCTCATAATCATCACATTCATCATTCTCCACGAAACGCTCCACAAGCTCATTAAGTCTGTTAATCATGTTAAGAAGGTCTTTATCATTCTGTAAATCTCTTGCAATATCAAGTACAGTATAATAATTCATGGACATTTTGATAAATCCAAGCCCATTATACATGGAACACATTCCATTACCATACTTTAAAAGATTTTCTGAAAGATTCTTTCCCTTTGTAATTTCGCCTGCTATATAACCTAAATTCTTCAATATATCAAACCTCGTTTATTTTAAATTCAACTTATCCAACGCATCACAGAAATCAAATGTAGCATAGTAATCCTTTATTGTCTCTGCTCGTCTGATCATCTGAACACTGCCATCTTCCTTAAGAAGAAGCTCTGCTGATCTTAGCTTTCCATTATACTGGTATCCCATAGAAAAACCATGTGCTCCTGTATCATGGATAATAAGATAATCACCCATATCAATCTTAGGAAGCATTCTGTCAATTGCGAACTTATCACTGTTCTCACATAAAGAACCTGTGACATCATACTTGTGGTCGCAAGGTGCATCCTCTTTACCCGCAACAGTAATATGATGATATGCACCATAGATTGCCGGACGCATAAGGTTAGATGCACATGCATCAACTCCGATGTATTCCTTATAGATATGCTTCTCATGAATTGCCTTAGTTACAAGACAGCCATATGGAGCAAGCATAAATCTTCCAAGCTCTGTATAGATTGCAACATCACCCATTCCGGCCGCACCAAGAACCTCATCATATACCTTGTGTACTCCTTCACCGATAACTGCAATATCGTTAGGCTCCTGATCTGGCTTGTAAGCAACGCCAACACCGCCTGAAAGATTTACGAATTTAATATCTGCACCTGTTTTGTCTCTTAACTCAACTGCAAGCTCGAATAAAATCTTAGCAAGTGTTGGATAATATTCATTAGATACTGTATTACTTGCAAGGAATGAATGGATACCAAAATGCTTAACCCCCTTGCTCTTTAATATCTTAAATGCTTCAATAATCTGGTCATGTGTCATACCATATTTGGCATCACCCGGATTATCCATAATAGATGTTCCAAGCTGGAAATATCCGCCCGGATTGTAACGGCAGCTCATTGTTTCAGGAAACTTACCGTCTAATATCTTATCAAGAAACTCAATATGAGTAATATCATCAAGATTGATAGTAGCACCTATCTCATTAGCATATGCATACTCTTCTGCTGGAGTATCATTAGATGAGAACATAATCTCTTCCGGCTTATAATCAAGCGCATAGCCCATCATAAGCTCTGCCATAGATGCACAGTCAACACCGCAGCCATAATCCTTTAATATCTTTAAAATATATGGATTAGGAGTAGCCTTCACAGCAAAATACTCTCTATAACCTTTATTCCATGAGAATGCTTCCTTTAATCTCTTAGCGTTCTCTCTGATTCCCTTCTCATCATAGAGATGATAAGGAGTCGGATATGTTTTGTCGATTTCCTTAAGCTGTTCAAGTGTAACAAATGTCTTTTTCTTACTCATTATCTTCCTCGTTTCTGTGCTGAATTTCTAAAAATCTTTCGCAAGCCCACGTATACAGCACCAACGCATAGTCAGGCCACTGTAAGAAATCCTATATTATGCAGAAATATTTGTCAAGTTTTTAGTATGATATGTCTGCAAAAAATAAGAAGCCACTAAAGGCTTCTTATCAATTAATGAAATTATAAATTAATACATCCCTTAAATGCATCAGGTGCAACTGTTACATTCTTTCCATAGTCCGCTTCTTTAAGACTAAGGCAATTAATGAACGCTTCATTTTCAATTGATTTAAGGGACTTTGGAAACTCAACTTTCTCAAGTCTCCTGCAGTTTTCAAAAGCATTAGGTGCTATTACCTCTACCCCTTCCGGAAATGCAACCTCTACAATATCATCTCTGTTAGAAAAAATCCCTTCTGTTATTCTTGTAAAATCTGACATATCAATCTCTTTAAATGTTCTGTTGTACAATGTCACTTTAATTCGGCTACCACTCATATCATTCCCCTCTTTCCTGTTAGTCCGGATTACTGTTCCAAAAGCTTAATAACAAGTGGACTTATCATAGATGACTGTGCCTGATATACTGACTGTGGATCATTCTTATATACATTATCATAAGGCATTCTGTTAATAAGCTGAACATTTGCCTCTATCTGTCCATAATATGTTCCAGTCTTTATGTACTGCTGTTCATCACTGCTATTATTAATAATATCCGTTCCTGTTACACCAATTCTTTCTGAACCGGTTCCTGTGACTATATTATACAATTCTGCAGCTAAATTGTCACCTTTATCTGCAGATATTGCCGAAAATAATTTAGCAAGGATATCCTTATATGTTTCACATACATACAGATACTCCTCATAACTTATAAGCGAACTGTTATCCTGTTCCTTATAACTGCTTCCTGTCCTTTCAGTCGCTGTATGTTTACTGGCATAATTCCCTGTAATTGTATCAGGAGCATTCACATCAGAAGCTGCAGTAAAATCTGTAGCATATGCACCATCAACGGTTGTTGAGTCATTAGCAAGTGCACCACCTAATATATCATTAATCTTGCTGATATAATTAAGCGTTTCTTCATACGGAGGCACTCCTCCATACTTCTGTACTGAACCACTGCCAGCATTATATGCTGCAAGAGCAAGCGTAGCATTACCATCATAACTGTCTAACAGCTCTGATAACATCTGTGCACCGGCATATACATTCTGTCTGGCATCAAAAGGATCCGTAACACCATAGCTTTCTGCCGTATATGGCATAAGCTGCATTATTCCCTGTGCTCCGCAATACGATACAGCATCCGGATCAAACCCTGATTCTGCCTGTGCTACAGCTTTAAGAAAATTCTCATTGATTCCAAATTCTTTTGCTGCTCCGGCAAAAATATTCTCAAGAGAATCATCCACAGTAATATTATTATATATTTTATCAAAATCAGTCCCACCAGAATTAACATATGTCTGGTTATTAACAAGATATATGTCACCATCTGACGGAGTGATATAGTTAACAGTATTCATCATCATTCCTCATAATCATGCAATTAATCACTAAACAATATTATACATTCTCACGACTTCAATATCAATAGCCGAAATATGTATCAAACACAGTTTTTGCTACTACCTGTGCACTTGACACTCCAGAATACCCCCCTTCCAGAATCACACATACTGCTATCTGGGGATTATCATAAGGTGCAAAGCCCGTAAACCAGCTATGATATCTGTCAGAGTCATCATACTGTGCCGAACCGGTCTTTCCTGCTGCTTCATATGATGAATATTTCATAGAATTTCCTGTACCAGAAGTTATTACCTCTCTCATGCATTCTGTAAGGTATTCTGCCTCTTCTGCTGACATCACAGTTCCTGCCTCTGTTGGCTTATTCTTAACAACCGTTCTTCCCTCACTGTCACTTATACTGTCAACAATATAAGGAGTCATCATAACGCCATCATTAGCAACACTAGCCGCTATCATCATATTGTGAAGCGGTGTCATCATCGTCCTTCCCTGACCAATACCAGTCTCCTGCATCTCACTTATCGAAGAATCCTGTGTTACAGCCATTGTACTCTTAGAATACTCAAACCCTACAGGAAGATTAGAATTAAATAATAATGTACTGCACAGATTCATGAAAGATGTCTTATTAAGTCCTGCTCCAATCGTAGAAAATGCAGAATTACATGAATTAGCAAATGCTTTTCTTAAATCCTGATATCCATGTGCCGTATGATCAAAGCATGCAATAGTAGTTCCACCAGATATATATGCCTGTCCATCGCAATTATATGAATAATTATAATAATCATTCTGATTCTGCCTTATATATGCAAGAGCAGTAATTATCTTGAATGTTGAACCAGGTGGATATAGCCCTTGCGTTGCCCTGTTTAAAAGCACCGAATCCGCACTATCGTAAGTAATCCACTCATCATAATCGGTATTTACTGCATTTGCATCAAATGATGGATTCGATACCATTGCAAGAATCTTACCCGTAGCAGGTTCCATCGCTATAACTGCACCTTTATTATTACCAAGTGCTTTATATGCCGCTTTAGTAAGTTCAACATTAAGTGTTGTTGTAACATTATGCCCCTTTGCTTTTCCTCCAGACAGGTCATTACCAATCTGATCAAGCACATTATCTGTCTCACTTAAAAGAAAATAATTCTGAGACTGTTCTATTCCTGTCTTCATCCCTGTAAGAGAAGTAAATCCAACCGAATGACAGAACAGATTATCATAAGGATAATAACGTGTTTCATTACCATCCTCATCCGTAAGCGTTGTTGCAAGTACATCTCCGTCATCTGCTAATATATCACCTCTTACAACCTTGCTTTCCTGATTGTCTACTCTTTTATTGTAAGGATTATTCACAATTGTTCCTGCATCTTTTACATTAAATATACACAGATACACAATAGTTGCAAGAAAAAGTCCTACAAAAAAGAATGCAATTATATTAGTCTCTTTATTTCGCAGATTCTTCTTTTCATTATCAACTATATCACTTTGTATGTTTTGTTTTTTTCTTCGTCTGTCCTGTTTTTTGTTTTCTGCCATCTTTCCTGTCACCTTCATCCTGTCTCATATTGTACATTCCATTAATAAGAGCAAACATTATAAGCGAGCTTAATATAGAGCTTCCACCGTAACTTACAAAAGGAAGTGTAACACCTGTCATCGGTATAAACTTAATTGCACCTCCCACAGTTAAGAACACCTGAACCCCATATGTAACCCCAAGTCCTACAGCTACAAGACGATAAAAAAGTGTCTTACATCTTGAAGCTATATTCATCATAAGAATAAGATTATTAAGGCACACTAAGAATAGAGCTATTGAAAATATAAGTCCAAATTCTTCAGATATAGCAGAAAACATAAAATCTTTCTCTGCTACAGGTATCTTATCAGGCATACCCTGACATAATCCATATCCAAACCATGATCCCATACCAATTGCAAAAAGTGACTGACATATCTGATACCCGCTAGTATCAATATATTCCCACGGATTACGCCATACAATAACTCTCGCCCTCACATGTGCAAAAAGCTTATATGCAATAACAGATGCACCCGCTCCGGCAAGCAGCCCTGCCCCGGCATATGAAAGCTTTCTTGTTGCTATATAAAGCATTGCGATATATACTACAAAAAATATAAGTGCCGCACCAAGGTCCGTTGAAAGCACAAGTATAATAACATGAAGTGCTGCAAATACTGTAACAATACATGTCTGTTTAAATGTTGTTGACTTATTAAACATCGAAGCAACAAACATAACATACAAAATCTTAACAAACTCTGCCGGCTGTACAGAAAATGCTCCTATGCTTAATGTAAGATTGGCTCCATACACCTTATTTCCTAATAAAACAGCACACAAAAGCACAAGTCCCGAAATGCAATATATCCATCCAAAGTTTCTGAAACTCTTAACAGTTTTTAAAAGCCATGGAACAAGAAACATAATAACCGTTCCAAGTACAGCAATAACAAACTGTTTAACACATTTGTCAAAATTAAGCCTTGCTATCATAATAAAGCCAACTGACATCAGCATGCACATATTATTAACAAGAAGCCTTGACGCCTTTGGATACAATATATAATAAAATGCTATGAATATTATAAGATATATAAGTTGCACAAAATAAAAGCCTATATATCTAGTCTCACCCTTCATAAGATACAACACATAATATCCAAGAAAATGTATCGCAAATATTATAATATACTGCTGGATATATATTCCTTTTCTCTTTTCTTCCTTATGGATTATTGCTCCTCTGTAAGCAGAAAGAACATAAAACGCCATCAGAAAAGCAAATATGTATTTTGTAAGTTCAATAAAAACTGACTGCATAGCAATCTCCTTTATTCAAGTCACTTAATCTTAGTCGATTGCCTGATGAAAATGTCCTGTAGTACCACCACTCACTCCATCAGTCATAACTAATTGTATATCATCTGCTTCACTTTCGTCAAATTCATAACGAATTACACACACACCGCATTCTTCGGGATTTTCTTTTGTAAGATTGAGTTTTTCTCCATTCATTACAGAATAACAGAATTCACACATACTTTCCACCGTATAAGAGCTGCCCTTCGGCCCTGTAATATTAATGCTGCCCCAGCTTCCGTCACATCTTCCGTAAGTTCTTCTCACACACTGTTCAGATACCATAAGAGGCACATTCCCATATACTACAAGTTCCGTGTCACTTCCAATTACAGGCTTCATCTCCTTATCTGTAAGTTCAAGCGGCAGTGTCATTCTGTCAAGAATAACCCCGGCATTACTGCACAGCCTTCTTAATTCATCTTTTGCAAATGTATTAAATATATATATGCTGCTGTCTGTAATAATATGCACCTTGTCAGATAATTTCTTCCAGTTGTCACTTCCAAGAAAACCAATCTGCTCAATATTACGGCATACAAACCTGTCTATGCCACAGTCAGAAGCCTTCTCACACAAGCACTTAAACTTATCATATTTCTCTGCCTTAAGAATATGTGGAAGGAACATATATACATATATTCCATGTGACTGACAGTGCTTTACAGCCTCTTTTAATGAATTCTCATCATTCATATAAAACATCTTATAATCAAGATAAATGCTTTCAACACCTGAAACTGATGCTGCTTTCTTTACCTGCGCTATATCATGAAGGTATGCAGCTTTTCTTACCTGATAATTATTATCATCAGTATTCTCCCTATCGTCAGGCTCTGCACATTCAGGCTTATTATAAGTTCTTACAAGACTGTGCTTTAAATGTGTCTCAAGCTGTTCAAGTACATTTCTTCTTAATTCCTTAATCCAGCCGACAGGCACAAACACACCATCATCAAGCTGCACTTCTGCATCTTCCACCACAAAACATGTATCGCCGGTTTTCTTTAAATTCTTAACCAGTTCCTCCTCTGAGGCCGGACGGCTCTGTGCTTCGGTAACTATCTCTCCTGTACATGTCTTTTCAATTCCATCATACATTACTGTAAGTGATATATTTTCATTCTTTCTTACAACAAGCCTCATATCTACATGAAGCTTAGGTGTTATTCCGACATAATTGTCCGCTACATATGCCTTAATCTTAGCATTATTCATTCTGTTGACAATTCTTCCCTCATACAGCGGGTATTTCTTAGGAAGATTAACAACCAAGGTCTGTCCTGCTGCCACATCAGCTCCGCTCTCAAATGAATGCTCTTTATCAATCTCAAAGACATCGCCTCTGTTCACATTCTTTAATGCCTTAAATGTAATTCTTCCTGCCTTGTTAGATACTACCTTAAGGCACTCCGTTCCCATATGGTTAGGACGCCCCAGTGACATCATCTTCTTTCCCTTGACGCTGTCATAATAGCCTGTAGTAAATGCACCTCTGTTATATATATCTGAAAGGTCATCAATATCCTTCTTATCTACCTTGAAGCCTTTTCGTCCTCTCTCAAGATACATATCAACATATTTACGGTAAATATGCGTTACCATAGCCGCATATGTGACATTCTTCATACGACCTTCAATTTTCAGAGAATACACTCCACTTTCTATAACATCAGGAAGTATCTGTAATGCACACATATCCTTAGGGCTTAATGCGTAACTGTTGTTTCTGTTATTAATCTTTTCGCCGTTATCATACACATCATAAGGCATCCTGCACGGCTGGGCACACCTTCCCCTGTTGCCGCTTCTTCCTCCGTTAAAGCTTGAAAGCAGGCATTGTCCCGAATAACAGTAACATAATGCTCCATGCACAAAGCTTTCTATCTCCACATCTAATCTCTCATGAAGCTGCTTTATTTCCTGCAGATTCATCTCTCTTGAAGTGACTATTCTTGTTGCACCAAGTTCCTTTAAAAGCCTGCTGCCATACACTCCGGTCTGTGTCATCTGTGTGCTTGCATGTATATCCATATCAGGAAAATGTTTTCTTATAAGGTTAAACACACCCATATCCTGTACAATCACTGCATCAAGACCTGCCTCATAGAATGGTATAAGATATTCTATAAGACTGTTCTCTATCTCTCTTGACTTAAGAAGAGTATTAACTGTCAGATAAACCTTTCTACCGAATAAATGTGCATATTCAATAGCACAGATAAGCTCTTCATCATTAAAATTATTGGCAAATGCCCTTGCTCCAAACATATTGCCTCCCAGGTATATGGCATCTGCCCCTGCCGCCACAACAGCTTTCATAATATCAAGTGAACCTGCTGGTGCTAAAACCTCCACCTGTGTTTTTCTCTTATCAACATTCATAGTTGTAACCGCCTTTAAATTAAATGGCTGCTGCAAATGCATTTGCAACAGCCGTTATTATTAATACCAGATAATCTTATGTAAATCACTTCTTAGAGTCATTCAGTTCTGTCTCTAACTTGACAATATTCTTCTGATACTTGTTAATCTCACTCTTTAATTCCTTAATCTCTTTTGCTGAACTTTCTGCCTTAATCTGTGCTGCAATAAGTTCATGCTTAAGGTCGTATATTTCCTTATCCTTGTTCTCAATATCTAATGAAAGACTGTCTGCCATCTTCTTAGCCTTGAAGTAATCATCTGCAATATTAAGATACATCATATCAGTTCTGAGCTCTGCTGACATTCGTCTGTAACTCTCTTCTTTATTAAATTCAGTTATCTTGTTATTAATGTATGATGCAACTCTCTGAAGATACTCCTCGCTTTCATATCCACCAAGCTTGATTACCTTACCTCCAAGAATTACTTCTGCTGTATTCTTTGATGACATAAGTCCCCTCCATATATGTAGAAATAAACATATTAAGTATATAATAAATACACTTACTATTCAACTCATAAAACACATTCTTTAGAATATTTTATGTTATTTTTGTTTGAATGGCCTGCCAAGATTATCATAAGCTGCTTTAGTTGCAACTCTTCCTCTTGGAGTTCTGTTAATATACCCGTTCTGTATAAGATATGGCTCATAAACATCTTCAAGAGTTCCTGAATCCTCGCCTATTGAAGCTGCCAGTGTCTCAATACCGACAGGTCCGCCATCAAACTTATCAACTATTGTAGTAAGTATAACACGATCGTTACGGTCCAATCCATCTCTGTCAACATCTAACAGATTAAGTGCATAATCAGCAACATCCTTATTGATATGTCCGTTATATTTAACCTGTGCAAAATCTCGCACTCTCTTTAAAAGTCTGTTGGCAAGTCTCGGTGTTCCTCTGGATCTTCTTGCAAGCTCATGTGCTCCGTCTGAGTCAATATCAACATTAAGCACATTGGCTGAACGGATAATGATTTTCTCAAGCTCCGGAACTGTATAGAATTCCATATGGCTTACAACACCGAATCTGTCTCTTAAAGGAGCTGATAAAAGTCCCGCTCTTGTTGTTGCACCTATCAGAGTGAACTGTGGCAGATCAAGTCTTATAGACCTTGCTGTTGCACCCTTTCCGATCATAATATCAATCTTATAATCCTCCATTGCCGGATACAGCACTTCTTCAACCTGTCTGTTAAGTCTGTGAATCTCATCAACAAAGAGAATATCACCCTCACTCAAGTTGTTAAGTATAGCTGCCATATCTCCCGGCTTCTCGATTGCAGGACCGGATGTAACCTTGATATTAACCCCCATTTCATTAGCAATAATTCCTGCCAGAGTTGTCTTTCCAAGTCCCGGAGGTCCATAGAAAAGCACATGGTCAAGTGCCTCTCCTCTTTCCTTTGCTGCCTCAATATATACTTTAAGATTACTCTTAACCTTATTCTGTCCAACATAGTCATCAAGAGATAATGGTCTTAAGGAATTCTCAATACCATAATCTTCTTCAGTTATCTGTGTTGATATAATCCTCTTTTCCATATAGCCCCTCATTTCTCAAATACTATTCTGCTCTAGAATTTAGCCAGCTTCTTTAACGCTTCCTTAAGAACCGTCTCAGAATCCTTATTCTCTATATCTTCCACTTCCTTGACAGCAACAAGTGCATCTTTGCTTGAATATCCAAGTGATACAAGTGCCTCAACAGCGTCATTTCTTATCATCATGACATTACTTACATTACTGTTATTGTCTGCCTTTTTATTCTTAGAAAGTGCTGATTCAAATACTTCATCAAGCTTTAACTTATCCTTAAGCTCAATTATAATCTTCTGTGCTGTCTTAGGTCCGATACCAGGAAGTGCCTTGATTGCTGCCACATCATCAGCAAGAACTGCAAATCTTAAATCATCTGCTGTGATATTAGATAATGCACCAAGCGCTGCCTTAGGGCCAATACCATTGACACATATAAGCATTTTAAACATGCTTAAATCATCTCTTGTAAGGAATCCGAACAGACTGCATTCATCTTCCTTGACATTCATATATGTATATATCTTAACCTCACTGCCAACTGATGGAAGCTCACCAGGAACTGAACCCGGAACATATATATTATATCCGATTCCATTAGCTTCCACAACGATTACATCTGGCAGGATTTCGGCAAGCTCACCTTTAATGTATGAAATCATTCTCTACCCCCAAGACAGTAATTGATAAACTGCTGTGCTGTTCTTCCTGATATTCCACCATGTGAAAGTTCCCACTTGTTAGCCTCTGCCATAAGCTCTTCATCTGTCATCTTAACATTATTCTTCCTTGCAAGGCCAATAACAATATCAAAGAATTCTTTCTGTGATGGCTTAGAGTAGCTTATCTGGCATCCAAATCTGTTCACTAATGAAAGCTTCTCCTCAATAGTATCAGATCTGTGAAGACCGTTATTGCTCTCTAAATCATTTCTGTCATTCCATGTTTCCTTGATAAGATGTCTTCTGTTAGATGTTGCATAGATAAGAATATTATCAGGCTTAGTCTCAACACCACCTTCAATTACAGCCTTTAAGAACTTGTATTCAATCTCGAATTCCTCGAAAGATAAATCATCCATATATATTATGAACTTGTAATTTCTGTTCTTAATGCTTGCTATAACATTAGATAAATCCTTGAACTGATGTTTGTATATCTCTATCATTCTAAGACCCTGGTCATAATATTCATTGACAATAGCCTTGATAGAAGTTGACTTACCTGTTCCGCTGTCACCAAAAAGAAGCGCATTATTAGCTTTTCTTCCCTGAACAAAGGCCTCTGTATTCTCCACAAGCTTCTTCTTCTGGATTTCATAACCTATAAGGTCATCTAACATAACCTTATCCATATTGTTAATTGGTGTAAATGTAACACCATTATCACCGCCTATTACTCTGAATGCTTTATTAAGTCCGAACATTCCTACACCATATGCTTTATAGAAATCAGTAACATAATTAAAGAACTCATTCTCGTCCTTTGCTGTCTCAAGCTTAAGGCTTAAAGCCTGTACCTTCTCACTTACATTCTTATTGTACATAAGCTCTTTCTTAACAATTGCCTTGTAATCAGATATAAGTGAAAAACAGTTGATTCCAAGTGCAGCCTCAATAGGTCTGAAATCATAATTAAACAGATTCATAAACACCTTGAAGTCGTTCTTAGCAAATTCATTAACGCTTCCATCATTAGCACCTACCTTTTCACACGTAAGGCTGAATGGATTCTCATTAGTTATAAGATAGAATGTAAGATAATTATGCCATAAATTCTTATCAAAGCCATAATCTGTGGCAACCTCCAATATTCTCTTAATCTGCTCATATATATCACTTATAAGCTTGTCAGGAGTCTCCTCATCCCTGTCAAATTTTTTGAAAATATCGGACATTTTCATAAGAATAGTGTCCTCATGATTACCATATATAATAAGTTTCGCAACTTCTCTGTACATTATTATTCCCTCTTCTTTCTCTTATTAATTACAAGCTGCATGGCAAAGATGGCCACACCTGCAAGTGACACCAACGCTCCCTCTTTAAGAAGCGGCGTAGAATACTTAAGTGTTACATTATGCGTTCCACTCGTAAGATATACAGCCATATACTGACCATTAGCATTATATAGCTTTTGTCTTTCTCCGTCTACATATACCTTCCAGCCCTTTGAATAAGGGATTGTAAGACACAGATATTTATTACGGTCAAGTGTTATCTGACCTGTAACCTTATTATTTCCAAGCTCTACGTCTGTTAATACATTTTCTTTAAGTGCATTAATCTCGTCAGTGTAACCATCCATCGGCTGGCATACAATCTGTATATCATCATAAGAATACACACCAATCTTCTGGAAAGTCACTGTAACTGATGTCACATTTTCTTCCGAATAGCCCATATTCACACTAAAATCATGCTGGTTACTGTAATAGCTGTAATCAGATGTGAAGTAATTCATTGACTTGGTTACTCCTGTATCAGTCGTAATTCCAAGCTTAACACTGCTTGTAGACTGTGTCCAATATATGAAATTCTTAAATATCTTCTTCTTTTCATTATGTGAAAGCTCTTTCCAGTCTGCCTTAGAGTATAAGTCTAATGGGTCGAACTTCCTCTTTCCAAAATACAACTGGAACTGTGCTGCACCTTCATAATCAAGACCATTAATATTAAAGTAAGTCTCGCCTGCGCCACTGCCTGTAAAGTTAAATGTTACTCTGGCACCTGCCTTAGTTACTGCAAATGTATTATCCGTACACTGTACTTCTTTGGCATCATAATCCATTGTATAATCTTTAATCTGGCTGTCATAACTTAAATCTTTAACAGATACCCTGTCAGGAAGCGCCTCCCTCGTATATTTCCCACTTCTGTCAATAACAACAGCCTGAAGCATAGCCTTCTGCTTATCTACTGCACTTAAGCCTTCCCATTCCCTCTTATTAACAGCTTTGTCATAGGTAAAGCCTAATGGAAGTTCATTGTCGTTATTATACATTACATAATCATCATTTTCTGATTCATAAGTAAATCCATATGGAACAAGTCCGCCGGTCTTACTTACCAGATACTTTGAGGCAGATGACAATGTTATAAGAGATGACCTGTCATCATAGCCTGTGTATTTGTGCGGAAGCAGCGTATCAAGCCTGATTGCACAATCATATCTGAACTTCGATACATACGGATTAGTAAGTGTCCAGTACAGATTAGAGGACGATATTCCAGTAATGCAATTCATATTGTATGAAAGTCCCGAGCCTGAATATCTGATAAAATCTGTATCTTCAGCATCTTTACTTATAAGCTCCTTCTCGCTTCCAAACACATCTTCCTGTGCCATTTTAACGCTTATGCACTGTGCCGCATAATTTTCCCCAAATGAAGCATTTTTCCATATACCATTAGCTAATGCCGCCAGCATAACCGCTACTGTCACCATCATGCATCTGTTATATTCATTAACATTCTTTATGCTAAGTCCAATTAGCAATATTACTCCAATTGCAACTGCACTTATAAGCTTGCCGTTTCTTGAATACTTTACGCACATACATACCACAAAATATATTGTAAGTGCAATTCCAATAAAGCGGATTTCTTTTCTTTCCAGTGTTATAAGACGCGGCATCATGCACACAAGTATATATGCACATAATAATGCAAATGAATATATCCACCTGTTACACATATATGAAAATCCGTTCATTGCCTGTCCGAAAAACGGTATACATATCATCACCGCACTTATAATAAAATAAGTCTTAAGCATTGTGTACTTACGTCTGCTCTTAAACATTAAAAGCACTGCAAGCAACACAGGTACTGCAAATCCCATGCATGTCCAGAAATTATCACCCTCAACGATAAAAAGTCCCGGAAGCTTTGCATAGTATGAAAAAGGATATACAAGTCCCATTTTGTTAGGTGTATTAAATCTGCTGTCACTTAAGAAAACGTGAAGCACAGGGAGAAACACTATTGCCGCCATACACAGTCCTGTAACCGATGAAACTGCAAGTCTTAATATTCCTTTGCCCCACATTTTTACATTCTTTCCATAACAGAATATGAATCTTACAATAACATATATAATTGTTGTGAACACAAGCATGTAGAAGAAATAAAAATTACTCATTGCAGCAACAGCTACTGTTATTGTAAAGAGCCACATTTTCTTCTCTCTGATTATCTTCTCAACACCAAATATAAGCAGCGGATAATACAGAAGCGGGTTAAGAAAGAACGGATGTCTTACCGCATTGTATATTGCCCAGTAGCAGAATGCATAAGCTACTGCTCCTGGAAGGACATATCTTTTCTTATGTCCTGTATAAAAACACAGCATTGAAAATGCTATACCTGACAGATATATTCTTAAAAGAATCATTGCTTCATAGAATATATACATGTATTTTGCCGGAAAGAGAAAGCAGAAAAATGTAAATGGGTCGCCTATCACATAATAGTGAAATGTTCCTATAACATCACTCCCCTCACCTATTGCAAAATCCCACTGTGGTATTACAAACTGATGATTGATAAATATATTTTTAAAGAAATCCCTTAAATACTGTGAATAATATATGAGTGACTTATAATGCTGTTCCCAGCCATCAACCTCCCATATGAATGTCTTTCTAGTGAAAAAATAAAAAGAAAACACACCTATAGCAAGGATTGCAAAAATAACTGAATAAGCCAGAAAATATGTTGATTTTCTGGAATCAAGTTTTTTATAAAAATCTTGTAACTTCGATTTCATCTCTGCCATAGGTGTATCTTCTCTTTTCTTAAACTAGGAAACTGCCATAAGCATAAGCCTACGGCAGTTTCTTATTATAACTTATTGTGATTAAATTATCAATGAAGATGTATTATCTTCTTAGGGCACTTCTCAGCACACTTTCCACAACCTGTACACTTTGAATAATCAATATGTGCAATATTGTTTTCTACTGTAATAGCACCGAACTCACACTGCTTTGTACATAACATACATCCAATACATCCAACAGAGCATGCTGACATAACATCTTTACCCTTATCGTTAGATGAACAGTTAACTGTATAGTTACTCTTGTATGGTATGATTTCAATAAGGTGTCTTGGACATACAGCAACACATTTACCACATGCTTTACATTTGCCCTTATCTACTACAGCAATACCATTAACAATATGAATTGCATCAAAAGGACATGCCTTAACACATGAACCATATCCCATACATCCGTATGTACATGCCTTAGAACCGCCGTTAGGAACGACGTTCATTGCTGTACAATCCATTGCACCTGAGTACACATAATTTTCTTTTGCTTTGTCGCAGTCACCAGCACATTTAACAAATGCTGTCATTCTTACTGATTCTCCAACTTCCTCACCCATGATTGCACCAATCTTTGCTGCAACCGGTGCGCCACCAACTGGACATGCGTTAGCTGGAGCTTCTCCTGCGGCAATTGCCTTAGCAAGTGCATCACATCCTGCATATCCACAACCACCACAGTTGTTTCCAGGAAGCTCTGCTCTTACATCTATCTCTTTCTGATCTACTTCAACATAGAACTTCTTACCCATTACTCCGAGGAAAAGTCCGAGAAGAAGACCAGTGCAGCTTACAACAACTGCAGCAATAATTATACCTGACATCTTGTCGTCCTCCTCTTAAATAATACCTGAAAATCCAAAGAATGCGATAGCCATAAGTCCTGCCGTAAGTAATACAATAGGCATTCCCTTAAAGCTTTCCGGAACATCATTGAATTCGTTTCTTTCACGTATACCAGCCATGATTATGATTGCTATTGTAAAACCAACAGCTGTTCCTAATCCACTGACTACAGAATCTAAAAGCTTCTGACCAATATTAAGTCCTGCTGCTGTGTTATAATTCTGTACGTTAGTAAGTGCAATACCAAGTACTGCACAGTTAGTTGTAATAAGTGGAAGGTATACACCAAGTGCTTCATAAAGAGATGGTGATGTCTTCTTTAAAAACATTTCAACAAACTGAACAAGTGCCGCAATTACAAGGATGAATACAATTGTATTCAGATATGTAAGCTTAAGCGGTGTAAGTATACAGTCATATATAAGACTGCAGACAGCTGATGAAATAGTGATAACGCCGATAACAGCGCCACCCATTCCTGCTGCTGTGTTTATCTTCTTAGAAACTCCAAGGAAAGGACACAAACCGAGGAACTGGCTTAAAACTACATTATTGACAATTGCTGTACTTACAGCTATCAATAATAACTGTGAAAAATATCCCATATTTACCTCCCTTAGTTATTCTTAGCCTCAGCCTTAGCTTCTTCTATCTCTTCTGTGTAGTCAGGAACTTCTGCCGGCTTCATGCCTTTCTTTCTCTTAATTCTGTTCATAATAGCAATCATGAATGCAAGAACAAAGAACGCTCCTGGTGCAAGGATAAAGATACTTGCTGGTGTGTAACCGATTGTTGAGAGATCAAATAATGCGTTAGTACCATCTGAGAAAATTGTACCGCCACCGATAAGCTCTCTTATTGCTCCAAGGATTGTGATAGCAATTGTGAATCCAAGTCCCATACCTATTCCATCAAAGAATGAAGGAATTGGAGGATTCTTAGAAGCATAGGCTTCCGCACGTCCAAGGATAATACAGTTAACAACTATAAGAGGAATATATATTCCAAGTGAGTCGTACAGACTTGGCAGGAAGCCCTGCATAAGGAACTGTACCATTGTAACAAATGATGCAACGACAACGATGAACGCTGGCATTCTTACACCATCTGGAATAGCCTTACGAAGTAATGAAATCATAAGGTTTGATAATGCAAGTACTACTGTAGAAGAAAGTCCCATACCTATACCATTGATTGCTGATGTAGTAACCGCAAGTGTAGGACACATACCAAGTGTAAGTACCAGGGTAGGATTCTCTTTAATAATACCATTATAAAGTCTTTCTATACATTTATTCAAAGTCCGCACCTCCCTAGTTTCCTGCCACAAGCTTGTAAACTGCAAGCGCATAATTTACACCCTTTGTGACTGATTTAGAAGTAATTGTAGAACCACCGATTGCATCAACATTAGCATTGCTTTCTGATGCTGAACCATCTGTTACTACTGAAAATGATGCAACTGCATCAGACTTAGCTGTAAACTGTGATGTAAATGATGGATCCTGTTTAGCTCTCATACCAAGACCAGCAGTTTCGCTGATTGAAAGGAATGATACTCCAAGTACCTTTCCATCTGTTGAAATACCAACTGTAAACTTGATATCTCCGCCGTAACCGTCACTATCTGTAACTGTTACAACATAACCTGCTGTCTCGCCGCCTTTCTTTCCTATAGCAACTTCATTGACCTTATCCTTAGAGAAGTCAATGTCTGATGAAGCATTAATATCATCATCAGAAGGAAGGGCATCTATTGTCTCAAAGCTGTCTGCTTCTGCAAGAACTTCTTTGTAAGCCTTTTCCTTAGCATTCTCATTAGCCTTTGCAATAGGATCAAGTGTTATCTGATATACAACACCAAGAAGAATTCCGGCTACAAGTGTTATAGCAAATAAAACTAATGCATCTTTAACTATTTTCTTCATCTTATGCAGCCTCCTTTGCTTTCTTCTCTGGCTTCTTCTTACCAAATGACTTAGGAACTGTTACTCTCTCAATAAGAGGAACTAAGAGGTTACAGAAGATAATTGCATATGAAACGCCTTCTGCTGAACCACCATACATTCTGAAAATGAATGTAAGAAGACCTAAGCAGCAGCCAAATACAATTTTACCATTAGGTGTAATTGGTGAAGTTACATAATCTGTCGCCATGAAGATGGCACCAAGTAAAAGTCCACCACCACATACTTCCTCAAGCATGTAGATTACATCGAAATGATGTCCTGGTGCAAAAAGGAATATAAGCACTGCAAATACACCTACATATGTTACAGGTATTCTCCAGTTAATAACCTTTCTTGCAAGGAGGTAAATACCACCTAAAAGAAGGCAGATTGCTGAAGTCTCACCGATAACACCACCTGTTGTACCAATAAACATCTTAGCTAATGAAACAACGCCTGTTGATTCTGCACCAGGCTTAAGGAGTGCAAGAGGTGTTGCGCCTGAATATGCGTCTAAAAATCCGTTAGATGTAACGAAATTAGTCATCGGACCTGTATATGCAATAAGAAGGAAACATCTTGCTGCAAGAGCAGGGTTCATGAAGTTCTGTCCAAGTCCTCCAAAAAGCTGCTTAACTACGATAATTGCAAATACACATCCTACGATTTCAAAACCAACATTTAATGTTGATGGAATATTTAATGCAATAAGAAGACCTGTTACTGCTGCACTTAAATCTGTAACAGTAACTTTCTTATGCATGAAATACTGATATAATGCCTCACATGCTACACAAGTAACAATACCGATTACTATACGAAGCAGTGCATCGAGGCCAAAATTAACTATACCAAATATGCTGGCAGGAGTTAAAGCAATAAGAACATCTCTCATTATTGTCTGAGTAGTATTCCCGCTTCGCACATGAGGATTAGTCGATACATTAAAAATCTCACTCACTTTGATTGCCCACCTTTCTACTTCTTTCTTCTGTTAGCAAGTACTGTACTTCTCATAGCCTTAATCTGCTGTGTTAATGGTCTCTTGGCTGGACAGACATATGAACAGCTTCCGCACATTACACATTCCATACCATCGAACTTAGTAAAGCCTTCTTCATCATTACGTGATGCAAAACCGGCAAGCTTTGCTGGAAGAAGGTGTTCCGGACATGCCTCACCACATTTACCACATCTTATACATGCAGAAGACTCTATCTTAGATACGATATCATTCTGGAATACAAGAAGTGATGAACTTCCCTTAACAACAGGTACATCAAGACTGTACATGGCAAATCCCATCATAGGACCACCGGAAATATATTTCTCTGGTTCTCCTACAGGACCACCGGCAGCATCAAGAAGCTGTCTGTAATTAGTTCCTAACCATACATAGAAGTTGCCAGGCTCTTTAACTCCGTCACCTGTTACAGTACATATTCTCTTAGTAAGAGGCTTACCTTCTATAACTGAAAGATAGATTGAGAATATTGTATCAACATTATGTACGATACAGCCTGCATCAGCTGGAAGCATGCTTGAATTAATAGCTCTTCCTGTTGTTGCATATATAAGACTACGCTCTCCTCCCTGTGGATACTTAGTCTTTAATGGCTTAACTTCAATATCAGGCTCAGAAGCTGTAGCTTCCTGCATGATTCTTATTGCCTCAGGCTTATTATCTTCAATACCGATAATTCCCTTAGCATGGTCAAATATCTTAAGAGCAATCTTAAGACCCATAACAACCTTGTCTGATTCTTCTAATAATCTTCTGTAATCAGATGTAAGGTAAGGCTCACACTCTGCTCCATTAACGATAATGTAATCTATGGCTTCAGGATTCTTTGGAGAGAGCTTAACATTAGTTGGGAAACCAGCTCCTCCCATACCTACAACACCAGCAGCCTTGATTCTTTCTAAGATAACGTCCTTAGTAAGATCCTCGAACTTCATAGGTGTATATTCAACTTCTTTGAATTCGCCATCATTCTCGATAATGATAGAATTGCACTTACCGCCTGTAGCCAATGTTCTTGGCTCAATAGCTTTAACAGTACCTGATACAGATGAATGAATGTTCGCAGAAACAAATCCACCTGCCTCGGCTATCAGCTGGCCTGCAAGGACATAGTCGCCCTTGGCAACAACTGGCTTAGCAGGTGCGCCGATGTGCTGTGAAAGCGGGAACACCATCTCTCCTACGGCTGGAAAGAGTTCTTTGATTGGTTTATCCTTAGAAAACTCTTTACCGTCATAAGGATGACATCCACCTTTAAATGTACACTTTCCCATGACATATTTCTCCTTATAAAGTTTTTATTAAATAGTATTTTATCTCAATAAATAGCAAAAATCTACTTTTTTTTGTGTATATATTCCTATATAATAAGAGAAAATGAGTACTTTTTTAACAATCGGTTTGCCTAATCAAACCTAAAAACGAGGATTTTTTATGATAACTATTAATGATACCCTGCACACAAATGCAGACACCGCAATGCTTAAAGCAATATGCCCGGATACTGACAGCATCTGCTTTTTTGATATAGAAACCACAGGATTTTCAAGAAATTATAACATAGTATATCTCATAGGCGCTGTATATTTCCGTAACGGAATAACACATTATTTACAGTGGCTTGCAGAATCCGATTCCGATGAAGCTTATATTTTATCTGCATTTAATGATTTTTTAAAAGATTTTCATACATTAATACATTTTAATGGGGATGCCTTCGATATTCCCTTTATTACTGAGCGTGCAGCACATCTTAATGTTGCACTTGACCTTTCGCATCTTGAAAGCCTTGACTTATATAAAACTGCCAGAAAATGTAAATCTATTCTGTCACTTTCTGACTATAAGCAGAAAACTATTGAACATTTTCTTGGAATAGAACGTGAAGATATGTATTCAGGCGGTGAACTAATTGATATATACAGAAAATTTGCAGCAAAACCTTCTGATACAGCACATAACGAATACAGGAAGCTTCTCCTTCTTCACAACCATGACGATATAGAAGGAATGCTAAGCCTGCTTCCACTTGTTTCCTATTATGCAATAATTATGAATTCTTACACTGTTGACAATACTGTCATTGATAAAGATGCTGATTCCGATGGAAATGTGAGCCTTCGGCTGATTGCTGAATGTTCTCTGCCCGTAGGCGTACCCGTGGACAGGCATATATGTCTTGACAATATACATATTCTGATTAAGAACCGTACATTAACTCTTGTAATCCCGGTTATATCAGATACTTTGAAATACTTTTTTAAAGACTATAAGAATTATTATTATCTGACATCAGAAGACGAAGCCATTCACAAAAGCATTGCACAATATGTAGACAGTAATAACCGTGTTAAATGCTCTGCTTCTAACTGTTACACCAAAAAGACGGGCATCTTTCTTCCACTCTATGACAATTGTGATTTAAACATATTTAAAAAAGATTATTCTGACACGGAAAAATACTGCAACGCAGATGATATACTGTTAAAAAGCACTGATAACACAGAAAAATATATACATTCCGTTATAAATCATATATTTTCATAATTAAAAATGCGTAACCAGACTGATATTATTCCGGTTACGCATTTTATTAATTAGTCTTTCTGTAGAAGAAAAGATGGTCATAGCTGTATCCCATATCCTTATAACCGATTATCTGTTCAGTATTACCTACAAACAGGCATCCATCAGTAACTAAAGATTTATTAAACTTCTCATATACATCTTTCTTGGCTTCTTCCGTAAAATATATAAGAACATTCCTGCACACAATAAGATGACAGCCTGTTGGATATGGATCCTTTAGAAGATTACTCTTCTTAAACTCAACACATCTTTTTATATCATCAGATATTTTATAAAACCTGTCGCCCATCTTTTCAAAGTACTTATCCTGGAATTCCTTAGGAAGTCCCTTTATGCTGTTTTCACCATAAACACCATCTTTAGCCTTCTCAAGAACCTGTTCATCAAGATCTGTCGCAATAATCTTAATATCCCTCATAGGTACTTTCTTTGCAAGCACCATAGCAAGTGAATATGGTTCATCACCAGTAGAACATGCCGCACTCCATACCTTAAGTCTTGGTCCGAACTTACTTATCAGATCCGGCAGTATAACATCCTCCAGTGTCTTCCACAAATTCGGATTTCTATAAAATTCAGATACATTAATCGTAATATAATTAACAAATTCTTCTCTTAACCCTGTATCTTCCTTTATTGCCTTACAATAACTATCGTAACCATCATACTTATGTCTTGCAATAAGTGTATCTATACGCCTCTTCATCTGTTTTTCCTTATATGCATTAAGGTCAATAGTTGTAAGACTTAGGATAAATTTCTTAAAATCCTCATAATCTTTAATCATAATTCCTCTTTTCTACATCGTTCCACGAAACAAATGTTATGTAAATTATTCTTAATTCTGTTATAATTCTATCATATTTTCAAAAAACCTGAAAGGATTATTTATAAACTAATGGATAATGAATCGCTTTTAAAAAATAAAATAATGGACGCAGCCAATCGTTCCTTCCGCCAGAATATATATACTTATACCAATTTCCTGGATATCAATGAGCAGTCAGTATTCTCACAGATGAGAAACGCACTTAATTTCGTAGCTTTTAAAACATACGGTGGCAATGATGCATGTGAAAGACAGATGATACAGTTTGGTTCTTACGAAACTCTTGGCTATGAAGAAGAATTTCCTATAACTCTTATAAAGATATCTCCTCTTATAGAAAAATATGCTGAATCACTGTCACACAGAGATTACCTTGGTGCTCTTATGAATCTTGGAATTAAAAGAGAAATGCTTGGAGACATAAATATAAAAGGCAAGGACGCCTATCTTTACTGTGTTTCACATATTGCTGATTTCATAATTGACAACCTGTCTACAGTAAAGCATACACATATCCAGTGTACAAAGACTGATATTAACGATATCGAATGTTCACCTGAGCTTGAAGATATTGAAGTTTTATCTGCAAGTGAACGGATTGACGCTGCCGTTGCCAGCCTCACAAAGCTAAGCCGAAGTCAGGCAGTAGAATTATTCAGGGCAAGAAAAATATTCATTAACAGCCGTCAGATGGAAAACAACAGCTATCAGTTAAAAGCTAATGATATACTTGTCATCCGCGGAACAGGCAAATTCATCTATCAGGGGTGCGGTAGAGAAACCAAAAAAGGCCGTATTTATCTTTCATTTAAAAAATATGTTTAAAAAAAGGGCTGTGAGAACAGCCCTTTTAACATCTTTAATTACTCTTCTGTTGCTGGAGCTTCTTCCTGAGCTTCGTTGTCGTTAAGTAATGCCTTAATGCTTAAGCTGATCTTCTTATCAGCTTCGTTAAGGTCAACAACCTTAGCTTCAATTTCCTGACCGATTGAAAGTGCGTCAGATGGCTTTTCAATACGATCTCTTGAAATCTGTGAAACATGAAGTAATGCATCGATACCATCTTCTAACTGGACGAATGCACCGAAATCTGTCATTCTTGCAACTGTTCCCTTAACAACATTACCTACAGCATACTTCTCTGCTGCGTTATTCCATGGATTAAGGTCTGGATACTTAACTGAAAGTGCAATCTTATCTCCGTTAATCTCTTTGATAAAGCACTTAACTGAATCACCAATCTTGTAAACCTTCTTAGGATTCTCTGTTCTTCCCCAAGACATCTCTGAGATGTGAAGAAGACCATCTACACCGCCTAAGTCAATGAATGCACCGAAATCTGTAACATTCTTAACTGTTCCTTCGATTGTATCGCCTTCCTTAATCTTAGAAAGAACTGCCTCTGCTGCTGCCTTCTTAGCTGCAACAATAAGCTGCTTGCAATCACCGATAATCTTTCTGTTCTTAGGATCATATTCAGTGATGACAAATGTAACTTCCTTACCGTTATATACAGATAAATCCTTAACAAATGTATCTGAAATAAGGCTTGCAGGAATAAATACTCTTGCTTCATCAACGATAACCTCAAGACCACCCTTGATGTTCTTAGCTACACCTGTAATTGGCTCCTGATTATTAAATGCATCTTCAAGTTTCTTATTGCCATTATCTGCAACAAGCTTTCTATATGTAAGAGCAACCTGTCCCTCACCATCGTTTGATTTAAGAACCTTAGCCTTCATCTCATCTCCAACTGAGACTACAGTAGTAAGATCCACATCAGGAGCTGATGTATACTCTGAACGAGTAATAATTCCATCAGATTTGCCACCTATATTAAGTACAATTCTATCTGGCTTAACTGCAATAACTCTTCCGTCTACCACCTCTCCTGTACGGATTTCCTTCCATTCTTCGTTATCTAACATCTGTGCAAAGCTTTCTTCTGACATTAGTATAAACCTCCTCAATGATATTGTTTGGGGTTGATGCCCCGGCTGTAATACCTATGCAGTCTGATGATTTGAGCTTATCAAGCTCAAGGCCGCTAAGAGTCTGAATGTAAAAGGTTTCCTGACATTCCGTCTTGCAAATTTCATACAGTTTACGAGTGTTTGAACTACTGCTGTCCCCTATAACAATCATAGCATCAGCTCTTCGAGCAATCCGTCTTGCCTCGTTCTGACGCTCCTCAGTTGCATTACATATCGTATTACTAATGCAAATATTGTACTCTTTTTTCTTTATAATTTCAACTAAATCTTGAAATTTCTTGTAATTAAATGTCGTCTGGGATACAACACGCACATTTTTACTCTTGTCAAGTTTCAACTTTTCAGCTTTTTCAACTGTATCAACAACATGTACAGGTGTCTCTGACCACCCCATAATGCCTTCAACTTCAGGATGCTTCTCATTGCCAATAATTACAATCTGGTCACCTTCAGCACTTGCATCCTTTACAATCTTGTGAATCTTTAATACAAACGGACATGTTGCATCCACAATCTTTGCCCCGCTGTTCTTTATTGATTCATATACTGCCTTTGATACTCCATGAGATCTGATTATAACAGTTGACTTTTCAGGTTCTGGAATCTCAGATATATCATTAACAGCCTTTACACCCTTGCTCTCAAGTTCATTGACAACCTCAGTATTATGAATTATCGGACCATAAGTATATACATTTTTCTTGTCTGCCTCAGCATACACAGTATCCATTGCCCTCTGAACACCAAAACAGAAGCCTGCTGACTTTGCAAGTATTACTTCTTTCAATTATCTGCCCGCCTTCTTTTCATCTATTATCTTACTTAAAGCAGCTACAACCTGTTCTATATTCATATCTGATGTATCAACAAGCACAGCATCATCCGCCTGTTTTAAAGGAGATATTGCTCTGTGCATATCTTCATAGTCTCTTTTTTCAATATCTTCCTTGATAGCATCAAAACTACAGTTTTCACCTTTTTCCTTAAGTTCATCATATCTTCTCTTAGCTCTCGCATCAGAACTTGCAGTAAGATATATCTTTGCAAATGCATCTGGGAGTACTGTTGTTCCTATATCTCTTCCATCCATGATAACATCTGTTTTCTTTGCAAGTCCTCTCTGAAGTGCAACCAGCTTAGTCCTTACTGCTGCATACTTAGATGTCTTTGATGCCATCTTTCCTGTTTCTTCTGTTCTTAAAAGTGATGTCACATTTTCACCATTAAGTATCACCTGCTGTACGCCGTCTTTGTACTCAATACTAATATCAATATTATCTACAGCACCATTAATTGCATTCTCATCATCTGGATTAATGTCGTTCTGTGAAAAATATACAGCCATTGCCCTGTACATTGCACCTGTATCAACATACACATATCCTAACTGCTTTGCTAAAAGCTTTGCTATTGTACTTTTTCCTGCTCCTGCAGGTCCATCGATTGCTATTGCACTCATTTTCTCTGCTCCTTTAAATAAATTATTGTATATGACTTGCAGCAGCGTATGCTGTTGACCATGCTACCTGTAAATTAAATCCTCCGGTCACTGCATCAACATCTATAACCTCTCCTGCAAAATATATATTCTTGACAAGCTTTGATTCCATTGTCGAAGGATTAATCTCTTTAACATTAACCCCACCCTGTGTAATTATCGCTTCATTAAAACCTCTCGTAGAAGTTACTGTCATGTCAAAACTCTTAAGAAGCTTCACAAGTCTCTGTCTTTCTTCCCTTGTAACCTCATTAACCTTCTTTTCAGGCTTAATTCCGGACTGCATTACAATCACAGGAATAAGCTTCTTAGGAAGCAGCTCATCTAATGAATTCTTAAACGCCTTGTTCTGTTCCTTTGAGAAATCCCTTAATATTCTCTCATCAAGCTGTTCATCAGTAATTGCAGGTTTTAAATCTATGCTTAATCTTACAGGTCTTTCCTTAACTATTCCAGTAATAACGCTGCTTGCGCTTAATATTACAGGACCGCTCACACCAAAATGTGTAAAAAGCATTTCTCCAAAATCAGTAAATACCTTCTTATCTCCATCGTAAAATGTAACCTCTATATTCTTAAGGCTTAGTCCCATAAGAAGTTCTTCCCACTCTTCTCTTACATTAAGAGGTACAAGTGCCGGAAGTATTGGTGTAACGCTGTGTCCCAGACTTTTAGCAAATCTGTAACCATCCCCTGTAGAGCCTGTTGATGAATATGAATTACCGCCTGTTGCAATAACGCACACATCACCTTTAATCTCCTTCTGTCCTGATGCATCTTTTACAACAACCCCTGCAAATTCGCCATTTTCCTCATTCACAGCTACAACCTGTGTATTAAGAAGCACATTTACACCAAGTTTTTTCATCTGCCTTGAAAGCGCACCTATAACATCAGACGAGTGGTCTGACTCCGGGAATACCCTGTTACCTCGCTCAATCTTGAATTTAAGTCCCAGCTCATCAAAAAATCCCATACAGTCATAGTTAGAAAATCCTCTTAAACTGCTGTACATGAACTTTTTATTGGTAACTATGCTGTTAAATATATCTTCTTCATCCCCGGCATTAGTAAAATTACATCTGCCTTTTCCTGTAATAAAAAGCTTCTTTCCAAGCTTTTCATTCTTTTCAATAAGTGTAACCTTATTATTGTTTCTGGCAGCAGTTATCGCAGCCATCATTCCTGCTGCTCCACCGCCAATTATTATAACATTGCTCATTATCGCTCTCTCTTACTTTTCTTCATCAATAGCTGCATTATCCATACATTTTCTTAATTCATTGACAACATTTTCATCTAACATATTAATCTCATCATTGCCTGAATACTCGAAATTATCAACAAACGTGTTAATCTTCTCAATATTCTCTACTACCTGTTCACTATTCTTAAGACATATTGATACTATTAAAGCATTAATCAGACTCATTGGTGCAACAAGCGAATCAACTATTGACGCCATATCACTTCTTGCAAACAGGTTGCATGATGAATACATATTCATTGGCGAGTGTACTGAATCTGTTATTGATATAACTCTTGCCTGTCTGTTATTAGCAAATTCCATTGCTTTAAGCGTTCTCATTGAATATCTGGGAAAGCTGATACCTATTGCAACATCACCTTCACCTATGTGCATCATCTGTTCAAACAATTCGTTAGTATTGCCAGTCTTTACCACCTGTACATTTTTCTTGACCAACCTAAGATAATAACCAAAGAATTCTGCGAGTGGTTCACACGACCTCGCTCCAATTATATACACGCTTTCTGCAGCCATTATATCCTCAACAGCCATATCAAACGATGCTGTATCAAACGACTTTAATGTATGCTCTATCTTTCTTGCATCCATTGACATAACATTATTCACGACCATATTGGTTGTCATGTGTGAATTAAGTACATCTATTCTGTCGAATGAGTGAATTTTTTCTTGCAAAATGTCTTCTAACGCTTTCTGGAACTCCGGGTACCCTGAAAATCCCAATGCTGCCGGAAATCTCACTGCCGTAGACTCACTTACTCCAACAACTTCTCCCAGCTTTGCCGCAGTAAGGAATGCACATTTTTCATAATTAGCCAGAATATACTCTGCTATTCTTTTATGTCCCTTGCTAAGTCCTGACATTCTCACTCTTATGAGACTTAATATATCTGTATGTTGTTCTAAATCATTCATTATCTATAAAAAGCTCTTCAAAATATGGCAGTTCTTTTACCCAGTCACAGAAGGTATGCCACTCTGCAAGCTTATGACCCTTTCTAGAATAATATATTCCAACAAGATTCTCATAATTGAGAGTACATGTTCTCATCTGGTTATAACTTTCAGGGAGAAGCTGTATCATGCTGTACCATAATGCTTTGTCCTTAGTTTCTACAAACTGTGTTCTGATTTCTTCCAGAAAATCAATATTCTTCTGCATTATTTCAAGTGTGGCATCAGTCATATGGTCTGTACTGAAATCAGACATTTCAAAAGGCTTGCTGTGAATCTTGTGCATTGTACTTGTTGAATTGGCAACTGTTCCAACCTTATATGTATCGTATTCCTTCCACCAGTAAAGTGGTGCTGTTATATCGACTGTAACAAATATCTGTCTTATGAACTTTCTGTGGTCTGAGCCTGCCTTACATAATCTCTTGGCAAGGTCAAGATCATTAGGACCAAAAACAAATTTTCCTTCCTCATCAAAGTAACTGTCCATTCTTGCCCAGCTGTTCAATGGATTTCTTGCACCTCTGATGGCATTATTCATATTCATGACTTCAAATCGTTCTAACTTAATCACAATCGTGCTCCTTTTGCTTAATTATACTGTTTAATTTTACATGCAAAATGAATTTATATCAAGAGAAACATTCTGGATTGCAGGCTTGCTGCCTGCTTTTTTTGCAGGTCAAGTCTCTACGCAGCTTCGCTGCAAAAAAAGACCGCCACATACGCTTTTGCGCACATGACGGTCTATTATATTAATTATTAGACTGGATAAGCCTTATTAGCCGTATCTGCCTTTGTAGGATCAACCTTTGTCTGCTGAGCTTCTCTATACTTGAAGAACTCTGTCGCAACCTGTGGGAATAATGCATATGAAAGCACATCCTCATCCTGCTGCTTGTACTGCTGTACAATTGGATCATTCTTGAATTTCTCAAGCTGTGGTTCAATCAAGTCAGCTGGACGGCATGTAATAGGCTTTGTATCACCGATAGCCTTCTTCTGAACTTCTGGATTGAATGGCTTGATTGTCTGACCAAATTCACCAGCAAGAACCTTCTTAGATTCCTTAGTAATCATCTTGTATCTCTCACCCTGTAATACATTAAGAACAGCCTGAGTACCAACAATCTGTGATGAAGGAGTAACAAGAGGTGGTTCACCATAATCTTTACGAACTCTTGGGATTTCCTCTAATACATCTCTGTACTTGTCCTCTGCACCAGCTTCCTTAAGCTGTGATACAAGGTTAGAAAGCATTCCACCTGGAACCTGATAAAGTAATGTCTTAATATTAACTCCAAGAACCTTAGTATTCATAAGTCCGCTCTTTAATGCTTCCTCACGCATTGGCTGGAAGTAATCAGCTATCTCAGCAAGAAGATTCTGGTCAAGTCCTGTATCATACTGTGTACCCTTAAATGTCTCTACCATAACCTCTGTAGCTGGCTGTGATGTTCCCATTGAGAATGGTGACATAGCTGTATCAATAATATCAGCACCTGCTTCTACTGCTTTTAAGTATGTCATTGAAGCTACACCAGATGTATAATGTGTATGCATCTGAATAGGAAGAGATGAACCATCCTTTAATGCCTGTACAAGCTCTGTAGCCTTGTATGGAAGCAAAAGTCCAGCCATATCCTTGATACAGATAGAATCTGCACCCATGTCTTCAATTCTCTTAGCTGTCTCTTTCCAGTAATCAAGTGTATAAGCATCACCTAATGTATAAGAAAGAGCAATCTGAGCATGTCCTTTTTCCTTCTTGGCAGCCTTAACAGCTGTCTCTAAGTTTCTTAAATCATTAAAGCAATCGAAAATACGGATAATATCAATACCGTTAGCAATTGACTTCTGAACAAAGTACTCAACTACATCATCTGCGTAATGATTGTAACCTAATATATTCTGTCCTCTGAAAAGCATCTGAAGCTTAGTATTCTTGAATCCATCTCTAAGCTTACGAAGTCTTTCCCATGGATCTTCCTTAAGGAATCTGAGTGAAGCATCAAATGTAGCTCCTCCCCAGCACTCTACTGAATGATAACCAACCTTATCCATCTTATCTACGATAGGAAGCATCTGCTCTGTTGTCATTCTTGTAGCTATAAGAGACTGATGTGCATCACGCAATACTGTCTCAGTAATCTTTAAAGGTTTTTTAACCTGTTCTGCCATAATATCCTCCTTTTACATAACGCCAAACATGGCCATAAATGTACCGGCTGCAACCGCTGTACCAATAACACCGGCAACGTTAGGTCCCATAGCATGCATCAGAAGGAAGTTAGAAGGATCTGCCTCAGAACCAACCTTCTGCGAAACTCTGGCTGCCATAGGAACCGCAGATACACCTGCTGAACCAATAAGCGGATTAACCTTACCATGTGTAACAAGACACATAATCTTACCAAATAACACACCTGCTGCCGTACCAAATGCGAATGCAATAAGTCCTAATGCAACAATCTTTAATGTATCAAGGTTAAGAAATGCTTCTGCACTTGTTGTAGCACCAACTGATGTTCCAAGGATAATAACAACTATGTACATAAGTGCATTAGAAGCTGTCTCTGCAAGCTGCTTAACAACTCCACTTTCCTTGAAAAGGTTACCTAACATGAGCATACCAACAAGTGGTGCTGTTGTAGGAAGAATAAGTACTACTACAACAGTAACTACTATAGGGAAAAGAATCTTCTCAAGCTTAGAAACAGGTCTTAACTGTTCCATCTTAACTTCTCTTTCCTTCTTAGTTGTTAAAAGCTTCATAATTGGTGGCTGGATAATAGGAACCAGTGACATATATGAATATGCTGCTACTGCAATAGGTCCCATATATTTAGTCTGACCAAGCTTACCTGCAAGGAATATTGAAGTAGGACCATCTGCACCACCAATAATTGATATAGCTGCCGCTGCCTTATCTGGGAATCCCATAAGAATAGCCATAAGATATGCTGCAAAGATACCAAACTGTGCTGCTGCACCAAGCAGGAAACTTGCCGGGTTAGCAATCAATGGACCAAAATCAGTCATGGCACCAACACCTAAGAAAATAAGTGATGGTAAAATACTCCACTCATCAAGTAAATAGAAATAATGTAACAAACCACCTACACCGTTACTTGAATCCTCTATTGCTAACATAATGTCAGGATAAAGGTTTACAAGAAGCATACCAAAAGAAATAGGTACTAAGAGCAGAGGTTCATATCCTTTTTTAATTGCAAGATAAAGGAAAACAAACGCAACCAGAACCATAAGGTAATTACCCCATGTAAGTCCGAAGAATGCACTCTGGTGAACGAGGTTTCCTAAAGTTGTTATAATATAACTCATCTTATACCTCCGTAAGTCACTTTATATCAGTATCATAATTAATTTAATGAAACTAATACCTTACCTGACTCTACAGAATCACCAGCTGCACACTCAACAGTTGCAATTGTGCCATCCTGAGGAGCACAGATTTCATTCTCCATCTTCATAGCTTCAAGGACAACCAATACATCGCCCTTCTTTACAGCAGCACCTGCTGTTGCATTAACCTTAAGAATCTTTCCTGGCATTGGAGCGTTAACTTTAACTGCTCCCTGAGCACCTGCTGGTGCTGCTGCCTTAGGTGCAGCCTTTGGAGCTGCTTTAGGAGCGGCTGCCTTAGCTGCTGGAGCTGCACTGCCTGTTCCTTCTTCTACAGTAACATCATATACGTTACCATTAACTGTAATTGTATAGTTCTTCATGATTATTTCCTCCTATTATTAACCTTTCTAATTGAGCGGACAACAAGACCATCCGTAGATGTTCCTTCTGATGCTGCAATTGCTGCAGTAATAACTGCAATAAGTTCAAGATCGTCCTCAACATTTTCTTCTTCATTAGAAACAATCTGTGCTATAGCATTATCAACACCAACAGAAGCTGTGTCTTCTTTCTGTTCTTTCTTTCTGTTCTCATATACGCTTATATACTTGAACAGAGAAATAATGAATGAAATGAATATAAGAACTACAAATACAGTTCCCATACCAATAAGTGTATTCATTCCGGCCTTACCCATCTTCTCACCTGTTGTGTATGATGGATTAATAGCTCCACTTTCAAGTGTGTAATCTGTATTGATTACGAATTCGAATGTACATACTCTCTTTTCGAATTTAAGTTTAACTGAAATAGTACATAATTCACTTGTTTCATCACTGACCTTTACATTAATGTTGTTAACATCAACAGACTCTTTGAGTTCACCAAGTTCATCTTTAGTGCTGTTCCAGCTATTGTATAATCCTATTGTTTTAACATTCATTCCCTGCTGGTTAACAATATACATCTTACTGTTAACATCATTAAGGGTTATTCCTGCTTCTGCATCTGCAATAAGAGCATCTGTTCCTGCTTCACCCTGATTGCTGTCAAGGTAAAGAATCATATCCTTTGCCCAGTCCTTGAGGTAATTCTCAACATAAGCAACCTCGTTATCTTTAATGGATTCTTTAGCTGTATTAGTATCAATCTGTGCATTACCACAGGCTGTCATACTGAATACGCAGGCTAACATGCAGAATAACAATAAGAATCTTTTCAAATTAGTCTTCTTCATATTGTCACCTCTTAATTAAACTGTTCCATGCTTCTTATCAGGACGAACCTCTCTCTTTGAAAATAACATTTCAAATGCAGCGGCTACATACTGTCTTGTATTCTCCGGGTCAATAACAGCATCAACATATCCTCTTGCTGCTGCTGACTCAACACTTGACTGTAACTTAGCATATTCAGCTGCTTTCTCTGAAACAGTTGCTGCCACATCAGAAGCGGCTGCTATCTCATCAGCATACATAATCTTTGCTGCAAGCTGTGAATCCATCATTCCGATAGAAGCTGTTGGCCATGCGTAGACAAGGTCAGCACCTAAAGACTTAGAGTTCATAGAAACATATGCGCTTCCATAAGCCTCACCTGTAATAACATTAACCTTAGGTACATCTGCGTTAGCAAATGCATATGTAAGCTTGGCACTTGCAATTGCAATTCCCTTCTCAGCTGCCACTGTAGCTTCGAATCCCTTAACATTAGTAAGTGTAAGTACAGGAATTTCAAATGCATTACAGAAATTAACAAAATTCTCTGCCTTGTAAGCGCCCTTAACTGTAAGAACCGGTTCAAACTTTTCAGCCACTTCACCCTCTTCATCATAAAGAGCTGTTCTGTTAGCTACAGCACCAATAGTAATTCCATCTACCTGAATAAATCCTGTAACCATTTCTTTAGCATATGAAGCCTTAACTTCAACAAATACATTATCATCAGCAATATCTGAAAGAGCTAATGCAGGATCAGCAATCTCTGCTGCCATATCTGGGCATGCTCTGTTAAGATCATCTGTTGTTGCAGAAACTGCAGCATCCTCTTCGTTGTTAGCAGGAAGCATAGAAACTAACTGTCTTACACCATTAGCAATAGTCTCCTCATCTCCTGTAAAATCAACAACTCCTGCTTCTGCCTGGAACTTAGCTGACGCTGAGTCAAGCTTTGATTCATTATTACCATCTAATGCATTAGGGCTGTTAACAAAAAGCTTGGCCTTGCTATCTTCCATAAATGTAAAATCAGATAATGAAGAAAGAATTGCAAGTCCACCGCCACAGTTACCGTAAACTGCTGTGATCTGTGGAATAACACCTGATGCAATAGACATCTTCTTATAAATTGTACCGAAACCTTCAAGAGCATCTGTTGCTTCCTGAAGTCTTAAACCTGCGCAGTCAATAAGACCTATCACAGGAGCTCCCATCTTCATAGCATAATCATAAAGTGCTGAAATCTTCTTAGCATGCATCTCACCGATAGAACCATTAAGAACAGTTGCATCCTGGCTGTATACATACACAAGATTACCATTAATAACTCCGTATCCTGTAATAACACCATCGGATGGAGCCTTCTTTTCCTGAATGTTAAAATCTGTAGATCTGGCAGTCACACCAGCACCGATTTCAACAAAGCTGCTATCATCAAGTATTGCTTCAATCCTTGATAATGCCTGTGTTGTATTACTCATTACGAGACCTCCCTTGTTTTTTACGTTGCTATTGCGCAACTCTTTGTTAATTTTATTACAATCTGCCAATAATTACAAGTATTTTTAGTCCTTTGTTTCAAATACAATCACAAGTCCTTTTTTTATATTTATAACCGCCACATTTTCTTTAATTTCATTACTCTGGCATATGCTTAAACCCTGATGAAGTATATAATCATCAAGCACGTATTTAAACCCTGCAAGACTTATAATTGTTTCTTCAGATAGTGAAACAAATGATACATAATCACCATACTGTCCTGTTTTGGACACTTTCACTTCTCCCATCTTGTCATTTATAAGATATATTTTATTGTGACTGTCACATATAAAACATGGTACACCACTGTCAAGTGCAGCCTTCATATTGCATATATTGGTAAATGTGTGATCCATCCTTGTACCTGTCGCCCCAAGTATATATATGACTGACGCTCCGGCTTTCAATGCATTTATAATAGCAATATGCGTATCTGTATAATCCTTTTCTTTAGGATAAGTCTTAATATCTATACTTTTATACTTATCAAGCAGTCCATCTTCTACTGAGTCATAATCCCCCAGTATCATATCCGGCACAAGTCCGAGTTCATCAATATATTTAAGGCCACTGTCAGCTGCAATTATGTATTCAGCATTTATTGTCCTGACAAAATCCTTTGCCCAGCTTATATCAAGACTTCCCCCTGTCACTATAAGTGTTTTCATATCAATCTCCTTAATCTTACTAATCTGTAATATCTTTCTTTCGTATTTTACCACATTAATCCAGATGTTCTTTATTTTTTCACAATTATATTTTATAATATCTGAACAATAAAGGACTTATGGTTAAGTTCTATAACAAGGAGGAATATTATGTCTGAAAACGCAACTGACATAACTAATGACAACATTCAGGATAATAACGGGAATGACTCTCTTCTTACAGGTGGAAGCCTGTATGAAAGCAGCACTGACAAGTACAAGGATAACTTATCTTCTGCCATCACATTCTTTGTATGTGGAGGAATCGGAATCATTCTTATGATTCTTAATGATATCGGTATCATTAAGATAGTAACTAAAGATGCACCTTCATTCCTTTTTATTAATATTGTTCTTGGTCTGTTATTTATCGGATTCATTGCAATCGGTGTCTGGTCTTTGAAATACTCTAACAAAATTAAAGCCAAGGCTGAAACTGAGGATAAGAAAGCCGCCAATGTACTTAACTGGCTTGAAGACAACATAACCAAAGAAGATATTGAAAATTCTTACACTGGAGATATTCAGGAAGAAATGAAATATTTTAACCGTACAGCTTATGTTAAAGAACAGTTAACCGTACAATTTACTGAACTTTCAGATGAAGAAGCCGAGAATTTTTCAGAACAGTTCGTTGAAAAAATGTTTAATTAATTCTTATAATCAATAAAACCCGCTGTGTAATTAACAGACACAGCGGGTTTACTATATTCTGATTAGTTGTTAGAAAGGAATTCATCAATTCCCTTAGCTCCAGCCTTTCCTGCTCCCATGGCAAGAATAACTGTAGCTGCACCTGTAACAGCATCTCCACCGGCATATACACCTTCCTTAGATGTTTTACCATTTTCTTCTTCTGCTACGATACATTTTCTCTTGTTGATGTCAAGTCCCTTAGTTGTTGAAGATATAAGTGGGTTAGGTGAAGTACCAAGTGACATGATAACTGCATCTAATTCCATAACAAACTCTGAACCAGGAATCTCTACAGGCTTTCTTCTTCCTGAAGCATCAGGTTCACCAAGTTCCATCTTAATGCACTTCATACCTGTAACATTACCCTTGTCATCTGTAAGAATCTCTGTCGGATTAGTAAGAAGGTCAAATATAATTCCTTCTTCCTTAGCGTGATGTACTTCCTCAGCTCTTGCTGGAAGCTCCTCCTCACTTCTTCTGTATACGATATGAGTTTCTGCTCCAAGTCTTAATGCTGTTCTTGCAGCATCCATAGCAACATTACCACCACCAACGATAGCAACCTTCTTAAATCTTGCTATTGGAGTATCATACTCATCCTTGAAAGCTTTCATAAGATTACTTCTTGTAAGGTACTCATTAGCTGAGAATACTTCGTTAGCATTCTCGCCCGGAATACCCATGAATCTTGGAAGACCTGCACCAGAACCTATGAATACTGCATCAAAGCCTTCATCTTCAAGTAACTGGTCAATTGTCATTGACTTACCAATAACAACGTTAGTCTCAATCTTAACGCCTAACTTCTTAACATTCTCAACTTCGTGGGCAACTACTGTTGACTTAGGAAGACGGAATTCAGGAATACCATATACTAATACACCACCAGCCTCATGTAAAGCCTCGAATATAGTTACGTCATATCCCATTTTTGCAAGGTCTCCGGCACATGTAAGTCCTGAAGGACCTGAACCGATAACAGCAACTTTCTTGCCTTTCTTCTCTGTTGGCTTCTCTGGCTCAACATTATTCTCTCTTGCCCAGTCAGCAACAAATCTTTCAAGCTTACCAATTGATACTGATTCACCCTTGATTCCTCTAATACACTGACCTTCACACTGTGTCTCCTGTGGACATACACGGCCACATACAGCAGGAAGTGCACTTGACTTACCAATAATCTTATATGCTTCCTCAATATTTCCTTCTTTTACCTGATGAATAAATGCTGGGATATCGATAGATACAGGACAGCCCTGAACACATCTTGCATTCTTACAGTTAAGGCATCTTGTTGCCTCTTCCATAGCTTCTTCCTTGTTATATCCAAGACATACTTCATCAAAATTCTTATTTCTTACGTCAGGAGCCTGCTCTCTGACTGGCACTTTCTTCATTACATCCATTTTGAAACCCATCCTTTCTAATTACACTGTCCACAACCGCCGTGATGTGTATCGCCTTCCTGAAGCTTGAGCATTGCTCTTCCCTCTTCAGTTCTGTACATAGCACTTCTCTTCATAGCCTGGTCAAAGTCAACAAGATGACCGTCAAATTCAGGTCCGTCAACACATGCAAACTTAATCTCATCGCCAACCTTAAGACGACATGCACCACACATACCAGTTCCATCAACCATAATCGGATTCATGCTGACAATTGTAGGAATTCCAAGTTCCTTAGTAAGAAGACAGACGAATTTCATCATAATCATAGGTCCGATTGCTACACATAAATCATAATGTTTTCCTTCTGCAACAAGATCCTTAAGCACATCTGTACCCATACCTTTTCTTACATAGCTTCCATCATCAGTTGTTATGTAAAGATTACCAGCAACAGCCTTCATCTCTTCCTCTAAGATTATAAGTTCCTTATTCTTAGCACCAACGATAACATCAACATCTACACCATGCTCATGCATCCATTTAACCTGTGGATATACAGGTGCTGTTCCAAGACCTCCGGCAATGAATACAATATTCATCTTTTTGAGTTCTTCAATATCCTTGCTGATAAGCTCTGATGGACATCCAAGAGGTCCAACAAAATCTTCAAATGCATCTCCTGCTTTAAGATGTGACATCTTCTCAGTAGACGCTCCAACTATCTGAACAACTATTGTTATAGTTCCTGCTTCTCTGTCATAATCACAAATAGTAAGTGGAATTCTTTCGCCCAAATCATCCATCTTTACAATAACGAACTGGCCAGGTTCACAATGTTTAGCAACTCTAGGAGCTTCAACATCCATAAGGAAGATCTTCTCTGCTAACTTCTCAGCCTTAAGAATTTTATACATTACAATTCTCCTTTCAAAAAGTAATATTATGAAGTGCATTACGCACAATCAACCTTTAGTATTCTTTGGCAGAATAACTGCCTTCTGTACCTGTAACAGTATACACCTTACCGCTTGATGTATCAACGCCATATAATCCAGCAGTTGTTGTAGAACCACCCTTTATTACATCATATCTGATAATATACATTTCAATGTTGCCAACCTTTGTCTTTGAAATATAGACAAAATTAACACCTGAACCATCTGAAGCTTTGCTGTCTGACTTAAGCACCTTCTTTGATATAAGGACATTTTTCAGCTGGCTTTCAGCCTGGCTGTATGTATATGTATTCTTTACTTCAACATTATAATTTCTCTTAACTACTGTACTGCTCTGCTCATGATCGTTAATTATTACAAATGCGATTACAGTATTACCAGTTGGCATATCGAATTCACCTGTATACTCTGTTGATGAAGATGTAGGCGTTGTACCATCTGTTGTATAATATGCCTTACATTTATCAGGGATATTATTAATCTTAATCTTCTCTCCATCTGAATATTTTCCTGACGCAGGAGTTACATCTGGTGCTGCAGGAGCACCATATTCAACAACATATTCAAATTCAACCACTTTACTATATACCCCAATAGAATTAACAGAAACTGCTTTTATCTTAGTTGTGCCTGTTTCTAACTTAATTGCTGTTCCATCATATAATGTACTCTTAATATCAGGTTCTTTTCCATCAGTTGTATAATAAACAACACAACCAGAATCACATGTAAATTTAAGTTCAACATCATCATCATACGAACCCGGCTCTTTAGAAGCTGATGGTTCTTTTACAATATAATTCTTAACTGCATTGCTGCATTTCCCATCCTGATACTTTCTTATAAGCTTTGTTAAATTATCTACATCCTCTTTCTTATAATAAATATCTGCAAGAGCTTTAACCGCATCTTCATAATTCTCATCATATGAAAGTATATCCTTCAGCACATTAACAGCTTCATCCTCATTTCCTGAGCTTTCATAGCATCTATACAATGTATACTTAAGGTTCAGATTCTTCTTTCCCTCATTTTCTTTAGAAGCCTTGCTAAGATATGATGATGCATCACCATAATTACCCTCTTCGTACAGTTTCATTCCTGTCTGATAATAATAATTATAATTATTCTTACTCTTCTTGTTAAGTGATACAGCAACTATAATTATTATAATTAAAACTAATGCAACTCCCGCAGCAACCCCTGCTATAATAAGCTTTGTCTTCTTATCCAGTGGTTTCTTAGTGGTGTCTTTCAAAATCTCTTTATCTTCATCTTCTGGTTCTTCATCGTCATCATCATCAAGTAAAATATCTCTATCAGTTAATTCTTCTTGTGTTGGTTGAGATGATTTATTAATTACCTGCTGTTCCTTAAGAATTTCATCTGTTATCTTAGGAACAACTCTCGTCCTTCCATCATTAATATCTGATGGCTGCTCTGCTTTATAATCATCAGCCTTTCCTACATAAGCTTTGGCAACTGTAGTTTCTTCTTCTACCATTTTCTGCAACGACTTTTCAATTTCGTCTTCTATGCTTGTATTCTTATTAAAATCGTCTGGCATATATAGACCTCCATACACTTAAATAACATTTTGATATTAACATATTAGAGAATATTAATCAATAAAATACATTTTATGATTTTTATTTTTGTTTAACTAATTGTACACATTTTGCTCACATTTATCATGTATATTCTATATTAGATAGCAAAGAGAATTCTTTCTATCTCCCCCTCATATTTTGAAAAAGGAGATGTTTGACCGCATCTCCTTTTTTTGTCCAAAAAATTATGACCATCAGTACAACACTGATGGTCATAATTTTTTTCATTACCTGAATTATCTTATGCTTGTAACTCTTACTGTGCAGCTTAATGTCTTATTATTAACAACAGCTGTTATTGTTGCTATTCCTGCTTTTCGTCCAATAACTTCTCCTGAAGAAGAAACTGTACATACCCTTGGATTACTGCTTCTCCATGTAATTTTACTATCTGTTCCTATTACATCTAATGTATATCTGTCATACTGCTCAAGAGTAATATTAGACCTGCTTATTGCAAGTGAATGAACTATACAGCTTGATTCAACACCTGCACCATCACTTATGACATAAACCTCTGCTTCACCAGGACCTACAGTTGTAATAACACCATTACCATCAACCGTAACTATTCCTGTATCTGATGAGTACCATTCATATGAATCATTATTAACAGCCGGCCTTACTATTACCGATAACTGTCTTGTTCTGCCTGTAAGCATATATATTTCTTTTGAATTAATTCTAAGTGAGGATATATTAACTCTTGGAGTTACATAAACCCAGCAGATTCCTTTGATATTATTACCATCCTGAGATGTTGCTGTAATCTTAACTTTACCGGAACTGATAGCAAACACCTCGCCATCCTCATCAACCACTGCGATTGATTCATTAGCTGATTTCCATACAACATCTTTAATTGTTGCATTATCCGGATATACGTTAACACCAAGTTTCTGTGAATCTCCAACAAACAATCTCAATGAATCCGGCACAACTTCTATTCCCGTAACCGGATTAACAACTCTTATGATACATGAATCTGTAACTCCGCTTCCATCCGCTGCTGTAGCTGTAATAACAGCATTACCAACTGATTCAGCACTAAGATTACCTTCCTGATCTACTGAACATATACTGTTATCTGATGATGACCACACTATATTCTTATTAGTTGCTGTATCTGTGCCAACCGTTGCAATAAGCTTTCCTGTTGCACCCACATTCATGAATTTATTATTTTCACTCAATGTAATAGTTGAAACATATTCCTTAACAACAATTGTACAAGCTGCTGTGAGATGACACTCATCTGTTGTAACTTCAATTACACAGTTACCACCCTTTAAGGCTGTTACAACACCATTTTCATCAACTGTTGCAACTGATGTATCACTTGAAAGATATGTGACTTTCTTATTCTCTGCATCTATTGGCTCAATTGAAGGTATAATAGCATATTTTGCTCCAACCCATAATTCCTGATAATCAGAATTAAGTGTTATTCCTGTTACAGGCTGTGTAACAGTAACAATACAATATGCTGTAAGTCCCGTGTCAACATTAGTACATATTATAGATGTTGTTCCTGCACCTGTAGCTGTAACTTTACCATCGCTTTCTACTTTACATACGTTTTCATCACGGCTTTCCCATGTAACAAGCTTATTATCTGCATTCTCTGGAAGACATGTGGCATTAAGCCAGAACACCTGTCCTTTTCTCACTGTAATGTCTGTCGTATTAAGGACAATTGATGTAACAGGCTGCTTAACATATATATTACACATTGCTGTAACACCACCATCAAGTGACTTACAAAGTATTGTCGCACTACCTGTTCCGACAGCTTCAACCAGACCATTAGAATCAACTATACATACATTAGTATTAGATGATTCCCAACTTACAGTCCTGTTCGTAGCCGTTATAGGGAGAACTTCTGCTGTGATTCTTAATGTCTGTCCTATTGACATAATCTCATCTTTATAATCAAGTTTAATAGTCTCAACTGGTATGCTTATAATAAAATTACATGTTGCAATAAATGCACCATCTTCTGTTTTGCAGACAATTGTACAGTATCCTGGCTTAATATATGTTACAAGGCCATTCTCATCAACTGTTGCAACTGATTCATCTGAGGATGACCATGTAACATTTCTGTTCACACCGTCTCCTGATGGCTTTACAGTTGCTACAAGCTGATACTTTCCAATTGCCATAGTAGACTCAACTGTTGTCGCGTTAAGTGTAACTCCTGTTACTGGCTCTCTTACATAGACATCACAGGTTGCAACCTTAAGTCCGTCTTCAGTTATTACTGTAATCGTTGCATTACCACCAGATAATCCCTTAATAGTAGCTGTGTAACTGTCTCCTGTTACCGTAGCTACCGTTGTATCTGATGATGACCATAAAACATTGCTGTTAGTAGGTCCTGCCGGATTGAATAATACCTGTACCGTTCCAGTGCTTCCTCTGTCAATTGATATTGAAGAAGGATTAATACTTACATCTCCTACAGGAGTGGTAACATATATTACACAAGTCTCAGACTTAATAACTCCATTAATATTCTGTGAAACAGTAAGATGTGTCACACCCGACGCAACACCTGTTACTGTAAATACAGTACCATCATCTGACTGTCTTACCTCTATAAGATCATATGTAGGTATAACTCCTGCTCCATTAGCCTGATTAGTTACAGTATATGTAATCTGTGATTTACTTGGCTGATTAGTAACAAGAGCCTTAATGTCTATTGAACTTCCAATATTAACTGTTGTGCTTACTGTACTAAGGCCAAAACCATCTATAACTGTAATCTTATATGCCAGCTGATATGGCATATTATACACTGTGTATAATTCATCCTGTACTCTTGTTGCATATATTGTAGCTGTACCCGCGCCAACTGCCTTAACAAGACCAGTTGCAGAATCCACCTGAAGTACCTTGTTATCAGAAGTTGACCATGTTACTTCTGATTCAATTGCTGATGTTGACAACTGAAGTTCATCACCAACATTCATATTGCTCACTTCATTTCCCATCTTCTTAAATGGAACTACAACATTAACAGCATCTCTTGTAAACCACGATTCATTGCCTCCAACATCAATAGTAGTAAGTCCTGCACTCACCTTTGTAACTCCTGCATGTACTCCACATACTGTTCCAACTGCAACTGATGCTACATTTGAATTATCTGTCTTATATATTACGTTAGACTTAACAGGATTAACTACATTAGAAGGAATGTCCTCATATGTAAATGCTTCATAATCCTTATCTGAAAGAACCATATATCTGTTAGATGCATCGCTAGGAAGATGTGTTATAAAATGTCCCTGTGAATTAGATATACTCTCCTTAAACTTAACCTCTGCCCTTACTGTAAATGTATATGTAAGAGGATTAATTCCGCTTCCGTCTGCAGTTCTTGCCGTAATAACAGTTGAACCACCGCCAATAACCTTAAGTACTACTTTAGAAGAATCCCTATAATACATCTCTACGATTCCATCTGAACTAACCTCACCTGTTGAATCATTAGATGTTTCAATAAAAAGCTTATTACTCTCACAGGTATTGGCTGTTATGGTAATTAAATCTCCTTCTTTCAGAAGATCTGCCTCTTCAAGAACAGTATTACCTCTTTTCCTTTCAACATTAACATTAATAGGAACATATACTGCTGCTGTTGATGTAGCAAGTACATTATCATATACAACAGCTCCTGTATCTGAAAACTTCTTAGAATGATATGCTGCTGTTATTGTAGCTGCTCCTGCCCTGTTACCATATACTGTAGGATTAGTTGTTCCTGATACAGTCTGCAGATAAGCATCTCCGCCTGAACTTGGATTAACAAACTTTACAACATCATAATCTTCATCCGATATTGTCCATTCAAGTCTTACAGGACTTGCAATACCATTGTTCGAAGGATTGCTCGCGTCATAAAATTCATCATCCGTACCTGAAAGATTGGCATGAATAACTGTAGATGTAGATCCCTGTATTACACTTGACTGTGCCGGTGTCAGAGAAAGAGAAACACTTGAGTCAGCGTTAGCAAATATAAGTACTCCACCGCATGCCACACCAGAAACAAGAACACCTATAAGAATCTTCCATTGCATTTTAAGACGCATTGTCAGCTGTCTGATTTTTTTAACATTCTTCATATATATAACCCTCGCTTTGCATAAGTATATCTGTGCTTATATTAAAATCAAATAATAACTATTATATTATATCGAAACCTTTATTTATTAATATTACATCTTGTACATACTTTTTTCAATATGCCTGCATACAATATTTTTTGCTATTGTTGTCAGCTGCTGTTGCAATTTATCATATTTCTTATAAAACATATAAAAGTTTGGGTAAAATGATGGAATTAATCAGATTATTATGTTAAAATATTGTAGCAATAAAATATTTTTGGAGGTATCTAAAAAATGAAATTAAATTTAAGACCAGCTGAAGAGTGTACTTTTGACGCTGTATCATTAGGTGAAGTTATGCTTCGTCTTGATCCAGGTGAAGGCAGAATCCGTACAGCAAGAAGCTTTAGAGCATGGGAAGGTGGCGGAGAATATAACGTTATCCGTGGTCTTCACAAGTGCTTCGGTATGAGAACTGCTGTTATCACATCATTTGCTGATAACGAAGTAGGTCTTCTTATGAAGGATTTCATCGAGCAGGGTGGCGTTGATACATCACTTATCTGCTGGAAGAAGACAGATGGTATCGGACGTCTTTGCAGAAACGGTCTCAACTTCACAGAAAGAGGATTTGGTATCCGTGGCGCTAAGGGTTGTTCTGATAGAGCTAACACAGCTATTTCTCAGGCTACTCCAGAAGATTTCGATTTTGATTACATCTTCAAGAACAAGAGCGATGGTGGTTTAGGTGTTCGTTGGTTACATACAGGCGGTATCTACGCTGCTCTTTCTGAGCAGGCTTGCGAGACTGTTATTGCAGCTTGTAAGGCAGCTAAGAAGTACGGTACAATCGTATCTTACGATCTTAACTACAGACCATCTATGTGGGAAGCTATCGGCGGTTTAGCTAAGGCTCAGGAAGTTAATAAAGAAGTTGCTAAGTATGTTGACGTTATGATTGGTAACGAAGAAGACTTCACAGCATGCCTTGGTTTCGAAATCGAAGGTAACGATGAGAACCTTAAGACTCTTAACCTTGATGGTTATAAGAAGATGATCAACGAAGCTGCTGCTACATACCCTAACTTCAAGGCTGTTGCTACAACACTTCGTCAGGTTAAGACAGCTACAGTTAATGACTGGTCAGCAATCTGCTGGGCTGATGGAGAAATCTACAAGGCTGCTCAGTATGATGGACTTGAGATCATGGATAGAGTTGGTGGCGGAGATTCATTCGCTTCAGGTCTTGTATATGGTCTTATGACATTTGAAGATGCTGAGAAGGCTGTTAACTACGGTGCAGCTCACGGTGCATTAGCTATGACAACTCCTGGTGATACAACAATGGCTTCTCTTAAGGAAGTTGAAGGTATCGTTGGTGGTGCTGGCGCAAGAGTTCAGAGATAATTAATTTAATTCATATTTGGATTCAAACCAAATAAAGAGTTGCCCGGGAAACCGGACAACTCTTTTTCATTTAATAATATATTAATCTTCCGCTTCACTATCTGTAAGAGATTGTAAACACAAGTGTATCTGAATATGAACCCGCATATGCTTTATCCCATTCAGACTTATCTATTGAAAGTGTCAGATTAGTACTGTTTCCACTCTCTGCATATGTAGCTATACTGAATTCTTTGTTACCATCCATAATCTTATACGCAATTGTTTTACTCTCATTTTTACTGTTCTTAAGTTTTCCACTTGCACTTACAGATACATTTACAGTCTTGTCTGGCTCTAATCTTGCATTATCAAGAGAAACACTTCCAAGCTTAACAGACTGTTCTCCTCTTTCAATTGTTGTATTTGCCGGAATAGTCACTGTATAGACCGGATCAATTGATACAGATATTGTTGTCTGTCTTATCTGTGTCTCTTCAGCTCCTACAGGAATAACACTTCCCAATATAAACATCATACTCAATGCCATTGCTGTCAATTTTCTCATAATAGCCTCCATTCTTTCATCCATTAATGACTGTTTATTTATTTTGCAACTAAAACTGTCTCAACATTAGCACCATTCATTGTCTTTCCATCTGTAAGCGATGCTGTGCTAATCTTAATAACAGCATTATGTTCTCCTGCTGCAAGCGGATGCTGCAGTTTTACATTAGTTATAGCTTTTCCAGGTTCAACCATATCTGACTTGTATATAGTCTCGCCCGTATCAGATAAAACAATTTCAAATGTAAAGTAGCATGGATTTCCTTCAGGGTTAAACAGATTCATTGTAACATTATCTTTTCCTGCATCTACAGTTATAGATGGATATCCTGGTATCCTTATTCCCTGCTGTCCGCCACTGTAATTACTTCCTGTACCAATTTCACCAGAATCAGAATCAATCGTTGGTGTAAATTTATCATCATTATCTTTATTCTTATCTTTTCTGATAACAAGCACTGCAGCCAGAACAGCAACTGCTACGCACAGTACTATTATTGCTATTATCATAATTTTGTTTTTTGAAATCTTCATTCCAATCCCTCCTGACATTCCGTACAGACTGGTCATAAAACCAGTCTGTACGAATTACTAATTAATCAAACCTTACACTGACCTTAATATTGCTCAAATCATATTTATCAGAAAATGAACCACTTGCATCAAATCTGTAGCATATAGCATCTATATCTTTGCATCCTATGCTGTATGTGTGCGTGATCGTCTGTTTATTTTTCTTCTTAAGATCAAGCTTCTCTCCATGCCATCCATTCCATGACTTGTTAGAATCTTTTCTATATGTAGTGTCTACCTCTGCATATCCGTCATCTACCATTTTAATATAATAACTGATTGTTACAGTCATCGTATTGCAATGCTTCTTTATCTCATTCAGAGATATACCTTCCATATAGATGGAATTAGTTCTTGTATAACCACTTGTTGAAGTTCCTGATGCTCCATCTATGAAGAAATGCAGCTTGACTGGTTCTTCCTTTGAATCATCAGTTACACGATATGAATATGGGTGGCTGTAAGTAAATGTCTTATTAAGACTCCAGCTTGCATATAATGTAACCGTTCCTTCACCCGCAAGATTATCAGCAGAAGCTCCCGGTTTATATGTAACCGTGCCGCCATCTTCTACACACCAGCCAAGGAATGTATATCCATATCTTGAAGTCTTTGGAAGTTCGTATTTCTTGTCATATGTAAATACAAGGTCGTTTATTGCATCTCCATCCTTTGTATCAAAATGTACTGTATACTCATTAGCAGTCCAAGCTGGATACAAGGTAATTATTTCATTATCTGCTGTTCCAAGTCCACTGATAATTTCATTATCATCATATAACTTGTCTGCTCCTGCCTTTTTTGTCCAGCCTGCAAATGTATAACCTGTTCTCTTAAACTGATTAGCACTTAATGCTGCTTTATCTGTATACATAAGCTGCATATCCTGCATAGAACCAGTTGTTCCATCACCATATGGAATAAACCGGATAACATAACTGTTTTCCTTCCAGTTTGCCGTGTAGCTTCTGTTACCTGTAGAACCTGTTGTAATTACTGGATCCATAGCCGTTCCATCTATACCAGTTCCGCTCCAGCCTATAAATGTATAACCTGTACGCTGTGGTCTCTTAAGAGTTATAACGCTAGTATCAACCTCATATGTTTCAGGATTGTCAGCCTTTCCTCCATCAAGATTATAACTTATAGTATATACATCTTTCTTCCACTGTGCTGTTATAACAATATTGCCAGCAGGCATTACATCTGGAACAGCTTTATCCCAGCCTGTGAATGTATATCCCTTCTTTACCGGAATCTCATTAAAACTAACCTCAGTATTATAATTCTGTGTTATAGAAGCAATTTCACTACCACCATCTGTATTAAAACTGATTGTGTACTGGTTTATCTTCCAGCTTGCAGTATAAGTGACATCTCTGTCTGGCATTGTACCTGCAACATCTTCATTCCATCCTGTAAATGTATAACCAGTTCTTTCCGGATTAATAATATTAATCTTAGTGCCATATTTATAATCGTATTCAACATCCGGCTGTCCATTATTCAGCTTGAGAACAAATCTGTGTACATTTCTCTTGTAGAAATATCTTATAACAGTCGAACCATCTCCTTTTACAATGGCAGTTTCTGTCTCTGGTGAACTGAATCCTTCCATATGCTTAACTTCTGGCGTTACCTGGCTGTCAGTATCAGATGTAAATGCCTGTCTGTCATACAATTCATATGAACCATCAAGCTTTTCAACAAGATGTTCAACAGTATAATTAACCTTATCTGCATCCCACTTTGCATATAAAGTAATATCATATGCCGGCATTGTACCGTCAAATGCTTCTGTACACGCTCTGTCAACATACCAGCCTGCAAATGCATATCCTGCTCTTACAGGAACTGGTGCAATAACATTGCTTCCCCATCTGGCTGTTTTCTTTTCAGTACTTACAGTTCCTCCCATAGAATTAAATGATATGCTGTATGTATTTCTATCATAATGCACCCGGAATATAAGACTTCCGTCTGCCGCAACAGTACCAGATGGCAGATCATCCGTAAGATGATAAAGCCTGCTGTCATACTGTTCCTTATCTGCAGTTACACTCTGTCCTGTTGTTGCTTTATTAATTCTGGTTTTATCAAGTTCATATTCTCCTGATTCATTTTCAAGATAATATTTTGTTGTGTATACAACGTCATCTGCTTCTTTCCATACCGCTGTATAAGTTGTATCATTTGCAGGAACTGTCTGTGTGACAGCTGGTTCCCAGCCTTCAAATACATATCCTGCCCTATATGCAACCGGTGTCGGCATAAGAGTTCCATATGTGTATCTTCCTTCTGAAACAACACTGCCTTCTGAAACAAACTTAATATTATATTTATTTCTTGCATAATAATAATTAATTGTTGTGCTTCCATCAGCACTTACTCTCTGTGATAAAGCTGCCGGGGTCATAAATCCGTTTCTTATGTCAGGCTTTGGTGATATCTCTGTATCAGTCTTAGCTGTCTCCTGCTTTGAAGAAGCTGCTGTATACACACCATCCGTTCCTTCCACATAATCAACAACATTATAAGTCATATCAGCTGCTTCCCACTTCGCATATACAATTCTGTCCTCATTAGGCATTACTGACGGAATAGTATATTTTTTTGTAAGTGCTTCATCTGTATACCAACCTGCAAATGTATAGCCCTGTTTAACAGGATCTTCAGGCTTTGTAATTTCTTTATTGTACTTAGATATTATAGCATCTACAACTGAACCGCCGTTAGTCTGGAATGCTATATAATATCCATCTCTTAAATTATCCCAGTGCAGAGATATCTTTCTTGTTATCGGCTTAGTATTAAAAGAACCCTTCTGACTCTTCCATGTTATTATCATCTCACCATCCTGCTGAGGTTCACTACCAGGATTAACCTCAACTATATTAGTTTCAGGATCATATGAGAACGCCGGATTAGTCATTGTTATAGAAAAATATCTGTCGCTGTCATCATAAACCTTAGTAAAATACTCATTATTATCGTCAAGACCTTCTTTCATATCAAGATACTGCATTTCAAAATATGTATCCGGAAGTCTTACAGTCTTAACATCTCTCTTCATCTTGATATCTTTAACAGAATCCTGACCATATGCATAATCGCACACATTTTCAACTACACCAACACTATACAATGGCCATTGCTTCTCAAAAAGTGTAGGATTATAACTAAACGTTCCAGAAAGTGCCTGTGCCAGGAAATTAACCTCCATATACATGCCTATTTCCATGTATATAGCTCCCATTGAGCTTGCTGTTCTGCCCTGCGAAGCTGCATATTTCAACTGATAGTACAGATATCCCCATACCTGGGCATATCCACCAACCTCTGCTGTAAATCCAACACTTGCAAGTTTTGTTGATATAAGGCCTACAGTCACGCTCAGTCTTATTCCTGCCCGTATTCCTATTGTTCCTATTGCATATACCGAGAACTCATACTGTTCTTCGCTTAAATCAATGGAATCACTTGTAACCTTTCTGTCAAATACCATAATGCTGTAAACATATCTCTTGGCATTCTTATACCAGTAGGTCATACCCATTGATATATTAACATTAGCAGAAACAACGAATTCAACCTTAAACTCAATATCAATAATTCCAATAACCCTTACATGTGACTCTGTTAACGACTTACTGTATAATTCAACCCAGTCAGCCTCATCATCAAGCATATCAGAATATCTTTCAGCAAGACTCTTCGCAACAGATATCTCGCTGTCATCATCAGAATCCTTCATATCTTCAAGCCTTGTAGATAAATCCGACTTGTCAGATATATAAGTAGTTCCGATTTCCATCATATTCTTAAGCTCTTCTGCTATTCCATTAATCACTTCATCAAGTTTAGAAGAACTTTCGTCATCATCATCTTCTTCAGCAGTTCTTACATTAACATTAAAATTAATTCCAGTGTAATCATACAGATCTAATGAAACCGCAACACGGTAGTCATCAATATATGGGAATATGCCCCATACTTTCCATATGGCCTTACCACTTACATTAATATTAATCTTAACTTCCTGCTCAAATGTTGCTGATACAATTACCTTCATATTAGAGAATGAAATCTCTACACCAATATCAAGAGCAAGCCTTAATCCACTTACATTCTCAAAATGTTTTAAATCAGTTGAAAGGTCAGCTCTTACATGGTCAAGCTTTACTTCTGGTTTCTTGCTGCTATATAATGCAACATTGCCCTGAGCCTTATCTGGAAGATAAGTTATATCCTGCGGCACAATGCTGATATTGGCATCCATAGTATCAGACAGATATTCCTGAAGTTCCTGATAAGAATTCGTTCTTACAACAGCCTGTGCAACCTCATCTACAACACTCTGTGCAAATCCACTGTCAACAGCCTGCTGCTCAACGCTCTGTTCAATGCCACTGATATCCTGATTCTGTAATATACTTTCGCCACTCACATTATCAGTCTGATATACATCCATGGCTGCCTGAACTTCATCCCATGTCACATTCTTATATGTGATTACATAATCAGCATTATTAGTTGAAACATTTGTTATAACAGCATACTGTATATCATCATTTCCAGTTGCATACAGAGCAAGATAATCGCCTGTATCAACTGTTGTATCTTCATCAAGTCCAAGTCCTGCTCCAAGACTGTCACTGCCATATTACATTTTATTCTTTGTAATTGTTATACTGTCATTATCAGGATCATTATCCTTATCATCAGCTACATTAACAGGAAGAACATCCGGAACGAAGAGTATCTCCTCTGCTGCCATACCCCTGTAGGAATATTCATTTTCCTTAGCTGATGTAATCTCAAAGAACGAAACATCATCATCAGATATAACACTGCCATCTAACTGTGGCACAACATCTCCGTCATATACAGCAATCTTATCTCCTGCATTAAGTGTACTGTCCGAATATGTAAAGCTTCCTGTAGTTTTAACAGCTTCCTGACTTATTGTACCATCCTGTCCTACAGTCATTACCGTCACAGATATTCTGTCAGCCTTCTCTCCGTTAACATAGAGATTACTTAAGCTTCCTGACTTTATGTACTTAATGTCATCCCTAAGATTCACATTAGTTACATCCGGCTTATAAACTGTAAAATCATATTCTCTTATTGTCTGGTCATAGCCTGTGAAATACAGCCTGTCATCTGAAAGTTCAAGACGGTAGCCACAGCCTTCCTGCCATGTGCCATTGCATTTTATTATAAATGTATACGCTCCATCATCTAATACACTTCCGGCTGTAATATCTATTGAAGTATTCTCAGAAGAATCGCTTACATTCTTAACTGATACTTTATTCTTTACTTCTTCTTTAGTTAGCCTTCCGCTCTTATCAGTTACCGTAATTGTAAAATCATTTGCATCAACATCATAGCTTCTTGCGTATGTATCTATGCTGACTGTCTTAAGCTCCTGACCATCAACCCATGATGCATATAATACAACATCACTTAAAAGTCTGTCTGTACTTGCAACATAATCTGTGCAGTCCGCATCATAACACCATCCCAAAAATGTCGAGCCTGCTTTGCCTGGAACCGGAAGATCTGAAAGCTTTGTTCCTGCCTCATATACCGAATTATCAAGCTCTGCTGCACGCCCCTGTTCATCATCATCAGTATAAAGTGTTCCGCCATTAGTTTCATACTTAATGTTATATTTTGTTGTTTCAAATGAAATATCAAAAGTAAGATTATCTGTATATATTCCTGCATATTTAGGAATTTCCTGTAATCTTGTCATATATTTTCTTGTCTTATCACTGCCTGTTGCTGTAAGCTCTGTTATTACTGAATTATTAGTAAGAGACAGTTTATTCTCTTCATTATATAATTCATATCCCAGCTTTACATCTCCATTCAGAAGATTCCATTCATTCTTAGAATAAACAGATACACTTACTTTATCTTTCTCATACAGTCCGCCTGCATGTCCCGATACTGTAAGATTCGTCTTATCAGCATCTACGCTTTCAGGTATGTCAATGTAATAATAACGTTCAATCCATTTTGCATAAAGAACTACAACTCCTGTATAATTCTCTTCTGAAATCTCCGTTACAGGACTACCTGTCAGTTCTTTATTATCATACCATCCCCCAAACTCATACCCCTGATTGACAATATCATTCTTATCCGGTAATTGCTCTGCCGGATATTTGTCTGGTGCATTATAGCCACTGACATAATGACCACCATTAAGCTGATAATCAATCTCCTTTAACTGGGACAGCTCATCATATGAAGACTGATTCCCTTCTGCATAATACATGCCCGGTATTGCTGCAGCAAGAATTGCAGAACATAAAAGTATACTCAAAAACCTCTTCATCCAAACGCCTCCTTTATGTTACAACCACATATACTGATATTTAGTTTTCCGTCTGCTATATATTGTAGTTATAATACCTGATTAAAAGACATTTGTGATGCTAAATGCGTGAATTACAATTTTTTTGACATGAACGATTAGATTTATATATAGAAATTTAGTCTCATGCAATATATAATTAATCAAGAGATAATTTACATACTAAGCTATAATGAGGAAAATACTATGAAAATTGCTATATGTGACGATAATGAAGCTGAATTAAACAGAATTAGAGATCTGTTAGAAATATACGCCTGTGATAAAGGTCAGAAATTTTTTATAAAATGTTTCACAAGCAGTGTTGAACTGGCATCAACTGCTGAATTTGAGAAATATGACATATATTTTCTCGATATAATTATGCCAGTAATGGACGGCATTAATCTGGCAAGGGAAATCCGTGCCTTTGACAGATTTTCACCTGTAATCTTTCTGACATCATCGCCTGAATTTGCTGTAGAAAGCTACACAGTCAAAGCATTTAATTATCTTCTTAAACCTATAATTAAAGAAGCTTTATATGATACGCTGGATGATATCCTTGATACATTTCATAAAGAACGCAATGATACATATATTATAAAGAATAATTCAGGTATACATAAAATATACTTATCAGATATTATGTACGCTGAAGCTCTTAACCGGAAAGTAATATTATACCTTTCAGACAACGAGCAGGTAATGTCGACAGACGTATTCTCATCTATATGTGATACACTTATGACACATAAAGAATTTACTCTGCCACACCGTTCTTTCATTGTTAATATGAATTACATCAAGACAATAGATGCAGTCAGGATTGAATTAACTAACAGCAAAACTATCCCGGTTGCACAAAGACGCGTTTCGGACATAAAGAAACAATATCTGGATTTCCAGATGGAAGAATAATCTATAATATACATTCGGAGGAGAATTTAATGACAGACATAGTCTCAGTACTAAACCTTATTAATTATGGTTTTGTTTTAATATTCGGAATTATTGTATCTTTCTATTTTGCCGGAATACAATGGGAGGACAATAAGCGCCTTTTTATACTTACTACTGTATTATTTGTTCTGTTTCAGGCATTATTCTACGTGCTTTTAGGCGAAAATGTCCTTTTTAAATGTTATCCTGTACTGATACATATTCCTTTAATTCTTATTATCAGATATATATGTCACCAGAATATATATATATCATTTATTGCCGTTATGTCCGCTTATCTGATGTGTACACCCAGAAAATGGTTTGGAACCCTGGCAAAATATATATTTCCTGAAATCCCTGTAATTTCAGATGTTGTAACAATTGTAATCACTATTCCGCTTCTGATTGTGGTAATTAAATACATTTCGCCTTACATAATAAAACTCAAAGAAGAATCAAAAAACATTATTTCCATGTTTTTCCTTCTCCCTCTTACATATTATATACTTGAATATGCTCTAACCGTATATACTAACCTTCTATATACCGGCAAAGCCGTAATAATTGAATTCATGGACAGTTTTATTGTTGTATTATATTTTTTCTTGTCAATAGTGACACTCAGTATGTCCAACAAAAAAAATACAGCAGAGCGTGAAAACATCATACTTTCCGCAGCTGCAGCTCAGGCTGAAAAAGAAATATCTCAGCTTACAGATTATCAGAAACAGGCTGCGATATACAGACATGACTTAAGACACCATATGAATTTCATACAAAGCTGCCTTGCTGGTAACAATACGCAGCAAGCTCTTGAATATATAAATGAAATTAATAATAATCTGGATAACACAAGAATAACAAGATACTGCAGCAACGAAGCAATTAACCTAATATTATCTTCATATATAAATAAAGCCCATGACGCAGACATTTCCACACAGATATCAGTAACTGCCACTAATTTTTCAAGTTACAGAATTACTGATTTGTGCAGTCTCCTTGCAAATGCTTTAGAAAATGCAATAAATTCCTGTATAAAGCAGTGTGATAACGCTGTCTCAAAAGACAATAAGCGTCTTATAACAATTAAGTTGTTTGAAAAAAATAACAAAATATGCATCAACATAGCCAATACATACTTTAAGGAGCCCCGATTCCACAACCAGATTCCTGTTACTGATGAACCTGACCATGGCATTGGTGTCCGCAGCATAATTTCAGTAATAGAAAAATATAACGGCATATATGCATTTTTTACTAAAGACGGTACATTCTATTTTCAGGCTTGTATATAAAAATGGGGACTGCACATACAGTCCCCATCTTTTATATTATTGTATTAATTATAATGTTACACCCTGCTTAAAGATTGCAAGATCATGGAATCCTGCTATCTCGGCCTTAACCTTCTTACCAGAAGCAACATCTAATACGAGCTGGAAGAGCTCCTTAGCTGCATCTTCAAGTGGAAGATCATCTGTAACAATTCTTCCTGCATTAAAGTCAATCCAGTTACCCTTATTTCCTGCAAGTCTTGAGTTAGTTGCAATCTTAACTGTAGGAACCGGTGATGCAAATGGTGTTCCACGTCCAGTTGTGAAAAGAACCATCTGTGCACCTGAAGCTGCACAAGCTGTAGCAGCAACAAGGTCATTACCAGGTGCGCTGAGAAGATTAAGTCCCTTAGTATTAACTGGCTCTGCATATGCAAGAACACCCTTTACTAATGAGCTTCCTGACTTCTGTGTACATCCTAAAGACTTGTCTTCAAGAGTTGTAATACCGCCATCCTTGTTTCCTGGAGAAGGATTCTCGTAAATCTCCTGGCCATTCTTAATGAAGTATTCCTTAAAGTCATTAATAAGGTGAACTGTCTTCTCGAAGAGTTCCTTGTTAGCACATCTGTTCATAAGAATTGTCTCTGCACCAAACATCTCAGGAACTTCTGTGAGGATAGTTGTACCACCCTTAGATACAAGCATATCTGAGAAAAGACCAACTGTTGGGTTAGCTGTAATACCTGATAATCCATCAGAACCGCCACACTTCATACCAATGATAAGTTCCTTGGCATTAACCTTTTCACGCTTAAATGTTGCAGCATAAGCCATAAGCTCATTCATAAGCTTCTCAGCTTCTTCCTGCTCATTCTCAACATCCTGAACCTGAAGGAACTTAACTCTGTCTGGATTAACCTCTCCAATATAGTCCTTAAGAACTTCTATACGGCTGTTCTCACATCCAAGACCAAGAACAAGTACTGCACCTGCATTAGGATGATTAATTAAATCAGCAAGAATCTTTCTTGTATTCTCCTGATCCTCTGTTGTCTGTGAACATCCATATGGATGAGTAAATGCAACTACTTCATCTACTCCTTCTGGCTTGTTAGCTCTTGCTGTTGTTTCAATTGCTCTTGCAATTGAGTTAACACATCCAACTGTAGGAACAATCCATACTTCGTTACGGACACCAACCTTTCCGTTCTCTCTCATATATCCATCGAAATAAGCTGGCTCTGTAGGCTCAACATCCTTATGTCCCTCTGGTTCATATGTATATTCAAGTAATTCACCGAGACCAGTCTTTAAGTTATGAGTATGAACCCATGCTCCAACTGGAATATCAGCCTGTGCAAATCCGATTCTGAAACCATATTTGATAACCGGATCACCATTCTTGATAGCCTTAATTACAAACTTGTGTCCCTGTGGAATATCTTCTACAGTTGTCACATCAATTCCTGCAACATTAAGAGTTGTGCCTTTAGCAATAGGCTTTAATGCTACAGCAACATTATCATCTTTATTAATCTTGATAAAATCCTGCATATATCCTCCAATTCAATTTGATTATTATATTAAATAAGAGCGGATGAATATAAAAACATCCGCTCTATAATCATTCAAAGAGCTATTAATTAGTCAGCTAAATCATTAACTACTGCTCTCATACCTCTTTCTCTGATATCTGTGATGTACTCAGTAATAACTTCTTCAAGGTTAAGAACCTTAGAAAGATCCTCGCCACCAAAGAACTTAGTATTGCTTAAGTAAGCATGTGTGAATTCCTTAGCAGACTTTCCTGAATTATCTCTGAAGAAATCAAGAACAGCCTTGTCATCTGTGATGTTGTACTCTTCACCGTTTCTGTTACCCTTTAATACAATACCGCCGTTAAACTCAGCTTCTGTCTGTGATGTATAGAAGCTCATAAGTGCAGCGATAGAGAATGTAAGGTACTTAGGAAGCTTGTTAAACTTGTTAACATATCCTAAGAATGAAGGTAAACATCTAGCTTCCCACTTAGATACTGAGTTAAGTGAAATGCTTAATAATCTATGATCTACGAATGGGTTAAGGAATCTGTCAATAACAGCCTTAGCAAACTCTTCACAATCTTCCTTAGAAAGTGAAAGTGTAGGAATAACTTCATTGTAAAGTGTCTCTTCCATGTACTTTCTGATTACAGGATCCTTCATAGAATTCTCTACATTGTCATTACCAGCAAGGAATGAAGCTAATACAAATGATGTATGAGATCCGTTAAGGATTCTTACCTTTCTTTCCTTGTATGGATGATGATCCTTAGTAAATACTACATTAAGTCCAGCTTCCTTGAATGGAAGTTCCTTCTCAAGCTGCTCAAGTGGAAGATTAGAATCACTCTCTACAACCCAGAGACCGAATACTTCAGCTCTGTCGATAAGCTGATCCTCATATCCCCATTCCTCGCAAAGCTTAGCTGCGTCTTCTCTTGGATATCCTGGAACAATTCTATCTACGAGTGTTGGGCAGAATGAGCAGTAATTGTTAACCCAATCCTTGAATCCATCTTCAAGTCCCCAAAGCTCGATAAACTTCATGATGCACTTCTTTAATTCAATACCATTATCAGCGATAAGCTCACATGGAAGTAAGATAAGTCCCTTATCTGCTGCTCCGTTGAACTTCTGATATCTCTTGTAAAGGAGCTGTGTAAGCTTTCCTGGGTATGTCTTAGGAGGACGTGCATTAGGATCGTTATCTGTCTCGTCAAATACGATACCAGCCTCTGTTGTATTAGAAACGATGAATCTAAGAGTCTCGCTTGTACCATACTCAATGTACTTGTCATAATCCTCAATAGCTGCAACTGCATCTACTACTGATGTAATCTGACGTGTGATTTCCTTAGGCTTTCCATCAACAAAACCTCTTAACTGAAGTGTGTACTGGCATTCCTGATCATGGAATCTCTCAAGTGTACCGAACTCGATAGGCTTAACGATAACAACACCACCGTTGAAATCTGTCTTCTCATTAGTTACATCGAAGATATAATCAACGAATGCTCTAAGGAAGTTACCCTCACCGAACTGCATAACCTTAACAGGTCTGTCAACTGCATGTGTAATACTCTTGTTTAATCTCTGCATCTTAAATCTCCTTTTTTCATTGGGAATAATCCGTTTTACGATAACGGTCCCTAATTATTAACCAGTAAATGGTATGTAAATAAGTGCATGTAAGCGCTTTCATAAATAAAATATACTTAAAAATGCTCTAAGTCAATACATTTTTCTGCTTTTTAAAAAATTCTTACATTACACTTGTTTTTATAATAATACCATTGTATAATTCATTTATCAATATGTAAGCGCTTACATTTATTCATTTTTTATCAATTTTTGTTAGGCGATACATTTACATTCGTCAAGAGATGAGGTCGCACATGAATATTAATATATATGATGTTTCTAAAAAAGCTGGTGTATCCATAGCAACAGTTTCAAGGGTTCTTAACGGCAACACCAGGGTTTCTGAAAAGACAAGAGACAAAGTTATTAATGCAATGAAAGAATTAGACTACACTCCTAATGTATTTGCAAGAGGATTAGGTCTTAATACTATGAAGACAATTGGCATTATGTGCATAGATTCATCTGATATATACCTTGCCAACGCTGTTTACTATCTTGAACAGGAGCTTCGCAAATACAACTACGACTCTATTCTTTGCTGCACTGGTAAAGATTATAATAATAAGAAGAATTATCTCGAGCTTCTTTTGAGTAAAAGAGTTGACGGAATTATTCTTGCCGGTTCACAGTTTGTAGAAAATACCAGTGAACATAACAACGACTACATTATTAATGCAGCTAAAGATGTTCCTATAGTTCTGGTCAACGGCTATCTGGACGCTGCCAACATTTATTCAGTAATGTGCAATGATGAAGAAGCTGTATACAATGCGACAAAACTCTTGATAAATAATTCACATCGTAATATAGTTTACTTATATACGAGTACTTCATACAGTGGCATGAATAAGTACCACGGCTATCTTAAAGCAATTAATGAAGCTGGTATTACTCTCCCGGATGAATTCCATCATCTGTGTGGCAAGAACATATCTCATGCCAGGGATTATCTTACATATCTATATGATAAAGGAATGAAGTTTGATGCCGTTATGACATCTGATGACTCTATCGCTGCCGGTGCTGTCAAGTTTGCACATACTCACGGAATCAGAATTCCTGAGGATTTAGAGGTTATTGGATACAATAACTCTGTTCTTTCATTATGTACAGAACCTGACCTTACCTCTATTGACAGTAAGGTTGAGGAACTATCCTCATGCGCGGTAAGCGTGCTAATGAAGGTTTTATCCGGTGAAGATGCTGACAATCACAGTATCATCGCCGCTGATATAATAAAACGCAACACAACAATATTTTAATTCACAGGAGGATTATGAATCATGAAACAGTTCATGGACAAAGACTTTTTACTTTCAACTCCAACAGCTCAGCATTTATTCCACGATTATGCAGCTAAGATGCCAATACTTGACTATCACTGCCATATCAATCCTAAGGAAATCGCTGAAGACAGAAAGTTTGAGAACATCACACAGGTATGGCTTGGTGGCGATCATTACAAGTGGCGTCAGATGAGAACTAACGGTGTTGATGAGAAGTACATCACAGGTGATGCTTCTGACCGCGAGAAGTTCCAGAAATGGGCTGAGACTCTTGAGATGGCTATCGGTAACCCACTTTATCACTGGAGCCACCTTGAACTTCAGAGATACTTCGGATACAACGGTATTCTCAACGGCGATACAGCTGAGGAAGTATGGAATCTCTGTAATGCAAAGCTACAGGAAGATTCTATGTCAGTTCGTAACCTTATCAAGCAGTCAAATGTTACATTAATCTGTACAACAGATGATCCTGTTGACTCACTTGAGTGGCATCAGGTTCTTAAGGATGATAAGACATTTGACGTACAGGTACTTCCTGCATGGAGACCTGACAAGGCTATGAACATCGAAAAGCCTGAATATCTTGATTACCTTGAGACATTATCTAATGTAAGCGGAATTAAAGTTAATTCATTTGCTTCATTAATGGATGCTCTTAGAAACCGTATGGATTTCTTTGCTTCTATGGGATGCTCAGTATCAGATCACGCTCTTGAGTATGTAATGTACAAGCCATACACAGAAGAAGAAATCGAAGCAATCTTTGCTAAGAGATTCTCAGGTTCTGCTATCACTACAGAAGAGATGAACAAGTTCAAGACAGCATTCATGGTATCTGTAGGTAAAGAATACAACAAGCGTAACTGGGTAATGCAGATACATTATGGTACAATCCGTGATAACAACAGATTCCGTTATGACCAGTTAGGTCCAGATACTGGATTTGACTGCATTAACACATATGACTGCTCTGCTGAGATGGCTCAGTTCCTTAACGCACTTAATGCTACAGATGAGCTTCCTAAGACAATCATTTACTCACTTAACCCTTCAGTTAACGCTGCTATCGGAACAGTTATCGGATGCTTCCAGGATTCTAAGGCTGTTGGCAAGATTCAGCAGGGTTCAGCTTGGTGGTTCAACGATCATAAGGTTGGTATGACTAACCAGATGACAAGCCTTGCTAACTTAAGTCTTCTTGGTAACTTCATCGGAATGCTTACAGATTCAAGAAGCTTCCTCTCATACACAAGACATGAGTACTTCAGAAGAATCATGTGCGAGCTTATCGGTGGATGGGTAGAGAATGGTGAATACCCAGCAGATGAGAAGGCATTGAAGAAGATTGTTGAAGGTATCTCATACAACAACGCTGTAAGATACTTTGGATTTGATCTTTAATTAGTACCCGAAAAGATAAAAGCCGCTGCCACAATATTTGTGGTAACGGCTTTTTTACTACTTATTCTGTTCTGCTAATAACTTCTTTAACCTTTCAACTTCTGCTTGTAACTCATTATTCTTTATTGAAAGTTCATCATTCTTCCCTGAAAGCTCATCATTCTGTTCCTTCTATGCTTCTCTCTGTAATAAACATTTTCTTCATTTTATTCTCCTCATTTATCCTTATTATGTGTATCTATGAAAAAAGCCCGCTGGTTAATCTCTTAACCAACGGGCTGTTACTGTTCTTTAATTATTATATTGTACTTATCTTTTATTCCTTGTCTTCTCCATTACATCAAGAGTATGCATCTTACCATATGCATCTCTCTTATACTTAGGAACTTCTCCTGCTTCAGAATTAAATATACCGACATTCTGACCTTTATTATGCTTTGCTGCACATGCCGGACAATATCTTCCGTATCTTATCTCTGCTCCGCAGTCCTCACATTTGATATAGCTGTCCGAACCGTCAGGAATCTCTATTCTTCCTTCTCTCAGATATCTGTTAATTGTTGATACAGGAACCCCTGTTCCATCTGATATATTAGCTGCATTAGAAGGACCATGGTCTTCTATATATTTCCTCACTTTGCCAAAAGATGTCATTTCCTCTGCTCCACAGTTGTCACACTTAAACACTTCTCCAAATGCATAACGCATAAGTTCACCACACTTTGGACATATCTTGGCACGGTCATATTTAATCAGTGTATCAATCTGGCGCTTTTCCTTTTTCTGCTTTTCTCTTTCCTCAATCTGCCTTAAAGTAGGTTTCATAATCATACCTTCTTTCTTTCAAGTGTATCTCTGAATATATCTCTTCTTTCAGTTTTACCAACTTTATTAATATCTCTTTCTTTATATGTTCCGTCATTCTTAATCTGCTTTTTCTTATAATTCTTATCATCCGGTTCTTGTTCCTGTGCTGTCCTGTCTGCCCTGCCCGGTTCTTTAAGAGCCTTCTCCAGCATCTCCTTATTCTGAAATGCAGAATTACCACGGTTCATTGATAACATCTGTCTCTGCTTCTGACTTATATACTGTTCAAGGTTAGCATTACGCACGCCTAACCTGCATCCGTATACTATCTTGTTCTCACCGATAACAACTTTCCTCACAATTATTCCCATAAGGCTGTAATTCTGATTAAAGTCAGCAAACACAAGTCTTACCGGCATATTAATGACATTGTCCATATCCTCCGTGCCAACAAAAGAGAATCCACTCTCACTCACATCTTTAACAATAACATCAACTGCCTTACGGTTGGTTCCTAACTGTGCAACACCGGAGATACCTATAAACAGCCTGAAAGCCCCTCGTCTGTTAACTTCAAAGCCTTCTCCATTAGCTGAAATCTTATATAATGTTCCTTCCTCTTCTCTGATTGAATTAACTGCAACGCCTTTCCACAACATTGGAGGCTTACTATCCCTTATCATATATACACTTACCATAATACCGCCACCTGAAGAATTAAAGCTTAATATCTTACCATTAATTCTTATTGGCTCAACCAATACGCCCTGATTAACTTTTCTTATAACCTTAGATGGAAACTCATATTTCTGTCCATTCATGCTTAATTCAATTATCAGGTTATTATCCTCGGTCATCTCCTGTAAAAGCATAGTTTTTCTCCATTACACGCAATTAATGATATAATGATAACACATTTACAGCAATAAAAAAAGACTCTCATACCAAACTCGCATGAGAATCTTCTTTCATAATTAATTATTCTTCATCTTCTTCTGGTTCATTCCAGTTATGATATACATTCTGAACATCATCATCTTCATCTAAGAGTCCTAAGATTCTGTTCATCTTCTTAATGTCATCCTCAGATGTAAGGTCTACAGTTGTCTGTGGAATCATAGTAACCTCTGCTGAAGCAAATGTTACTCCGGCATCAGCTAATGCTTGGTTAACAGCATCAAACTCCTCTGGTGAAGTAAGGATTTCATAGCAATCATCTTCTTCATTGAAGTCATCTGCTCCAGCATCAAGAGCTAACATCATAAGCTCATCAGCATCTCCGGTATATTCTTCCTTATCTACAATCATCTGTCCCTTGTTATCAAACATGAATGATACACATCCCGGAGTACCAACATTACCGCCACCCTTAGTGAAAGCACTACGGATATTAGAAGCAGCTCTGTTTCTGTTATCAGTAAGAGCCTCTACGATAATAGCTGTTCCGTTAGGACCATATCCTTCATATGTAACTGATTCGTAGTTAGACATATCATTACTTGCAGCCTTCTTAATAGCTCTGTCAATTGTATCATTAGGCATATTAGCTGCTTTACACTTAGCAACAACCTGTCTTAACTTACTGTTATTATTAACATCCGGACCGCCTTCTTTAACAGCTATCATAAGCTCCTTACCAAGTCTTGTAAAGATTTTACCCTTAGCTGCATCATTGGCTGCCTTCTTATGCGCGATATTCGCAAATTTTGAATGTCCTGACATAAAAATACCTCATTTCCAATTATTACTGTAAATGTTCTTTAATCTTCTCAATCATCTCTGCATATTCAGCATCTGTAAGATACTTCTTATCTGGGTTCATAAGGAATACGCCACCCCATTCGAACTCGTCCTTATACTTAGGGCAGAGATGAAAATGAAGGTGATGACCTGTATCACCATATGCACCATAGTTAACCTTATCTGGGTGGAAAGCAGCCATGATAGCTCTTGCTACTCTTGCAACATCCTCAAAGTAAGCAGCTCTCTCTTCTGCAGTTAACTCGTTCATATCACCAACATGCTTCTTATGTGCTACGATACATCTTCCAGGATGACTCTGCTCCTTGAACAGATATACCTTTGATGTCTCAAGCTCACATATCTTAATACCAAACTTAGCTACGAGGTCACCCTCTACACAATATGCACAATTCTGATCTACCATAATTATATCCTCTTTTCTATAACCAAATATAATTCCACATTACATTGCGTCCTTGATAGAGAAGCTGATTCTTCCCATCTTATCCTTACCCATACACTTGCACTTTACATGATCGCCAAGTGTAAGAACATCTTCAACATGGTTGATTCTCTCATTAGAAATCTTAGAAATGTGAACCATTCCTTCCTTGCCAGGAGCAAACTCTACGAATGCACCGAATTCCTTAATGCTTACAACCTTACCTTCATATATCTTGCCTTCTTCGAAGTCTTCTACAATAGTCTTGATATACTTCATAGCCTTATCCATTCCTGCCTGCTCAACACCACATACAGAAACGAATCCATCATCAGTAATATCAATCTTGACACCGCACTCATCAATGATTGCGTTGATTGTCTTACCACGCTGTCCAACTACTTCGCCAATCTTAGCAGGATCAATAGATGTCTGGATAATCTTAGGCGCATACTCACCAACAGTCTTTCTAGGCTCAGCAATAGCAGGCTTCATACATGTATCCATGATGAAAAGTCTTGCTTCTCTTGTTCTTCTTATAGCCTCTTCAACGATTGGTCTTGTAAGACCGTGAATCTTAATATCCATCTGGATAGCTGTAATACCTTCTGTTGTACCTGTTACCTTGAAATCCATATCTCCAAAGAAATCTTCAAGTCCCTGGATATCAGTAAGTACAATATAATCATCATCTGTCTCGCCTGTAACAAGACCACATGAAATACCTGCTACCATTCTCTTAATAGGAACACCTGCTGCCATAAGTGACATACAAGATGCACATGTTGAAGCCATTGATGTAGAACCATTAGATTCAAATGTCTCAGAAACGGCACGGATTGCATATGGGAACTCTTCCTCTGATGGAAGAACAGGAACAAGTGCCTTCTCAGCTAATGCTCCATGTCCGATTTCACGACGTCCTGGTCCTCTTGATGGCTTAGTCTCACCTACAGAGTATGAAGGGAAATTATAGTGATGTATGTATCTCTTAGTAGTTACATTCTCATCAAGACCATCAACCTTCTGTGCCTCTGATAAAGGTGCAAGAGTAACAACATCACAGATCTGTGTCTGTCCTCTTGTAAACATTGCAGAACCATGAACTCTAGGAATGATATCAACCTCAGCTGCAAGTGGTCTGATCTGGTTAATGGCTCTTCCGTCCGGTCTCTTGTGATCCTTTAAGATCATCTTACGAACAGTCTTCTTCTGGTACTGGTAAACAGCTTCTCCAAGAACTGCAAGCCATTCCTCATTATCTGCAAATGCTTCCTTCATCTTCTCAGTTACAGCATCAATATTCTTCTCTCTTGTCTGCTTGTCATCTGTGAATACAGCAACTTCCATCTCTTCTGGAGATACAACCTGCTTCATAGCCTCAAACATCTCTGCAGGAACAGCACAGCTTACATAAGAATGCTTTTCCTTGCCAACCTCAGCAACAATCTTATCAATAAATGCAATGATTGTCTGGTTGATATCATGAGCCTTATATATAGCCTCAATCATCTTATCTTCTGGAATCTCATTAGCTCCTGCTTCAATCATGATAACCTTCTGCTTAGTTGAAGCAACTGTAAGCTGAAGATCTCCATCCTGCCACTGTGCCTGAGATGGGTTAACGATAAATTCTCCATCAATCATACCAATCTGTGTTGTAGCACATGGACCGTCAAATGGAATATCAGAAATAGATGTTGCAATAGCAGAACCAATCATAGCAAGTAATTCTGGTCTGCAATTCTCATCAACTGACATAACCATGTTATTAAGAGTAACATCGTTACGATAGTCCTTAGGGAATAATGGTCTCATAGGTCTGTCGATAACTCTTGATGTAAGGATAGCATTCTCAGATGCCTTACCCTCTCTCTTGTTAAATCCACCAGGAATCTTTCCTGCGGCATACATCTTCTCTTCATATTCAACGCTTAATGGGAAGAAATCAATTCCTTCTCTTGGTTCTTTAGATGCTGTTGCTGTTGAAAGAACAACAGTATCACCATAATGCATTAATGCAGCACCGTTAGCCTGTGCACACACTCTGCCGATATCAACTCTTAAAGTTCTTCCGGCGAGTTCCATTTCATACTGTTTAAACATATGAACTCCTTCCATAAAAAATATATATTTAACAGAAGGTCCGAAACAACTGAAAAACACACCATAGACTACCACCATGATATACATTTCAGTGGTCTCGGGGTATCCCTTCTGCCATTAACAATGCAATAGGGCGGAGTTATACACTCCGCCCTGATTAATTACTTTCTTAAGCCTAAACGCTCAATAAGATTTCTGTAAGATTCAATATCTGTATCCTTAAGATATGCAAGTAAAGCTCTTCTCTTACCAACCATCTTAAGAAGACCTCTTCTTGAGTGGTGATCCTTCTGGTTAACCTTAAGATGTTCTGTTAACTCAGCGATTCTTTCTGTTAAGATAGCTACCTGAACTTCTGGAGAACCTGTGTCTCCTGGCTTTCTTCCATAAGTAGCAATGATTTCTGCTTTCTTTTCCTTAGATATCATGTCTAAATCCTCCTAAATATTAATCTCCTGCCACTAAGCTTCAGGTCGGAGTGTCCTACAGCTGGGTGACGGCTCATACTCGATTATTGTAACACAGGCATTAAACCTTTGCAAGTATTAATTATCCAATAAGAAACATATTTCTTGCAAAATCCGAATCTGCCGCAATCTGTCTCTTCAACCCTTCTACATCTTCAAACTTCATCTCTGGTCTTATAAAATGTATGAATTCAACATCAACCTTCTTGCCATACACATCCTTGTCAAAATCAAAAAGAAATGTCTCAACACTTATCTCCGGTGCATCACTTACTGTAGGCTTAGTTCCTAAGTTAGTAACCCCGTAGAATTTTTCACCATCAATAGTCGTCTGGGTAGCATATACTCCATTAGGTGGCAGGAGCTTATACTCCGTCGGATATATGTTAATAGTAGGGAAATCAAGCTTCCGTCCAAGCTGGTTTCCTATCGAAACCACACCTGTAACATTAAACGGTCTGTTAAGAAGAACATTTACCGTTTCCATATGGCCAACCTTTAATTCTTCTCTTATATATGTACTGCTGATTTCCTTATCCTGATATTTTTCCTTTTCAACAATAATAGTTGTAAATCCAAGTTCTTCTCCTGCTTCCACAAGCATTGCTGCATCACCTGCCCTGTCTTTTCCAAAACGGTAATCAGTACCTACAACAACATACTTTGCATGCAGCTTATCAATAAGAATCCTGCATATAAAATCTTCAGGCTCCATATTCATGAATTCTTCCGTAAACGGATATTCAATCTCAACATCTATGCCAAAATTCTCACACAGTCTGCGTCTTTCACTGCTTGTAGATATAAAATGCTGATACTTCTGTGGACATATTGAAAGCGGCAGGCTGTCAAAAGTAAACAAAACCGCAAGCAGATTCTCCTCATCTGCTTTCTGCCTTACAATCTCAATAAGCTTCTGATGTCCTGTATGAATTCCATCGAATTTTCCTAATGTAACTGCACTTTTCTTATTTAATTGAAAATCATCTGTTCCATGAATGTATTCCAAAGATGATCACGCCCCTTTACTTGTTGTCTTCGTAAAATATCTTAACCGGATAAAGCACTTCATCTCGAAATTCATATACACCGATAAAGCATTTATCAGAATCGTACACTCTGTATTTCTCATTATCACTGATTGCAGCATCTGCAGGTATCTGTTCTCTTGACAGCTTATTGCCATTGTGAAGATACCGGCTGTATTCTTCTGCAAATGTTATCTCCTGATAATCACTGAATATCTTATCTATGCCAGTTATCCTGTCTTCTATTTCACCCTTTAACACAAGAGCCGATATCTGGTTAAGTGTAAGTGTATCATCAAGCATGAATTCACCTACACGCGTTCTTGTAAGCTTCATCATACATGCGCCACACCCAAGCTTCTTACCTATATCATCACATAATGACCTGATATAAGTTCCCTTTGAGCAGTCAACAGTAATAGTAACTGTTTTCTGTTTATCTGAAAGATTGATATCATTCACCCTTAATGTATTAATATGGACAGTTCTTGGTTTTCTTTCAATCTCAATACCTTTTCTTGCAAGCTCATAAAGCTTCTGTCCATTATGCTTTAAAGCTGAATACATAGGCGGTATCTGTTCATACTCACCTATAAATTCATTACATGCTTTAAGGACATCCACTTCGCTCACATTAACCTCTGACTGGGCAACAATTTTCCCTGATATATCAAGAGTATCTGTCGTTGTGCCAAGAAGCATTACAGCCTCATAAGTCTTTCCCCAGTCAGTTATAAGGTCACACAGCTTTGTAGCCTTACCGATGCACACAGGAAGCACCCCGACCGCATCAGGGTCAAGCGTGCCTGTGTGACCAATTTTTTTAGTTTTAAGTATTCCCCGAAGCTTTGCAACTACATCATGAGATGTAAATCCCTGCTCCTTATATACATTTAAAACACCATTCATGCATTATCCTCATTATACTGCTGCTCAATCATTTCGCCAATCTTATTAACGATACTGTGGACATTGCCCTTAGCAGAGAATCCTGCTGCCCTCACATGTCCTCCACCGCCAAATGCTGTGGCGATTCTTGCAACATCAATCATTTTCTTTGAACGAAGACTTACTTTGTATTCGTCCTTATCTGTTTCATAAAGGAATATAGCCACTTCAACTCCGTCTGTTAAGCGTAACTGCTCAATAATTCCACCAAGTTCTTTGCCAGTGACACCATAGAAATTCATTTCTTCAATAGATACACTTGAAAATATACATCTGCCATCATAAAACAACACACTTTCAAGCAAAGCTCTTCCAAGAATCTGGTTCTGGATATAACTCTTCTTATAAAAGCTGTTATCGATAATGTCAGAATAATCAATTCCCATCTCCATCATCTTTCCAGCTATATCCATTGTCCTTCTTGATGTACAGCTGTACTTAAACACACCTGTATCATGGATTATTCCTGTATATATGCACTCTGCAACATTTTTATCGACCTTATCCTCGTCAAATGTTGTATAGAGAACTTCACATGCCGAACTTGACTGTGGCTCTACATAATTAACATCAGCAAATGAATTATTGCTTATATGATGATCTATGCAGATAGTCTTATCAGCATTTTCAAAGCAGCTCATAAATGGTTCAATTCTATCCATTGAACTGCAGTCAAGTACTACGAATAAATCAAAATGCTTATCCTCGGCCTCATGCTTAATATCATTAATACCAGATAGATAATTAAATTCATCTGACGGCTTTTCAAGATAAACAGTAACCTCGCACTCAGGAAGATTCTTCCTGATATAATTATATAAACCTAATGTTGAACCAACACAGTCACCATCAGGACGGATATGTCCTGTGATACCTATAACCTTTGCATGTCCGATTTCTTCAATAATATTCATGACTAACCTCTTTATTCTGTCTCGTCTTCAACCTCAACGTGCATCTTATTATCATGTTCTGTAACTTCATCAATAAGCTTAGACATATTAATACCATACTCAATTGACTGATCAAGAATGAATCTTATTTCAGGAGTATTTCTTAAATTGACAGTTCTTGCAAGCTGTCTTCTTATATATCCTTCTGCACTCTTAAGACCTGTAATCGTATCCTTCTGTGACTTTTCATCACCAAGAACACTTATATATGCCTTACATGTCTTAAGGTCAGGAGCGACCTCAACCGCTACAACCGAAGTCATATGGTTGATTCTAGGGTCTTTAATCTCACTTCTGATTATATTACTTAATTCTTTCAATACCTCGCCGTTAATACGGGTATTCTTTACACTATTTTTACGCATATATTCTCCAAATAAAAACTAAATCCTATCTTGGCACTTCAACCATGATATGTGCTTCAATCATATCCTCTGGCTGGATATCATTGAACTTTTCAAATACCATACCACACTCAGTACCTGCCTTGATTTCCTTAACCTCATCCTTGAAGTGCTTAAGAGATGCGATAGGTCCTTCATAAACCTTCTCACTTCCTCTTGTTATACGGACAACAGAATCTCTTGTAATTCTTCCCTCTTCAACGATACAGCCGGCAATATTACCAACTCCTGAAGCCTTGAATATCTGCATGATTCTTGCATGACCGATAATCTTTTCTTCATAGATAGGCTCAAGCATACCCTTAAGGGCTGCCTCAACATCTTCAATAGCATTGTAGATAACGCTGTAAAGTCTTAAATCTACCTTTTCTCTCTCTGCAACAATTCTTGCCTGATTATCAGGCTTAACGTTAAATGCAATGATGATAGCATTAGAAGCTGATGCAAGTACTACATCGGATTCATTAACATTACCAACACCACCATGAATTACCTTAACAACAACCTCATCATTAGAAAGTCTTACAAGACTTGACTTAACAGCCTCAACAGAACCCTGTACATCAGCCTTAATGATAATATTAAGTTCCTTCATATTACCAGCCTGAATCTGTTCAAAGAGTGCATCAAGAGATACCTTATGCTTAGTATCATCAAGAAGCTTCTTTCTTCCCTCGCTGATAAATGTCTCTGCTGTACTTCTTGCTTCCTTCTCAGAATCTGCAGCCATAATGATTTCACCCGCATTAGGAACATCATTAAGACCAAGAATCTCAACCGGAGTAGATGGTCCGGCAACCTTTACTCTGTTACCCTTATCATCAATCATGGCTCTTATCTTACCATAACAAGAACCTGCTGATACAGCATCTCCCACATGAAGAGTACCCTTCTGTACAAGGATAGATGCTACAGGACCACGTCCCTTATCAAGCTCAGCCTCAATAACAATACCTCTTGCCTTTCTGTCAGGGTTAGCCTTAAGTTCATTAACCTCTGCTGTAAGAAGAATCATATCAAGAAGCTCATCAATACCCTGCTTAGTATGTGCTGATACTGGAACAAATGTAGTAGAACCGCCCCAGTCTTCTGCAATAAGACCATACTCAGTAAGCTCCTGCTTAACCTTCTCGATATTAGCATTAGGCTTATCAATCTTATTGACAGCAACAATAATCTCAACACCTGCTGCCTTTGCATGGTTAATAGCCTCAATTGTCTGTGGCATTACACCATCATCTGCAGCTACAACAAGAATAGCAATATCTGTAGCCTGAGCACCACGCATTCTCATAGCTGTAAATGCTTCATGACCCGGAGTATCAAGGAATGTAATAAGATTACCATTTACATTTACCTGGTAAGCACCTATCTTCTGTGTGATTCCGCCTGACTCCTTAGCTGTCACATGAGTTTCTCTGATTGCATCAAGTAATGAAGTCTTACCATGATCAACGTGTCCCATAACGCAGACAACTGGTGGTCTTGGAACAAGCTTATCCTCTGGTTCTTCATCTTCCTTAAGAAGTTCTGCAATAACATCAACCTTCTCTTCATGCTCACATATGCAGTTGAACTCGAGAGCAATCTCTTCTGCTGCATCGTAATCTATCTCTTCGTTAATAGTAACAACCTTACCCTGTAAGAACAGCTTCTTAACAAGTGCTGCAGGAGCTACCTTCATCTTATCTGCAAGTTCCTTGATAGTAAGAGTATCTGGAAGAACAAGCTGCTTGATTGTCTCTTCTTCCTTTTCCTTCTTCTCAGGCTTTGTCATAGGCTTCTTATCAAATCTGCTGTTAGCGAACTTAAGATTTTCCTTAGCCTCATTATCTCTCTTTCTGTCATTCTTCTTGCTGTCTATTCTTGAATCATGTCTTCTTGAATCTGGCTTAGCTGAAAAATCAAACTCTTCCTTAGGTGCAGAATCTCTTCTGTCATTATTTCTTCTCTGACCTCCGTTAAATCCTCCACGGTTCTGGTCATTATCCTTTCTGAAGCCGCCATTTCCAGACTGTCCGTTTCTGTCATTTCTGAAACCGCCGTTATTGTTGCGGTCATTGTTTCTATAACCGCCATTATTATCACGATTACCATAACCACCATTGTTGTTACGGTCATTATTTCTGTAACCGCCATTATTATCACGGTTGCCATAACCGCCATTGTTGTTGCGGTCATTGTTTCTATAGCCGCCATTGTTACGGTCATTATTTCTGTAACCATTATTATCACGGTTACCGTAGCCGCCATTGTTATTACGGTCGTTATTCCTGTAGCCACCGTTGTTATCACGGTTGCCATAACCACCGTTATTATTACGGTCATTATTTCTGTAACCGTTATTACCTCGGTCGTTGTTTCTATAACCGCCGTTATTATCACGGTCATTATTTCTATAACCGCCATTATTACGGTCATTATTTCTGTAGCCGCCGTTGTTATCGCGCTGTCCGTCTCTGTTATTATTATCTCTTCTAGGATTCTTATCCCTTGAACTGTTCTGTGGGAAATATACCTGTGAGATATGCTTCTTATCATCAGCATTACCAGACTTATTCTGTGTTCCCTGCTGTGACTGCTTTGGAGTCTGATTCTGCTGTCTGTTGTCCCTGTTATCATTCTTTACAGGCTGTGACTGCTTTGCTGGCTGTGCTGCCGGCTTATTCTCAACCTTAGGTGCAGGAGCAAACTTCTTTCTCACACTTGAAATTTCTGCATCTGTAAGTCCGCTTACAGACTTATAAGTCTTCTCGCTGTTGCTAAGCATATCAGTAATATCCTTAGATGTTATATTTAATTCTTTTGCCAATTCATGTACTCTCATATTTGCCATTTAACCTCTTTTCCAAATAACAGCACTGCTGTTATTCTAAACCCTGTTCAAAATATTTTTCTATGGTCTTTGCAAATCCTTCATCAAGGACTGCCAGTGATGCGCGGAATTCCTTTCCTATCGCGTGGCCAACACTCACCTTGTCACTAAAAAAATGTATCGGAACCTTGTAATAAGTACACATATTTGTAAACATTTTCTTAGTATTATCTGAAGAATCATCTGCAACAATAACTGTGTATGCCTTTCCGGTTTTAACAGCCTTCTCTGTTGAAAACTCTCCGCTTGCAACCTTTCCGGCTTTCTGCGCAAGTCCAATCATATTAAGGATTTTCTGTTTATTTTCCAATATTATTCAGCTCCTTTGCTAACTCATCATAGACAGCAGAATCTACTGCCATCTTAAATGACCTTTCAAGTCCCTTATTCTTAAATGCTTTAGACAGGCAGTCTTCATTCGCACATATATAAGCCCCTCTGCCATTCTTCCTGCCTGTAGCATCTATAACAATTGATTCATCCTGTGTCTTCAGAATACGGATTAAGTCCTTCTTATCCTTCATCTGACCGCAGCCAATACACTGTCTTTGTGGAATCTTCTTTACTGTAGCCACTATGCATCACTCCTAATAATTATTCTTCATCAAGGCTTATTTCAGATGGTTCAACATACTCTTCTTCTAAGTTTTCTTCTTCTGTATGTTCTTCAGGTTCAGCCTCGCTCTTAATATCAATTCCATATCCTGTAAGCTTTGCAGCAAGTCTTACATTCTGTCCCTGCTTACCGATTGCTAAAGAAAGCTGCTGCTCAGAAACAACAATCTTAGCTTTCTTCTCTTCATCATCAGCTACTGCTGAAACAACCTTTGCAGGGCTTAATGCGTTAACAATAAGCTGTGCTGAATTGCTGTCCCATTCAATGATATCTATCTGCTCATTGCCAAGCTCATTAACAATAGCTTTAACTCTTGCACCGTTAATACCAACACATGCACCTACAGGATCTACATTAGCAACATTAGCTCTTACTGCCATCTTAGTTCTTGATCCAGCTTCTCTTGCAATGCCCATGATTTCAACAACGCCGTCTTTAATCTCTGTAACTTCTTCTTCGAAAAGCTTCTTAACAAGCTCCTGTGACTTTCTTGAAACTCTTACAACAGGACCACCCTTTTCTCTGTTAATTACATCAACAACATATAACTTAATTCTGTCGCCTGGTACAAACTTCTTATCCTTGAACTTGTCATCAGCCTTAAGAACTGTCTGGAGTCTTCCAAGATCAATTGTAAGATCACCATTGTCAGCAACTCTCTGCACAATACCTGTAATAAGTTCCTTCTCCTTAGAATGATACTCATTATAAAGAGCATTCTTTTCCTGCTCTCTGATAGTCTGCACAATAGTATTCTTAGCATTCTTGGCAGCCTTTCTTGAGAACTCCTCAGACTTTACTTCAACAGTAATAACATCACCAAGCTGGCAGTCAGGCTTAATCTTTCTGGCATCTTCTAATGCAATATCAGTACCTGATACATATTTTTCTTTCTTATTCTCTCTGTTCTCTGGAACAATAACTTCCTCAACAACAGTTCTGTCAGAATAAATGTGGAAATCACCTGTTCTTCTGTCTAACTCAACACGACCATTATCAGCCTTATCAAACTCAGCCTTGTACTCATCCATAAGAGATTTCTCGATAGCTGCAAACATAATCTCTTTATCGATTCCATTCTCCTTCTCAAGAGCATCAAGTGCCATAATTAATTCCTTATTCATTGCTTTTAATTTCCTCCAAAAATATATTATACTTCATCAACAAATGCCCATCTGATCATAGCCAGATTACTTCTGTCAAATGTTTTAGTTACATCATCAATACTGATTGTTACCGTATCTTTATCATATTCCTTAAGAACCCCGGAATATTCCTTAGATTTATCAACAGGACTGAATAATTTAATCTCAATCATTCTGCCAATACTCTTTTCATAATCCTTTTCTTTCTTAAGAGGTCTTGTAAGACCCGGAGAACTCACCTCAAATATATACTGGTCATCAATGTAATTCTCCCTGTCCAGTATCTCATTGAAAGCTCTGCTCACATTCTGGCAGTCATCAATAGTAACTCCGCCTTCTTTGTCAATGTAGACACGCAGATACCAGTCGCTGCCTTCTTTCACGTAGTCAACATCAAAAAGTTCCACGCCGTTAGCTTCAACAACCGGCTGTATAAGTTCTGTTGTCTTAGCTTCATAGCTTTCTCTTTTTCCCATGCAGTACTCACCCTTTCTAAAAATATTCAGTTTTCTTATATATGAACGAAAGAGTGGACATCTCTGCCCACTCTTTCCGTATCACATATAGTAGCTTGTAGGGGAATCGAACCCCTGATTCCGCCGTGAGAGGGCGGCGTCTTAGCCTCTTGACCAACAAGCCATAACCTTTGTTGTCTTGCAGTTGTGTACCGCAACAACAACGATATCTTAACTCAATTATCGGAATCCGTCAAGCACTTTTTTGAATTTTTTTAAAAAAATTTCAAAAAATATTTCAAAGCCTTCAAAAAAGCGCTTAAATACTGGATTTCAAGCCAATTAATAATCTTATGCAAAACTAAAGATTGCTGTAAATACTCCCGCACTTGCGATTCCCATAATCACTCCTGCAAGTAAAACTCCTAACAAAACTGCTATTACACTCTTCTTAAATCCCATATCAAGAAAACTTGCTGCAAGTGTTCCCGTCCATGCACCTGTTCCCGGAAGCGGAATTCCAACAAAAAGTAATAATGCTACAAAAAGACCTCTTCCAGCCTTCTCCTTAAGCTTCTCTCCACCCTTGTGTCCTTTTTCAATACAGAAAGTAAAGAACTTTCCAATATATTTCTTATCCTTTCCCCACTCAAGAACCTTTCTTGCAAAAAGGTAAATAACCGGTACAGGAAGCATATTACCTATTACGCACACAATATATGACTGTAACAATGGTAACTGGAATCCCTGTGATACAGGAATTGCACCTCTAAGCTCAATAAGTGGAACCATAGAAATAAGAAAAATATACAAATACTTTTTTAACATACTATCTCCTATTTAATTTAATAATAAACAGAATTGATAATACATAATATTTGTTAAAAAATCAAGTGTATTATATATTCTCAATCTGCCAATCAATCGGTTCTACCCCATTAGCCTTTAAAAATTCATTGCACTGGCTGAAATGTCTGCAGCCAAAAAAGCCTCTGTACGCAGATAACGGACTCGGATGTGGTGCTTTAAGAATAAGATGTTTCGGATTATTAAGCATTGATGCTTTCCTCTGTGCAGGCGAGCCCCACAGCATATACACAATAGGTCTGTCCTGCATATTGACAGCATTAATAACTGCATCCGTAAACTGCTCCCAGCCGTGTCCCTGATGTGAATTAGCCTGATGTGCTCTTACAGTGAGTACTGTGTTAAGCAGAAGCACTCCCTGGTCGGCCCATTTCTTAAGATATCCGTTATTAGGAATATAACATCCACAGTCATCATGCAGTTCTTTATATATATTCTTAAGTGAAGGCGGTGCTTCCTCTCCCGGAAGTACTGAAAAAGACAGTCCATGTGCCTGATGTACATTATGATAAGGATCCTGACCAAGTATCAGTACCTTAACCTTACTAAGCGGTGTAAAATGAAACGCATTAAATATATCATCTGCCGGAGGATATACAACATATTTGCTGTATTCATCCTTAACAAATGTAAATAATTCCTTGTAATATGGCTTGGAATATTCCTCCTTAATAGCAGGAAGCCAGTCATTATCTATCATTGACATATTCATATCCTCCTACATACGCATAGGAATACCATTATCTGCAAGGTATTTCTTAAGCTCCATAATATCAAGTTCCTTATAATGGAATAGTGAAGCTGCAAGTGCTGCATCTGCTTTTCCCTTAGTAAATGCATCAAGAAAATGTTCTTTACTGCCTGCACCGCCTGAAGCAATTACAGGTATTGATACATTTGACGCAATTGTATTAGTAAGCTCAATATCATATCCGGCTTTCGTTCCGTCACAGTCCATACTTGTAAGAAGAATCTCTCCTGCGCCGAGCTTTTCTGCCTTCATAGCCCATTCTACAGCATCCATATGCATATCAACTCTTCCGCCATTCTTATATATGCTCCAATGACCATCACTATTCCTCTTTGCGTCAATTGCAACTACAACACACTGGCTTCCAAACTTATCAGCTGCATCAGATATAAGCTGTGGATTCATAATAGCTGCCGAATTAATTGATATCTTATCAGCACCTTCTCTTAAAAGTACCTTAAAATCATCTGTGCTTCGTATTCCACCGCCTACAGTAAACGGAATAAACACTCTTTCTGCCACTCTTCTTACAAGATCAACAGTTGTGTTTCTCCCATCACTTGAAGCTGTAATATCAAGAAATACAAGTTCGTCTGCACCTGATTTATCGTACATTGATGCAACCTCTACAGGATCCCCTGCATCTCTTAAATCAACAAAATTAGTTCCTTTGACAACTCTTCCATCCTTGCAGTCAAGGCATGGTATAATTCTTTTAGTAAACATCAGCAACTCCTTTTAGCAATTATAATGACGCAAAATTCTTTAATATCTTAAGTCCGACATCACTGCTCTTTTCAGGATGGAACTGGCATGCAAACACATTGCCGCTTTCAACCGAAGCATGAATATGTGTAGTATACTCCGTAGTTGCTGCCACAATTCCCTCATCTGCTGCCTTAAGATAATAAGAATGTACAAAATACACATATGGATTACCTTCAAGTCCCTTAAAAAGTCTCGCTTCAGGCTTAATATCAAGAGAATTCCATCCCATATGCGGAATCTTGAAACCATCCTTAGCAGGAATCTTTAATATCTTTCCCGGAAGAATATCAAGTCCCTCCGCCCCCGGAGTCTCATCACTTTCCTTAAATAAAAGCTGTAATCCCAAACATATTCCAAGGAATGGGATTCCATTACCTGTCACCTTCTTAATAGTATCAACAAGTCCGAACTTATCAAGATTGTTCATTGCATCACCAAATGAACCAACTCCCGGAAGAATAACCTTATCAGCCTGTAAGATTTCACTTGAATCTCTTGAGACTAAAACTTCCTCTCCTAATGATACCAGAGCCTTTTCAACACTCTTTAAGTTACCTGCGTCATAATCGATAATTGCTATCATTGTACTGCCTTTCCGTATTCTTCTATTCTGTAATAATAATTAGTAAAATCTGTATCTGACATTGATGATAATCCTATTGCTTCTGTTTCAGATATCTTAAATGTATCCTGTAAAGCCAATACTATCTGCTTATATACAGCAGTAAACTTATTATCAATGCCTAACTCCTGTGCCTGCGGACGAAGACTATTATATCTGTTCACTCCCTTAATAAGACTGTCAAGTGCTTCTGTCTTCATGTTAAGCTTCATATAATTCTCATATGAATCATATTGTTTCTGAACATACATAATTGTTGAAGCCTGCTCATAAAGAGTCTTATCACTGCCATTAAGCTTTATTCCGCTTAACTTATCATATGCCTTCTCATACTGCTCATTGCTGTAATAATCTTTAGCCAAAGAAACACTGTTGTTATAATAAAAGCCTGAACTTAAAACACTTATAAGTACCGAAACACCTGCTACAAATAATACAAGCATAACAATTGAAACAGGCTTTATCTTAAGAATATCCTGCGGTTTAGGTGGTTCTTTCGGTTTCTTTACCTTCTTAGGCTTTACCTTCTTAGGTTTATTAGCCTTCTGTGCTTTCTTAGCCTCTCCTGCCTGCTTCTTTTGCTCTTTCTTCTCTGTTGCCGCAGCTTTCTTTAATTCCTTATTCTTCTGCTTTTCTTCTTCTTCAAGTCTTTCAGCTTCTTCCTCAGCCTTCTCCTCTTCAATGTGCTTTGCTTTCATCTGTTCAAGCCTGTACTTAAGTCTTGCAAAAAAGCCTTTCTTAGGAACCTGTGACTCATCAAGCGTACTCTTATTTCCGAACACATCTTCTATAATCTGCTCATTCTCATCTTTAGGTTCATCTCCCGATGATGAATTTCCCTTATCAGACGATTCTTTTACTACATTCTCTTCTATACGTTCTTTCTCTCCCACAGCTTCTGATGTACCCTCTGCAGCTTCTGATGCACTCTCTGCAGTTTCTGTATCATCCTCAAGACTGTCAAAGAACACTTTCTTAATCTTCTTTAAAAAGCCTTCTTTCTGTGGTTTTAACTTTTTCTTATCATCTGCACTAATCGTCTGTGCCTGAGTATCAGCACTTTTTTCATTATGTTCTGTTTCTTTATCAGGAGAACTTCCAAACAGATCATCTATAGACGTACTGTCTGACTTAACATCATCAATAATATCATCAAGATTCATATTCATAAGTCTTTTCATATCGTCATCTGAAAGTTCTGAATTATCATCTGATGTCAACTTTGCCTCCGCTGCCTCTTCTAGCGGAGTATTATCAAGAAGCGCCTCTAACTTAGCGTCTGCATCAGCTTCACGCTCTGGCTCATTAGCCTCTTTAACAGCATTCTCAGCCTCAAGTTTCTCTTTAGCCTGCCTTGCAATTGTCTCTGGATCATTATAAGACTGGCTCTCCTGTTCCTTTTCATTCAGCGCATTAAGCATATTACTAAGATAATCATCCTGCTGTTCATTATCAGCCAAAATTCTTACCTCCCATCCAATCAAAATATACTAAAATATTATCATAAATATTGATTATTAACAACATTTTACAAGTTCTTTTATAAACTGTGCTCCATTCATCTCAAAAGCACATGCCCTGTCCCCGATTTCCTTAGGAATCTGGTAAAATGTACTGTGAACACGATACATCTTAGCCTTCTGATTAATCATCACAATTCTTTCAAATGGCCATCTTATAACATTAGGGTTAGAAAAATCTTCTCCCAGTTCCACAATAACCAGCTTCTTTGCAAGTGAGGATGACAGCCATTTATTGTAGAAATCCCACTGTTTCTCCTCTTCTTCAGCATTATTTTCATTGACCGGACAGACAATTCTTCTTTCATTAAGTCCACAATTCCTAATCGTACCAGCTTTATCAGTAGACACAATAAAGTAATTCACATGTTCCATAGATACAAACAGCTTTTTCAGATTGTCATATATTTCTGTATCATCAGAAGAATATATTTCTTTTCCCAAGCCAAAAAGTACATAATCAGCACTCTTTATATCATCAATTAAATCATTATAAATCATAAGTACCTCCATTTCATAACCATATGATTATAACATCTTTTGAGAGGGTTGTCATCGCTACCTGTTTTGCGCGAGCAGCGATATGCCAGAACTATGTTCTGGCATTGTCGCGGCGCTCCTCGAAAATCTATATAAAGTTCACAGTTTGTGCAAGCACAACTGTGAACTTTCCATATCTTCTCTCATCGCTGCTCGCGCAAAAAAGGACACCGCCCATGTCAGGCGGCGTCCCATAAGAGGAAGTGTAAAATGAAGAAAATTATCTGAGTAATTTATCGATTTCTGATACAAGCAGTCCAATTTCTGGCTTTGACAACTGAACATCTGCACCAAGTGATTCTCCCTTTGCTCTCATCTGTTCATTAATAAGTGATGAGAATATAACAACCGGAATATTCTTTAACTTGTCATCAGACTTAATAAGCTTTGTAAGTCTGTGGCCATCCATAAGCGGCATCTCCAGATCAGTGATAACACAGTCTATATCAAGCGGTACTTTTCCTGCCTTGGCATCTGATATAAAATCCCATGCTTCCTGACCATTATGACATAATGTAAGATTATCATAACCTGATTTAACAAGTGAATCAGATATCAGCTTAATAAGAAGAGGTGAATCCTCTGCTATGACAATATGTGCTTCACTTCTTGGTCTGCCTTCAAGCTTGAGAATATCAGAAGTCTTAAGACCTGTCTCCGGACTTATATCTGATACAATACGCTCAAAGTCAAGAATAATAATAAGCTGACCGTTAATCTTAACAATTCCTGTGGCAATTCCGTTGTCAGCAGTACTTATTGTTGTATCTGGAGTAATAATATCAGCCCATGATACTCTGTGGATTCCAACAACTGTATGTACATGAAAAGCGACATTCAATTTGTTGAAATTAGTTATAATAAACATATCCTTCGAAATATCTCCTGAAGGAGCACTTTTAATAACCTTAGCAAGGTCTACAACTGTTATCATTAAATCTCTTGGCATGAATATTCCTTCTACACTAGGATGTGCATTCGGAACCGGTGTAACCGGACTATATGGCACAATCTCTTTGATCTTGGCAACATTAATACCATAATGATTATTCCCTATTGTGAATTCAAGAACCTCTAACTCATTAGTTCCACTCTCTATCAAAATATTAGTTTCCATATTAAATTCCTCCATGTTGTTCACGAACAACTTCTATGTGAAGATTATAACAGAAACATATTAAAAAAACAATGAAATAATGAAAAACTTATCTTACAGGTCTTATAATGCTTCTGCTGCACAGATAAGTTATAAGGAAATATCCACCATAAATAACTGCAACGAATGCCAGTGTAAGCCCTATAGATGCTGCCATTGAACTCATTCCCATAGTTGCAAGAATTATGTTAATAAACTTAATTCCAAACACAGAATGAATAAGTGCGAGAATCAGCGGAAACGCAAAAAATATTCCAATCTGCTTAAAAAGCGCCATATCAATCATTCTCTCATCAACCCCAAGCTTCCTTAACATTCCATATCGTTCCTTATTGTCTGCACTGTCTGACAATTCTCTCAAAGCAAGAATTGCCGCACTGCTTATAAGGAATATAATTCCTAAATATAAGGCAATAAATGTAACTAATGCTCCAAGCCCGACACTGCTTTCAGCCAGGTCAATTCTGGAATTCCAGCTAATGAAACTCGTTTGAAATGATATATTTTTCATTAAATTGTCCAATTGTGTTTCAATAGAATATCTTTCTTCCTTAGTATCTGCCCTATAGTCAGCACTAAGTCCCATATTACGTACCTGCTGTGGTTTTACCGCGTTATCAGGCACAACAAGAATCCCGTCATTCATATTCTGAACACCAATCTGTACAAAACCATCCATGCATTCACTATATCTTGGTTTATACTCTTTTCCATTGACAGATAATATAATTCCTTTCTTTAATGCCTGATTCCTAATCATAACCATGTTCTTATAATCTGCCACTATAATATATTCATCGTCATTAAGTTCATACGTACTATTACCGTACAGTCTTGCAACAGAATTATAATCGCCAATAGTCATTACCGGCATAATAGTATCTGCCATAAACTGATAATCATCTGTATTAATATCCCCTAATGTATCTTTAACTGTCAATCCGGTGTTGTATATATTATATTCTGCAACATCCTTAAAATACTTCTGCGCATCAAATCCACTGTTATTAAGTGTTTCTATTATACTTAATTTGGATTCTTCCAGCATTTCCCTGTCTTTTTCATTCATATCCTGTGATGTGGCATATGCCTCGCTCATCGCATCATATGAATATTTTGCAAGCTGTACATCAACAGGACACACGCTGTCCAAATCCTTTGAAAGCGAATCCTTCATTGAAAGTGCTGCAGAAAGCACGCTTATTGTAATAAAAAGCATGATACATATAACAGTTGTCGAGAATACAGTAGTGTTAATCTTGCTGCAGAACTGCCTTAACACAAAGCTGTTCACACCTTTATAATACACACTCTTAATACTTGTGAATATTCTTATCATAAAACCTGAGACTGACCAGAATATTAAAAATGTGGCAACACAGCCAAGTGCAATAGGAATACCTATTTTATCAAAAGTATTTAAAGTTCTAACACCCCTTGTAACCATCCAGTATGCATAAGAAAGAATACCAACACCTATGACGAATACTATTGTGCAGACAACCGGGTTCTTCATTGTAACCTTCTCAGTTTTCTTACCTGCATTGAGAAGATCAATAAGCTTACATCTGCTGATACTGAATGTGTTAAATATCATAACTAACACATACATAATTGCAAAATATATTAAAGTCTTGACGCATGCCTTCATTGAGAATATGAATTTGAACTTAGTCATATCAGCATCAAACATATTAGCAACAATCACGCTCATAAACTGCGAAAGGATTGTACCAATAACAAGTCCTGCCACAAGTGAAACAATGCCGATAAGCAGTGTCTCAAAGAAAAGAATCGCTGAAATCTTTCTCTTGCTCATTCCAAGTGTAAGATATATGCCAAACTCCTTATTACGTCTTTTAATAAGAAAACGGCTTGCATATATAATCAGAAATCCAAGTATGCACGATACGAATACGCTCACGCCTGAAAGCATGTCATTCATCAGCTTGATAATATCCATCATATTTTCTCTTACATCAAGCATAACGCTCTGACTGTCAATTGCATTAAACACATAAAATATTGCAACACCAAGAATAAGAGTGAAGAAATAGACGGTATAATCCTTTAAACTCTTCCTGATGTTCTTTAAAGATATCTTAAAGAGCATTATTAAGGTCGCCTCCTAACAATGTCACAACATCAATGATTTTATCAAAAAATTCTTTTCTTGTAGATTCGCCTCTGCGTATCTCATTAAAGATTTTACCGTCCTTGATAAATATCACTCTGCCTGCGTAGCTTGCTGTAAATGCGTCATGTGTTACCATAAGAATTGTTGCCAAAAGCTCAGTATTAAGAAAATTAAAGCTCTCAAGTAACATCCTTGATGACCTTGAATCAAGTGCTCCTGTAGGCTCATCAGCAAGAATAAGCTTTGGATTAGTAATAATGGCTCTTGCACTTGCCACTCTCTGCTTCTGTCCTCCTGACATCTGATAAGGATATTTGTTTAATACATCTTCAATGCCTAGCTCTCTTGCAGTCTGTCTTACTCTTAATTCAATCTCCCTTGCCGGAACATTCTGTATAGAAAGCGCCAGTGCAATATTTTCAAATGCTGTTAAAGTATCAAGAAGATTAAAGTCCTGAAAGATAAAGCCTAACTCCTCTCTTCTGAACTTGTTAAGCTTATTTCCCTTTAACTGGGTAATTTCATTGCCTCCGACATATATCTTACCTGTAGTCACCTTATCAAGTGTTGATATACAGTTAAGAAGAGTCGTCTTTCCTGAACCGCTCGCTCCCATTATAGAAACGAACTCTCCCTTTCCAACCTCAAACGAAATATTGTCAATCGCTTTGGTAAGACTTGATTTGTTTCCATAATACTTTTCAATGTTATCAATCTTAAGTATTGTTTCCATAATAATTAATTCCTTTCATATAGATTAATTATGTTTTACCACTTAACTAATCCGGTGTCGTTTGTTCAATATTACGGAACATTACATTTTTGTAACATTACTCCGGTACTATGTAATGATACTACTAACAGGTTTTATTGATAATTCTGCCATCTGATATCTCTATAATCTCATCAGATAACTGGTCAAGTTCTTCTTTATCATGGCATGCAATAATTATTACCGCTCCTCTTTTCTTCTGTTCTTCTAATATATCATGAACCTTCTCAACACTGACATCATCAAGTGCATTAATCGGCTCGTCAAGAATAATAATATCAGGATTTTCCATAACTGCTGCCGCAATTCCTAACTTCTGCTTCATTCCCAGAGAATACTTTCTGTAAGTTCTCTTATCATCAGGGTCAAGTCCGATATCTTCAAGTGCCTTTCTTATCTGTTCATCACCAATTCTGTTCTGAATAGATGCCAGCACCTTAAGATTCTTAAACCCTGTATAATTACCTATAAATGAAGGATTCTCAATTAACACGCCTATACTTTCCGGAAAAGATATATCTTTTCCAAGTATCTTTCCATTAATATCAATTATTCCTGAATCCGGAGTAATAAGCCCGCATATTGCACGCATAAGCATAGTCTTTCCCGAACCATTCTTTCCTCTTAATCCATATACCTTTCCACCTGTGAATTCCAGATTGATATCCCTTAATATTGGTGCTTTCTTTATTGTCTTATTAACATCTGTTATTTTAATATACATTTTTTAATCCTCCCTCACAAGAATATCTTTTTTATTAAATCCAATCATTCCGGCCACATACACAACAATATACACGACAAGGCATACTGCGACCGACTGCCATACCTGTATTCTCTGTGCATTATACACACTGCTTCTTACCACCATAGAATTATTTCCTATCATCAGCGGATTGTTTATAAATACTGACATAACATTCCATGCCATAACTGCGAGCATGCCAATCATCGGATTCGTAAACATGGAGATTGTCATCTGAACCAGTGCTGTTACCAAAGAAACAACAACCGGCATTACAAGCATATACACTATAATCCACACGTTTGCCGCATTATCCGGAACAGATTTATTACTAATCTTTTCAAAAAGCTCATAATTAATCTTCATACTCAGGTTTCCATTGCATAATCCATATACAAATGCTGTTGCATACTGAATTGCATATACAGAAAGTACAGTCAGGCAGTTCCACAGACATTTACTGTTCCACCACAATCTTCTGCTTCTGCATTTCATAAGAAAATCAATCCCTACGCCTTCACAATCATCATTGCAATAACTGTATATCATGAATGGCACAAGAAACTGAATCAGCATCCACACAAAAGGAAATACAATCTTTCCCTCCTTAATAATAAGAACAGGATCATAACCGCCCTGAATAAAGAATATCGTATCCATCATTCCGAATTCATGATTTCCTAATATTATCAGCACTCCGGCAAGCATAAGAACAACAATTAAATATCTGAATCTGTCAGCATAGAACCCTCTTGCAATATCATGCCATATAACGCCTCTTATACTTTTGTTACTCATCTTCTTTTTTATATTCATAATACTCACGCTTTCTTTGAAGAATAAGACCTGCAATAATCAGAACAGCCATAATTAAAGCAGCTATGCCAAGCTTTCTGGCGCACTCTCCGTAACTATACCATGCAGCCCCGAATATAATCATTTTATGATAGGTAAGCGGTATAAATATATCTACTCCTGCAAATATAATAACAGCCACACCTGATATAACATCTGACGAAAATATTATTTCAAATATAATTCCTATAAAACATGTTATCGCAATCATCAAAGCCATTAATATCCAGTAAGCAAACATTACCTGTATGCTTGTCACCTGACCTGCCGGCAATACATCCATATTCATTAATTTATAACTTGAATAACTGTTCCAGTTAAAAAACACATCAAACTTAGTTGCTGCATATGCAATTGCAGCCAGTTCATATATTAACGACAGCACTGCCGAATACACTATCGTACAGATACTCTGCCACAGATATATTCCTGCCCTCGAACTGTATTTCAGAATTATCATTGGATCTCTGTCGCATTTCATCATTCTCTGATTGCAGACAGCTGCTATAATCATCATCAGTGGAAACACATAATTCTGTGACATACAGGTCAATACATCTAATACACACGGTGTTCCCGACGCATTTCTTTGTAAAGACCTTAAGAAAATTGTAAGCAGAACTTCCTGGGAAATAACTGCTCCTGCAAGCCAGAACAGCATTTCTGTATTAACATATCTTCTTCTCAATTCATTCCACATATTATTTACCCATTCTCACATACTCACCCGGAGTTACTGAGAAATACAACTGCCATTCTTCTTTGTTCAGCTTATCAGCATTTATGCTGTGAGGAAATGATATGCTGTGGATAAGGAAAGGTATATCTACAGTAATGCTCGTCCCCTGCTCAAACTTAGAAAAATTGACATCTTTGTTAATTTCTCTTATATAATCATTAGATATTCCCTGTGAAAAAGCTCCCGATGCCAGTCTGATATCTGCATAAGGAAATCCTTTCATCTCTCCCGTTATATCTAAAGTACATTCAGCAACCATCACATATAAATCATCCTGCTCATCACTTATGTCTTTTCTTTTATCAATTCCATACTCATTCAAAAAATCTTCAATTGACATAACCTTATAACTGCTGACAGATGCCGAATATCCATTCAATTCAACCGATTCATTAAGCTCATATTCAGTTACACTTCCCTGTGGATACATCTTATTGACTTTAACTATATAGAACGCTGCCACTCCCGCCAATATACATACTAACGCTATTATTAATATTTTCTTCTTCATATCAGATTGCATCCTTTCTTCTGCTTCGTACAAAATACGATACTGTTATCAGCACTATTAACATCACCATATCAATTATCATAAATTTCAGTTCAGAATAACGCAGTTTGGATGCTGTCAGATATTCCATAGGGCCATCTCTTCCAATAGATGAACAAACAATATAATAAAAGAAATACATCATGAATGGTGTAAGTGCGACCATAAACCTGTTATTTACAAGGTCTGCAAATATGTATGCAATACAGTTAATAAGTCCAAATCCCACAAATGCAAATAAAAATACTATAACAGCCATTGCAAACGGTGCTTTAAAAAATAAATCTCCAAAAACTGACAGTTTTGAGAAATTAAACTGTGAGCTGACCGATTCTGGCTTAAAAGCTGGCAAAATCATAGCTGTCACAACAAATGATATAACAAGCGGAAAGCTTGCCACAAAACCACCTACTATAAACTGGGCAAAAAGCTTCGCTTTGTAATACTTCTTTTTATCAATTCTTGTAAATATATTATTAACATAATGCTTCTTCACATCCATCAATATACTTATAGAATATGGCAATGCTGTCAGCAGCGGCATAATAAAGTAATAAAGAAATACATAAGACCCCGGTCTTACTCCCATCCACTTCATATATAGTCCCGGAAGCTGTATACCGCTGTATTTTCCCATCTCAAGCAGTTTATCTAATGTTTTTCTTGCAGGAATAATCTCGTTCCATATATTAAATCCTACAATAACTAATCCTATTACTACAGATATTATAAGCATCTTATTCTTAAATGCTCTTTCCATTTCTATTTTAATTAATTTATTCATTTTCTCCTCCCGGTTCATGTATGATTGCTAATGGTCCTATATATGGTGATGTCCTATCATGAAAACTCAAAGCAATTGTGTCATTTTCAACCTCTTCGTCTGTAAATATACAATATAATATTAATTTTTTTGTTTCACCTTTTTCAAAACTGAAATATGTTTTTCCCATTTGATTGGCTTCTGCATCAGAGCCAACCGTTCCTGCATTTTTAATAGGCGGATGTGTTCCATCATCTTTTAAACTTTCTATATACCAAACAGTCTGAAAAATATTATCATATACACCAGATGTTTCGTTATCATCAACATCCTTAGTTATTTCTAATTCTACTGCTGCATAGTAATAATCTGATATAAAGTTATTATTACTATCCATGCTAGCCTTCTTATTTTCTAATCCATAATCAATCCTATTTATATCAAAGTCACACTGTCTCGATACTTTACAATCATTAACTCTTACATGAAATATGTTATAAGTACTTCTATCATTTTCATCATATTTACCAGATGTCAAAATATGCAATTTTACATCGAACTCTTCTCCATATCCAGCAATTTCTATTCCTTCATATGGTTTACTTTCTGTAGAATCATTTTTAACATTTACTGTAGTCTTCTCTGTCTCTTCCTGACTTGTTGCAAGTGTCGGCATTTCTTTTGTCAGCTTATCAAGCGTACCATTCTTAACCCCTATTAGAATTGACAATAATAATACTGCTATAACTGCTATACTTATTACTGCACTTTTTATTTTCTTCTTCATATTTCTCCCTTTCAAGTAAGAGATTGTATACCGTTATCTGATATACAATCTCTTTTCTAGCAGATAATTATATCAGATTCTATACACTGTCTGGACTCCATAAAAAACCAACTGAATATTCAGCCCCTGTATTACTTTCACACTTTATTGCTGCTCCATCATATCCATTTTCTTTGACATAGTTATACATCCATATCTCATCTCCTGGAAATACATCATAATCAATCAGATCAAAATCTTCATAGTAATTATGAGAATCATTACCATCTGAGCCAACAAGTGTTGCATTAAATGAATAATCATTTGATGAATAAACACCTTTTATGTATCCACAAGATGTATCTTGTTTGTCTCTTCCTCTGGTATAATCCAGATACTCCCCCGCAGATTCATCAAATGACATATGGGCATACTCATCTTTGCAATTATTAGCCCACACTACACCTCCACCAATTGACATTACCATTGCTCCTGCTGCGACCACTGTCATCAGCTTTCCTGTTAGTTTCTTTAAATCCATAAAGAAATCCTCCTTAGATTTTAATCAGATACATAAGTACCTGTCTGCTTCAATGTATCTTTTATATTTATCAATTTCAATAGCCCATGCACAAGCGGTCGTTTTTTTGCACAAGTGGTAACTATTTCATAAAAACGCTCTATCTAATTTGCCTCTGGTTCATGTATGATTGCTAATGTTCCTTTGCATGGTGACCCCTCAATATAAAAATCTATTGCTAATGTTTCATTCTCAAATTCTTCATCTGTTATAAGATAGTATAATGTTATTGTTTTAGTTTCACCCTTTTCAAGATGAACATTTCCATGAGTATTGTCTGAACTTGTCCCAACATTTTCATAATTTTCAATTTTATTATATGTACCATCTTCATTCAGTTTTACAGAATGCCATAATGTATGGAATTCATTATCATTATCTAATATTATATCATTATCATTAATATCCTTAGTAACCTCTAACTCTATCATTGCATAGTAATAATCTGATATAAAATTATAATCTGCATCAATACTATCTTTCTTATCGTCTAGTCCAAATCTTATTCTATTTACATCAAAATTACATTCTCTGGAAATATTAACGGTTCTAACAGATATATAAAATACATTATATGTTTTCCGATTATTTTCATCATATTTATATCTTATATCATCATCCCTCAATTCAAACTGCTGACCTATATACGCCACATCTCTTTTACTTAAGTTTTCTTCTCTTGCAGAATCATTACCTGTATTGTTTTGATTTTCATTTTGTATATCTGTCTGTTCATGTTTTGTTTCAAGTGTTGGCATTTCTTTTGTCAGCTTATCTATTGTTCCATTCTTAACACCTATTAGAATTGACAATAATAATACTGCTATAACAACTATGCTTATTACTGCACTTTTTATTCTTTTTTTCATGATATTTCCTTTTCAAAGTAAGAGATTGTATATCCATTACCTGATATACAACCTCTTTTCTAGCAGATAATTATATCAGAGCCTATAATTTAATTAGATACATAAATACCTGTCTGCTTCAATGTATCTTTTATATTTATTAATTTCAATAGCATATGCACAAGCGGTCGTTTTTTGACACAAGTGGTAACTATTTCATAAAAATGCCCTATCTAATTTGTCTCTGGTTCATGTATGATTGCTAATGGTCCTATAAATGGTGAATTTCTTAGATGAAAATTCAATGCAATTATGTCATTCTCAACTTCTTCATCTGTAAATATACAATATAATATTAAATTTTTTGTTTCTCCTTTTTCAAAACTAAAATTTGTTTTTCCAATTTTATTGGCTTCTGCATCTGAACCAACCGTTCCTGCATTTTTAATAGGTTCAAATGTTCCATCGTCATTCAAACTTTCTATAAACCATGAAGTCTGGAAAACATTATAATAATCATCCACATCATTATCATTAATATCTTTAGTTAATTCCAATTCGATAGCTGCATAGAAATAATCTGATATAAAATTATTATTATCATCCATGCTGTCTTTCTTATTTGCCAAACCATAATCAATCCTATTTATATCAAAATCACACTGTCTTGATATTCTACAATCTTTAACTCTTACATGGTATACATTATATGTAGTCCTATCGTTTTCATTGTACTTACGATCTACAGATATTTCTCTCCTTATTTCAAACTCTTCCCCATATCCAGCGACTTCTATTCCTTGATAAGGTTTACTTTCTGTAGAATCATTTTTTACATTTTCTGTTGACTTTTCTGTCTCTTCCTGTTTTGTTGCAAGTGTCGGCATTTCTTTTGTCAGCTTATCTAGTGTACCATTCTT